>Ga0190265_10003706_pt1 | contig 10461 bp, 7 predicted proteins | sample Popmic124T_FD_133135 | JGI IMG/M metagenome (GOLD analysis project Ga0190265, IMG submission 133135) | Populus adjacent soil microbial communities from riparian zone of Indian Creek, Utah, USA - 124 T | ecosystem: Environmental > Terrestrial > Soil > Riparian zone | place: USA: Utah | collected...
AAAAGATCGAGTATGGCGGCAAGATAGAGCCATCCCTCGCGCGTCCAGACGTAGGTCACGTCGGTCACCCACGCCGTATTCGGCAACGGGACCTTGAAAGTCCTGTTCAGCGTGTTCGGCGCGATCGGATCGGGATGATTCGAGTCGGTCGTATGACGGAAACGACGCTTTTTTCGGCCGACAATGCCCTCGCGTCGCATGAGGCGTTCGACGCGCTTCCTCCCAACCCGTCGCCCGTTCGCGCGCAACTCGCGATGAACGCGAGGACTGCCGTAGGCTTTTCTGCCGACCTTGTGCGCCGCTTTGATCTCGACGACCAACTCCGCGTCGGTCTTCGTTCTTGGCGATTCCGGGCGGCCTTTCCACGCGTAGTAACCACTTCGCGAGACGCCGAGCACTTCGCACTGGGCCTCGACCGGCCAATGCTCCTTCTCCGCATCGATGCGCGCGAATCTCACGCATTCTCCCTGGCGAAGAAGGAGGTCGCTTTTTTCAGTATATCGCGCTCCATTTCCAGCCGCTTCACGCGTTTGCGCAACTCCGCAAGCTCCGCGCGTTCGGCCGTTGTGAGCGCGCCCGCGGGGCCGTTGCCCGCGTCCACGGCCGCTCGTCTCACCCACTCACGCAGCGCGGTCTCGGTCAGGTCGAATTGCTTCGTCACCTCCGCGATCGTCTTGCCTCCCGTCGTGCAGAGACGAACGGCGTCGGCCTTGAACTCCGGCGTGAACTTCCTTCGTTTGCGCTTCGTCATCGATCACTCCCCGTGCGTTAGCACGTTTCAGGGAGTGTCCACGAAACCGGGGGATCTCCAAGGCTCTCGAGATGCTCCGGGAGGGAAAGACGCTGAAGGAGGGAAGCCCGATTCAGCTCGTTGCGTGCCCTCGCTGTGGCACGCTGCTCGTGAACGAGCGAAGCAACGGTGTCCCCGAGCGCGACACCTACGTGGCGGATGGCGCGTCTATGCGGACGAAGATCTGGTGTCGCCGCGAGAAATGCGAGTTCAGCGCGAGTAGCTCCGGGCAGCAGGGGCTCCCAGTGGTCGTCGTCGATGACGAGATCTATCGAACCTGTCCATCGTTGATCGTGGCCACCGTCGACAAGTTCGCGCGCCTGCCGTTCAAAGGCGAGACGCGGGCCCTCTTCGGTCTTCGTGATAGGTACAGCCCCACGTACGGGCATCTTACCGAGGCGCATGGCGACCAGGTCGGTACGAAAAAAGTGCGCGACGCGGTGTCCGCGCGTCGTCTTCTACCGCCGGAGCTCATCATACAGGACGAGCTCCACCTCATCTCAGGCCCGCTCGGCACGATGGTTGGTCTCTACGAGACCGCCGTCGATTTGGTTAGTAGCCTGCGCCTCGAGGGCGGCCGTAGGGCGCCGACAAAGGTGATTGCCTCGACGGCAACGATTCGCCGTGCCGCGGAGCAGGCCTGGCAGCTCTATGCGCGAAAACTGGCAGTGTTTCCCCCGTCCGCGCTGTCTTCAAGGGACGCGTTCTTTGCGCGCGAGTTGCAGGTCGATGAGGCCGACGACAGGACGGCAGGGCGCCTCTACGTGGGTGTGAATGCGCCGGGTACCAGCACGAAGACATTGCTAGTTCGCGTTTACTCGATCCTGCTCGCGGCAGCAGAGGCGGAGCTGATCAACGACGCGGCGGCCGCCGATCCATACGGAACGCTCGTGGGGTACTTCAACAGCCTCCGCGCCCTCGGCGGCGCGATGCGCCTCGTCGAGGACGACGTGAAGCTGGTTCGGTTGAAATACCTCCAGCAGCGAGGCCTTCCAAGGCGGATGATCGATGACCCGAGGGAGCTGACCAGCCGCATCGACTCATGGAGGATCCCGGGCCTCCTCAAGAAGCTCGACAACACGTTCCCGCGTAAAAAGACCGACTGGCCCGTCGATGTGCTCCTCGCCACCAATATGATCTCTGTCGGCGTCGACATCGATCGACTGGGGCTGATGGTCGCCACGGGCCAGCCAAAGACAACAGCCGAGTACATCCAGGCGACGAGCCGTGTCGGTCGAAAGTTTCCGGGGCTCGTTGTGACGACCTACAACTGGCTGGGCGCACGCGACCTCTCTCATTTCGAGCGCTTCCGCTCCTACCATGCGGCGCTCTATCGGCATGTCGAGGCGATCAGCGTCACGCCGTTTTCGTCAAGGGCACTTGATCGCGGGCTACGTGGCGTCTTCGCTGCGGCGAGCCGACTCCTCGGAGGAGCAATGGCAATTGAGGCCGGCGCTCAGAACTTTACGAAAGACGGCGGGACCACTAGAGACGTTGTCGAAGAGATCGCGCTCCGAGCGGCCGCGCTAGTCGGAAAGGAGAACGCCCAGCTCGTGCGCGATCGCCTGCTTTCCTACTGTGACCATTGGGCGCGCCTGGCCGAGGATCCAATCCGCTACTCTTGGCTGAACGACTCGAGCAAGCCGCCGAACAATACGAGGGTGCTTCTTCGGACAGCGGGTACACAGAACGAGGGCGAGTGGTCGGTACCGGGCTCGCTCCGCGAGGTCGAACCAACCGCAGCGTTCTACCTGGTTGAGGGGGAGGCAGAGCGATGACGCGCGCGATCGGAGACGTGCGCCCAAGTCAGGTCATCACAACGTTTGGGCCTGGCGCCATCGTGGACCTGCAGACGCTGTCGGTTATCGTCGCGGGGATCGATGCCTGGCGCCTGGATGAAGCCGACCCGATCCGCGAGCCGCGGCTTCAACGAGCCCTTCGCGTCGAGCGCTTCTTCGCGCCGCGCGCAACGGAGGGCGGCGGCTTCCAGGGCAGGCGTGGGACCGTTCCGACGTACCTCTTTCCGCGTTTTCAGGTCTGCCCCGTTCCTAGCTGCCAGACGCTCTCAGAGATGGGTGACGGGGACCTGGAGTACGACGCGAAATGGGGCGAGATTCGGTGTAAGGCTGCCGGTTGCAAGGGACGCGGGAAGAACCGCGCCACAGTGCTGCCTGCACCGTTTATCGTTGCTTGTCCGAGCGGCCACCTCGATGACTTCCCGTGGCGTGAGTATGTCCACCGAGGTCCAACGAGCTGTAAACAGCGCCTCCGGCTGTATTCGACGGCTGAAACCGGATCCGTTGCTGACATTCGCGTCAAGTGCGCGTGTGGAACGGGGCGATCCGCCAGCGACGCCTTCGGAGAGAAGCGCTCCGACGCGCTCGGTCCGTGCAAGCGCAAGCGACCATGGCTCGGTGCCACTAATCAGGACACCGCGGCTTGCAAGCACAGCGCCGAGGTGCGCGCGATGCAACGCGGCGCGACGAATGCGTGGTTTCCGCTTGTGCGAAGCGCGCTTTCGGTGCGCGAGGCCGCGACGCCGATCGGCATGGCGCTCGCTGCCTGTGATCCAAAGCAGATTGAGAAAATCGACTCAGTCGAGAAGCTTAAGTCACTCGTTGCCATGGAAATGTTTCCGGTGCTCGCGCAATTCCCGACGGAGGACGTCTGGCATGCGATGCGAAAGATTCGCGGCGAAGTTGAGACCGACGACATCGACCTCCGGTGGCCGGAGTGGGCTGCTTTGCGCGACCCCGCGTCTGCAGCGAGCGACCGTGGGGAGCTCTTTCTAAAAGAAGGCACGGTTCCTAGCGCCTTCACCGACCGAATAGCGAGGGTGGTGCTGGCGCGAAAACTCCTCGAGGTGCGGGCGCTCGTGGGCTTTACACGCGTCGACACGCTCGGCGGCGGGACGGATGACAGCCTCCGCCCGGACATCGCCCCTATTTTCAAGAACCGTCCTGATTGGCTACCCGCAGTGCAGGTCCGCGGCGAGGGCATATTCGTCGAGCTCAATGAGGACGCGGTGGCACGGTGGGAAATGCAGCCGGATGTTAGGGCGCGCGCCGGTGCGATGGAGGACAAGTTCCGCGAGTGGGAGCGCGAGCGCGGCTCTGATCCAACGCCATTTCCTGGTGCCAGGTACGTGCTTCTCCACTCGCTTGCGCACACGCTGATTCGGCAGCTCTCACTCGATTGCGGTTACTCCGCGAGTTCGGTTCGCGAACGGATCTACAGCAGCCTCGATCCAAAGCGACCAATGGCCGGAATCCTCCTGTACACCGCGAGCCCCGATTCGGAGGGAAGCCTGGGTGGCCTGGTCGACCTCGGCGCGCCGAGCCGGTTTCCGACGCTGGTCGCGAACGCATTGCGGTCGGCTGGCCAGTGCTCCTCAGATCCACTTTGTGCCGACCATCATCCGGAGGTGCACGCGACGATCAATGCCGCCGCCTGCCATGCGTGTATCCTTGCCTCGGAAACCTCCTGCGAGGGTTTTAACCGATTCTTGGACAGGAACATGCTGGTCCCAACGATGGCCGGAAGCGCGGTCGCGTTTTTCCGGAGTCGGGGCGTTGGATGAGTGCCGTCAACGAAGCGACCGACCGCCTCGCCGAAATCGCCGCTGCAGCGCTGGACGCGACTGCGCTTGACGACCTCTGCTCGGCGCTCGAGTCCGGTGAGCTTCAGCCCAGCTCGACTGCACCGATTCGGGGCGCCGTAGCCCACGGCCGACCGGGCATGGAGTCTCGCATTAGGGAGCTTCAGGAGCTCTGGCGACAGGACCACGCGGAGCTGTCGCCGTCGAGCCTCGCACTAGTGCTACGTGCGAGCGCGGCAGCAGTCCAGATCGAGCGACAGCGGGCGCCCCGGACTGACTTGGTATGGACGGGCCCGAAGGTGGAGGGGTCATTCTTTCGGGCGACGCGCGAGGTGATGCGCGAGATTCTTACGGACGCGAACCGCGCCTTGCTTGTGGTGGGCTACTGGCTCGCGGCCCGAGACGACTGCGAAGGAATCATCGCAGAGCTCGTGTCGCTTCTTGCGAGCGCGGTCCAGCGTGGAGTTGCGACGACGATGGTGCTCGATGAGCGCAGGCGTCCGGACGGCGGCGACAACCGGGCTGTACTCGTCGAGATCTGGCCGCACCGTGTGGCGTTGCCGCTGCTTCTCACGTGGCGGTTGCCAGGTGACGATGCCCACCTAAAGCTACACGCAAAGGCGATAGTTGCCGATGAGCACGATGCACTGGTTACGTCGGCGAATCTAACGTTCTATGCGCTGGATCGAAACATCGAGATGGGCGTGAGAATCCAGGGGCGCCCGGCCGCTGACATCGCGCGACACTTTCGGCTGCTTCATCGGGCCGGCGTTCTTGAACCCTACGCAGGAACGCCGACGCCATGACGCTGGCCACGGCCGATCGTGAGCTGCTCGAGTCGGTCGCCGATGGGTTGGCGAAGATGCCCAGCGTGACCGACCACCTGATGCTCACGCGGTGGCGGGTGCTGTCGATCTGTCAATACGTTATGGGCGCTTCGGCGAAAGACGTCCAAGATGCATGCGCCAAGGCTCTGCAGTCGTTCGTGGGCCACGGCCCCTCGGTGACGACGCACAAAGCCCTGGCCGCAGCGGTCGTTGCAATTAAGGAGCTCGTCGGTTCGGATGCGGCCAGCGTTCTTCCGGCGATCTCCGCCGAGAAACGCGCCGCCGTCGATGCCCGACTGGAGGAGCTCGCATCTCTTCCGGGCGCAATCGAGCGGGCGTTGAGCGCCTTGCCCAGTGTTCGCGAGCGCGTCACGAAGACGGCGCGAGGCGCCCTGCTTCCCGGCATCTCGCACCGCCTATCGCTAGCGAGCACCATCGTCGAGGACTCTGGCAGAGCTGATCGAGAGCGGGCGCGTGCGGCGGCCGCCGTTTTGTATGTCGACGAGATTCACGATGTGATTCCGGACAGTCTCGGTTTGATGGGCATGCTCGATGATGATTACGCGTTGCGAATCGTCCTCGATGAGCTCGGAAACGAGGGCAAGCACATCCACTGGTCCGAGCGGATCTCGTCTCTCTGGGACGACCTTCCCTTTCTCCAGGGAGTGAATCTGCAGCGGGGAGAGGTGCCGATCGCAGTAACGTGGCTTGACCGTCTTAGCTCATACGCCTCGTATACGCACGTACTCGGGCACATCGCGGCACCGCTCGTATTGCTGCAGCCTTCGGTCGCGTGCTCACCACTTCATTCCATTGTCTCGCTGTTCGGTCTGATGGCCTTGGATGCCATGACCTCATCGACAAGCAAGGCGTTGGCCCTGCGGAACGGGCAGGTATATGAGATCGACGAATTCGTCCTTCGGTACGAGGGGACGGCCGGACTTCCTACTCCGGGCTGGTTACGGCTGCGTTTTCGCGACGGCGTCCTGATCCGGGCTCCCCAACTTGCGGACCGCCTGGTCCCCGTGCCAGCTCGCCGACTGTCGTCCACCCGGGAATTTCTTCGACGTCCCCGTTCTCAGGGCGCGGATCCGATGCAACGATTCTTCGACTGGGACGACTCTATCCCTGCGACATCGATTAATGGCCGCCTTGTCCTCGTTGCGTCACGCCAGCGTGCCCTCGACATGCTCGATGGCGTCCAGTCGAATGGGGTTCGACTTCTAGATCACGGGCTGGTGCGGTTCGTGGGAGCGGGCAACGACGTCGAGGTTCACGGGACTCTGTTGCTAGTCGTTCCGTCGCTTATGGTCGCGCGAACTCTGATGGATCGGGGGATACGTGTCGAGGCCATCATTGTCGACGGCTACGAGCGCCTGCGTTGCGGTCGCCACGAGCTACCGTTTGTCATGAACCGAAACCACGCGCCTCATATCATCACGTGGTCTGCGAAGGGCTACTACCCCGACCTGCCTCCGAGTTGGCTTCCCCCGCACAAGTGTCTCGAGGTCTTCACTGAGGACCTCGAATCGATTCTCGAACTCGACGAAGGCGTCGATACAGATACCGTGCAGTCGTCATTGTGGGAAGCCGCGACGAGTCTGGCAATCCAGCCACGTCACGTTACGCCGCCGAGCGACGAGCGGTCGGTCGTCGACGCGCTCGATGAATACCTACGCGTTGTACGAGAGGCAAAGCAGCTCCCCGAGTATTGGCAATTCCACCTCGGCGGCCTCGGACGGACTCTTCGTCTTCTTGTTGCCTCGACGCCGGCCGAGTGGAGCGCGATTCGGACAATCGTGTCGACTTGGACAGTGGCCCTTGCCGCGAAGTGGTCGACGCTGAGGACGACAGCGTCGAAACAGCTCGAGCCCATTCACGCTCTCCAGGTGCGTGTAGCAGAGCGCATCGCACTTGTTCGAGGCGAGTTCAATTCGAAGGCAACTGCGCTGAGCCAGCTGCTCGCGGATCGCGACGCGACAGCTCGGTCGGCGTACTTCGTGTGTGATCGTCCGGAGCAGATGAAGACTGTGGCGGCTCTCCTTCGGCGGATTGCGCTGGGAGGCGTCGAACCGATTTTGCTTCGGGATGTCGCCGTGTGCAGCAATTGCATCGTCGGGGGGTGGACGAGCACGTCGTTCGCGCGGCGGCTGTGGGCTCACACGCCACGGTCGCTGATCGCCCTGGTGGACGATCCGGAGCGACAGCAGTGGGAGCGAGCGGCGGCACGTCCGCAGCAGCGGGAAGGGCAATCTCTCTTGTATGCCGTCGCGGGGAGCGCGACCTCTTCGATGGGTAGGGAGACGACCGTTTCATCGTGGCCCGCCGAGGCTACCGGACACTCTGCAAGCGACCACGGAATTCTCGACCTCACTCCCTGCGTATTCGTTTGGCTTTCCGGGGAAGCGGACGCAAAGGTGCTCCTGCGAAATGCCAGAGTGGTCGTCGAGGAAGGGGACCGTGTGCGCGAGCGGCCGGCCACGGGCCTTCAGCCCGACGATCGAGTGATCCTCGGCGCTGGCGAGAGCGGCTGGTCACCGGCCGAGGAGTTCACGCAGGCGGTCATCGGCGCAATCGAGAGCTCGCAGCCCGAGCTTGTGCGTGACGGACGGGAATGGCGTCGCGCGCTGCACGCGCTGCACGAGCATCTCGGTGTCACGAGCGAAGAGGTCCGATCGCGACTTGCGGCCGCCGGCGTGCAGCGCGAGCTCCAGACGATCGAGGGATGGCTCGACCTCGAGCGCGCCTCACCCATCGCACCGATGCGCCTCCGAACCGAGCTCAAGGCAATCTGGGCCCTCATCGAAAGGCATACGAACGCTTCCCTCGAGGAAGTGACCGCAGCGTGCGCGCGCCTGCGCTCCCTCCGCATGGCTGCCGGACGTGCGCTTCTCAAACTATGGAAATGTCGGCGTGTCGAGCTCGGGGTCGACGAGGACTGGCTCGCAGCGCTCGTCGGACGTCTCCGAGAGGAAGTGCAGGTCTATGACGTTGATGCGATCAGCCTCGGTCGCATCCCGTCCGCCATGCTCGGCTCGTGGATCTCGCCCGAGCTTGCTGCGCGATTCGAGAGCGATGACCGTGGCGACGATCACGAACATTCCGTCGCCGCCGAGGACGATGATGAGGACTCCGCTGATTGATTGATTGATTGAGACTTCACCATGGATCAACTCGAGACCTGCCTGGCGCCGCTGACCGCCCGGCATCGCGCCGCGCTGGGGTGGTTCGTCGATCATGCCGGAGAGGACCACCGCTGGCCCAAACCGCTGGCGGGCGAAGAGGGCGAGACGCTGCTCGCTAGCAAGGCGAAAGGGATCTACAAGCCGAGTTGGTCGAAGTACGCGCTGAGCGTTAGGCAGTCGCTCAGTGGTCAGTATCCAGACCGGGAGCCGTTTGCCCGCGACGATGGCACCTGGTCATTCTCGTACTTTCAAGAGAACGAAGACCCATCGGCTCGCGATAACGAGTTTACAAACCGCGGACTCCTAGAATGCTGGCGTGACAAGGTGCCGGTCGGTGTTTTTCGTCAGACGAGCGAACGCCCGAACGCTCGCTACCGCATTCTTGGTGTTGCTCTCGTGGCGGGCTGGGACGCAGGATATTTCTTCTTGGAAGGATTCGACGCAAACGGCATCAGCCGTGGCAGGGGACCGACCGCGGAGATGGAGAACTTCGCGGCGAAAGAGGAGCTCGCCGCGCTTGTTGTGGGGGCTTTCGAACCATCAGGGACTATCGACGCGAGAGAGCGGGTGGTTGCGCAGATTGTTCGCCGGCGCGGGCAGCCTGCGTTCCGTGCGGCGCTCTTGAAGGCGTACGATGGTCGATGCGCGATTTCTGGATGTGACGCGATGGAAGCGCTGGAGGCGGGGCACATCTCACCCTACCGAGGACCCGACACAAACCAGGTGACGAATGGGATCCTCCTTCGGGCTGACCTGCACACGTTGTTCGATCTCGGCATGATTACCATCGATGCGACCGCCATGAGGATACTCGTAGGGCCAACGCTCGCTTCAACGGCTTACGGCGCTCTCGCGAACGCGCCGCTACGACTGCCGCGCGACCCCAGTCTTCGGCCGAGCAGGGCTGCTCTGGATGCTCATCGCGCGTGGGCCGGTCTCTAATCTGACGCCTTCGCCCTCCCGGCGGCGCGGTGTTTCCGACGTTCCATCACGCGACGGACAATGAGGTCACAAACGGTCTTCGCGTCGCCCAGGACGTCGGTCTCCCAAACCCGAATGACGCTCCATCCCGCCAGCTCGAGCTGTGCCGTCACCTTGCGGTCGCGATCGACGTTTGATCGAAGCTTCGCGATCCAATACGGCGCGTTGTGCCCCGACGCGAGCCGTGTGAGCCTCGTTTCGAGATCGCGGCCGTGCCAGAAATCGCCGTCGCAGAACACGACGACCCTCGCGGCGGTGAACACGATGTCGGGCCGACCCGCTAGCCCATGCAAGGCGAGCCGAAAACGAAGTCCCCTTGACCAGAGCGCGCGCCGCAGGATGACTTCGCACTTTGTATTCGCCTTGATGCTCGCGCCACAAGCTGATCGACGTGCACCTTCTGATGCGGCAACAAGCCCAACGAACGATGGACTCGTGCGGGGGTGCGTCCGCGTCATGCCAGCAGGTTTATTCCGTCACTTCCAGTTGCACAAGAATGTCCATCGCCCCCCACGGCGCCGCGGCGCCCGTATTCGCGGTCTGATCATTGGTCGCGACGGCAAGTACCGAGCTTACCGCGCAGCGCCCGAGTCGCGCGATGTAGTCGTGCGCGCTTTTGAACGGAGCGAGCTGGTCTCTCCGAGAGTTCCACGGCGCCACCGACGCAAGCAATTACTCTCCAAGGAGCCGTTCGACCGACATTCCAAAAGCAGTCGCGATACTGACGAGCACCGCCAGCGAAGGGTTCGCGTTGTTCGACTCGATTCGCCGTACATGCGCGGGCTGTATGTCGAACATCTCGGCGGCCTTTTCGATGGTCCAGTGTCGTTCCCTTCGAAGACGTCTCACCCGCGAAGCGAGCCGACGCGACACCTGCGCGAACGCTGGCGTCGTTTTGTGGTGCCCGGTTTTCGTCGGCGCCGCGGCCACGCGCCGAGGCTCGTTCCTCGGGCTTTCCTGGACGAGATCATATATGATCCATCCGAGAAGGCCGACTTTGGACGGGTCGCAACGGATCCATGCGCGACGTGGCGATTTGAGCCCCAGAAAAGATAAACGGCGAGATGAACCGCTTGCGTG
>Ga0190265_10003707_pt1 | contig 10461 bp, 10 predicted proteins | sample Popmic124T_FD_133135 | JGI IMG/M metagenome (GOLD analysis project Ga0190265, IMG submission 133135) | Populus adjacent soil microbial communities from riparian zone of Indian Creek, Utah, USA - 124 T | ecosystem: Environmental > Terrestrial > Soil > Riparian zone | place: USA: Utah | collected...
GCGGCGGGGGTCGACCGCGTTCTGACCATGGATCTCCACGCCGGCCAGATCCAGGGCTTCTTCCGGATCCCGGTCGATCACATGACGGCGTTACCGCTCTTCGCGCGCTACTACCGCGAGACGCTCGGCCTGCACGGCGACGGGGTCGTCGCAGTCTCACCGGATCCGGGCCGCGCGAAGATGGCCACCAAGTTCGCCCAGATGCTCGACGCCGACTTCGCGCTTATGAACAAGCAGCGTCCTGCCCACGATGTCGCCTCCGTGACCGAGGTCGTCGGTGACGTGCAGGGCAAGGTGGCGATCATGAGCGACGACATCATCGTCACAGGTGGGACGCTCGTCGCAGGCGCGCAGGCGCTTCTGGCCGCCGGCGCAACGAAGGTCTACGCGTGCGCGACCCACGGTCTGTTCCCGAACGACGCCCTCGAGAAGCTCGGCGACAGCGAACTCACCGGGCTCGCGGTCACGGACACCGTCCCGCTCGACGAGATCCGCCGACCCGAGAAGCTGACCGTGCTCCCGGTCGCAGGCCTCTTGGCCGAGACGATCGAGAACGTCTTCTCGGACGAGTCCGTCTCGGCGATCTTCGCCGGCGAGAACCAGCTCTTCTAACCGCTTCCGCTCAACCAAACGGGTTTCGACCTTGCAAAATCCCCGCTCGGGGTTACCCTTGACGTAGGACAACGCCCTCTTGGCGTCAGGGGACGCGTCTCTCTGCGGTTCGGAGAACGCGATGAAGCTCAAACCACCCAGGCGGCCGCGCCTATTCGCGGCTCATCCGCCGACGACCCGGGTTCCCCGCCCGGCGGACGTCGACGACCCGTGGGTCGGTGAGGACGCCGACTGGGAGTGCGACGACGACCTTGGCGGAGAGCCGCCGCGTGAGTTCATGCGGTTCTTCCGCGGCACTGCGCTCGCAGTCATCCTGGGCGTTGTCGTCTGGGCCGCGGTCTTCCTTTTGCTCTTTCAGATCGCCTGAGAAAAGCCCCCGGTCGGGGGTGCCCCGGAGGCCGTCGGCGGCCGATGAATACAGCGAACTGCGGCCAGTACGAATCCGAATCTCAGATCCCTCGCTTCGCGAGGAGCTGAGCGTGCACTACGCGCGCTCCGGCTTTGCCGTGCGCCCGGTCGGCGATCGGGAGCTCGACGTCGAGCGGACAGACGCGCCCGACGAGGAGCAGGCCCGGCGGGAGATCCAGACGCATCTACTCGTCTGGGAGCTCCTGCACCCGGAGGTTCCGGGCGAGATCGTCGACTAGCGCGTCATCGCAGGCGGGCCAGCTTGGCGGGCACGGCGCGCCTGGCCGACACCGGGTTCGGCGCCATCACGAACTTCGCCATGCACACCGACGTCCGCTTCACACCGAGCAGGAACGCGTCGCTCGGCTCGCTATTGCCGGTCCCGTAGTCGAAGTCGAGCGCATTCATAGGCAGCACTGATGGGACGAGCACCTCGAGCGAGCTCGGCAGGTTCTCCTGATCCGCGAAATCGGTCTGGATCTGCGAGTACGCGTAGTCGCCGAACGAGTACACGGGGTACTTCTGCAGGCAGTTGAGCTTCGCCGTGAGCAGCGCCACCTTGTGTGCCAGCGTGTGGTTGGCCTGCGCCGGCACGGCGCTCGCGAGCGCGGTCGTGAGCGCAAGCGCGAGCAACGCTTTCCTGAGCATCGGCTTCCTCCCCGGAGTTGACCCTGTGCTGAGGGTGCCACCCCAGGACCGGCCGAACAAGTCCAGGAAACACCGAGCGGCCCAGCCGGGCCGCTCGAACGTGGGATGTAGCCGCCGCTATTTCAGGCCGGCGATGAGGAGCCGCCGCCCGAGATGGGGCTGAGGGAAGTTCCGGATCTTGATCCGGAGGAGATCCGCAGACATACGATGCCGCCTTTCGTTTGCTGCAGTTGTGGTACGTCAAGACATGTTTCGGGCTCGTCCGCCTGGGTCGGCATCCCTGAAACGTGTGATCGGCGCCAGGATCGCCAAAGTGGGGGATGGCCGCGGCCCTCTCGGCCCGCCATCGTCTGCTCATGCCGCGAGGCTTTGACTGAACGCAACGACTTCACTCCCGAGAAGCCCGCTAGGCCTCCGCGGCGTCGCGGACGGCGGCGGCGCAAGCCCGTTTCGAGCCCGCCTGCCCCGGCCGGCAGTCTGATCCCGCCCGTCATCAAGGTCGAGATCCAGAACATCGAGCGGCTCGCCGGCTCCCGTGACGACTCGGACGTGGCGGAACGGGAGGCCCAGGTTGCCGCTACGGCCCGCGAGCTCGAGGAGCGGGAAGCACGCCTGGCGGCCAGCGCGGTCGAGTTGCGCGAGCGCGAGCGCCGCGTCGAGGAGCTCGAGGATGCGCTCGGCCCCTCGGCGGACATGCTCGAGTCCCGCGAGAGCATCGAGCGCCGCGAGCGGCGGGTACGGGAGCTCGAGACGAGCCTGGGCGACCGTGCGCAGGACCTCGAGCAGCGCGAGAACGACCACGAGGCCCGCAAGGCGGTCGTCGAGGCGGACCTCGAGCTGCGCGAGGAAGAGGTCGAGCGGCGGGAGGATCTCCTCGCCATCCGCGAGGAGCGCCTCGAGGAGCGCCAGCGTGAGCTGGGCGTCTACGTCTCGCAGCTCCAGAGCCGCTTCGAGCCGCAGACCACCTAGGATCCTCGCTCCGCGCCTTCGCTACACTTGCCCGCCGATGGCCGGCGAACGGATACAGCTGGGCGTGAAGGCACGCGAGTCCGCGGGCAGCGCGGAGTCGCGCCGCCTACGCGCGGCCGGGATGATCCCCGGCGTCCTCTACGGGAGCGGCAAGAACGCGCACCCATTTGTCGTCGAGGAGCGCGAGCTGCGCCGCGTCCTCACAGGCGACCACGGCCTGCACGCGATCCTGGACGTCGTCTTCGACGACCAGAAGACCATGCACCACGCCGTGCTCAAGGACTACCAGCTCGACCCGGTTCGCCCTCGCCTGCTCCACGTCGACCTCCACGAGGTCCGGCTCGACCAGGTGATCCAGGCCCAGGTGGCGGTCGAGCCGACCGGCGAGTCGCCGGGCGTGAAGGAGGGTGGTGTCCTCACCCTCGTCCTGCGCGAGATCAACGTCGAGGCGCTCCCGATGGAGGTCCCCGACCGGCTCGAGCTCGACATCTCCGGCATGGCCATCGGGGACAGCCTGAGGATCGCGGACCTCAGAGCTCCGGAGGGCGTCACGATCCTGGACGACCCCGACTCGGTTGTCCTCAACGTCACGCCGCCGACCAAGATCGAGGAGCCCGAGGTCGAGGAAGAGGAGCTCGAGGAGGGCGAGCTGCCTGAGGGCGAGGAGGCGGCCGAGGAAGGCGCCGAGCCGGAGGCCGAGGGCGAGACGGCCGAAGGGGCCGACGAGAGCGAGTGAGGCTCTTCCGGCGGGGCGAGTCGGCCCCGTCGCTCGATCTGTTGGTTGCGGGGCTCGGGAACCCGGGCAAGGAGTACGCGCGAACCCGTCACAACGTCGGCCACATGGTCGTCGACGAGCTCGCGCGGCGGCACGGCGGGTCCTTTCGCTCCAAGTTCTCCGGTGACCTGACTGACGTTCGCCTCGACGGCGCGCGCGTCGCGCTCCTCAAGCCGCAGACCTACATGAACGAGTCCGGGCGTTCGGTGGGGGCGGCCGTGCGCTTCTACAAGCTCCCGCCCGAGCAGCTGCTCGTCGTCCACGACGAGGTCGACCTCGAGCTCGGGCGCCTGCAGGCGCGGGCCGGAGGCGGGCTGGCCGGGCACAACGGCCTGCGCTCGCTCGGCCAGCACCTGGGCACGCAGGAGTTCCTGCGGCTGCGCATCGGCGTGGGGAGGCCCGAGCGGGGGGACCCGCGGCCGGTGGCCGACTGGGTCCTGTCCCCGTTCGACGACACGGTCGACGCGGACGCGCTCGTCGGCAGGGCCGCGGATGCCGTCGAGACGGTCGCGCGCGACGGCGTCGAGGAAGCGCAGCGGCTTTTCAACGAGTTCCCGTAGAACGTTAGAAGGCGGGCCGCCCCCGCCTGGAGACGACCCGCCGCAGATGCTCCGCGCGCCGTAGCGGCCCGACGCCGGTGCTGATCACTAAATCGGCAAAACGACTTGCCGACCTTAGCCCTCGAGGGGTGAGAGCTCAGCTCGTCAGCGAGCCCGGCACGTGCTGCTCGTCGATCCGGACGCGCACGGCCAGCCCGCCCTCGGGCGCCCGGCCGTACTCGACCCGCATCGCCTCGGCAGGGACCGGCGCGAGTGCGTCGGCATTCTTCTCCCGCCAGCGGAGGAACGCCTCTGCCGCGCCGGGCGGCTCGAAGGACGCGACCAGTGTCGGACGGGTTCCGATCGGGCGTAGCTCGCCGGCCATGGCGGAGATCGTAGAGCCTCGCGCCGCGGATACGATGACCCCGCGGAACGCAGATTCCGCCAGTCGTCATGGACCGGCCGACCAGCACCGAGGCAACCGCGCTCATCTCGATCGCCCGCGCGCTCGCGGAGGGCGACCGCATGCGCGAGCTGCTCGACGACCCCGGCGAGACCCGAGTCTCCGAGCCGATACTGCCGCTCTTCCTGGCCGCGCTGCACCTCGCGCGGCGCGGGCCGCTCGTCTGCGTGCTCCCGGACGACGCGCAGGCGCGCGACGCGGCCGAGGGAGCGTCCTGGTTCCTCGGCGAGGAGCGGGTCGGCCTTTTCGCCTCACGCGGCGTCCGCTGGGGCAGCGGGCTCGAGCCGCCGCCGCACCTCGTCGGCGAGCGTGCCCGCGCCTTCGAGGTGCTCGCCGCCGGCGGTCTCGTCTGCGCCTCCGCCCTTGGCGCGGCCGAGGGGATTCCGCCGGAGGGCTCGCGCCCCGAGCCGATCGTGCTGCGGGCCGGGGACGAGCCCGGCGTCGAGGGCCTCGCGGAGCAGCTGGCGCTGGCAGGCTACGAACGGGTCGCCCAGGCCGAGGAGCGCGGGCAGTTCGCCGTCCGCGGCGGTCTCGTCGACGTCTTCCCCTCGACCGGCCGCGAGCCGGTTCGCGTCGAGCTGTTCGGCGACGAGATCGAGTCGCTGCGCGCCTTCTCGCCCTTCACACAGCGGACGCTGCACGAGCTCGACGAGGCGACCGTCTACCCGGCCGCCGAGCGCCTCGCAGGCGACCTCGAGCCGATGGTCGTCGACGACGAGGCAGGTGAGGCCCCGCGGGTCCCGGCTGACCTCGTGGCGCCCCTTCCGGCGCCTCACCTGGTCTGGCAGGCCGACGAGGTCGAGGAGGCCGTGCAGGAGGAGCTCGGGACGGGCATCGATCTCGGCGACGCGCTGCGCGTCTCGCAGCTCCCCGCCGGGCAGCGCCACTCCTTCGAGGCGCAGCGTCCGGCAGTGGCCGCCCGAGGGCTCTCGGAGGCGGAGCGCGACCTGCTCGCGTTCGTCCGCGGTGGAAACCGCGTCGTCGTCACCTTCGCCCACCTCGGTGAGGCGCTGCGGACGAAGGCGCTGCTCCGCCGGGTCGAGGCGGTCGTGGTCGAGCCGGGCGAGGAGCTCCCCGAGGAGCCGGGCCTCGTCTTCGCCGTTTCCCCGGCGCGGCGAGGGTTCGTCCTGCGCGACCTCGGCATCGCGCTCCTCCCGGACACCCAGGTCTTTCGCAAGCGCCCGCCGCGCGCCGACGTCAGGGTCGGCCGCGCGCTCCAGAGCTTCGCCGACCTGCGCACGGGCGACTACGTCGTCCACGAGGATCACGGAGTCGGGCATCTCCTCGGCTTCGAGACGAAGACGGTCGCGGGCGTCACGCGCGACTACCTCTTCCTCGCGTTCCGCGGCGACGACCGCCTCTACGTCCCTCACGAGCAGATCGCCAAGGTCTCGCGCTACGTCGGGGCCGACGGCCACGCGCCGGCGCTCTCGAAGCTAGGTGGGAAGGCATGGCAGACGATCAAGAGCCGTGCGCGCGCGGGCGCGCACGAGCTCGCGGGCGAGCTGCTCGCCCTCTACGCGCAGCGCCAGCGGGCGGAGGGCATCGCCTACGAGGCCGACGATGAGCTCATCGAGCGGCTCGAGGCGAGCTTCCCGTTCGAGGAGACCCCCGACCAGCGCGTGGCCATCGAGGTTGTGAAGGAGGACCTCGAGTCGGCCCGGCCGATGGACCGCCTCGTCGCCGGCGATGTCGGCTTCGGGAAGACGGAGGTGGCCGTGCGTGCCGCCTTCGTCGCGGTCGCCAACGGCAAGCAGGTGCTCTTCCTCGCGCCGACGACGATCCTCGCGCAGCAGCACTGGAACACGTTCCGCGAGCGCTACCGCGACCTCCCAGTCACCGTCGACCTCGTCTCGCGCTTTCGCAAGCCCGCCGAGGTCAAGCGCGTCCTCGGGGAGTTCACGGCGGGGAAGGTCGACGTCCTCGTGGGCACGCACCGCCTGCTCTCGCGCGACGTCGTGCCCAAGGATCTCGGGCTCGTGATCGTCGACGAGGAGCAGCGCTTCGGGGTCGCGCAGAAAGAGCTGATGCGCCAGCTGCGGCTCGAGGTCGACGTCCTCGCGCTCTCGGCGACGCCCATCCCCCGCACGCTCCACATGTCGCTCGCAGGCCTGCGCGACATCAGCGTCATCGAGACGCCGCCGCAGGGCCGGCGGCCGATCCGCACGCACGTGGGCGAATACGACGAGGAGCTCGTGCGCGAGGCGCTGCTCCGCGAGCACAGGCGTGAGGGCCAGTCGTTCTTCCTCCACAACCGCGTCGAGACGATCGAGGAGGCGGCGGAGCACCTGCGCCAGCTCGTGCCCGAGCTGCGCGTGACCGTCGCGCACGGGCAGATGCCGGAACGCGAGCTCGAGGGCCACATGCTCTCGTTCCTGGCCGGCGACGCGGACGTCCTCGTCTCCACCACGATCATCGAGTCCGGGCTGGACATCCCGCAGGCCAACACGCTGATCGTCGAGCGCGCGGACGCGCTCGGGCTCGCTCAGCTCTACCAGATCCGCGGGCGCGTGGGCCGCAGCGACGAGGTCGCCCACGCCTACCTCTTCTATCCCGACGGACAGGAGCTGACCCCGGAGGCCCGCGCGCGCCTCGCGACCCTCGCCGACCACACCGAGCTCGGCAGCGGCTTCGCCATCGCGATGCGCGACCTCGAGATCCGCGGCGCGGGCAACCTGCTGGGCGCCGAGCAGTCGGGCCACGTGGCGGCGATCGGCTTCGAGCTCTACGTCGAGCTGCTCGGCGAGGCAGTTGCGGAGCTCTCGGGCACCCGCCGGGCCGTCGCGCGTCCGGTGCGGGTCGACGCCCAGGTGGACGCGTACGTCCCGACGGACTACATGCCTGCGGAGGCGCAGAAGATCGACCTCCATCGTCGTCTAGCGCTCGTGGAGTCCGAGGACGAGCTACGCGAGCTCCATGCGTCGACCCAGGACCGTTTCGGGCCGGTCCCCGAGCCGGTCGAGAACCTGTTCGCCATCCAGGAGGCGAAGCTCAAGCTCGCCCGCATCGGCGCGGACTACCTCGTCTTCCGCGGCGGGCGTGCCGTCGTGGGGCCGCTCGTGCTCGGCTCGGCCGAGCTGCGGACACTACGCACGAGTGCGCCCACGGCCGTCTACTCGAGCGCAAAGCGCGAGCTCACCCAGAGGGGGGACGGGTTCCCCCAGGCGCTTGCGCTGGTCGATGGTATCCTCGACCTACGGCTTTCGGCCTAGCAGTCGCCCACCATGCCTTTTTGGACTCGTATCGTCACCCTTTTCGCTGCGCTCGCGCTGGCCGTGGCGGCCGCCGGCTGCGGCGGCGATGACGGCGGGGACAGCAGCGACATCGAGGTTCCGCCCGACGCGATCGCGGTCGTCGGCGACAGGGAGATCTCCAAGGCCGAGTACGACAGACTCCTCGCTTCGGCCGAGAAAACCTACGAAGCGCGCGAGCAGGAGTTCCCGGCGGCGGGAACGCCTGAGTTCGCGCAGCTCCGCAACGCGATCGTCCGCAGCCTCGTCGAGCAGGCGCAGTTCGAGATCGCCGCCGAGGAGCTCGACGTCACGGTCACCGACGAGGACGTCGAGACGCGCCTCACCGAGTTGAAGGAAGAGTTCTTCGAGGGCGACGAGCAGAAGTACAAGGACGAGCTCGAGGCGCAGGGCCTCACCGAGGAGCAGGTCAAGAGCGACCTGCGGACGCGCCTCCTCTCCGAGAAGGTCTTCGAAGACGTCACGAACCAGGTGGAGGTCACGGACGAGGACGTCCAGGCCTACTACGAGGAGAATGAGGCGCAGTTCGAGACGCCCGCCTCGCGTGACGTCCGTCACATTCTGGTCAAGTCGAAGGCGCGCGCCGACGAGCTCCATGCCCAGCTCGAGGGCGGCGCGGACTTCGCGAAGCTCGCGCGGCAGTACTCGACGGACCCGGCCTCCAAGAAGGAGGGCGGCAAGTTCACCGCGCAGCAGGGCGCAACGGTTGCGCCGTTCGACAAGGTCGCCTTCGACCTCGAGACCGGCGAGCTCTCCGAGCCGGTCAAGACCCAGTTCGGCTGGCACATCATCGAGGCCGTCGCGGATGTGGAGGAGGCCTCGACGCAGGAGCTCTCCGCCGTCGAGGAGCAGATCCGTGAGACGCTGCTCGAAGAGAAGAAGAACACGCGGATCAACGAGTGGATCGAGGAGCTCCGCGCCCGCTTCGAGGATCAGACCGCATACGCCGCCGGTTTCGAGCCGCCTCCGCCCGCCGAGACGACGACCGGCGCGGGCGACACGGGCTCGCCGGCCGACACCGGGACCGACACCGAGACCCAGTAGTCCGGTGGGCGGCGGCGACGGCCTCGAGCAGGCGCTCGTCGAACTTCAGCAGCTGGCGGAGCGGCTGCGGCGCGACTGTCCCTGGGATCGTGCCCAGACGGCCAAGACGATCGTCCCGCACACCGTCGAAGAGGCCTACGAGGTCGCCGATGCCGCGCTCGCCGAGGACGACGCGAAGCTCCTCGACGAGCTTGGAGACCTGCTCTTCCAGACGGTGTTCCTCGCGCTCCTGCTCGAGGAGCGCGGCTCCGGCGACCTGGCCGAGGTTGCGCGCGGCATCCGGGCGAAGCTGATTCGCCGCCATCCGCACGTCTTCGGCGATGCCGAGCTCGAGACGCCGGCCGCCGTCAAGGGGCGCTGGGAGGAGCTGAAGCGTGAGCAGGAGAAGCGCGAGGGGATCTTCCACCACGTTCCCGAGCAGCTCCCTTCGCTCCTGCACGCGCGCAAGGTCCAGAAGCGCGCGGCCTCCGCAGGGTTCGACTACCCGGAGCTCGCGGGCGCGCTCGGCGATCTCCACGACGAGCTGGCCGAGCTGCACGAGGCGATCGCCGAGGCGCCTGAGCGCCCTGCCGAGACGGAGCCCGACGCGCACGTGTTCGACGAGCTCGGTGACGTCCTCTTCGCCGCCGTCAACGTCTCGCGACGCCTCGACGTCGACCCCGAGCTCGCGCTGCGCGCGGCGAGCCGGCGCTTCGTCGAGCGCGTCGAGCGCGCGGCGGAGCTCGCCGGCGAGGAAGGCCTGGAGTGGGAGTCGCTCTCGCTCGAGGAGCAGGATCGGTATTTCGACCGGGCAAAGGAGGCCATTCGGTGAAGGTGACCCGCGTGCACGCGCGGCAGGTTCTCGACTCGCGGGGAAATCCGACGGTCGAGGTGGAAGTGGAGCTCGACTCCGGAGCTCACGGCCGGGCGGCCGTGCCCTCCGGCGCCTCGACGGGGCAGTTCGAGGCAGTCGAGCTCCGCGACGGCGACCCGGCGGTCTACCTCGGCAAGGGCGTCCTCACGGCGGTCGAGAACGTGGAGCGGGAGATCGGCCCGGTGCTCGCGGGAGCGGACGCGGGCGATCAGGGTGCGGTCGACCGTCTGCTCCTCGAGCTCGACGGCACGCCGAACAAGTCCCGCCTGGGGGCGAACGCCGTGCTCGGCGTCTCGCTGGCCGTGGCGAAGGCAGCGGCCGCCGAGGCGGGAGCCCCCCTCTACCGCTGGATCGGCGGGGAAGGCGCGCGCGTGCTTCCGGTGCCGCTGATGAACGTCGTCAACGGCGGCGCGCACGCCCAGAACTCCCTCGACCTGCAGGAGTTCATGGTCGTGCCGGCCGGTGCGGGATCCTTCTCCGAGGCGCTGCGGATCGGTGCCGAGACCTTCCACCGCCTCAAGGAGCTCCTCCACGAGCGCGGGCTGGCGACGGGCGTCGGCGACGAAGGCGGCTTCGCGCCGGACCTCGGCTCCAGCGAAGAGGCGATCGAGGCCGTCCTCGAGGCGGCCGAGCGCGCCGGCCACGCCGACCGCGTGGCGATCGCCCTCGACCCGGCGACGACGGAGCTCTACGACGGCGGCCGCTACCGGATGCCCGGCGAGGGCCGCGAGCTCGACACGGAGGGAATGTCCGGCTTCTGGGAAGACCTCTGCGCCCGCTTTCCGATCGTGTCCATCGAGGACGGGCTGGCGGAGGACGACTGGACCGGCTGGCGCCTGCTCACCGAGCGGCTGGGCGACCGGGTCCAGCTCGTCGGCGACGACCTGTTCGTGACGAAC
>Ga0190265_10003708_pt1 | contig 10460 bp, 5 predicted proteins | sample Popmic124T_FD_133135 | JGI IMG/M metagenome (GOLD analysis project Ga0190265, IMG submission 133135) | Populus adjacent soil microbial communities from riparian zone of Indian Creek, Utah, USA - 124 T | ecosystem: Environmental > Terrestrial > Soil > Riparian zone | place: USA: Utah | collected...
GGCGGCGGCACGATCTCGACCTGTTCGCGCCCGGCTCCCTTCTCCGAGCCACGGTCGACCCTGATCTTCCGTGACGGCCCCTGCGGTGCCGGCGTGCCCGAACCTTCCGAGCCCTCGCTGGAGAGCAGCACCGGTTCGCCGCTCTCGTTCACGACCAACGCGGGCGCCGCGTTCTTCTTCGCTCGGCGGGCCTTCCTGGCGAAATGCTTCTTCTTGCTGACGGGCTCCTTCTCCGACGACGCCGCAGTGTCCTCAGCCGTCGGAACGACGTCGGTGACCGGGGCCGTGTCGTGGGTCTTGGCGGCCAGGGCTACTAACAGCAGCACCAGTGTGAGCACCCCGATCAGCGCGCCATCGCGAGCCACGTGCCGGCGAAGCGACGGGCGCCCCTCCCGGCCCACGTCGCTCCAGTCGGCGCCCACGGTCTCCGCGGCCTGCGCCATCGTCTCTCGGAAAAGCAGCGGCACGGCCGCCACCGGCGCCCAGGAGCGGTACGAGAGGCCCGCTTCCTCCATGGCCTCGCGGCTGAGGCGGCAGGTGTCGCAGTCGATGACGTGGAGGTCGAGCCAGTCCGCGTCCACCCCCCCCTCGAGGTCCTGCCGAGCCGCGAGCAGAGCGAGCGCGCGCTCGCAGTCCAGGGATGCCGTCGCGATTGTGGCGAGGGCCGTGCCGCGGAGCGCGTCGCGGAGGCTGATGCGGGCGCGCGAGATCAGCTGAGCCACCGAGTTGCGGTTCATGTCCATGATCTCGGCGATCTCGTCGTACGAGAGCTCTTCCAGTTCGCGCAGCGCCAGCACCTCGCGCTGGCGCTCCGGCAGCTCGGCGTTGGCCCGGCGGATCTCCTCCTGGCTCGCCTCGAGCAGGAGGTTGCGCTCCGGGTCGTCCTCGGGATCCCCCGGCTCGCCGCCGGTCGGCTCCGGAGGCTCCTCGGTCGGCTCGGCTCGCCGGCGCCGCTCGATCAGGTCGTAACACGCGTGCCGCGCCGAGGTGAAGAGGTAGGAGCCGAAGGCGAGCTCGCGCCCCTCCAGCTTCGGCAGGCGCCGCAGCACGTTGACGAAGGCGTCCTGGGTGGCGTCGGCGGCCTCATCCTCGGAGCCGAGGATCCGCAGGCAGAGGTTGTAGGCGCGCCTCTCGTAGCGCCCGTACAGCTCTGCAAAGGCATTCCCATCGCCTGCGATAGCGCGCTCAGCCAGGCGCGCCTCGTCCGCACTGGCGTCCTGGACGGCGGCCATGGTGTCCACCGTACCGCGCCATTGCGTTATGGGGAATGGCATCGCGAAATCGAGCATCTGGCTGCCCACGTACGTCCAACCGAAGTGGGGTGCGTTACTTACGGCGGCTATCGTGATCTGTGATGGCCAAGACCCTTGTTGTCGCTGAGAAGCCCTCGGTCGCCCGCGACCTGGCGTCCACGCTGCCTGGATCCTTCAAGCAGTCCAAGGACAAGACGCATCTGGAGGGCGACGACTACACCGTCACCTGGGCGGTGGGACATCTCGTCGGACTTGCCCCTCCCGACGAATATGACCCGAAGCTCAAGAAGTGGCGCTTCGCGGACCTTCCCATCCTCCCTGATCAGTTCAAGCTGATCCCCAACGACGAGCGCTCGGCGAAACAGATGCGTGCCATCCACAGGCTCATGGCCGACGACGATGTGGACACCATCGTCAACGCCTGCGACGCCGGCCGCGAGGGTGAGCTGATCTTCGCCTACCTCTACGACCTGGCGCCGGTGCACAAGCCGGTCCAGCGCCTGTGGCTCTCCTCGATGACGAAGAGCGCCATCTCCGAGGCCTTCAAGCACCTGCGCCCGGGGGAGGAGATGAAGTCGCTCGAGGAGGCAGCCCGCTCGCGCTCCGAGGCCGACTGGCTCGTGGGCATGAACGCCACGCGTGCCGCTTCGGTTCGCCTGCGCGCCGCGTTCGACGGCGCGGTCTCGCTCGGCCGCGTGCAGACGCCCACGCTCGCCCTCGTCGCCCGCCGCGAGGAGGAGATCCGCAACTTCGTGCCCGAGCCGTACTGGCTCGTGGAGGCCCGCTTCGAGGCCTCAGGCGAGCGCCGCTACACGGGCCGCTACCTCGGCGGCAAGCGACTGCCGAACGAGGAAGAGGCCAAGGCGATCGTCGAGGCGGTCACGGACCAGCCCGGCGAGATCACGAAGCTCGAGAAGAAGGAGGAGCGCGAGCTGCCGCAGCTCCTCTACGACCTCACGAGCCTCCAGCGCCACGCGAACAGCCTGTACGGGTTCTCCGCGCGCCGCACGCTCGGGTCCGCGCAGCGCCTCTACGAGGAGCACAAGGCGCTCACCTACCCGCGTACCAACTCGCGCTTCCTGACCGGCGACATGATCCCGGAGATAAAGCCGACGGCCGAAAACGTGGCGCACAACACGCAGTACGAGCCCGCCGCCCGCTTCGTCCTCAACCTCGACTCCCTGCCTCTAGGTCGCGTTGTCAATGACGCCAAGGTGCAGGACCACCACGCGATCATTCCGACGAATTCGCAGCACGATCTCTCAAAGATGGGCTCCGATGAGGTCAAGATCTACGACCTCGTCACCAAGCGTTTCCTCGCTGTATTCCATCCGGAAGCAGTTTTCGAGCGCACGCGCGTGGAGACCACGGTGCGCGAGAACGTGTTCCGCACGAGTGGCCGGCTTTTGGTCGAGGCCGGCTGGCGGAGTGTTTACGGCGAGCTTTCAGAGGGTGACCGGAGTGACGACGACTCCGGCGGCGATCAGCTGCTGCCTCGGCTCGATCAGGGCGAGGGCGTTCAGACCCGCGACGTCGAGTTCATGCGCAAGGAGACCCAACCGCCGCGGCGCTTCTCGGACGCGTCCCTGCTCGGAGCCATGGAGACGGCCGGCAAGGAGATCGACGACGCCGAGCTGCGTGAGGCGATGAAGGACTCGGGCATCGGCACGCCGGCCACGCGCGCGTCGATCATCGAGCGGCTCGTGGACGTGGGCTATATCGAGCGCGACGGCCGCGCCCTCGTGGCCACGGAGAAGGGCATCCAGGTGATTCGGCTGCTCGGCGACCACAAGCTCACCTCGCCGGAGCTCACCGGAAGCTGGGAGCGGCGCCTGCGCCTGATCGAGGCGGCCGAGGACACGCGGCCGGCGTTCATGGAGGACATCAAGAAGTTCACCACCGAGACCGTCCAGGAGCTCGACAAGCTGAAGGGCGTCCAGATCGAGCGCGCGAAGCTCGGCCCCTGCCCGATTTGCGGGCGCGAGATCACCGAGAACCGCAAGGGCTACTCGTGCTGGTCGCGCGAGGATCCCGGCTGCGGCTTCGTGATCTGGAAGAAGAAGGCCGGCAAGAGTCTGCCGGTGTCGGTGGCGAAGGAGCTGATCGCGTCCTTGACGGTCTCCCGTGAGAGCGGCGAAGACCCCGGCGTCGGACGCACCGAGAAGGCTGTCACCGGTTTCCGGTCGCGTGCCGGGCGAACTTTTAGGGCCAAGCTTCGGCTCGAGCAGACCGACGAGGGCAAGTGGCGCGTGGAGTTCGACGAGGAGTGGGCCAAGGAGCCGCCGAAGGGCGAGTCCGAGGAGGAGCGCGCCGAGCGCGAGGCGGGCGGGGCGGCGAAGCCGGCCGACGCCGTGGCGGCCGAGCCAGCCGAGGCCGCTGAGGCGGCCGAGTCCGAGACGGCCGCGCCGGCCGCTTAAAGGCAGCATCGAGGGCCTCGATTTCGCCGCCCTTGCTTGGGTGTGGCGCTTTCCGTTTCCATTTCGCAACGGAAAGCGACAGACCCTCCTTGACGGGCTGAGTTACTCTCGGTAACCTACCGTGAGTAAGTGGAGGCTGCCGCTCGGATAGAGGATTTTCGGCACGGTCGTGTGCCCAGGCCCGTGCGCGAACGGCAGCTCGTCGAGCTCGGCGAGCAGCTTTTTGCTGAGCGCGGGTTCGCGAAGGCTTCGATGGATGAGCTGGCGCGCCGCGCGGGCGTGACCAAGCCGGTCATCTATGAGCTATTCGGTTCCAAGGACGGCCTCTTCAGAGCCTGTCTTGAAGGTCTGGCGCTCAGGTTGGCGGAGAGCATCGCCGACGCCGCTCGGGCGCAAACCGAGCCCGAGGCGCGGCTTCGCGCCGGCGGCCTTGCCTTCCTGCGCTTCGCCTCTGAGAACCGTGTGGCCTATGAGCTTCTCTACGAAGGCCGTTTCTCGGACGCCGCAGTGAGCGTCCGCCGGCGCCAGGCCGCCCTGATCCTCGAGCTGATGAGGGAGATGGCGCCCGCAGGTGTGGACCCGCGTGAGCTGGAGGTGGCGGCGCACGCCGTCAACTCGGCCTATGAGGGTGTGGCCCACTGGATGTGGGACCACCCGGACGTTCCCGTCGAGCGGCTGGCGGACTGGACCGTCGAGCTGCTCCTGCCTGGACTACGGAGGTTCACGTGACACACAATCGGATCGCGATCGTCGGCACCGGCTTCTCGGGGCTCGGCATGGCCATCAGACTGAAGCAGGAGGGCGAGCACGACTTCGTGCTGCTCGAGCGCGCCGGTGACATCGGCGGCACCTGGCGGGACAACACCTATCCGGGCTGCCGCTGCGACGTGCCCTCGCACCTCTACTCGTTCTCGTTCGCCCCGAACCCGAACTGGTCGAGCACCTTCTCGCCGCAGGCGGAGATCCTCGACTACCTCAGGGACGTGGCGAACCGCCACGGCGTGCTCCCGCACGTGAGCTTCGATACGGAGCTGGAGGCGGCCGAGTGGGATGAGGACGAGCAGCTGTGGCGGATCGAGACGTCGAAGGCGGCGATGACGGCAGAGATCCTGATCGCGGCACAGGGCCCGTTGAGTGACCCTTCATTGCCAGCAGTTCCGGGCCTCGACACGTTCGAGGGGACTGCCTTCCACTCCGCCCAGTGGGACCACGAGCACGACCTGACCGGCGAGCGCGTGGCCGTGATCGGCACCGGCGCCTCCGCGATCCAGTTCGTCCCCGAGATCCAGCCGCAGGTCGGCAAGCTGCATGTCTTCCAACGCACGGCGCCGTGGGTCATCCCGCATCGCAACCGGCCGATGAAGCGCTGGGAGCGAGCGATCTATCGGCTTTTCCCCCCGGCCCAACTTGCGATGCGAGCCGGGATCTACTGGGCCCGCGAGTCGTTCGTGCTCCAGTTCCGCCATCGCGCCGTTGGGAAATTGCTCGAGCGCATCCCGATGATGCACATGCGCAAGCAGATCGAGGACCCTGAGCTGCGACGCAAGCTCACGCCGGACTACAGCATCGGCTGCAAGCGCATCCTGCCGACCAACGAGTGGTATCCGGCGCTCGCCAAGCCGAACGTCGAGGTCGTAACGGGTGGGCTGACCGAGGTCCGCCCGCATTCGGTCGTGGCCGAGGACGGCACCGAGCGTGAGGTCGACACGATCATCTTCGGCACGGGCTTCCACGTGACCGACGTCCCCATCGCCGATCGCGTCACGGGTCGGGACGGGCGCACGCTCACGGAGACGTGGAACGGCAGCATGCAGGCCTACAAGGGCACGACCGTGGCCGGCTACCCAAACCTGTTCTTCCTGGTCGGGCCGAACACCGGCCTCGGCCACACCTCGATCGTGTTCATCATCGAGTCCCAGATCGCATACGTGCTGGACTCGCTCCGCACGATGCGCCGCATCGGCGCGCGCACGCTGGAGGTGCGGGAGGAGGCGCAGAGCGCCTACAACGCCGAGCTCGACCGGATGGCCGAGGGCACGGTTTGGGTGAGCGGCGGCTGCACGAGCTACTACATCGACCGCAACGGCCACAACTCGGCGCTGTGGCCCACCTACACGTGGCCGTTCCGCCAGCGCACGCGCGAGTTCGACGTGGCGGCGTACACGCTCGGCGTCCGGGAGCGCGAGGCGCTGCCGGCTGCGGCGTAGCGGCGCTGAACGGCAGCATTGCGGGACGACGTGTCGGGCTGCCGCGGCAGGCTCGACACGAAGCGTCCCACTGTGGGACGGAACGTGTCGAGCCTCGGCTGGGGGCCGCTCTCAGCGCTGTAGTTCGAACTCGCGCAGCGCGTTTTCGATTCGTGGCGGCCCGGAGTCCTCGAGAGTCAGCACGGTGCCGGGCCAGTACGGGCTGTCGCCCTCGCCGGTTACGAACGCGCTCTCGTAGAGCCAGCTGCCCGTGTTCCAGAGCTGGGTGCCGGAGAGCGTCGTCCACTCGGCCTGCTCGTCGCCGGGCAGGGGACCGGGGCGGTGCGTGTGGCCGAAGATCACGTGCTCGGCGCCTGGGGCGAGCACCTCCGCCACGCGCGTCATCGCCAGCAGGCCGGCGCGGCGCAGCTCCTCGCCGGTGAGCGTGGCGCGGAACGGGCCCAGCCCGAGACCGTTCAGGGCCGCCACCGCGCTGGGGATCGTCACGCGGCCGAGCAGGAAGCGCCCGATGGCTGGCCGGCCGTTGCTGCTGACCCGGCGCCAGACGTCACGCGAGATGCTCCCGCCGCGCGACAGCGACGCCGGCGAGGCGCCCTGTGCCAGCCCCGCGTAGAACGCATAGAGCGGTGCCATGATCGCCTCGTAGTCGGAGGCCGAGCGGGATGCCTTGCCGCGCCCCGTCACGCGCGCCATCGCCGATGCTGCGATCGACTCCAGCCGCGGGATCGTCAGGTGAAGGTCGAGGTAGTGCCCATGGGTGGCATAGACGTCGTCGCGCAGGCGGAGTCCGGGGTAGGCGAGGCTCAGCTCCACGTCGGGCATCCAGCCTGCGATCCGGCCCGCCGCGCCGTCGTTAGGGCCGACCGGCCACTCGGCCTCGGTCGCCAGCGCCTCAGCATCCAACCGCAGCCCCGCCAGCCACGGCTCGGCGAAGGCATGGTCGTGGTTCCCCGGCACGAGCACCACGGGGCGGCCGGCGAGCGCTCGCCCGATTTCCTCGAACACCGGGCGGGCCACCTCGAGCGATTCGGCGAGCGGGCGCTCGCGCAGCTCGATCACGTCGCCCAGCAGCACCAGGCGGTCGGCGCCGCTGATCGCCTCGATCAGTGCGTCGAGCTCCTTGCCCTCGCGCGCCACGTCGGCGCCGCCCAGGGCGCCGAGGTGAAGGTCGGAGACAACCGCGGTCCGCATCGGAGGCATGGTGTCAGGCCGCTAGATTCAGAGGTTCCCGCGTGTCGCAGTTCTGCCGCCATAACCGCTTCGTCTCCGAGTGCCCGATCTGCTCCAAGGGCACGGTGCTCGACCCGAACCGCAAGGCCGAGCGCCGCCCGCGGCCGAACGCGCGTCCCGGCAGCCGCTCCAGCCCCAAGGGCAGGGTCCAGGCCGCGGGAGCCACGCGCGTGTCGCGCGGGCCATTCGCCGCCGCCGGCCCGTACGAGGACGGCCGCGAGGTGCGCCTCGAGAAGGTGCCCGGCGGGCTGAGGCTGGCCGCCTGGCATGCCGGCCAGCTCGTGAAGAACGCCCCGGTGCTGGCGCTTTCCGACCTTCCCGAGATGCTCAGCTCGGCGGTCGAGCAGGGCCTGCTCTCCGAACCCGAGGCCGACTGGCGGGGCGAGCCCGCGGTGGGCCGGCACGGCGCCAGCCCCGGCCGCTCCGGCGAGCTGCGCGACGAGTTGAGGGTCGAGCGCCTGGACGACGATCAGGTGCGTATCGCGCGCTGGATCATGCGCCCGAACCGGGGCTGGGAGCTGCAGGAGACGCCGGTGCTGCTGCCGGCGGAGCGCTTCGTGGGCGCGCTCGAGGACGCCGCCGCGAGCGGGGTCCTGGCAGGCGATCCGGTGGACTAGCGACTATCTCCGTGTGCCTCTCAAGCTAGTAACCGGCCCCGCGAACGCCGCCAAGGCGGGAGAGGTGCTGGGCGGACTCCGCGCCCGGCTTGCCGACGACCCGATCCTTGTGGTGCCGACGCTCGGCGACGTCGAGCATGCCCAGCGCGAGCTGGCCGAACGCGGCGCCGTGTTCGGCGCCCGGGTGCTGCGCTTCACGTGGCTCTTCGAGGAGATCGCCACGCGCGCCGGCTACGGGCAGGCGACGGCCTCGGACTTCCAGCGCGAGCTGCTCGTGGAGGAGGCGGTGCGCGGGACGAAGCTGAGCGTGCTCGCGGAGTCGGCGTCCCAGCCCGGGTTCACGCGAGCCGCGGCCCGTTTCGTGGCCGAGCTGGGGCGCATCCGCCCCCCGGTGGAGCCCGCGAGGTTCACGCAGGCGCTCCGGAGCTGGGCCGGGGACGGCCCGCGGCGCGCGTACGCGGACGAGGTGGCGGGCATTTACCGCGGCTATCGCGCCGGGCTCGACAGGGTGGGACTCGTGGACGAGGAGCTGTTTGCGTGGCGCGCGCTCGACGCCCTGCGTGGGTCGCGCGAGGCTTGGGGGCGCACGCCGGTGTTCGCGTACGGCTTCGACGATTTCAACGGGCTCCAGCTCGACGCGCTCGACACGCTCGCGAACTGGTCCGGCGCCGACGTGACCGTCTCGCTCCCCTTCGAGCCGGGTCGCCGGGCGTTCAAGGCGGTGTCCACCCTGCACGAGGAGCTGCTCGCGCTCGGTGCCGACCAGCTGGAGCTGGCGCCCGTCGACGACCACTACGCCCCGGAGTCGCGCGCCGCCCTGCACCACGTGGAGCGGCTGCTGTTCGAGGACGACCCGCCGTCGAAGGCCGAGCCGGGCAGCGCGATCTCGTTCCACTCCGCGGGAGGGGAGCGGGCCGAGGTGGAGCTGGCCGCCTCGCGGGTCCTCCAGCTCCTGCGTAGCGGTGTCGAGCCCGGCAACGTCGCGGTGGTGTTCAGGGAGCCCGGGCGCTACTCGTCGCTGCTCGAGCAGGTGTTCGGCGCCTACGGGATCCCCTATTCGATCGACCGCAAGCTGCCCTTCGGGCACACCGGCCTCGGCCGTGGCCTGCTGGCACTGATCCGCAGCTCGAAGCCGGAGGGCACGGCCGACGACCTGTTGGCCTACCTCAGGACTCCCGGGCTCCTGCGGGTGCCGGGGCTGGCGGACCGGCTCGAGGCCGACGTTCGCAAGGAGGGCGCCTACAGGGCCGAGCAGGCGCGGGCGCTCTGGGAGCGCGACCAAAGCTGGAAGCTCGACGAGCTCGATCGGCTCGCCGGGGCCCGCGACACAGGGGCGTTCGTGACCGAGCTCGAGAAGCGGCTGGCGTGGCTGTTCGCCGCGCCGTACGAGCGCAAGGCCAGTGTTCTGAGCGGACCGGAGCTGGACGAGGCGCGCGCGCTGAGCGCCGCGCAGAAGGCGCTCGGCGACCTGCGCGCTGTGCTTGGCCGCCAGCCGGCGGACGCGGCGCGCGTGCTCCGGGTGCTCGAGCAGCTCGAGGTTCATGCGGGCGAGCGGCCGCAGCCCGATCGCGTCCATGTGGCCACGCCGGAGGCGATCCGTGCACGTCGCTTCGAGGTCGTGTTCGCGTGCGGCCTCCAGGAGGGCGAGTTCCCCAGGGGCGCCTCGCCGGAGCCCTTCCTGTCCGACGAGGACCGTCGCGCGATCGCCACCGCGAGCGGCCTCGTGCTGCCGGTGCGCGAGGACCGCCTCGACCGCGAGCGCTACCTCTTCTATGTCTGCGCCTCGCGTGCGGAGCGGCTGCTGGTGGTGAGCTCGCGCTCGAGCGACGAGGAGGGCAACCCGCAGGCGGAGTCGTACTTCGTGGACGACGTGCGCGAGCTACTCGGCGAGGGGGCCGAGGAGCGCACCCGCTCGCTCTCCGACGTGACCTGGACCGCCGACGAGGCGCCCACGGCGGCCGAGCTGGACCGCGCCCACGCGGCCGCGGGGCCGCGGCGTCCCGAGCCCGCGCCAGGCCCGCTGACGGCGCAGCCGCTGCTCGACCACCTCGCCGCCCGCGAGGCTGTCTCGGCGGGGGCGCTCGAGCACTTCGCCGACTGCCCGGTGAAGTGGCTCGTCGAGAACCTGTTGAGGCCGGACGAGCTCGCGCCCGACCCGGAGGCGATGGTGCGCGGCTCATACGCGCACGACGTGCTCCAGCACACCTATCGCCGCCTGCGCGAGGAGACGGGCGAGCGGCGGGTGACGCACGCGAACCTCGCCGACGCCGAGCGCATCCTGCTCGAGGAGCTGCGCGAGCGCCGCTCGGAGTTCAGGCTGTCGCCGAAGCAGACGCGCGTTCGCGCCGCGGCTCGCCGGCTCGAGTTCGACCTGCTGCGCTTCCTGCGCTCGGAGGCGGACTCCGACAGCCGCTTCGAACCGGCCGAGCTGGAGCTCGCCTTCGGCCTCGACGAGGGCAGCGAGCCCGTCGAGGTGGCTGGCGGCCTGCGCCTGCGGGGGCGGATCGACCGCGTGGACGTGAAGGACGGGATGGCGCTCGTGATCGACTACAAGACCGGCCGCAGCGTCGACCGCTACAAGGTGGCGAGCTGGGAGCCGGAGAATCGCTTCCAGGCCGCGCTCTACATGCTCGTGGTGGAGCGGCTGCTCGAGCTGCGGCCGGTCGGCGGCGTGTACGTGGCCCTCGCCAGCGACGACCTTCGGCCGCGCGGCATGGTCGCGGCCGAGGTGGACGA
>Ga0190265_10003709_pt1 | contig 10460 bp, 10 predicted proteins | sample Popmic124T_FD_133135 | JGI IMG/M metagenome (GOLD analysis project Ga0190265, IMG submission 133135) | Populus adjacent soil microbial communities from riparian zone of Indian Creek, Utah, USA - 124 T | ecosystem: Environmental > Terrestrial > Soil > Riparian zone | place: USA: Utah | collected...
CTGGTCCAGCTGGCGGATGACTTCTGCCTGGAGGAGCTGTACCCCCAGGCCGAGGCTGTGTACAGGAAGGCGCTCGAGGCGGACCACCATCACGACCACACCCTGTGGCAGCTCGCTGATATTGCGATGCGGCACGGGCGGGCGTCTGAGGCAAAGCATTACCTGCTGCACCTGGTGGACGTGCGGACCCTGCGCGGCGACGATCAGGGCCTCGCCGACTGTCAGGCCCGACTGCAGGCGCTCGATGGCGCGACGGGCACCGCGCCGGACACCGCGCACCGGGCGGCCGCCGCCGGTGTGGTGGAGATCGACCTCAATGATGCCCTGTCCGACCTGAGCGAAGACCAGTGAAGCGGCTGCTGCTCGTCGGGTTCTTTTTCGAGGTGGGCTTCGTGCTGATCGTGATCCCGTGGTCGGCGTTCTGGGATCGCAACTATTTCGCGCAGCTGGCGCCGCCGCTCGGGGCGCTGATCACCAACAACTTCTTTCGCGGCGCGGTGTCGGGCCTCGGGCTGATCAATATCCTGGCCGGACTGGCCGAGCTCATCTCGCTTGTCCTGGCGCGCTCCTCCGAGCGGCCCGCCTCGATTAAACCGACGCAACTTGCCGAAGACTAGCAACCACGACGTTCACGACGATCACGAAGGCCTTGTTCGTATTCGTGGCCGTCGTGGCCGTCGTGGTTGAAAAGATGATGCGCCCGGTCGTCTGCATGATCACGGCACCGATCTCCGCTGCCGCCTTCGCGGAGGAGGCGCTTGTTCAGCGGATTGGCGCTGCGGCACGCGCCGGCACCCACCTGATTCAGATCCGGCAGCCGCAGTTCGAAGGGCTCGCGTTCATGCGGCTCGTGCAGCGCGCGCTCGAGGCGATCGAGGGTGCGGCGGCACGCCTCCTTGTCAACGATCGCGTGGACGTGGCGCTGGCGGCCGGCGCGCATGGTGTGCACTTGCGGGGCGATTCGATGACGGCTGCCCGAGTCCGGACGATTGCTCCGCCCGGGTTCGTGATTGGCCGGTCGGTCCACTCGGTTGCCGAGGCGTTAGAGGTGGAGCGCGAGGGGGCACTGGACTACCTGTTGTTCGGCACGGTGTACACATCCGCCTCCAAACCCGGCGCGGCGCCGGCTGGTGTCGAGGCACTGGCACGGGCGTGCGGCGCGGTGGCGCTGCCGGTGCTTGCGATCGGCGGGATGACAGCGTCCACGCTGGCGCCGGTGGCGCGCGCCGGCGCCGCGGGATTTGCGGCCATCGGCCTCTTCGCGGACGCCGCGGTCGACGCGATGCCGCAAGAGGTGCAGCAGGCGCGTTCGGCGTTTGACACCCCGGTACGCGTTCCCTAACATGAGGGCAAAATGGCGATACTGGAACACGCCAAGCCCGATTTCGGGATGAAGATGAGGCGCCACCGCGAGGAGCGCGGCGTCACGCTTCGCCAGATTGCCGATGCCACGAAGCTGTCCGTCGGCGCGCTCGAAGCGCTCGAGCGCAATGAAATCTCGCGGCTCCCGGGTGGTATCTACTCGCGCGCCTTCGTGCGATCGTACGCGCTCGAGGTCGGCCTCGACCCTGAACAGACCGTTCGCGACTTCATGGTGCAGTTCCCACACGAATCGGTCACGGTGGGCAGCCCGCACGCCCCGCAGCCGCGATTCGACATCGATGCACCGACGCGGCGCAGCAGCAGGATGACGGTCGCCGCGGTCGTCGCCCTCTCGCTCCTGATTGGCGTGATCCTCTTCTTCACGCTCTCGGCGCGCCCCTGAATCCCGGTACCTGTTCGCCCATGGACACACTATTCCGCACGCCATTCCTGGACATCTTCAAGCAAGGCGGCGTCGATCGCGACATTCGCAAGATGGTCGCGGAAGGCGCGCTCGGTCTGCGCGCGGACGAGCTGCGGCTCACGCTGGAGTTCCTGCTCGACGATCCGGACGCGGAGATCGCCAGCACCGCGGAGGCGACACTCCTCGCGATCCGCGCCGGCGACGCGGCCGCCGCCCAGCCCTACGTGCCGCCCGAACCCGATCCGGAGCCCGACCCGAACGAGCCGCCGGAGGTCGTCGAGAAGCGCAAGCAGTCGACGCTGCAGAAAATCGCCGCCATGAACCCGGCCCAACGCCTGGCGCTCGCGATGAAAGGCACGCGCGAGGAGCGGGCCGTGCTGATTCGCGATCCGAACAAGATCGTCTCGGTGGCGGTACTGAGCAGCCCCAAGATCAGCGAGAGTGAAGTGTCCAGCATTGCCAAGATGGCGAACGTGTCGGAAGAGATCCTGCGGATCATCGGCAATACCCGCGCCTGGATGAAGAGTTACACGGTGACGAGCTCGCTGGTGAAGAATCCGAAGTGCCCGCTGGCGGTGTCGATGAACCTGCTCCAGCGGCTGAACGAGAAAGACCTGAAGATGCTGACGACCGACCGGAACGTGCCGGACGTCCTCCGTACCGCGGCGCGCAAGAAAATCACGCCGGTCCATTAGAGGGAAAAGGTAAAAGGGAAAAGGTAAAAAAGTACCTTTTTACTTTTTACTTTTTCCCTTTTACCTTCTTCCATTCGCGCCGCATCTGCGCGAGCCCCTCCATGTAGACCGTCGCCTTCTCGCGCTCCTCCTCGGACGGCAGGCTCTTGAGGAGCTCGATCGCGTGGGCGAGGTCGTGCTCGATCGTCTTCCTGGTGGTCTTGAAATAGATGGTGCGGATCTCGGTCAGCACCGCTTTCGAATCGGGCGGCTCGCCAGGCTTCAGCGATTTGAGCGGCACGAACGCCATGGCGTCAGCCGCGCCGGACGTGGCGGCGCAGCAGCGGTCGCAGTTCGTCGACGGTCCGCGTATTGAGGACCTGTTCGGGCGTCGCCCAGGCCCTTCGGGCCATCTGGACGCCCCAGCGCAGGTTGCCGAGCGCCGTGACCGAATGGGCGTCGGTCGAAATGACCAGCCGCGCGCCGCGTTCGTGGGCAAGCCGGGCATGCGCATCGTTGAGATCGAGCCGGTCCACCTGGCAGTTGATCTCGAGCGCGACGCCGTGCCGCGCGGCCGCGGTGATGACCTGGTCCACGTCCAGGCGCAGCCCATCCCGTTTGAGCAGCAGGCGCCCGGTCGGATGGCCGAGCACGTCGACCCAGGGGGAGTCGAGGGCTCGCAGGACGCGATCGGTCATCTGTCCGGCGTCCTGGCTGAAGCGGGAGCGGACCGACGCGACGACGAGGTCGAGTTCGGCGAGGCAATCGTCCGCCAGATCGAGCCGGCCGTCGGCGAGGATGTCGCACTCGATCCCGGCCAGGAGCGTCAGGCCGTCGAATCGCCCGTTCAGCGACCGCACGCGGCGGGCGTGCTCGAGCGCGCGATGCTCGTCGAGCCCGTTCGCCATGGCCAGCGCCTGGCTGTGATCCGTGATGGCGATGTAGCGGTGGCCGAGGCGCTGCGCGCCGGCCGCCATCGATTCGAGATCGTCGCGGCCGTCGGTGGCCGTGGTGTGCATGTGCAGGTCGCCGCGGATGTCCGTTGCGGAGACGAGCCGCGGCAACCGGCGTTCCAGCGCCAGGTCGATTTCGCCGCGGTTCTCGCGCAGCTCGGGGTCGATCCACGCCATGCCGAGCGCTTCGTAGATCCCCTCCTCCGTGTCGCCGGCGATGCGCGAGTCGTCATCGGTGCGGTAGAGCCCGTACTCGTTCAGTTTGTAGCCCTGCTGGATTGCCCGGTCGCGCAGAACGATGTTGTGGGCCTTCGAGCCGGTGAAGTACTGCATGGCGGCGCCGCGGCTCTCGCCAGGCACGAGCCGGAGGTCCGCCTGGTACCCGCCCCGGAGTCGGACGCTCGACTTGGTCTCGCCATGACCGAGGACGCGATCGACGCTCGGAAAGGCGATGAAGACATCCATCAACGCCCGATTACCTCCGATCGCGAGGATGTCGAGATCGCCGCACGTCTCGCATCCGCGCCGGAGGCTGCCGACCGGGATGAAATCAACGTCAGGCGCCCGCTCGCGCAGATAGCCGACCAGTTCCGCGGAGACGGATGCCGTGTCGGACAGCAGGTGGCGGCCGGTATCCTTTTGCCGCTCCTCGACGGCCTTCAGGATCAGCGCTTCCTTCTTCGCACCCATGCCTTTCAGATCGCGCAGCCGGCCGCTGCGCGCCGCCTCGGCAAGCCCGTCGACGGTGGTGATGTTCAGCGAGGAGTAGAGCAGCGCGACGGTCTTCGGCCCGACGCCCTGCAGCCGCAGCAGGTCGAGAATCGTCGGCGGAAATTCCTGGAGCAGTTCCTGGTGATACAGGCAGACGCCAGATGTCGAAAGTTCGCGGATCTTGGCGGCGAGGTCTTTGCCGATGCCCGGCAGCTCGCGCAGCTGAGGCTCCTCTATGCGCGCGACCGGATCCGCCCAGGCCGCCAGCGTGTCGGCTGCGGTGCGATACGCGCGGATCTTGAAGGCGTTCTCGCCTTTGATTTCGAGCAGGTCGGCGATTTCCGCAAAGACCTGCGCCACCTGCCGGTTATCCACGGGCGAGCCCGTGCCGTTCGATGCGGAAATCGAGCACGCGGGCGCCACCGGCGGTCAGCGCGTCGCGAATCGCATCACGGCGGTCCGGTGGGCCGTAGCAGAAGAGACACCCACCGCCTCCCGCGCCGCACACCTTGGCGGCGGTGGCGCCGGCCTTGCTCGCCCGCGCGATGAGATCATCGATGGCCGGCGTCGATACCCCGGGCGCCAACCGCTTGCGCGTGTCCCATTCGTCGGCAATCGCGTGGCCGACGCCCTCCCAGTCCTTTCTCGTGATGGCGTCTCGCATGGCGGCCGCGGCGTCGCGGATCCGCTCGAAGCACTGGAACACGTGGCGGTCGCCGTCGATGTGCTTCTTGGTGATCTCCCAGTTGTTCGTGCCGGAGTTGCGCGGCGCCCCGGTGTAGCACAGCACCAGCCGCTGCTCCAGGTCGGAGGCCTCGATCTCGATCGGCACCCGGCGGATCCCGTCGACGTCGAGCTCGAGCGCCGCCACGCCGCCGTAGAGCGCCGGCCGGTAATCCTGCACCCCCGTCGGCACGCGGATCGCCTGCGCCTCCACGTTCATGGCCACCTGCAGCAGCGCCTCCGGCTCGTAATGGGTCCGCTTCCACTGGGCCAGCGCCGCGCAGACGGCGACGTTCAGGGCCGAGGATCCGGCGATGCCCGCGCCGGCGGGCGACTCGCACGACGTCGTCAGCGTGAGCCCGCGGGCCTCGAAGAAATGCGCCAGGAGCGACAGCAGCCGCAGCTCCGGGCTGTCGCGCAGCTCGCGCCAGTCGTCAGCCTCGACGGTCGTGCCCGTGTCTTCGGAGTTGATCACGATGCGGGCGTCGCTGCGATCCTCGACCGTCGCGCGCGCCCGCAGGCTGATGGCGGCGTTGATCGTCTGGGCACCGGGATGAAACAGGTAGAGAGGCCAGATGTCGAGCGTGCCCCCCGCGAGATCGATGCGGGTGGGCGCGGAGGTTACGATACGCACCACGGGATTATAAGACCCCGCAGTTCTGCGTTCCTGGTTCTTGGTTCCGGGTTGGTGTTCCGGGTTCGGGTTCGGTATTGGGGGTTCGGTGTTCGAGGTTCGGCGTTCGGGGTTCCTGGACCTCTAGGCGACCTCTTCATAGAACGATCGGACGACGAGGATGGTGACGGTCTCGGTCACGCCGTGAAAAGCGACCCATTGGCGTGATAATGACGACGTGCCCTCCGGTATTCGTCGAACCATAGGCCAACTCCTGATCGGCAGCTTTCCAGGCGTCACGATTCCGGCGGAGCTGCGGTCGCTCGCGCGCGAATTTTCGCTGGGCGGCGTGATTCTGTTCCCACGCAACATCGAGTCGCCGGAGCAGGTCGCAGAGCTCTCTCACGACATCCAGTCGCTCGCGGCAGGGACGCCGCTGTGGTTGAGCGTCGACCAGGAGGGCGGCCGCGTGGCCCGGCTGCGGGCGCCGTTCACCGAGTGGCCGCCGATGGCGGTGCTGGGACGCAGCGGAGATGCCGCGCTGGCGTCGCGCTTCGCCGCGGCGCTGGCCGCGGAACTCAGGGCGGTCGGGATCACCCTGGACTACGCGCCCGTGCTCGACATTCATACCAATCCAAAGAATCCCGTAATCGGCGATCGCGCGCTCGCCGAGGATGCCGCGATGGTGGGGAAGCTGGGCGCGGCGATCGTGCGCGGGCTGCAGGACAACGGCGTGGCGGCGTGCGGGAAACATTTCCCGGGGCATGGCGATACCTCCGTTGATTCGCACCTTGCGCTGCCGCTCGTCGAGCATCCGCCCGATCGCATCCGCCGCGTGGAATGCGTGCCCTTCCGGGAGGCGATTGCCGCCGGCGTGGCCTTCATCATGACCGCGCATGTCCTCGTGCCGTCCATTGACGAGGAGAAGCCGGCCACGCTGTCACGCCGCATCGTGTACGACCTGTTGCGCGACGAGCTGGGGTTCGAGGGCGTCATCCTCAGCGACGACCTCGAGATGAAGGCCGTCGCCGCGACCTACGCGGTGCCGGATGCGGCCGTGCAGGCGATTGCCGCCGGCTGCGACGCCCTGCTGATCTGCGCCGGCCATATCGACGTGCAGGTCGCGGCGCTGGAGGCGCTCGTGCACGCCGTGGAAGACGGACGGATCCCCTACAAGCGCCTCGAGGACGCCCTGACCCGGCATCGCCGCGCCAAGGAGCGCTTCCTGGCGGCGGCCGTCGCCTCTGGCGCCAGGGACCTTCGCCGCGTCGTCGGCTGCGAGGCGCACCAGCGCATCGCCGACGAGATGGCGCGCTACGTGTGATCAAGCCTCCCGCCCTCACGCCCGGCGACCGCATTGCGATCGTGTCGCCCGCCAGCTCGTTCAACCGTGCCGAGTTTGACCTGGGGGTCGCCGAGATCCGGCGGCTGGGTTACGAACCGGTGTACGACGACACGGTGTTCGAGACCGCGATGTTTACGTCAGGAACGCCAGCGGTCCGCGCCGCCGCCTTCAAGCGGGCGTGGGAGGATCCGGACGTAGCGGCGCTGCTGGCCGTTCGTGGCGGGTATGGCAGCGTGCAGCTCCTTCCAGAACTCGAGGCGTGGCATCCGCAACGGCGTCCGAAGCTGTTTATCGGATACAGCGACAACACCTCGCTCCTGTCGTGGCTGAACTGCCAATGCGGCATGACGGCCCTCTTCGGGCCGATGATCGAAGGGCGACTCGCGCGCGGCGCTGAAGGATATGACGAGCTCTCCTTGCTGCGCCTGGCTCAAGGGAAGGGCGCCGGTTTCGAGCTTCGGCCCGGTGGATTGTCGGTCATCAAGAAAGGCGACGCCGCCGGGCCGCTGTTTGGCGGCACGCTGACACAGCTCGCCGCGTCAATGGGGACGCCCTACGCCTTCGACCCGCCCGCCGACTACATTCTGTTCGTGGAGGATGTGGGCGAACGTCCCTATCGTCTCGATCGGATGCTGATGCAGCTGCGGCTGGGCGGTGTCCTGGCGCGCGCGAAGGCGCTCGTCTTCGGGGAGATGCGCGCCTGCGATGAGGCGTCCGGCTCTCCCACGGCGCGCGACGTCGCCGTGTCGTTCGCCGGCGATGTCCCAGGACCGGTCATTTTCGGCTTCCCTTCAGGGCACACGACCGGCCCCTGCTGGACGCTGCCGCTCGGCGTGCGCGTCCGCATTAGGACATTCCCGGACCCCTCGCTCCTCGTCGAGGAATCGCCCGTTGCCTGACGCGCGGCGCATCCACTTCATCGGGATCTGCGGTACGGCGATGGCCACCGCTGCGGCCCTGCTGAAACAGAGGGGGCACGACGTACGCGGGTCCGACCAGAACGTCTACCCGCCCATGAGCGACTTCCTCGTCGCCGAAGGCATCCGGACGATGACCGGCTTTGCGGCCGACCACATCACGTCTGATATCGACCTGGTCGTCGTGGGCAACGCGATTTCCCGCGGCAACGCCGAGCTCGAAATGGTCCTCGAGAAGAAGATCCGGTACTGCTCGCTGCCGGAGGTCGTGCGGGATCACTTCCTGTGGGGCGCGCGGTCGATCGTCATTGCCGGCACGCACGGCAAGACCACGACGACCTCGCTGACGGGGTGGCTGCTGACGCACGGCAAGCTCGATCCGACGGTGCTGGTGGGCGGCATCGCGCTGAATTTTGGCGATGGCGGTTCGAGTTACCGGCTGGGCGCGGGCCGCGACTTCGTCATCGAGGGTGACGAGTACGATAGTGCGTACTTCGACAAAACCGCGAAGTTCCTGAAGTACCTGCCCGACGTTGCCGTCATCAACAACATCGAGTTCGACCACGCCGACATCTACGCCGATCTTGATGCCGTCCTGCTGGCATTCCGCAGGCTCGTGAACCTCGTCCCGCGCAGCGGTCTGCTGCTGCTCGGCGCCGACAGCGCGCATGCCGCCGCGCTGCGTGAGAAGGCGGTGAGTCCCGTCGAAACGTTCGGGACGGGCGACGCTGCGACGTGGAAAGCGTCGGGCATTACCCACGCCGATGGCCTGACGCGCTTCGAGGTACGCCGTGGCGGAGACATGTTCGGGCGCTTCGAGTCACCGCTTCTCGGCCTCCATAACGTCAGGAATGCGCTGGCGGCGATCGCGGTGGGCAGCCATCTGGGTCTTGGAGCGGCAGAGCTTGCGGCGGGCATGAAAGGGTTCAAGGGCATCAAGCGGCGGCTCGAGGTGGTTGGCATCACGCGAGAGGTCACCGTGCTGGATGATTTTGCCCATCACCCGACCGCTGTTCACGAAACGCTGGCGGCGTTGCGCACCGGGTATCCGCAGCGGCGGGTATGGGCGGTCTTCGAGCCGCGTTCGGCCTCGTCGTGCCGGCGCGTGTTCCAGCAGGATTTCGCCCGGGCGTTCGGCGCGGCCGATGAAGTCGTCATTGCCGGCGTGTTCCGGTCGTCGCTCCCTGAATCGGAGCGCCTTTCAGCCGAACAACTGGTCGACGATTTGCGCCGCCAGGGACAGCGCGCGCGCCACATTCCCGCAGTCGACGACATCGTCCGCACCATCGTCGACGAACATCAGGCCGGCGACGTCGTGGTGCTGATGTCGAACGGCGGCTTTGGCGGTATCCATCAGAAGCTGCTACAGGCTCTGGCTTAGAAAATGGGGTCGGAGGTCATTTTTAGAGGACAGTCGTGACCACGGTGAGGAGTGTCCTCTAAAAATGACCTCCGACCCCATTATTCGCGAAGCGGGCGACTCCGCGTTGCTGCTCGAGGTTGGTGAACCCGCGATCGAGCCCGAGGCGAATGCCCGCGCGATTGCCATCGCGCGGGCGGTGAGGCGGCGGGCGGTCCCGGGCGTTCGCGACGTGGTCTCGACGTTTCGGTCGGTCGCCGTCTTCTTCGATCCTCTGTCAACCGACGTCGCCGCCGTGGCTGCCGCTCTGCATGAAGTCGCGGATGTGCCTCCGTCGAACGAGCCTGGGCGGGTTGTTGAGATTCCTGTCGTCTACGGTGGCGAGGCGGGCCCGGACCTCGCAGGCGTCGCGGCGTTTGCCGGGTGCACGCCGGAAGCGGTGATCGAGCGGCACGCCTCGAAGCCGTATCGCGTGTACATGCTTGGCTTCCTCCCCGGCTTTGCCTACATGGCTCACGTCGACTCCACGATTGCGGCGCCACGGCACGCCACGCCGAGGTTGCGCGTGGCCGCGGGCTCGGTCGGGATCGCGGGAGCTCAGACCGGGATCTACCCGCGCCAATCGCCCGGCGGTTGGCAAATCATCGGGCGCACGCCATTGACGCTCTTTGACGCGGCGCAGACGCCGCCGGCCCTCCTTGCGCCCGGTGATCAAGTGCGATTTGTGCCCACGTCAGGACCCATCCCCGCGAACGTTGTGTCCGGCTTCAGCCGGACCGGGGTCCACCTGAAGGCGGACACTACGGCTGAAAATTCTGGTCGGGCCGTAACGGTGGTTAGACCCGGATTACTCACGACCGTACAGGACTCTGGCCGCTGGGGCTATCAGAGCCTGGGCGTACCCGTGGCCGGTCCGATGGACCACGTCGCGCACAGGCTGGCGAACGCGATTGTCGGTAATCCTGCAGATGCCGCAACGCTTGAAGCGACCCTCCTCGGTCCTGAGCTGAGAGTGGAGCAGGAGACGCACGTCGCGCTGACGGGCGGTGACCTGCGCGCAACGGTGGACGGCGCCGAGGCACCTACCTACGCGCCTGTTCGTTGCCGCAGCGGCAGTGTGCTGCGTTTCAGCGGTCGTCGCGGCGGCATTCGCGCCTATGTCGCCTTTGATGGCGGGGTGGCGCTCGAACCGGTGCTCGGCAGCCGCGCCACGCACATTCTCAGCGGTCTCGGAGGCATTGACGGGCGGCCCCTCAAGGCGGGCGACCGGCTTCCGCTCGGCGGAAAAACTAAACCGGGCCTGGCTCGTTCGAGACACGTACAAACCAAACCGGGTGTGAGCGGCGTCCGGCTGCGGGTCCTTCCCGGTCCGCAGGCC
>Ga0190265_10003710_pt1 | contig 10458 bp, 5 predicted proteins | sample Popmic124T_FD_133135 | JGI IMG/M metagenome (GOLD analysis project Ga0190265, IMG submission 133135) | Populus adjacent soil microbial communities from riparian zone of Indian Creek, Utah, USA - 124 T | ecosystem: Environmental > Terrestrial > Soil > Riparian zone | place: USA: Utah | collected...
CCTGATCCTGCTGGCATTTACCGTTGTGCTGTCGTCCACCCCCTCGATCGAGGCGGCGGACCTGCCGCGCCCGCCTGTCTACGCCCGCCTGGTGGCGCCGGCCGAGGGCGCGGAGTTGCTGCCGGGCTCGCGCGCCGTCATCGCCTGGGAAGGGGTGGACCTGCCGCCTCGCGCCGTCGAGTGGGAGGCCTTCCTCTCGGTCGACGGCGGCAAGACCTACCCGCTGCGCATCACCCCGCACCTCCACCTCTCGATCCGACGCTTCACCTTTCCGGTGCCGAGCCTGCCGACCCGCGACGCCCGCCTCATGCTCCGCTTCGGCGACGAAAAGCGGGAGGTGGGCTTCGAGGCGCCGCAGCGCTTCGCCATCGCGGCCGGAGCCGGCTCCTGGATGCCGGTCGCCCGGCGTGCCCTGTCGCGCGGGGAAAAGCCGCGGCAGGGGGATCGCGGGGTCGTGGTCTGGGTCGAAGGCTCGCGCGAGGGCGGCGGGCTCCGTGAGGTCACCGCCGCCGAGCCCCTGCTCGGCTTGAGCGGAGTGCGGCCGGGCACCCCCCTGAACTTTCCCCTGCTCTGGCCCGCGAGCGAAGAGCGGGTTCTGCCGCTGCCCGCGGTGGCGCCGGCTCTCTTCCCGAGCGCGGCCGCCACTTCCGCTCCCGCACGAAGCCCCCATCCGGCCCCGGTCGAGGTCCGCCTGCTGACCCACCGGTTCAACGAATAGACCGAGACCTCGATCCCGCTCCCTTGTCTTCGCCCGCCGTCCTTGGAGGATGGCGGAAACCGGTACAGGTACCGGCCGCGAGCCCGTGGCCGGACGGATAGAGGTCTCCTATGCGCAGATTTGCAATTCCCCCCTCGGGGTTGTTTCTTTTATGTCTCGGGATGTTCCTGCTGCCATCTCTCGCCCTGGCGTTCGACGGCCTGCTCCTCCAGGCCGACGGCTCTCCGGCCGCCGGCTACCGGGTCTCGGTGGTCGGCCAGTCCATCTCGGCGACGACCAACGCGGAGGGCCGGTTCCGCATCGTCCCCACTCCCGCCACCCCCTTCCGCCTCGTGACCAGCGGCCCGGCCGGCGAGGTCTCGCCGCCGATCGAGGTCGACACGCTGCCCGCGTCGGGGCCGCTCGAGCTGACCATCCCTTCGGCGTTCAAGGACAGCATCACGGTCGCCGCAGGCGTCGCCCCCAACATCGAGGCGCCGCCCGCCGCGGCCACGGTGGTCCTCGGCCAGGAGAACCTGGAGCAGCGGCGGCCGGCACGCCTGGCCGAAGCGCTGGAGGGGGTGGCCGGCATCTCCCGCACGGACGAGACGACCACGGCGGTGCCGGTCATCCGCGGGCTCGGCCGCGGCCGCACCCTGATCCTCCTCGACGGCGCCCGGGTGACCACCGAGCGGCGCGCCGGGGCTTCCGCCAGCTTCCTCGACCCATTCACCCTGGGCTCGATCGAGGTGGCGCGCGGCGCCGGTGCGGTCGCCTACGGCTCGGACGCCTTCGGCGGTGTCATCCACGCCCGCTCGCGCTACCCGCAGCCGGGCTCCCCCACCTTCAGCTTCCAGCTCGACCAGGGCTTCGGCGGCTCCGACGAGTCGTCCGCCGCCGCCGAGATCTCCCGCGACGTCCCGGGCGGCGCCCTGCTTGGCGCCTTCACCTGGCGGCGCTCCGACGAGCAGGAGGCGGCGGACGGCGAGATCATCCCCGACTCCTCCTACCGCGACCAGAGCGGCGCCCTGCGCTACACCGCCTACCTTGGAGGCGGGCAACTGCGGGCCGGCGTCTACGTCGCCGATGCCTACGACGTCGGCAAGCCGGCTTCCGACTCGGACGTGATCAGCACCACTTACCCGCGGGAGAGCGCCCGCCGGTTCAACCTCAACTACGAGACCGGGCCGGTGGCCGGCTGGGAGAACGTCGAGCTCTCCGGCTTCTTCGGCACCTACCGCCTGGTGACCGACCGCGACCGCGCGGCCGCGGGCACCACCCTGCGCCTGATCGAGAGCTCGGACGTGGACTCAGACGACGCATCGCTGCGCGCCGTGGCCTCGCGGGCGGTCCTCGGCGGCTCCCTGCTTTTGGGGACGGAGGTCGTCTCCCGCTTCAACCTCGAGGCGGTCTCCACCCGCGACACCCTCGATGCAGAGGGCGAGCGGGCCTCCTTCGAGGAGTCGGTCTCGATCGACGACGCCAGCCAGCTCGACGGCGCCCTCTTCCTCACCTTCAACCGGCCGCTCGCCAGCCGGGCCCTGGTCTCGGTCGGGCTGCGCGGCGACCGGGTGGAGACCGAAAACCGGGGCGGTTTCTTCGGCGACCGGAAGACCTCTCACGACGCCCTCTCGGGGCACCTGGCGCTCACCGTCGGCCCGTTCCAGGACGTGACCGCCACCCTCCAGGTGGCCCGCGGCTTCCGCGACCCGTTCCTCTCGGACCGCTACTTCCGTGGGCCTTCCGGGCGCGGCTTCATCACCGGGAACCCGGACCTCGACCCCGAGACGAGCCTGCAGTACGACGCCTCGGTGCGCTGGGCGGTGCCCGGCGGCTCGGTCACCCTCTACGGATATCATTATGAGATCGACGACCTGATCGAGCGTTTCCGTCCGGAGCGCGACTTCTTCTTCAGAAACCGTGGCGAGGCGGAGATCCGCGGCCTGGAGCTCGAAGCCCAGGCCCAGCTCGGCGCCGGCTTCAGCCTCGAAGGGGCGGCCGCGGTGGCCCGTGGCGAGGCCGAGGACGGCTCTCCCATCGACGACATCGCCGCTCCCAACGCCTCGCTCTCCCTGCGCTGGGGCGGCGAGCGGGGCTTCGCCTACGTGCGCGGCCTGGTGGTGCTGGAGGACGACCGGCCCGGTCCCATCGAAGTGGAGCGGCCGGGCTACTCGACCGCGGACCTCGGACTGGGTTGGCGGATCAGGGAGCCGCTGGAGATCCGGCTGGTCGGCCGCAACCTGACCGACCGGCGCTACCGCGACTCAGCCGACGAGGTCGCGTCCCTGGCCCGCGGCCGCAGCGTGTCGCTGGGGCTGGTGGGCAGGTACTAGCGGCAGCCAGACCACGAACTCACTCCCGCGGCCGGGTCCGTCGCTCTTCGCTTCGACCCGGCCGCCGTGCATCTCGACCAGGCTGCGCACCAGGGTGAGGCCGATGCCCAGGCCGGCGCCGGAGCGGTCCAGCGCCTGCTCGCCCTGGGCGAAGAGGTCGAAGACCCGCGGCAGGAGGTCGTGCGCGATGCCGATGCCGTCGTCGCGCACGACCACCACCGCCCCCACCCCGTCGCGCACGGCCTCGATCTCGATCAGCCCGCCCGCCTGGGTGAACTTGGCGGAGTTGCGCAGCAGGTTCGAGAGCACCTGTTCGAGCCGGGTCGCGTCCGCGACGAGCGGCAGAGGCTCGTCCGGCAGGCTCACCCGCAGCGCGTGGCTCTTCGCCTCGATCGTGGCCCGGGAGGCTTCCACCGCGTGCCGCACAACCTCCACCAGGTCGACCGGCTCCCGGCGGAGCTCCACCTTGCCGCGGGTGATGCGGGAGACGTCGAGCAGGTCGTCCACCATCCGCACCAGGTGCTGGACCTGGCGGCGGATGATCGACACCGGCCGTTCCAAGGGCGGCTTGAGAGGCGCGGACTCCAGCAGGTAGGAGGCGTTCGAGATCGCTCCCAGGGGGTTGCGCAGCTCGTGGGCCAGCATGGCGAGGAACTCGTCCTTGCGGCGGTCCGTCTCGGCGAGCGCCTCGGCGCGGGCGCGCAGCTCGCTGGCCAGCCGCTCGCTCTCACCGGTGCGCTCGGCGAGCCGTTCCCGCATCTCCTGGAAGGCGGCGGAGAGGCGCGCCACCTCGGTGATGCCGCTGGTGCCCAGGGGGGCCGAAGGGTTCCCGGCCGTCATCTCGCCGACCGCACTGGCCAGGGTGCCCAGCGGACGGGCGATGCGCCGCGACACGAAGACACCGCCCACCACGGCCAGCGGGATCAGCAGCAGCAGGAGCCCGAAAGCCAGGTCGCGCCCGCGGCGCACGCCGGCCAGGGCGGCCCAGCGGGGTCGCTCGACGGCGACCACCCAATCGAGGTCCGGCACGAGGGCGAAGGCCACTACGCCCGTGGCGGTCTCCAGCTCCTCGCCGGCCTGGACGCGCTGGTCCCAGCCCGCGGGCAGGGGCGGCAGGCCCTTGGAGGGGCCGGCGCCCACCTTCCCGCCGGAATCGTCCCGCCGGGCGATCACCGTCCCGTGGCCGTTCGCCAGGGAGATGCTCGACCCCTCGCGGCTGATCCGCCGCTCCAGCGAGCTCGAATCGAACACGGCGATCAGCACTCCCACGAGGTCGCCGACCCGCGGCCTGCGGATCGGCGCGCTCAGCACGAGGAAAGGCCGGTCCTCCACGTTGACGAGGTCCAGCTGGAGGACCGGCTGCCGCCACATCTGAGCCGCCAGCCCGCGCAGGAGGCCGGGCGGCAGCGCGGTGTCGCCGGAGGAGGCGATCGGGGTGCCCGCAAGGTCCAGCGTGTGGAACCCCGTCACGTCGTGGTAGGACTGGAGGGAGCCCGCGAGCAGCTCACCCTGGTCCTTTTCCGCCAGTGGAATCTGGCCTGCCAGGGCGGCCACGGAGAAGGTGCGCACGCCGTTGAGCGCCACGTAGTCCGCCACGTTGCGCGCGATCGCGTTCGCCTCCACCTGCTGGGTGTGGCGCACCTGCAGCTCGGCCAGGCTCTCCACCTGGGTGGTCACCACCGCGACCGCGAGGATGAGCGCGAGCGAGGTGGCCGTCGCCAGGGTCAACGCCAGGCGCGTCCGCAGGGCTCCCGTATCCAGGTTGGCCACCCGGCGGCGCAGCCAGGGCAGCAGGGCCACCGCGGCGCCGCACCCGCAGTAGAGCGCGAGGCCCGTGGGGGCGCGGTTGGGCAGTGCCACCACGCTGCCGTAGACGACGAGCGCCAGGCCCGCGGCCAGGTGGACGCTCCAGAGCTGCCAGAGCCTTCTGGCGGGAGCGAGCTGGGCGCAGAAGAGCAGGAAGCCGGTCCCCATCACCACCAGGCCCAGGACCGGAACGGAGAGCGGCTTGATCCCGTAGTAATAACCGCTCCGAAACAGGCCCGGAGCCGCGGTCAGGATGGTCCCCAGCACCGTGGCGACGGCACCCATCAACAGGGCGAAGAGGTCGCCCCCTGCCCCCATCGAGCGGGGGCGCGGGCGGAAGGGGGCGAGAGCCGTCCCCAGCCCCAGCGTGCTGTAGACGATCATGCCGGTCCAGGCGCCGTTGCGGGCGAAGCTCGCGGCCAGCGCCAGCAGGGTGAGGCCGACGGCCCCGTGGGCGGCGAGGCAGATCCACCGCGCGGGCCGCAGCGCGGCGACCGCGAGCAGCGCCACCCCCGCGCTCAACGCCAGCATCCCCCACCACGTCTTGAACGGGTCGAGGCCCTCGTAGAGAAGGCTGTCGAAGTGGTGCGGGGCGACCAGCATGAAGGCGCCGATGAACCCGCAGAGCAGGCCCATCACCCACTGCAGGATCCCGGCGTCGAGCGCTGCGAGCCTCTCGCGGAGACCGCCGCGCCTCCGCTCCTCCCTCCGGCCTTCCGATTCCTGCATCGATCCCCTCTTCGAAAAACACTGTCCCCGAGCCGGGCGTACACACCCCAGGGACTCCTGTGCCATCCCACGCTAGAATGGCAAACCTGGATAAGAAGCCAAATAGTTCCGCTGGAGGATCCCGCTCGATGCCCGGACGAAACCGCCGCGCCCTCTCGTCGCTCTCCGCCGTCTTCGCCCTGTCCGCGCTCGCCGCGGCTCCCGCACCCACCCCGGCGCCGATCCTCGGCTTCAGCCCAGAGCGGGTGGCCGAGCAACGGGCGCGCGAAGCGCGCTTCGATGCGACTCTCGATGCAAAAAACCTGCGCGCGTGGATGCAGCGGCTCAGCGCCCGTCCCCACCACGTCGGCTCCCCCTACGGCAAGGAGAACGCCGAATTCATGGCCGGGCTCTTCCGCTCCTGGGGATACGACACCCAGATCGAGGAGTTCCAGGTCCTCCTCCCCACTCCCAAGGTCCGTTTGGTCGAGATGCTGGAGCCCACCCGCTTCACCGCGGCGCTCGCCGAGCCGGCCATCCCCGAAGACGCGACCTCCGGCCAGACCGCCGAGCAGCTCCCCACCTACAACGCCTACTCGATCGACGGCGACGTCACCGGCGAGCTGGTGTTCGTCAACTGGGGGGTGCCGGCGGACTACGAGGAGCTCGAACGCCGCGGCATCGACGTCAAGGGCAAGGTCGTGATCGCCCGCTACGGCGGCTCCTGGCGCGGCATCAAGCCCAAAGTGGCCGCCGAGCACGGCGCCGTCGGCTGCCTGATCTACTCCGATCCCCGGGAGGACGGCTACACCCAGGGCGACGTCTACCCCAAGGGGGGCTACCGGTCCGAGCACGGCGTCCAGCGCGGCTCCGTGGCCGACATGCCGACCTACCCGGGCGACCCGCTGACGCCGTTCGTTGGCGCCACGAAGGGCGCCAAGCGCCTGCCGGTCAAGGACGCGCCGACCCTGACCAAGATCCCGGTCCTCCCGATCTCCTATGCCGACGCCCTGCCTCTGCTCAAGGCGCTGGGCGGCCCCATGGCCCCGGAGGCCTGGCGCGGCTCCCTGCCCCTGCCCTACCGGCTGGGCCCCGGCCCGGCCAAGGTGCGGGTGAAGCTCGAGTTCGACTGGAAGCTCGTGCCGGCCTACGACGTCGTCGCCAAGCTCGCCGGCTCCGAGCACCCGGACCAGTGGATCGTGCGCGGCAACCACCACGACGCCTGGGTCAACGGCGCGACCGATCCGATCAGCGGCATGGTCGCCGTGCTCGAGGAGGCGCGCGCGGTAGGCGAGCTGGTCAAGACCGGCTGGCGCCCCAAGCGCACCATCGTCTACATCGGCTGGGACGGCGAGGAGCAGGGCCTCCTCGGCTCGACCGAGTGGGTCGAGACCCACGCCGCCCTGCTGCGCGACCAGGCCGTCGCCTACGTCAACTCGGACAGCAACGGCCGCGGCTTCTTCTACGCCGGAGGCTCCCACACCCTGGAGAAGATGGTCAACGAGGTGGCGAGAGACGTCGTCGATCCGCAGAAGAAGATCCCGATCGGCGACCGCATCCTTGCCGGCACCCAGCTCTACGGCGCGCCCGACGAGCAGCAGGAGGCGCGCACCGCGAAGACCTTCCGCCTGGAGCCCCTGGGCTCCGGCTCGGACTACAGCCCCTTCCTACAGCACCTGGGGATCGCCTCGTTGAACATCGGCTTCGGCGGCGAGGGCGAGTACGGCCAGTACCACTCGATCTACGACTCGTTCGACCACTTCGTCCGCTTCATGGACCCCAACTTCGAGTACGGCGTGGCCCTCGCCCAGACCGCCGGCCGCATCGTCCTGCGCCTCGCCGACGCCGACGTCCTCCCCTTCGAGTTCAGCCGGCTTTCGACGACCGTGGGGCGCTACGCCGGCGAGGTCCAGAAGCTCGCCGACGACATGAGGAAGCAGACCGAGGACGCCAACCGCCGGATCGCCGACAAGGTCTGGGAAGCCGTCGACGACCCGACCCAGACCTGGGTCGCTCCCAAACCCAAGGACCCCGTCCCCTTCCTGAGCTTCGCCCCTCTCCAGAACGCCGTCGCCAGCCTCGACAAGAGCACGGCCGCCTACGACAAGGCCTCGGCAGCCCTCGCCGCCTCGAGCAAGAGCCTCTCCGCGGCGGACCGCAAGAAGCTGGACGGCATCCTGCTGCGCTCCGAGCGCGCCCTGACCCGCAAGGAGGGCCTGCCCCGCCGCCCCTGGTACGTCCACCAGATCTACGCCCCCGGCTTCTACACCGGCTACGGTGTCAAAACCCTCCCCGCCATCCGCGAGGCCATCGAGCAGCGCGAATGGAAGGAAGCCGGCGAACAGATCGTCCTCGTCGCGCAGACGATCGAGGGCTTCGCGAGGGAGGTCGACAAGGCGACGGCTATTCTGGAAGGGGCTCGGTAGAGGCCACCTCGGCGTCGAACACGCCGGTCTCGACCCTTCCCCCGCTCTTCACCTGGACCCAGAGGCGGTAGCGGCCTGGCTCCGGGAACTCGTAGGGGAAGGAGACGACGCTCGGGGCGCCGTGCCCCGCGTGCCGGGAGTGGGCGGAGTGGTCCATCGCGGCCGCTCCGGCCCCCGCCGTCCGCGTGAAGACCTGCTGGGCGGCCATGTTGATGCTGCCCATGGGGTGGAGGTGGACGAAGACCTTGCCGTCGTCGCGGGTGACGACCGCGTGGCTCAGCATCCCCATGTAGGGCTCCAGGTAGACCGGGCCGCCATCCGCGCCGCGGACCTCGAAGCGGAGGGTGGTCTCGCGGTTGGCGGCCAGGGGCTCGCGGTGCCAGAGCATGGTGCCGCCGCCTTCGAGCGGGCTCTCGGCCGGGCCGGACGCCTTGGCGATCGGTGAAGCCTGGCGCCAGGAGTCGTCCGGGTCCGGAGCGAGAGTGCCGCGAGCGCCTTCGGCGGCCGGCGCGGCGGGTAGCGTCACGGTGTCGACCAGGGTCTGCGGGAAGCCGCTCTCGTGGACCACGTCGGCGTAGACGCGGTAGGTGCCGGCCGGCAGCGGCGGCAGGGCCGCGCGAAGCTCTTCCTTCTTTTGCTGGGGCACCGGGTGGAGATGCGCGAAGGCGTCGAGACCGGGCTCGCGGACCAGGAACATGTGCATGAGCTTGCCGTGGTCCGGCATCAGGGGGGTCCACTCGCGGCTGCGCTCGTCCTCGATCTTCAACGTCAGCACCCTCTGGCCGCCGTCGAACCCGGCCGCGGTCTCGACGCCGAAGGGCTTGAAAATCGCCTCCTGGGCGCGGGAGTCGATGCCGTCCCACCAGCCCTTGCCGCCCCAGAGGAGGAGGGCGAGGAAGAGGCCGGCGAGAGCGGTCACGACCCGGGCGCGGGTGCGGCGGCCGGTGTCCGGCGCCTCCCCCGGCGCCAGCACGCTCTCGCGCACCGCGGCGTGGACGAGCGTCAAGGCGCCGGCGAAGAGGAAGACGCCGAGGCCGAGCAGGACCGCGCCCATCCCCACGTCCATTTTGAGGATACGGGCCGGCACGACGCTGACCGGCACCTGGGCCGTCCCCTCGCCGGCCGGCCCCTTCACGTGGACCCGCACGCTGTAGGAGCTCTGCTCCATGAACCAGAGTTGCGCGCTCCACAGCTCCGGATCGCCCGGCACCGGTTGCGCGGCGTCCGGCGGCGGCGCTCCCTTCGTTCCCGCCCGCCATTGCACCGGCTGGACGGTCACGCCGTCCGCCTCGCCCTCTTTGACCCGCACCGTGATCTCCGCCAGGCCGGGCACGACCGCCGGCGGGCGCACAATGACGCGCACGGGGTAGGGACCGGCGTCGCCGTCGTAGAAGACGTTCGGGCTGCCGACGTGCGCCCGCGCCGGGCTCGCCGCCAGGGCCAGGGCGAGGAGGGCGAGCGGAAGAAGCGCGCGCTTCCTCACCGCCGCACCCGCGTCATCCAGTTGCCCCACCAGAGCCCGAGGCGGGTCGAGGCGACGGCGAGCAGCAGGGCGATCCCCAGCCCCCTCAGGGTCACCGGGTTGTCCTGGTTCCAGAACTCGTACTGCCAGTCGCCCGGGGTCGAGCTGTAGTCCCAGACGTTGTCGCCGGCGAAAAACCAGTTGCGGGAGGCCGGCGAGAGCAGGAACGCGGAGAAGAGCCACTGGGCCGCCAGGAGCAGGGCGAGGAAGCCGGCGCCCATGAGAGCGGCGTCGAGCCAGCCGGCGCGCTTGCCCTCCCGGCGCTGCAGCACCAGGTCGATTGCCAGGGCTGGAACAACCAGGAGGAGCGGGAAGGACGGCGGCACCATGTGGTCCAGCGGTGTGTTGATCGGTCCGAGCAACGGCTGCGCCGGGAACAGCGGCAGGATCCACACCATGGCGCAGGTGACCAACATGTAGAAGGCCGCCATGCGGGTGGCCGCCCAGGGCAGCCGCGAGGAGCGCGCCATCGCCGCCAGGAGCAGGGGGAAGACGCCGCAGCAGACCTGGTAGAAGAGCGCCGTGCGCTGCTCGTTCGGGTAGCTGTACTCCGTGATCATCACCCGCACCATGAGGAGAACGAGGCCGGCCGAATAGAGGTGGGCGAGGCTGAGCGCCCGCCCCTCGCCGGCCGCGGCGCGGTTCTGGAGCGCCAGCGCGAGCAGCATGGTGCCCACCGGGATGGCGATCATTCCCGCGGCGAGCACCGTGTGAGGCGGCGACAGGATCTCAACGTCCAGCCCGTAGGCGCTGTGCCACCAGTCGTCGAACGGCGCCGAGGTGAGCATGGCGAAGGCGCCCCAGATGGCGACCCAGGCGCCGAACGGAGCGCGGAAGCCCCAGAAGCGCACCGCGGCGCCGCGCTCGGCCGCCGAGCCGGCGAAGGTGGTCTTCAAGGCCAGGTACCCGCCGCAGATGCCGCCCAGCACGCCCCCCAGGTAGATTGCCATGTGCGCCGGCCTCCAG
>Ga0190265_10003711_pt1 | contig 10456 bp, 18 predicted proteins | sample Popmic124T_FD_133135 | JGI IMG/M metagenome (GOLD analysis project Ga0190265, IMG submission 133135) | Populus adjacent soil microbial communities from riparian zone of Indian Creek, Utah, USA - 124 T | ecosystem: Environmental > Terrestrial > Soil > Riparian zone | place: USA: Utah | collected...
GAGCCCTGTCAGCAAGGCACCGGCGCCGAGCATAAAGCTCAGGCCGCGCTGCCAGGTGAGATGTGCCAAAAACCTCATGATTTCACTCTGTTAGGAGAAATCGCCGGCTAAGGGGTCCAAACGTCCAATCAACGAGCCGGTCTCCCAGAGAAACCGGGTTTTCTTGGGGCGGGTCAAGGGGATGTCCATTTTCCCGTCATTGGCTTTCAACTAAGATGGCGCGCCTTTGGCAGGTTTGCCAGTCATAACCGTAAAATATGGGGAGAGAAACGATGCGCATGTTCAAGCTGACCCTGATTGCGTTCGCCGCGCTCATTGCGTGGAGCGCCTATGCCGAAGCGATCGAGGTCAGGAAGCGGCGGGAAGCGCCCGGCACGCCCGCCGAAGTCTGGGCATTGGTGGGCGGATTCTGCGCGATCAAGAACTGGCACCCGGCGGTGGCCAGCTGCGAGGAGGAGAAGAAGGACGGCAAGGTCTTCCGCACCCTCACCCTGAAGGACGGCGGCGCCAAGATCCTGGAAGAAGAGACCAAGACAGGGGAGTTCACCTACAGCTACACCATCCTCGAGGGACCGCTCCCGGTGAAAGATTACAACGCCACGCTCAGAGTGGGACCCGACGATGAACCCGATCGCGTCGAGATCGTGTGGACGGCCAATTTCGAGGCCAATGGCAAGAGCGACGAGGAAGCCAAGGAGATCGTCGAGGGCATCTTCGAAGCGGGTGTCGCCGGCATCAAGAAAAAGGCGATCGCCGCCGCCGATGCCAAGGAAGGCAAGTAGGCCAACAGCCGAAAAAACTCACACCGTCATGCCCGGCCGAAGTGCCGGGTATCCACGAATATAACCATCATCAAAACGTGGATGGCCGGGACAAGCCCGGCCATGACGGTTCTTATATTTTTTAATCTACCGTGTTTAAGCCGCCGCGGCGGCTTCCGCTTCGCGCTCATGCACCGGGCCTGAATCGAGGCCCTTGGCCGCCTCATCGCGCTCGACCAGCTCGATCACCGCCATGGGCGCGGAGTCGCCGTAGCGGAAGCCGGCCTTGATCACCCGCGTGTAACCGCCCGGACGGGCGGCATAGCGGGGGCCGAGCGTGTCGAACAGCTTGGCCACCATCGCCTCGTCGCGGATACGGGCGAAAGCAAGACGGCGCGCATGCAGATCGCCCCGCTTGGCGAGCGTGATCAGACGGTCGGTGACGCGCCTGAGCTCCTTCGCCTTGGGCAGCGTGGTGGCAATCTGCTCGTGCTTGATGAGGGCGGTGGCGAGACTTGCGAGCAACGCCCCACGATGGCTTGGCGTGCGGTTCAGCTTCCGGCCGGCTTTGCGATGGCGCATGTTCAGTCCTCAGGTGTCAGGCGTTCGGTGTCAGGACACCCGGCTAATAATGATCCTCGAAGCGCTTGGCGAGCTCCTCGATGTTCTCAGGCGGCCAGTCCGGCACTTCCATGCCGAGATGGAGCCCCATCGAGGCCAGCACCTCCTTGATCTCGTTCAGCGACTTGCGCCCGAAATTCGGGGTGCGCAGCATCTCGGCCTCGGTCTTCTGAATGAGGTCGCCGATATAGACGATGTTGTCGTTCTTGAGACAGTTAGCCGAGCGCACGGAAAGCTCGAGTTCGTCCACCTTCTTGAGCAGCGCGGCATTGAACACCAGCTCGGGCTGGCGCTCGAAGGGCATTTCCTTCTTCGGCTCCTCGAAATTGACGAATACCGAGAGCTGGTCCTGCACGATGCGCGCGGCAAGCGCGATGGTGTCCTCCGGCCGCACCGAGCCGTCGGTCTCGATCTCCATGGTGAGCTTGTCGTAGTCGAGGATCTGGCCCTCGCGGGTGTTCTCGACGCGATAGGAGACCTTGCGCACCGGGCTGAAGAGGGAATCGACCGGGATATAGCCGATCGGCGCGTCGTCGGGCCGGTTGCGCTCGGCCGGCACATAGCCCTTGCCGGTCGCGGTGGTGAACTCCATGCGGATGGAGCCGCCCTGGTCGAGCGTGCAGATGATGTGGTCGGGGTTGAGGATCTCGATATCGGCGCCGCCCTCGATGTCGCCGGCCTTGGCTACGCCGGGACCTTCCTTCTTGAGGACCATGCGCTTCACGCCCTCAGCATGCTGCCGGAGCGCGATCTCCTTGATGTTGAGGACAATGTCGGTGACGTCCTCACGCACCCCGGGGATCGAGGAGAATTCGTGCAGCACGCCGTCGATATGCACCGAGGTGATCGCGGAGCCCTGCAGCGAGGAGAGCAACACGCGGCGAAGCGCATTGCCGAGGGTGAGCCCAAAGCCGCGCTCCAACGGCTCGGCCACGACCGTGGCGAAACGCTCCGGGTCGCGACCGGAGACGACGTTGAGCTTGGTGGGCTTGATCAGATCTTGCCAGTTCTTCTGCAGCACCGGGTTAGCCCTTTCTTGATCGTTGAGTGGGGCCGCCGGCCCCAGCTTCCGAGTGTCCTCGTGCAACATTAAGGGTAGCCTTGCCTTTCTTAGACGCGCCGGCGCTTGCGTGGCCGGCAGCCGTTATGGGGGATTGGCGTTACGTCACGGATCGAAATGATGTTGAAGCCGGCGGCCTGTAGCGCGCGTAGCGCCGACTCGCGGCCCGATCCAGGTCCGCGGACCTCGATCTCCAGATTCTTCATGCCGTGCTCCATTGCCTTCTTGCCGGCATCCTCGGCGGCGACCTGCGCCGCGTAAGGCGTGGACTTGCGCGATCCCTTGAATCCCATGGTGCCGGCCGACGACCAGGAGATGGCGTTGCCTTGCGCATCGGTGATGGTGATCATCGTGTTATTGAAGCTTGCATGCACGTGGGCGACGCCAGAGGTGATGTTCTTCTTTTCGCGGCGACGAACCCGCGCCTTGTCCTTGGCCATGCTCTAATCCCGCATTTGCAAAATTGACGGCGACGAAGCGAGAGCTTGGCCGCGCTTCGAGTTGTCTACTTCTTCTTGCCGGCGATGGGCTTGGCCGGACCTTTGCGCGTGCGCGCATTGGTATGGGTTCTTTGACCCCTGACCGGCAGCCCGCGGCGATGACGCAGACCCCGGTAACAGCCGAGATCCATGAGCCGCTTGATGTTCATGGCGACGTCACGCCTAAGATCGCCCTCAACGACAAAATCCCGGTCGATGACTTCGCGGATCTGGCTGACCTCCGACTCTGTCAGCTGGCTCACCCGCCGCTCCGGCGGGATGGCGACCTTGGCGCAAATCTGTCGGGCGTGGGTGTCGCCGATACCGTGGATATAAGTGAGCGCGACCTCGACCCGCTTATTTGTCGGGATATTAACGCCTGCAATTCGGGCCAATGAGCCGCCTCCTCGTGCACCGCTAACGTGCTGAAATTTAAAGCCGAATTGCCTATGAGAACGCAACAAGACCGACCGCGGACAGGCTCTACCCCCGGGACCGGTCAGGCCATTAAGCAATGTAGCGGGGGCTTATGTAGCGATTCCGCTTGACAAGGTCAACCGGGCGTATTTGGCGGCTTGTGGGCCCCTTCAGGGGGGTCGAGGGCCTGGTTGATGGCCTTCTGAACCAGGGCGATATCGGCCATGCCGTCAACCCCTCTGAGTTTCCCCTGCGCCTTGTAGTAGCCGATCAGGGGTTCGGTCTGGGCATGGTAGGCCTTCAACCTGGCGCGCACCACCTCCTCAGTATCGTCCTTGCGCCGCACGAAGTTGGTACCTCCGCAGCGGTCGCACACGCCCGGCACTTTCGGCATCTTGTACGGATCGTGATAGCCCTCGCCGCAATGGGCGCAAGCGAAGCGGCCGGTGATGCGCTCGACCAGTGCATCGTCGTCGACCTTCATCTCGATCACCCGGTCGAGCTGTTTGCCCCGTTCCGCCAGCAGCCGGTCCAGCGCCTCGGCTTGGGCGATGGTGCGGGGGAAGCCGTCCAGAATGTAGCCCTGGCCTGCGTCACCCTGGTCCAGGCGCTCGGCGATCAGCCCGATCACCAGATCGTCGGGCACCAGCTCGCCGCGCTCCATGATCGTCCCCGCCTTGCGGCCGAGCGCAGTCCCTGCCGCCACGGCGGCTCTGAGCATGTCTCCGGTGGAAAGCTGGACGAGCGAACGCTGCTTGGTGAGCAGATTGGCCTGGGTTCCTTTGCCGGCGCCGGGAGGGCCGAGCAGAACCAGGATCATCGCCGCCTGGCTCCTCTAAGCCGCGCGCGCTTGATCAGGCCCTCATATTGATGCGCCAGCAGATGGCTCTGGACCTGCGCGACGGTATCCATGGTCACGCTCACCACGATGAGCAGCGAGGTGCCGCCGAAATAGAACGGCACGCCCCAATAGGAGATGAGAAGTTCGGGCAGTACGCAGACGGCGGCGAGGTAGAGGGCGCCCACCGCGGTGATCCTCGTGAGCACGTAGTCGATATATTCGGCGGTGCGCTCGCCTGGCCTGATGCCCGGCAGGAAGCCGCCATATTTCTTCAGGTTCTCGGCCGTGTCCTTGGGATTGAACACGACGGCCGTATAAAAGAACGCGAAGAAGATGATCAGCGCGACATAGATGAGGATGTGGAGCGGCTGGCCGCGTCCGAGCATGGCGGTGGTGGTGGTCAGCCAATCAGGCCCCCCGGCCGAAAAATTGGCGACCGTGATCGGCAACAGCAGCAGCGAGGAGGCGAAGATCGGCGGGATGACGCCCGCGGTATTGAGCTTGAGCGGCAGATGCGAGGCGTCGCCCTGGAACATGCGATTTCCCACCTGTCGCTTCGGGTATTGCACCAAGAGACGGCGCTGCGCCCGTTCCATGAATACGATGACGGCGACCACGATCACCGCCATGACGAACAGGGAGATGATCAGCACCGTCGACAATGCGCCCTGGCGGCCAAGCTCGAGCGTGCCGACCAACGCCGACGGCAATTCGGCGATGATGCCCGCGAAAATGATGAGGGAGATGCCGTTGCCGACACCGCGCGCGGTGATCTGCTCGCCGAGCCACATCAGGAACACGGTGCCTCCGACCAGCGTGATGACGGTGGTGATGCGGAAGAACCAGCCGGGGTCGGTGACGATGTTACCTGCGCCCTCAAGGCCTACGGCGATACCGTAGCCTTGCAGCGCGGCTAGGATGACCGTGCCGTAGCGGGTGTATTGATTGATCTGGCGGCGCCCTTGCTCCCCTTCCTTCTTCAGCGCTTCAAGATGCGGCGAGACGGTGGTCAGGAGCTGGATGATGATCGACGCCGAGATATACGGCATGATGTTGAGAGCGAAGATCGCCATGCGCCCGATGGCGCCGCCGGACAGCATGTTGAACATGCCGAGAATGCCGGATTGCTGCTGCCGGAACACGTCGGCGAGCGCTTCCGGGTTGATGCCGGGGATCGGGATATAGGTGCCGAGCCGGTAGATCAGCAGCGCGCCGAGCGTGAACAGAATGCGTTTCTTGAGCTCGTCGGCCTTGGCGAAGGCGGCGAAGTTGAGGTTGGCGACGAGCTGTTCTGCTGCGGAAACCATGAGGCGCTCTGTTCCCTAGATCGAGGAAGGTGAAGGCCGGCATTAAGCCCCATCACCCCGCTCGGACTTATCCCTTTTTGTCGGGCTTCGCGCGCGGCTTTTTGGCCTTACCTTCGGCCTTGGCCTCTTTCGCGGGCGCCGCTTCGGCTTTGTTGGGCTTGGCCGTCTTCGCCTCTTGCGGCGTGTCCTTGACGGCTTCCGCCGTCTCAGCCTCCGCCGATGTCTCAGACTCGGCTGCTTGCTTGGCCTTGGCCTTTTCGGCCTTGGCGGATTTCACCGCCTCGGCCTCGGCGGCCTTGGCCTTGAGGCCACGGAGCTTCTTCGGCTTGTCGGGTTTGATCGCCACGGGCTTGCCGGAGGCATGCGGCCTGGGCGTCAAGGTGACGCTGCCGCCTTTGGCCTCTACGGCCTTGATCGCACCCGCCGAGGCGCCGGTAACCTCGAAGGCGAGCTTGGTCTTGATCTCGCCGGAGCCAAGCAGACGCACGCCGTCGTGCACGCGGCGGATCAAGCCGGCGGTGAGCAGCGCCTCGACCGTGATCGGGTTCTTGGCGTCGAGGCGCCCGGCGTCGATGGCGGTCTGCACCTTTCCGACATTCACCTCGTTGAAATGCTTGGCGAAAATATTGTTGAAGCCACGCTTGGGCAAACGCCGGTGGAGCGGCATTTGCCCGCCCTCGAAGCCCTTGATGGCAACGCCGGACCGGGCTTTCTGACCCTTGGTGCCGCGGCCCGACGTCTTGCCGAGCCCCGAGCCGATGCCGCGGCCGAGCCGCTTCTTGTTCTTGGTGGCGCCCGGCCTGTCCTTGAGTTCATTCAGCCGCATCACGGTGCTTCCTTACTTTGCCGCTTCGTCTTCGACGATGCGCACCAGATGGCTGATCTTGGCGACCATGCCGCGCACCTGGGGGCTGTCCACCAGCGTGCGGCGCTTATGCATCTTGTTGAGGCCGAGACCGATCAGCGTGGCGCGCTGGTTCCCAGGGCGCCGGATCGGGCTGCCGATCTGCTCAACGACGATGGTCTTCCGCTTCGATGTATCGGCCATCTCTCATAAACCCTTATTGCAGGCCTAGGCCTCGGTTGCCGCGACGGCGTCGCCGGCAGTGTCCCTGCGGCGCGACACGATCTCGCTCACCTTCTTGCCCCGCCGTGCGGCCACGCCCCTTGGGCTGTCTTCATGCTTCAGCGCATCGAACGTGGCGCGTACCATGTTGTAAGGATTGGAACTTCCGAGCGACTTGGCGACCACGTCCTGGATGCCGAGGGTCTCGAACACCGCTCGCATGGGGCCGCCTGCGATGATGCCGGTGCCGGGTGGCGCGGCGCGGAGCACCACGCGTCCCGCGCCATGCTGGCCGGTCACGTCGTGATGCAGCGTGCGGCCTTCGCGCAAGGGGACCTTCACCAGATTGCGCTTGGCCGACTCGGTCGCTTTGCGGATGGCCTCCGGCACTTCGCGAGCCTTGCCGTGGCCGAAGCCGACGCGGCCCTTCTGGTCGCCAACCACGACCAAAGCGGCGAAGCCGAAACGCCTGCCGCCCTTGACCACCTTCGCCACGCGATTGATGTGCACGAGCTTGTCCACGAACTCGCTGTCGCGGTCCTCGCGATCGCGCCCTTGGCCTCGTCCTTGTTGGCCTCTGCCTTGTTGGCCTCTTGCCACGTCGATTCCTTTCCGCGTCCTAGAAGTTCAGCCCGGCTTCGCGGGCGGCATCGGCGAGCGCCTTGACGCGCCCATGATAGATATAGCCGCCACGATCGAACACGACGTCCTTCACGCCCGCTTTCAGAGCCCGCTCGGCCACCAGTAGGCCCACGGCCTTGGCCGCGGCAAGATCGCTCCCCTTGGGCAGCGCGCCCTTGAGGTCCTTGTCGAGGCTTGAGGCCGCCGCCACGGTCTTGCCGGCACGGTCGTCGATGATCTGGGCGTAGATATGCTTCGAGGAGCGGAACACCGACAGGCGCGCGCGCCCGTTCGCCGCCTTCTTCAGCGTGTGGCGCACGCGGCGCGACCGCCGCACAAAGCTTTCGTTCACCGTTCTCATTCCCGCTACTTCTTCTTGCCCTCTTTGCGGAAGATGTACTCGCCCGCATAGCGGACGCCCTTGCCCTTGTAGGGCTCCGGCGGCCTGAACCGTCTGATCTCGGCCGCGACCTGGCCGACCTTCTGCTTGTCGATGCCCGTCACCACGATCTCCGTGGGCTTCGGACACACGACCTGGATGCCTTGCGGAATGGGATAGGCGATGTCGTGGCTGTAGCCTAGCTGCAATTGCAGATTGGAGCCCTGCACCGCCGCACGATAGCCCACGCCTGTGATCTCGAGCTTCTTGGTGAAGCCTTCCGTCACCCCGGCGATGAGATTGGCGACCTGGGTGCGCGACATGCCCCATCTCGCGCGCGCCTCCTTGGTGTCCTCGCGCATGGCGATCTCGATCCCGTCCTTGTCGAGCTTGGCGATGATGTCATCGACCAGGACATGGCTGAGCTCGCCCTTGGGGCCCTTGACCTTGACCTGCTGGCCGTTCACCGCCGCGGTGACGCTGCCTGGAAGTGACACTGGTTTCTTGCCGATACGCGACATAGGTCGAAAGGCTCCGCTAGAACACGTTGCAAAGGATCTCGCCGCCCACATTCTCGGTGCGGGCGCGGGAGTCCGACATGACGCCTTTCGGCGTCGAGAGTATGGCAACGCCAAGTCCGTTGGCCACGTTCGCCAAATCCTTGACCGAGGAATACACCCGGCGGCCCGGCGTCGACACCCGCTTGATGTCCTTGATCACCGGCTCGCCATCGAAATATTTGAGCTCGATCTCGAACTCCGATTTGCCGCCGCTATAGTCGACGCGGGCATAGCCGCGGATATAGCCCTCCTCGGCCAGCACATCGAGCACATGCTCGCGGAGCTTCGAGGCCGGCGTCGTCACCTTGGCCTTGTACCGCATCTGCGCGTTGCGGATGCGGGCCAGCATATCGCCTAGAGGATCGTTGATGCTCATCGATCGTCCTTACCAGCTCGACTTGACCATGCCGGGGATCTGTCCCTGGCTACTGAGATCGCGCAGAGCGATGCGCGACATGCGGAGTTTGCGGTAATAGCCGCGGGGACGGCCCGTGAGATCGCAACGGTTGCGCACGCGCGTCGGGGAAGAGTTGCGCGGCAGCTCGGCGAGCTTGAGGCGCGCCGCGAATCGTTCCTCGGCGGGAAGCGTGCGGTCGGCGGCAATCGCCTTGAGCCGCGTTCGCCTCACCTTGTATTTCTGGGCGAGGCGCCGCCGCTTCTTATCCCGCTCGATCGTGCTCGTTTTTGCCATCTAAGTCCTCCTGTCGCGCGCTAGACGCCCTAGCCGCGGAACGGAAAATTCAAGCCCTGCAACAGAGCGCGCGCCTCGTCGTCAGTACGCGCCGTGGTGCAGACGATGATGTCCATGCCGAGAACGTCCTCGACCTTGTCGTAGTCGATCTCGGGAAAAATGATGTGCTCCTTCAGGCCGATGGCGTAATTGCCTCGCCCATCGAAGCTTTTCGGGTTGAGCCCGCGGAAGTCGCGCACCCGCGGGAGCGCGATATTCACCAGCCGGTCGATGAACTCGTACATGCGGTTCTGGCGCAAGGTAACCTTGGCGCCGACGGGCATGCCCTCGCGCAACTTGAAGGTGGCGATCGACTTGCGCGCCTTGGTGATGACCGGCTTCTGCCCGGCGATCAGGCCGAGATGGGCGGCGGCGGCCTGTACCTTCTTGGAATCGGCGACGGCCTCGCCGATGCCCATGTTCAGCACCACCTTGTCGAGGCGCGGCACTTCCATCGGGTTCTTGTAGCCGAAGGTCTTGGACAGCTCGCCCCGGATCACGTCCTGGTAATGCTGCTTCAGCCGCGGCATATAGGTCTGCTCAGCCATCGATGACCTCGCCCGAGCGCTTGGCAAAGCGGACCTTGCGCCCGTCCTTCAGGAATTTGTAGCCGACGCGGGTGGGCTTCCCGTCCTTGGGATCTTCCAGCGCCAGATTGGAGACGTGGATCGGCGCCTCCTTAGTGATGATCCCGCCGTCCTGCGTGGCGCTCTGACGCTGATGGCGCCGCACCATGGACACGCCCTTGACGATGGCGCGGTTCTCCGTCGGCAGCATCTTGAGCACTTCGCCCTTCTTGCCTTTGTCCTTGCCGCTAACCACCACCACGTGGTCGCCCTTCTTGATCTTGAGACCCGCCATCAGAGTACCTCCGGAGCGAGCGACACGATCTTCATGTGCTTCTTGGCTCTGAGCTCGCGGGTGACGGGGCCGAAAATGCGCGTGCCAATCGGCTCGCCTTGCGGATTGACCAGCACCGCGGCGTTGCGGTCGAAGCGGATGATCGAGCCGTCCGGCCGGCGCACGCCCTTGGCGGTGCGCACGATGACCGCTTTCATCACCTGGCCCTTCTTGACGCGGCCGCGCGGGATCGCCTCCTTGACGCTCACCACGACGGTGTCGCCGATCGAGGCGTATTTCCGCTTCGAGCCGCCGAGCACCTTGATGCACTGGACGCGCCTGGCGCCGGAATTGTCGGCGACGTCGAGATTGGTCTGCATCTGAATCATGACACTAACCTTTAACCGGCTGCCTGCTCGCGCGGCAGCACCACCCAACATTTCTGCTTCGAGATCGGCGGACACTCCTCGATCCACACCATCTCGCCCAGCTTGAACTCGTTCTTCTCGTCATGGGCGTGATAGTTCTTGCTCCGCCGCACTGTCTTTTGCAGCAAGGGATGGGTGAAGCGCCGCTCGACGCGGACCACTACGGTCTTGTCGTTCTTGTCGCTCACCACGACCCCTTGCAGAACTCGTTTCGGCATCGTCTTCTTCCTAGCCCTTAGCCTTAGCCTTCGCCTTCGGTTTAGCCTTAGCCGTGCCTTTAGCCTCGTTGGCGGAAGGTGGCTTCTGCCGGGAAATCGTCTGAATGCGCGCGATGTCGCGCCTGATC
>Ga0190265_10003712_pt1 | contig 10456 bp, 12 predicted proteins | sample Popmic124T_FD_133135 | JGI IMG/M metagenome (GOLD analysis project Ga0190265, IMG submission 133135) | Populus adjacent soil microbial communities from riparian zone of Indian Creek, Utah, USA - 124 T | ecosystem: Environmental > Terrestrial > Soil > Riparian zone | place: USA: Utah | collected...
GATCGACCCGGTCTACTTCGAGAAGTCGTACTTCCTCGAGCCGACCGACATCGGCACCAAGCCGTTCAGCCTGCTCCGCAAGGCGCTCGAGGAGACCGATCGCGTGGCGGTCGCCCGCGTGACGATCCGCGCCCGCGAGCGCCTCGCCGTGCTCCGCGCCTACGACGGCACGGTGGTGCTCGAGACGATGTTCTGGCCCGACGAGATCCGCTCGACCAGCGCACTCGACCTCCCGGAAGGCTCGGAGGCCACGGTGCGCTCGAAGGAGCTCCAGATGGCCCGCAGCCTGGTCGACAACCTGGCCGATAGGTTCCGTCCGGAGTCCTACACCGATGCCTATCGCACTGCGCTCGAGGAGCTGATCGAAGCGAAGATGCGCGGCGAGACGCGCAACGCCAAGCGCCGGAGGGCCGAGCCGAAGGTGGTCGATCTCATGGATGCGCTGCGCGCGAGCGTCGACGCAGCCAAGGGCGAGAAGAGGCCGAAGTCCCGCCCAGCCAGAAAGGCGAAGGCGAAGGCCAAGGCGAAGCCCCGGGCCAGGGCGAAAGGCGGACGAGCCAGACGCCAGGCTGCCTGACCACGCCGCCAGGCGCGACCCGGAGTGCTAGAAGTGCTCCTCTTGGTCCGAGTGCTCATCGGTGTCGCCCTCCGCGCGGCGGCGCTCGTGCGGCTCCTCGGGTCGTGACTCCATGCGGTATGCGGGATCGCCCGACGAGAGGCCGTGCTCGGATCCGTAGCCGGCATCGCGCGGCGCGGCGCCCTCCCCGCCCGACCCCGGGACCGCGCCCGGCGCCCCATGCTGTCCCGGCGCGTGACGGCCCTGCGCGGTCGTCACCTCCGCCTGGTGCTCGGGGTCACTGATCTCGCGCAGCTCCGCCGGCTCGAACGGGTGGTCGGAGTCATCGGGCGTGAGATCGCCGGTCGCGCCGGTCATGCCGCCGCGACCGGACTCGTTCGGCCGGGTCATCGCTGCAGCGGCGCCTCGACGTCGCCGCGCCACGCACCCGTCTCGATCCCCCGCCCCTCGATGAACTCCTTGAACCGCTCGAGGTCGCCCTTGACGCGCCGCTCGAGGAAGCCGAGCGCCGTGCCCACGCTCTCCACGACGCCGTCAGGCTCGGCGTCGAGCTGCAGCGTTACCCGGGTCGTCTCGTCGTCGATCCGATGGAAGGTCACGACGCCGGCATTCTCGGCGCCCGCAGTGGCGTGCCACGCGACCCGCTCATCGGGATGCTGCTCGCTGATCTCTGCATCCCACTCCTTCTTGCGACCGGCGATCTCCGCGACCCAGTGGAGGTGCGTTTCGTCGGCCTGGGTGACCGATGTGACGCCCTCCATGAAGCTGGGGAACTCCTCGAACTGGGTCCACTGGTTGTAGACGGTGCTCACGGGCACCTTGACCTCGATGCTCCTGACGACTGAAGCCATCGCGCTGAACCTCCGTGGCAAACTCGCTTGGTCCCCGATGCCATGCAAGGGGTGAGCCAAACGTCGCGACCTCCACGTTCAGCCACCGATCAGGCCGTCGTGGAGGACGCGAGCATTGTGCAGGAGCATCCCGTCGAGTGTATCGGCCCCGGACCCGTCCGGCCCGAGCGAGTCGGTATAGAGCGGCTCGGGCACGAGCGTCGCATCGGTCTCGTCTGCGACCGCCTGGGCCAGACGAGGATTCAGCGCGGACTCGACAAAGATGGCGCGGATGCCTTCGTCCCGGATCGCGGTCACGAGAGCCTCGATCTCCTGCGCGCCAGGCTCGGCGCTGACGTCGAGGCTCGAAAAGACCGAGCCGATGAACCGGAGCCCGTACTCATCCAGGAAGTAGCCCAAAGCATCATGGTCGGTGACGACCGCCCGATGTTCGGCCGGAATGTCGTCGATGAGCGCACGGGTCTCGGCATCGGCCGCCTCGAGCCGTGCGATGAGTGCCTTCGCGCGGTTCTCGATGCCGGGCGCCGCCGCCGGAGCGGCCTCGGCCAGGGCACCGCGTGCGTTCTCGACCATGGCGATGGCGTTTGGTGCGCTCATCCAGTAGTGGGGGTCGACCTCCTCCCCATCGCGGCCTTCGGCAGCCCCCGCTTCCCGCGAGGTCGAACGGAGCACGATCCCTTCGCTCAGGTCGCGGACCCGCTCCGGGCCACCGATCGTCTCGAGCGCATCGTCGAGCCAGCTCTCGAGGCCGGCGCCGCTCTTCAGGATCAGGTCGGCCTCCTCGACGGCGGCTCCAGCTGCAGGCGTCATCTCGAAGTCGTGAGCCTCGATTCCCGGCTGGAGCAGCACCGTGAGCTCGACGTCCTCACCGCCGATCTCCTCCACGATCGAGCCGACCTGCGTCGTCGTCGCGACCACAGCCAGCCTGCCAGCCACCCCCGCGCCCCCATTCGAGGTTCCGCAGGCGGCCAGCAGCAGGACGAGGCTGATCGCCGCTCGTGAGACGTTCATGTGAGACACAGTATCACTTATCGTCAAGCGCCGAACGCTCAGCGATCGAGACGGCGGTCCCATCTCCGTATACTCAGGACCGCCCCGTCGCCGACGCCCGCGCCCGCGGAGGTCTCGTGCAGCGCTCCATCCGAATCCCCCGACTCCGCATGCGCCGATGGGCCGCGGCCGCCATCGCCGTCGCCAGCATCACGCTCGCGCCAGGCCCGCTCCTCGCCCACGCCGAGCTCGTGACGTCGGATCCCGAGCCGAACGCGTCGCTCGTCGCGGCGCCCGAAGAGGTCCGCATGACGTTCAGCGAGCCGATCGATCCGGGCGCCGTCTTCGTCGACCTCCTCGACGCCCAGCTCACCGCGGTTGACGATGTCGGGCCGATCGAGGTCGCAGGGGAGGGAACGGTCGCGATCGCCAGCCTCCCACCACTCGAACCGGGGGTGTACACGGTCAGCTACCAGGTGATCTCGACCGTCGACGGCCACGCGACCACCGGCGTCTTCGCGTTCGCCGTCGACCCGAGCGGCGCCCAGGCACCGCCGACCTCCGTGCCGACGTCGACCTCGCCCTCGCTCGACCCGTGGGCCATCGGCTTCCGATGGCTGGCCCTGGCGGCGGCACTCGTGGCCCTCGGTTCCCTCGTCACGTGGTGGCACGCCGGGCGGCCGGTCCTCGCGGACCTGGTGCCGGATGTCGACCGACGCCCCCCGTGGCGCGTGGTCGGGCTCGCCGCGGGCGGAACCGTGCTCGGCCTGGTGGTGTACCTATCGATCGCGGCCCGCCCGATCGTCGACGCACGCGGCGCCGGTGGCGGCTTCCCCTTCGACGTGGTGGCGCCGTTCGGCTGGACGCCGTTCGCGATCGCGATGCGGATCGCGCTGCTGGCCGGCCTTGCCGCCGTGGTCATCGTGGTGGCGACGCTGATCTCGCGGCGCCGCCGGGCTGACCGCGGGGACGAGCTCCCGGCGGCTGCCGCCGTTGCCGGCTGCATGGCGGCCTCACTCGCCGGGATGAGCGCCGCCGGGCACGCGTCGTCGCTCGGTGGCCCGCTCGCAGGCGCCATCGACTGGCTGCACCTGCTCGCGGCGGCCGCCTGGCTCGGCGGACTTGCGGCGATCTGGCCCCTCGCGCGTCGCGCCCCGGCAATCCCGGGACCTTCGTTCGCTGCGCGCGCGATCCTCCGCCGGCACGGCCCGGTGGCGCTCGTCGCCGGACCGCTCGTCGTGCTGACGGGCCTGGCGAGCTCGCCCGTCGTCGTCGGCGATGCCCGCGACCTCGTGGCGAGCGAGCACGGCAACCTGATTATCGCGAAGGCCGGCCTCGCCAGCCTCGCGCTCGGCATCGGTGCCGCCAATCATCTTTTCCTGCGCGGCCGCGGTCGCGCAAACGTCGTGCTGCTCGTCGGAGCCGAGCTGGTGATCGCCGCGCTCGCCGTCATGGCGGCGGCCGCGATGGTCACGCTCCAGCCCGGAGCGTCCCGCCAGCCCGTGCTGACGGGGGCGCCGGTCAACCCCGCGCACCTGTACGGGACGGCAGGGCCAACGAGCGTCCACGTCTCGGTCAGCCTTCCCGCGCCGGGCAACCAGAGCTACCAGATCACCGTCGAGGACGCTGAGAGCGGGACGCCGCGGTCCGACGTCCAGAAGGTGTTCCTCACCTTCGGTCCGCCCGCCGAGAGCGGCATTCCTTCCGAGCGGGTCGAGCTCGAGCCGCGCGACGCCGGCGGGCTGTACGGGACCCGTGGGGCGTATACCCCGCTCGTCGGCGAGTGGGATCTCGGGGTCACGATCCGCCGCACCGGTGCCCGTGACGAATCGGCTTCGTTCGGGCTTCGCGTCGTCGAGCCCAGTCCGCCGCGTGCCGGTCCCCCGCCCGACGCCGGCATCGGGGTGCCGGGACCGATCGCCATGCTGTGGGGGATCCTGCCTTCGGGACCTGCCGGCTGGCTGCCGGCCCTCCTCGCGACCGGCGCCGTCATCGGCTCGGGCGCCGTGCCGCGCGCCCGGAGGCCGCGTTGGCTCTCGCCGCTCCGCGTTGGGCTGGTCGCCGTGGCCGTGGTCGCGGTCCTCGGCGTCGGATCGCGGACCGTGGTCGAGGCCGCGAACCGACCGACGGCAACGGACCTCGCCGCTCACGATCCCGGGGACCGTCAGCGGTCGCCGGTGGGCGGCGAGCGCATCTACCTGGCGAACTGCGCGAGTTGCCACGGTGCGAACGGCGACGGCGACGGGCCGGCCGACACGCTCCCGGCCGCCGGCGAACTGTCGCAGGCACTCGCCAGCATGTCGGACGCCGAGGTGTCGTACCGTATCGCCAACGGGCTGGCCGGTACGCCGATGCCCGCCTTCGCGGCGATCCTCACCGAGCAGGAGCGCTGGGATCTCGTCAGCTACCTTCGAGACCGATGGGGCCCCGACCGATGAGCGTGCATAACCGATGAAGCACGGACGACCTCGCGCGCGCCGCCCTGGCGACCATGCGCTGCCGATCGTGGTCGGGCTCGCACTGGCGGCTCTCACGGCGATTGCCCTCTGCCACGCTGAGCTCGTCTCCGCGAGCCCGTCCGCAGGCGCCGTGCTGGCGGCTCCGCCAGCGGACGTCACGCTCGTCTTCGACGGCGAGCTGGTCCCCGACGGCAGCGCCTTCACCGTGACCGATGCGACCGGCACGATCGTGGGAGCCGGCGCCATCGACCTCACCGTCGCCGACCGGAACCAACTGCGGGGACCGGTGACGATCGCTGAGCCCGGCACGTATACCGTGGCCTGGACGGCCGTCTCGGCCGATGGGCACGCAGAGCCCGGCGAGCTCACGTTCGAGTACGCCGCGCCGGCGCCCGGTCGGCCGGCGCCGAACACGGCGATGCCCGCATCGGCGCAGGGCGGGACGGGCTTCGAAGTGGGCGTCATCGGCGTCCTGGCGCTGATCACATCCCTCGCCGGCGTCGTGCGCGTGCGGCGGGCCGAACGTCCCTGATGGGTCGCGCGATCCGGGTTCTGCTCGCCGGGGCCGTTGCGGTGGTTGCGGCCGGCTGCATCGGCGGAAGCCCGTCGTGCGATGCCCTCCCGACCGCGATCGAGCTCACGGTCACCTCCGAGACGCTCACGCCGCAGGACCCGGCGGTATGCCGGGGTCGCGAGGTGACCCTCACGGTCTCTTCGGAGGTGGACGGGGTGTTCCACATTCATGGATACGACGAGCAGGTCCCCGCGGCGACCGTGACCGCCGGCGAGACCGTCGAGCTTGTGTTCACGGCAAGCCGCAGCGGCCAGTTTCCGATCGAGCTCCACACCGACGAGAACACGCAGGGCGTGACCCTCGGCATCTTCACGGTCCATGAGCCCTAGGCGCCGCCTCTCGGTTGGTCTCGCCGTCCTCGCCGCGACCCTGTTGGTGCCGGCCCCGGTGGCGGCGCATGCGCTCGGCGGCACGTTCCAGCTTCCGGTGCCGCTCTGGCTCTATCTCGCGGGCGCGGCGATCGCCGTCGCGGCCTCGTTCGTGGTCACGACGGCCGTCTCGCGGAAGACGCCGAGTGACGGGTATCCGACCAGGCCGATCCCAACGGGGCTCGCGGGGGCGGCGCGCCTCGGGCTTCGTCTCCTGGGCCTGGTGTGGTGGTACGGAGCCATCACCGTGGGCCTTGTTGTCGGCGACATCTCGCCGCTCCCCGCGGTGCTGCTCTGGATCGGCATCTGGGTCGGCCTCCCGATCGTCTCCGTGCTGATCGGCAACCCGTGGCCGTCCCTCAGCCCGTTCCGCACGACCCACGCGGTGCTCGAGTGGGTGGCGAGGCGGCTCGGCGCCGATCGGCTCGACCTCGGGCTGCGCTACCCGCCGGGCCTCGCGCGGTGGCCGGCCGTGCTGCTCCTCGGCCTCGGGATCTGGTGCGAGCTGATCCTGCCCGGCGGCGAGGTGGCCGCCACCGTCGCGCTCCTCATGTCCGGCTATACCCTCCTCACCCTCGGCGGGATGATCTGCTTCGGCCCGCTCGCCTGGCTGCGTCACGCCGAGCTGTTCGAGGTCGAGCTCGGCTGGTTCGGCCGCATCGGCCCGATCGCGCGCCGCTCGGTCAGCGCCGACCTGTGCGACGGATGCGAGGAGGGCTGTGATCCGGAGCGCTGCATCGACTGCCCCGAGTGCGCCGCGGCCGCCGACGACGCCGACCGCCGCGCCGTGCTGCGTCCCTGGATCGTCGGCCTGTCCGATGTCACCAGGCCCGGCTGGTCGGACGTCGCCTTCATCGTGCTGGCGCTGGCCGGCGTCACGTACGACGGGATGAGCGAGACGGCCATCGGATCGTGGCTGTTCGATGCCATCTACCCGCCGGTGTCTGCGATCCTCGGTCCGACCGACGTCCTGACCTTCCTCCTCGTCGAGACGCTCCAGCTCGGCACGGTGCTCGTCGTGTTCCTGGCCGCATTCATCGGCGTCACGGTCCTGACCTCGCGCCTCGGGGGCGGCGCGTCCATCCCACTCGGGACTCGGGCCGCTCGGTATGCCGCCACGCTCCTGCCGATCGCGGCGGGCTATCTCATCGCCCACTACCTGACGCTCGTGCTCCAGGGGATCGCCTGGCTGCCCTCACTCATCGGCGATCCGCTCATGAGCCTCGCCCCGCAGCTCGACGCGATCCCGGTCGTCGCGGTCTGGTACCTCAGCGTCGCCGCGATCGTCGGCGGGCACATCGCGGGGATCGTGCTGGCGCATCGGCTCGCGCTCGCGGACGCGCCGCGGCGCGCAACCGTGGCCGGCCTGCCGATCGTGGCCCTCATGATCGGCTACACCGTGCTCTCGCTCTGGATCATCGCCGCGCCGATCGTCGTCGAGCCCGGCGCGAACCCGCTTGCCGCGATCCCGCGATGACCGAGGTCAGCATCGGCCTCGCGTTCCTGGCGGGCATGATCTCGTTCGTCTCCCCGTGCGTCCTGGCGCTCCTCCCCGTCTACGTGGCATTCCTGGGCGACGCCGCGGTCACCCAGGGCACCGATGGCACCGCGACGGCTTCCCGGGCCGCCGTCCTGCCCCAGGCACTCCTCTTCGTCGGCGGCTTCGCCTCGGTCTTCATCCTCCTGGGCACCGCGCTGGGACTCGTCGGCGGACCGTTGCTCGGCATCCCGGCGCTGCGCCAGGTCGCCGGCATCGCGGTGATCGTGCTCGGCGGCCTCACCACGGGCAGCTTCGGGCCGGTCCTCGATCGCCTCAGCGTTGGCGTCGATCCGAGACACTTGCCGGCGGCCCGTTCGGCACGCTCGCTTGCGCTGGGGGCCTTCGTGGCGGTCGGCTGGACGCCCTGCATCGGCCCCGTGCTCGGCGCGATCTTCACGATGGGCGCATCGAGCGGATCGGCCCCCGCCGTCCTGGTGCTGCTGCTCGCCTACTCGGCCGGGCTGGCCGTCCCGTTCCTCGCCGCCGCGCTCGCACTCCCCCGCCTCGGTCCAGTGCTCGACGTCCTGCGGCGCCACCATCGGACCGTCCAGGTGGTATCCGGCCTCTTCATCATCGTCATCGGCGTGATGATTTTCCTCAACGCCTTCGCCCGGCTGGCCGGGCTCTTCACGTTCGTGCTCTAGGCTGGCACGCGCCCTGCGGGCTCGTTGTTTCGAACACCGACAGGAGAGAAACCGATGCATCTCGATGGACTCAAGGTCGCCGTCCTGGTGACCGATGGCTACGAGCCGAGCGAGCTGACCGAGCCGGTCGCCGCCCTGCGCGACGCCGGCGCCGACGTGACGATCGTCTCCGACCATGACGGCACGATCCGCGGTAAGACCGATGCCGACACCGCCTCGGTCGACCTCACGCTCGACACCGCGCGTGCGGATGACTACGGCGCGCTGCTGCTTCCCGGCGGCGTGAAGAATCCCGACACGATGCGCCAGGACCAGCGTGGCGTTGCCTTTGTGCGCTCGTTCGCCGATGCCGGCAAGCCGATCGCCGCGATCTGCCACGCGCCGTGGATGCTTGTTGAGGCCGACGTCGTGCGTGGCCGCCGCGTGACGAGCTACCCGTCGCTGCGGACCGACCTGCGCAACGCCGGCGCCGAGTGGGTCGACGAGGACGTCGTCACCGACCAGGGGATCGTGACCAGCCGCACCCCAAAGGACCTCCCGGCCTTCAACGCCAAGATGCTCGTGGAGTTCGCGGAAGGCACGCACGAGCGTTCGACCACCGGAACCGCCGCGACCGCCTGATCGGTGGCGTCACCACGCTGCTGAGGAGGGGCCTTGAGGCAGTTCAACGCTGATCAGGAGACGGTCTGGTTCTGGCTCGCCGTCGTGGGACTGACCGTGATCCTGGTCAGCTACTTCCTCGGCTGGATCACCCTCGACGACAACGTCCCCATCCCGGGCTGATCCGGCGCTGATCGATGCGGTTTCGCCTCAGCGCGGCCTGGAGGTCAGCACGTGGATTTCGATGGCGTGAAGCAGGTCGTACGTCGCACTGTCCCCGTGGGCGCGAGTGAGCGCCCGGATGAGGTCATGCCAACCATCGTCCGCGGGCTCTTGGACGTACCGTAGAGCTCGCGTGTGGATCTCCTCCATGGCTTCGGCGAGGAGTTCGGACCGAGCGGCGTCCATGGATGGGCGTCGGGCGATTTCACGAGTTTCGTACATGATTGACCCGCGTGCGTGGGCGCGGATTGTGGATAAGTTGGTGCCAGTTGTCAACACCGCGTCCCAACCCGCGCTGTTTCCCCGACTGCGCCCGAAGGACGCAACTACGCCGGCAGGCGAGACTGTGTGACGTCGCGCCGGGGACTTGGGGCTTCGCTTGGTCTGGGCACGAGTCGGGTGGCTGAGATCGTCTAGAGTCATGGGGCGTTCGCATCCCCGCCATCCCACATCTGGAGACTCTCATGGCCGAGGTCCTGCTGTTCCACCACGCACAGGGGCTGACCCCGGGCGTCCGCGCCTTCGCCGACGAGCTGCGGGCGGCCGGCCACACCGTACACACGCCGGACTTGTTCGACGAACGCACGTTCCAGAGCATCGACGAGGGCATGGCCCACATCAAGAGCATCGGCTTCGAGGAGATGCTCGATCGCGGCGTGCGGCTGGCAGACGACCTGTCCGCAGAGCTCGTGTACGCGGGCTTCTCATTCGGCGAGATGATTGCGCAGAAGCTCGCCCAGACCCGGCCCGGAGCGCGGGGCGCGCTGCTCTTCTACTCGGCCATTCCCATCACCGGCGAGTGGGCATTCGGACCTTGGCCGGATGGTGTCCCGGTCCAGATCCACGGCATGGACGCTGACCCGATCTTCGTCGGCGAGGGTGACATCGAGGCCGCCCGCGAGATTGTCGAGAAGGTCGAGGACGCGGAGCTCTTCCTCTACCCCGGCGACCAGCATTACTTCGCCGACAGCTCGCTCCCGTCGTACGACGCGGACGCGACCGTGCTGCTCACGCGGCGGGTCATCGGGTTCCTGGACCGCCTCTGACCGACGGCGGCGGGTTCCTCGACTGACTAGCTACCCGATCACAAGTGCCAGCAGACTGGGTCGCACCCTAGTCTGCGTCGGCGGCCGCGGCACGCCAGCCGCTGGTCCCAGTCTACCCTGCTCGTTCTTCGCCACGGGAGGCTGAGTCGCGCCACGCCGTCATCAAGAGCGACGCCACGACGGCGAGGTAAGCAGCCAGCATCGCGGGAAGGATGAGGATCTCAATCCACGAACCGGCCGCACGGTCAGGGATGGGCTCGAAGAAGAGGTACCTCGGCACCACGGCGACCGTCCAGAGCGCCCAGAGGAACGCGCTGAACCCGGCCAGAGCGAGACCGAGGAACGTGCCCGGGCGCGCGGAGCGCGGTATCGCTATGGCGAGCGCGACCGCCGCGTGGAGCAGGCCGACCGGCAGGCCGAGCGGCTGCCCGTCGCCTTCACCGAAGCCGCCGTCAAGGACCCAGGGGGTCGGCATGATGTAGTTGACCACCACGTTCACGAGTCCGGTCGCGAGCAGCCCGATGGCGGCGATCCACCGCACGTCCATGGTGTCGGTCTCCCACAACCCGCCCATCTCAGACCATC
>Ga0190265_10003713_pt1 | contig 10456 bp, 15 predicted proteins | sample Popmic124T_FD_133135 | JGI IMG/M metagenome (GOLD analysis project Ga0190265, IMG submission 133135) | Populus adjacent soil microbial communities from riparian zone of Indian Creek, Utah, USA - 124 T | ecosystem: Environmental > Terrestrial > Soil > Riparian zone | place: USA: Utah | collected...
GGGTTCCGGCGCAGGAACAGCCAGCCGAGCAGGTAGAAGAGGAAGCCGTGGATGATGTGGCTCGGCGTGTACCAGTCGGCGAGGTGCTGGCTGTTGTCAGGCCCGTGGACAGTGCCGACCCAGAGCTTCACGGCGCCGCAGGTGCAGATCGGCGGCCGCCCCATCCAGAGCAGGATCGCCGCCATGACGGCGACGAGCGCGAAGGCGATGATCCAATATTTGCGCGGGATGAGCGGTGCGGCGGTCATGCGTTCAGCATCTCCAGCAGGGTCATGACGGTGCGGTGGTTGCGGGCGGTGCCGGGCGAGCCGATCGCGTGGTCGATCAGCGCCGGGGTGAGCTTCGAGGTGCCGGCGCCTTCGGGATAGTGGAACCAGAGCGCGTCACCGGCGCGGCGGACTTGCTCGCCCGCGACCGCGCGCGCTTGGATGATCGCCTCGGCGCCCGGAGCGGGCGGATCTTTGGAAAGGAGGAGCATCAGCCGGTTGGGCTCGTCCTTCGCGGCCTGCGGGAAGGGATTGCCGGGCGGATATCCGGACCATTGGGCGGCGGTGCGGACGATGACCGGCGCGTCGAAGCCGAAACGCCGGGCGATGGCGACCTCGAGCTGCTTCTCGATCGTCTCCGGCTTGCCGTCCGCCGAGAATACGACGTTGCCGCTTTGGATATAGGTGGCGACGTCGCGCCAGCCCAGGTCGGCGCAGAGCGCGCGCAACTCGGCCATGGGCAGCGTCCTGCCTCCCACGTTGACCGCCCGCAGCAATCCGACCATCCGCCCCATGCACATACCTTAGCGAATAAATGGCGCGCGTCTGCCCTTGACGCACATGGCCCGGCTCCCCCACTAGCCCCCATGGAAATCGCAAGCGCCTTCCAGCGGCGGGGCCTCCTCTACGTTCTTTCCAGCCCCTCGGGCGCGGGCAAATCCACCATCGCCCGGATGCTGATGGAGAGCGACGAGGGCGTCGCGATGTCGGTCAGCGCCACCACCCGGCCGATCCGGCCCGGCGAGGTGGACGGGGGCGACTATCATTTCGTCAGCGACACCCGCTTCGACGAGATGGTGGCGAACGGCGAGTTTCTCGAATGGGCGCACGTCTTCGGCCACCGCTACGGCACGCTGAAGCGCGAGGTGATCAAGGTGATCGAGGGCGGCCGCGACGTGCTGCTCGACATCGACTGGCAGGGCACGCAGCAGCTCAAGCAGGTCGATCCCGACATCGTCCGCGTCTTCATCCTGCCGCCCTCGATGGCCGAACTGGAGCGCAGGCTGCGCGCCCGCGGCACCGACAATGAGGAGACGATCAAGCGCCGCATGGACCGCGCCGCCGCCGAGATCAGCCACTGGGCCGATTATGATTATGTGCTGATCAACAACGACGCCGAGAAATGCCGGGAGCTCGTTCACAATATCCTCAAGGCGGAGCGACTGAAGGCGACCCGGCGCGTCTTCCTCCACGATTTCGTCCGCGAGCTGATCGGCTGAACCGCCTTTGCGCAGGGTCGCATTGGGTCTAGTCTTCGCTTCTTCAATTAGGGGAGAGACACGATGATCCGGACGATAATCGGCGGCTTGGTTGGCGGCGTCATCCTGTTCGTGACCGGCTTCGTCTTTTGGGCGACGCCGCTCGGCGAGATTCCCTATCACCGGGCCGGGGATGCCCAGAACGCGGCGGTCCAGCTCGCTTTGTCGCAGAACCTGACCCCGACCGGCACCGGCGCCTATATCGTGCCCGCCCACACCACCGCCGCGGGCGCGGTGCTCTATGGCCAGGGGCCGGTGGCGGTCGTCCATTTCAACACCAGCGGCTTCTCGTCCGACGACATGAGCATGCTCCTGCCCGGCTTCATTGCTGCCGTGGTCTCGGGCCTGCTGATGGCGACGGGCCTGGCCGCGGTCGGCGGGGGCGGACGCCGCTTCTCGAGCATCGCGCGGCTGGTCGTCCTGTTCTCGCTCGGCCTCACGGTTTGGACGATCCTCGCCCAGCCGATCTTCAGCCATTTCGGCTGGGGCTATTGGGTGTACAGCTTCATTGCCGAGAGCACCGGGCTGATTCTCGCCGGGCTCGTCATCGCCCGCTGGTTCCTGCCCGGAGCCGTTGCCGCTGCCCAGGAGCCGCCCGCGGAGGCAGCGGCCGAGGTCTAGAGAAGCGCGAGGAAGCGGGCGGCGGCGGCGAAGTCGCGGCGGCGGCCGGCGAGCGCCTGCGCGGCTTCGCCATCCTCGCCCCAGTGCTCGGCCTGCCATTGCTCGTCGAGCGTCGCGGCGTCCCAGGCCTCGTCGAGGCCGAGCGTCCCTTCGGCGACCGCCAAAGCGACCAGCAACGAGCCGGAGATCGTGACGAGGGGGGAAAGGCCGGCAAGCTGGAACGGATCGCGCGACGCGACCGCCGCGCCGAGCCGCGCGATCGTCTCGACCGGCTGGGGCATGTGGATGATTCCGGCGGCGAGCTCGAACACGGCGTCGTAGCGCTGCTGCGCCCAGGCGAGGATCGGATCCCAGAGCTTCGCCTGGCGCGCGACCAGCGGCGCCGGGCCTTCGGCGCGGTAATAGAGGAGGTCGGACTCACCATAAGCGGCGAGGCCGCGCGCGAAGGCGGCGGGATCGGGCGCGACCCGGTCTATCGCGGCATTGGCGAGGCCGGTGAGCGGCATCGAGAACGGGTCGATCGTTTCGCCCTGCGCGTTCCATTCGTCGGCGACCGCGCCGGCGAGCGCGTCGGTCGGTAAGGCGAGATCGGCCCGTCCCGGCGTTTTCACCGGGCGGCCGTCGAGCAGGATGTTGCGGTCGGGACCGACCGCCGCGGCCCGGTAGAAGCGCTTCACGGCCCGGGCGGCGTGCGCCACTGCCGTGCGACATATTTGGGCGCGAAGAAGCTGACGATGAGGCCGATGATCGCGATCGGGAAGCCGATGATCGAGCCGCCTTCGACGAAGACGTCGCTCTGCCAGAGCAGCAGCGCGAGCAGGACGACCGCCGTGCCGCCGATGCGGACCAGGTTCATCAGGATGAAGCGGTTGCGCCATTGCGCTTCCTGTTGCTCGGGGGTCATGCCAGTCCTTCCTTCATCACACGTGCCATGGCGCGGTCGCCGGCCGCCTCCAGCGCGTCGACGAGACGCGCCCGCACCTCCTCGGGCTTGTCCTGGTCGAGCTTGGCGGTGCCGCGCCAGGCCGAGACCTCGAGCTCGAAGCCCGCGATCGCCTTCAACAGGCCCTCGAAGCGCCCCTCGCTCATCTTGTCGCGGGTCCAGGCCGGCTTGGGCGCGAGCCTGGCTTCGTGATGATCGGAGAGGTCGTCGAGGAAGCGGATCAGCGCGTCGCGCGCCAGCGCCCGCACCGGCCCTTCCAGCTCGACGGCGAGATAGTTCCAGGTTGGCACCCGGTCGTCGAGTCCGTACCAGTCGGGGCTGACATAAGCGTGCGCGCCGGTGGCGACGAACAAAGCGTCGCCGCCGGCGGCCAGCGCGGCGTGGACGAGGTTGCCTCTGGAGACGTGGAAACGGAGCCGGTCGCCGTCGAGCAGCACCGGCACATGGACGGCGCGCAGGCCCGCCTCGGTCTGGGCGACGATGAGGCCGAAGCCCTGGTCGCGCACCAGCGCCGCCATCGCCGCCTTGTCCTCGACGTGGAATTTTCGGTTGGGGTGCATCAGCCGCGCCCGCGGCTGCGGCGCTCGCCGCGGCGCTCCTTGCGGCGGGCCTTGGCGGCGGCGGAGACGGCCTTGCGCTTGCCTTCGGCGGTCTCGGAGAACTTCACTTGGTCGAGGGGCAGGTCGCCGAGCGCGGGGTCGAAGCCCAAAGAGGCCATGGTCGCGGCGAAATGGTCGGGAAGGTTGGCGGTCACGTCGACCTGGCCGCCGTCGGGATGGTCGATGCGGAGGCGGCGCGCGTGCAGATGCAGCTTGCGGCTGATCGCGCCGGTCAGGAACGCGTCCTGGCCACCATATTTGCCGTCGCCGAGGATCGGGTGGCCGATGGCGAGCAGATGGGCGCGCAGCTGATGGGTGCGGCCGGTGAGCGGCTGGAGCTCCAGCCAGGCGGCGCGGTTGCCGGCGCGCTCGATGACTCGGTAGCGGGTGCGCGAGGGGAGCCCTTCCGCTTCGTCGACATGCATCTTCTCGCCGCCGGTTCCCGGCTGCTTGGCGAGTGGCAGGTCGATCATACCGTCCTCGACCGAAGGCACGTCGATCACGATCGCCCAATAGACCTTGCGGGCGCTGCGGCTGGAGAAGCTCTTCGAGAATGAGGCCGCGGCGCGCGGCGTGCGGGCGACGAGCAGGGCGCCCGACGTGTCCTTGTCGAGCCGATGGACGAGCTTGGGCCGCGGCGCGCCTTCCTCGGCGAGGCCGTCGAGCAGGCGGTCGAGATGGTCCCGGGTCTTGGTGCCGCCCTGGGTGGCGAGGCCGGGCGGCTTGTTGACGACGATCGCGGCCGCGTCCTGATGGATGACCAGCGAGCGCACGAACTCAGTCTCGTCTTCGCTCAGCGTCTCGCGCTTCGGCTGCTTCTTCGGCGCCGGCGCCTCTTCGGTCTGCGGCGGTACGCGGATGCTCTGCCCAGCCTCGACCCGGTCGCCGGGCGCGGCGCGCTTGCCGTCGAGCCGGAGCTGGCCGGTCCGCGCCCAGCGCGAGATCTGGCCGAAGCCGATGTCGGCGAGGTTGCGCCTGAACCAGCGGTCGAGGCGGATGCCGTCATCCTCGTCGGTGACGGTGTAGAGGCGGACCTGGTCGGCGGACATCGCCGCGGATGTAGCGATGCGGGCGCGGCGGCGCCAGCACCGCGTCATCCCGGCGAAGGCCGGGATCTTGCGGAGACGCGCCGCGACTTCTCGCCTGGGGCGCCGGCCTTCGCCGGGGCGACGGCCTGCCTAGCGGCCGTTGTTGACAATCAGGGCGACTTCGGAGCCGTTGCTTTTCGGCGTCACGATCAGGACGAAGGCGCCGTTGCTCCTCTCGTTCACGCCGCCCAGCAGCTGGTCCTCGCCACGCACCTGATGCTCGGCCGAGAAGCCGGCGCGGGCGGCGACGCTGCGATAATGTTCGAGCACGCGATTATAGGGGTCGGAGGTAGTGAAGGTGACGACTCGCACCCGGCAATCGGCGGCATCGGCGCCCGCCGCCTCGGTGACCCGGCCGCCCGGATAAGGCGGGAATTCGGCCGGCAGGCGGCCGGCCCATTGTGGCCCATAGTCGAAGTCGGCGCCGCACGCGCCCGAGGGCATCGGCGGCGCGACCCGGCCGCCCGATTCGGTCGCCGCGGCGCGGCGGACGCGCGGATCGGGGCCGGCCGGATATTGCGCCTGGACCGGCGTTTCGGGCGGGCGGACGGTGTTCGGATTGGCCTGCTGCACCAGGTTGGGATCGGAGAGGATCTGGTCCTCGAGCGCGCTGGTCAGCGCCGGATCGGCGCCGTTGCCGAGCAGCTCGTTGTCGATCTCGGCGAGGTTGGCGTTGCTCCCGCTGCCGCAGGCGGCAAGGGCGAGCGCCCCGGCGAGGGCGGCCGAACGGACGAAAAGGGCGGCGCGGCTGTGCATGGATCGGTCCTCTCTTCCGCACCGCTATGCCTCAAACCGGCGTCGAATGGGTGAGGAGAGATGGTTAATGCGGGTCCCCGAGCGGGACTGTCCCGTTCCTGGACTGCCAGAAGGCGAAGGTTTCGCCCTGGACCCGGCGGATGAAGCGCGCCGCTTCGGGCCCTTCCCACGGGCCCTGATAGCCGCGCGACCGGCCGCCGCCCGAAACCCACCAGCCCTGGCCCGGAAGGCCGTCGCTCTGGCGCACGACGAGGACGGCGAGCTCCGGCTCGCCGCGTGCCTCGGCGTCCCGGTCGACGTCGCCCAGCACCGCGCAGAGCTGGCGCATCTTCGGCCGCGAGAAATGATAGCCGAGCCGCTCCAGGACCTCGGCATAGCTGAGGGCGGTGCCGGCGCGAGCCGCGCCGACGAGATGGGCGCGCACCTCTTGAGGGTCGGCGAGCCGTTCCGCCATCAGTGCCGCTCGGCGAGCACCACCCGGCCGTCAGTGCCCCCGCCCGCGCGCGGCAAGAGGCGGGCGCGGAACTGGCCGTCATTGTCCTTGGTCGTGCCGGCGATGACGAAGGCGTTGCCCTCGCGCGCCGCGCTCGACACGGTGAAATCGGCAGCGCGGGCAGGATCGCGGTACCAGCGCGCGACCGTATCAGGCGAATCGACGCTGGCGAAACGCAGCTCGACCTCGCCGTCGCGGCGACCCGCCCCACCGTCGCGGCCGCCTTCGACATGGATACCGCTGAACCGGCTGTTCGGATAAATGACGCCGCTGTCGTCGTCGATGCCGGCCTCGCGGCGGAGGCTCTCCGGAATGTTGACCTTCATCTCGAAGCCTGGCGCGGAGATGCTGAGCCGGCCCTCCTCGGCCCTGCCCTCGGCCGAGCCGTTGCTGGGGGCCGCGTCATTCCCGAACCGGGCCTCGCAGGCGGTGAGGGCGAGCGCGGCAACGGCCGCGAGCGGAAGCAATCGGTGGCGGGTCATCGCGAATCTCCCATCGTCCGGCGAAGAAATAACTGTATTAGCCGACTAACACAATAGCTGGGCGCATTCATAAGCCCAGCTTATACGCGCCCGCCGAGCATTTCGTTTGCGGGCGGCAAGGCGTCGCTGCATAGGCGCCTTCATGGCCGACCCTCACAACTCCAGCCGCGCCGGCCTCCTGTTCGGCCTCGGCGCCTACCTGCTCTGGGGCTTCCTGCCGCTCTATTTCAAGTTGCTGACCGAGGTCGCGCCGAGCGAGATCGTCGGTCATCGCATCATCTGGTCGCTGGTTTTCCTCGCCGTCCTCGCGACGCTGTGGCGCCGCTGGGCCGCGATCCGCGCCGCGTTCGCGACCAGCCGGGTGCTGATGACGCTGACGCTCACCGCATTGCTGATCGGAATCAACTGGCTCATCTACATCTGGGCGGTGATCAACGGCCACGTGCTCGCCGGCAGCCTCGGTTATTATCTCAATCCGCTGATCAACGTGCTGCTCGGCGTCATCATCCTGAAAGAGAAGCTGAGCCGCGGGCAGTTTTTCGCCGTGCTGCTGGCCGGCGCGGGCGTGGCGGTGCTCGCCACCGGCGCCGGGCGGGATCTATGGATCAGCCTGGCGCTCGCGCTCAGCTTCGGGCTTTACGGCTTCCTCCGGAAGGTGGCGCCGGTCGATTCGCTCGAAGGGCTCTCGGTCGAGACGGCGATCCTGGCGCCGATCGCCCTGGGCTGGATCCTGTGGCTGAACCAGCAGGGCGCGGGCGGCTTCGGCCGGTTCGGCTGGGAGACCGACGCCTTGCTGATTCTCGGCGGCGCGGTCACCGCCGTGCCGCTTCTCCTGTTCACCGCCGCGGCTAAGCGGCTGCCTTATTCGACGCTCGGCTTCCTCCAATATCTCGCGCCGTCGATCCAGTTCCTGCTCGCCGTGCTCGCCTTCGGCGAAAGGCTGACCACGGCGCACATCATCTGCTTCGGCGCGATCTGGAGCGCACTCGCCATCTTCGCCTTCGAAGGCCTGAGGCAGGGGCGCGCCGCGGCCCGGGCGCGCGCCCGGGCGGAACTCTGCCCAGAAGCTTGCGGCCCCTAGACCGGCTTGATGTCGCGCGGCAAATCGCCGTGCCAGCGGCGGTCGGCGACGCTGCCGTCGGCCTCCTGGAGGAAGGCCTCGCCCTTGCACTCGGCGGCGCGGGCATTGGCGACCGCCCAGGCTTCGTCGCGGCTCGCGTGGCGCGTGGTCCGATCGGGCAAGCCCTCCTCATAGACCATCCAGTCGCCGGCGTTGGACACCGCCCAGAAATTCCTTCCGACCATCGGCCGCCTCCATCGTGACGGCACAGAAACGAGCGTCACGCGGTGAAGTTGCCTCGCACGAGCGAACGCGCGATGATCGCGACCGCACAGCAGGAGAGTCGCTAGATGAAGACCGACCCGCGCATCGACGCCTATATCGCCCGCAAGGCCGATTTCGCCCGGCCGATCCTCGACCATCTCCGCGCCGTCGTCCACGCCGCCTGCCCGGATTGCGAGGAGACGCTGAAATGGAGCTCGCCGAGCTTCATGTACAAGGGCAAGATCCTGGCCGGCTTCGCGGCGTTCAACGCGCACGCGACCTTCGGCTTTTGGAGCGGCAGCCTCGTCGTGGGCAAGGAGAACGAGCAGCTGAGCGGCATGGGCCAGTTCGGCCGGCTGACCTCGCTCGACGACCTGCCGCCGCGCGCGGAGCTCGAAGCGCTGGTCAGGAAGGCGATGAAGCTGGTCGACGAGGGTGTGAAGCCGGTGCGCGACAAGCATAAGAAGGAGCCCTTCACCGTGCCGCAGGACCTGCGCGCCGCGATCGACGCCAGCCCGGCCGCAGCGGCGACGTTCGACGGCTTCCCGCCCAGCGCCCAGCGCGACTATGTCGATTGGGTCGCCGGCGCCAAACGCGAAGAGACAAGGACGAAGCGGCTCGTCCAGACGGTCGAATGGCTCGCGGAGGGCAAAAGGCGGAACTGGAAATATGAAAGCTGCTGATCCGCCCGCCGCGCCGCCGCTGCGCGACAACAGCCGCGAGGCGCTCGACCGGCTGCTCGGCGAGATGGTCGAGCGGCCCGAGGATCGCAGGGAGCTGGCCGCGGCGATCGAACGCGACTTCGGCGAGCAGCGCGCCGTCATGGTGCTCGACATGAGCGGCTTCTCGCGCACCACCCAGAAGCGCGGCATCACTGCCTTCCTGCTGATGATCCACCAGATGAAACTGCTCTGCCGGCCGGCGATCGAGGCCGCGGGGGGCCTGGTGGTGAAGGGGGAGGCGGACAATCTCTTTTGCCTGTTCGAAGATGTCGCGGACGCGGTCGCGGCGGCGCGCGAGGTGGTCGAGCGGCTCGACGCCGCCAATTTCGTCCTGCCCGAGGACCGGCGGCTCTACGCCTCGATCGGCATCGGCTGGGGCGCGATCCTCAACGTCGACAATGACGACATCTTCGGCGACGAGGTCAACCTCGCCTCCAAGCTCGGCGAGGACGTCGCCGAGCGCGGCATGATCGTCCTCACCGAGGCGGCCCGCGCCCGCGCCCGCGCCGCGGGCGCGAAGATCGAGACCCGCGAGGAATCGGTCAGCATCTCGGGGCTGACCTTCAGCTACCATTTGCTGGTCTAGGCGGCGTTGCCCTCGACGGCCGAGGCCGGGAAATTGGGGTCGGGCGGCAGCGGCGCGACCGGGCGGCAGACCGGAAGGCCGAGCCGGCCATGCTCGGCGCAGTCGCGAACCTGGACGTCGGCATTGGGCGCGATGAAGATCGACCAGTGGCGGCCGTCGTCGCACAAGGCCACCCACATCTCCATGCCTTCATAATGCTGCTGGTGGCCGAGCGCGTCGACCCGGCGGCAGCGCCGGCCGCTGTCGCGGATCGCACGCATCAGGCCGATCCGCTGGTTCAGCGGCGACAGCGACTTGAGCTGGTCGCTGTGCGGATTGGCGACCCGGATCGCGGCGACATTGTTGGTCGGCGCGCCATCGTCGCAGCCGGCGAGGGCGAGGAGCGCGGCAGCCGCGGCGAGCTTGTTCATGTGATCTCCTTCAGGCCGGCTCCGCCGCCTGCTCGCGATAGCGGGCGCGCAAGAACACCTTGTCGATCTTGCCGGTGCCGAGCTTGGGCAATGGTTCGGTCGAGAACCAGATCCGCGCCGGCAGCTTGAACTGGGCGAGCCGCTCGCCGAGGAAGGCGAGCAAAGCGTCCGCTTCCAGGCATCCCTCCTCGCACCAGACGACCGCCGCCGGCGTTTCGCCGAGCCGCTCGTCGGCGATGCCGAACACTGCCGCCTCGGACACCGCCGGATGGGCGTAGATCGCCGCCTCGACCTCGGCCGCGCTGATATTCTCGCCGCCGCGGATGATGATGTCCTTCTTGCGGTCGACGATGAACAGATAGGCGTCCTCGTCGAGATAGCCGATGTCGCCGGTCTTCAGATAGAGGTCGGCGGTGAAGGCGGCGCGGGTCGCCGCCTCGTCGCGCCAATAGCCGCGGATGTTGGCCGCCGAGCGGATCGCGATCTCGCCTCGCTCGCCGGCCGGCAGATGGCGGTCGCCCTCGCCCAATATGGCGAGCTCGACGATCGGCACGTGGGCGCGGCCGGTCGAGGCGGGCTTGTCGTGATAATTGGACCAGAAATTGCCGCAGCCGACCGCGTTGGTCTCGGTCAGGCCGTAGCCCAAAGCCGGCTGGGCGCCGCGGAAGCTGTCCTCGAGCCGCTTGACGTGGGCGACCGGGCGCGGCGCGCCGCCGGCGGCGATGTCGGTCAGCGAGGACAAATCATAATGGTCGCGGTCCGGATGCTGCATCAGCTCGAGGCTCATCGTCGGCACGCCGACGAAATAGGTCATCTTCTCCCGCTCTGTCAGCCGCAGCGCCTCGCCGGCACCCCATTTGGGCCTCAGCACCATCGTCCGGGCGATGACGAAGCTGTTGAGCAGCAC
>Ga0190265_10003714_pt1 | contig 10456 bp, 9 predicted proteins | sample Popmic124T_FD_133135 | JGI IMG/M metagenome (GOLD analysis project Ga0190265, IMG submission 133135) | Populus adjacent soil microbial communities from riparian zone of Indian Creek, Utah, USA - 124 T | ecosystem: Environmental > Terrestrial > Soil > Riparian zone | place: USA: Utah | collected...
GAGGGCCGGTTGCTCAATCTGGGCTGTGCCACGGGACACCCGAGCTTCGTCATGTCCGCATCCTTCACCAATCAGGTGTTGGCGCAGCTCGAGCTCTGGGAGAACCGCGACAAGGGCACCTACGATCGCAAGGTCTACATGCTGCCCAAGACGCTCGACGAAGAAGTCGCGCGACTGCACCTGGATCAGCTGGGCGTGCGTCTCACTCGCCTGACCCCGGAGCAGGCCGAGTACCTGGGTGTCACGATCGAAGGCCCCTACAAGCCCGACCACTACCGGTATTGAGGGATCGAGCCGGCGGTCGCCCGCGCGGGCAGCCGCCGTGCCTTCACGGTTTGGTGTAGGTTGGCGCGAGTGTCGGGCGCTCGGCGGACGATCCGCCGTGCGAGCGAGGCCAGGTTCGGAGTGAGTACGTGAACATCCCAGCGCTGATCCAGCTGGCTCAGGCGGGCGAAGCCGCCCCTCAGGGCAATCCCTTCGGTCCCTTTCTGATCGTCGGGGCGTTCATGCTGGTGTTCTACGCCTTCGTGCTGCGCCCTCAGCGCCAGCAAGAGAAGCAGCTTCGCGACTTGCGCGGGGGGCTCAAGCGCGGCGATCAGGTGGTGACCACGGGCGGGATCCACGGCAAGATCACCGGCCTCAGCGACGACGTAGTGACGGTGGAGATCGCCGAACGCGTCCGGGTCAAGGTGAATCGCTCGGCGATCACCGCCAGTCGGAGCCCGGCGACGGCGCAAAGCGCTGCCCCGAGCGCGGTGTCCGGGGAGGAGAAGCAATGAGTCTGCGCGCGCGGAGCATCGTCATCGGCCTGATCGCGATGTTCATGATCTTCTTGTGCATCCCGAGCTTCATACCGGCCAAGATTCGCGAGTCCAGCGCGCTGATCCCGGACCAAGCGATCAGCTTGGGCCTGGATCTCCAGGGTGGCATCTACTGGCTGATGCGGATCGATCGCGAGGACGCGATCTCGCAGCGCGTCGAGCAGGCCTCCGTCACCTTGCAGGAGATCGCGACGGAAGAGGGCTTGTCGATAGGCACCCCCGAGATCCTGGAATCCGAGCGGGCGCTCCGACTCTGCGGCGGCAACCCGGGTGTTCTGGAAGGTGTGCTCGAAGACCGATTCCCGCGCTGGCAACTCGAACCGGATACCGAGGGCTGCCAGAAGCTGTCGCTCACCGAAGGCGCGATCGACGAGATCATCACGGTAGGTGTGGATCAGTCGGTCGAGGTGCTGCAGGAGCGCTTGAGCGAAGGTGGATTCGTCGAGCCGATCATCGCGAAGCAGGGCCAGGATCGAATCCTGGTTCAGATGCCGGGATCGGACTTCGAGGATCGCGAGCGCGCCAAGCAGCTGATTGCCGAGCCGACCGTCCTCGAGTTCAAGAAGGTCCTGGATGCCGCGGGGAACGAGGGCTTGCTGCAAGCCAAGTATCCCGATGGCCTGCCTGCCGACACCGAGATCGTGATCGAGAAGCAGGAAGACGTCGTGATCGAAGCGCTGCTCGTGACCAAGATCCCCTTGCTCATCGGCGCGAATCTGCAGGATGCGCGGGTTCAATACGATCGTACGAATCGCCCGGCGGTCGGCTTCGAGTGGGACGGTGAAGGCACGAAGAAGTTTCGCGACTTCACCACCGAGAACATCGGTCAGCGCATGGCGATCATCAAAGACGACAACGTGATCTCCGCGCCGGTGATCGAGAGCCGCATCGGCCAAAGTGGACAGATCACCGGTAGCTTCAGCCCCGAGGAAGCTCGGACGCTGGCGATTCAGCTGCGCGCAGGAGCGTTGCCCGTGCGGCTGCTGATCGAAGAGGAGCGTACGATCGGTCCATCGCTGGGCGCCGATTCGATCTCGTCGGGCCTCGGCGCGACGCTCGCCGGCAGCGCCGTGGTCATCGTCTTCATGATGATCTACTACCAGACCTCCGGGTTCCTCGCGAACATCGCCCTGCTGCTCAATCTCGCGATCATCTTCGCGATCATGAGCTCGTTTCGAGCGACGCTGACCCTGCCGGGCATCGCGGGACTGGTCCTGACGGTAGGTATGGCGGTCGACGCCAACGTGATCATATTCGAGCGCATCCGCGAAGAGATCAGAGCCGGGCGTCCAACCCGAGCCGCCGTGCACATCGGATTCGATCGCTCACGGCTGGCGATCCTCGATGCGAACATCACCACGCTGATTGCCGGCATCGTGCTGTATTACCTGGGCCACGGGCCGGTTCAGGGCTTCGCAGTGACCTTGGTGATCGGAATTTTCTCGAGCGTGTTCTGCGCCCTGGTCGTCAGCCGCTTGCTGTTCGATCTGATGCTCTCTCGCACGGACGCGCTCAAGATCTGACCCGCGCCTACAGCTGGATCGGACTCTTCAGGGGAACGCCAGCCTGTTGGGCCCTCCTGAGTCGCAGCTCCGTCGCTGCTCATTTCATCGACCTGGGCTGATCGTTGTCTCGGCACTCTGCAGCGATGCGAGCCGAGCATGCGTCGCTCCACGCAGCTTCCATGGTGCCGCCGTCCCTATGCCGCTTTTCGTCGAGTGCCTGCACCTCTTCTAGAGCGCTGCCGCGGTCGGATCCATCGCCACCATTCGGCGCAGGGCCCGGCTCCAACATCGACTCTCAGCTGCCTTCGCTGTCATTGCGCGGGAATGCGCTCGTTGGAGATGGGTGTGATTGCTTTCTGGGATGCAGCACGTAGTGAAACGCACCCCTCGGCTTGGACTTGCCTAATTATTAGGCTGTCGCGCCCGGTTTCTGGTCACGGTGGGGCTCCCGTGCTCCGGTCGATCTCGATTCGTGAGCGACAGAGTTCTCTGCGCGTGGCATGCCCTTTGCTCTGACGGCCCGCGAGTCCACACGGGAGCTGGGCTCGACGAACGGCGATGCAGGGAAGGGGATACCGATGAATGGAGTGAGGGGCTCGAAGCTCGGATGGAGCACCGCTGCGGCCATGGCGCTGAGTGTGGTCGGATGCGGAGTGCTGTTGCCGGGAACCGCATGGGCACAAGAAGAGGCGACCGTCAGCATGGAGCTCTTCACCACGAACAATCTGTGGATGATGATCTGCGCCAGTCTCGTGTTCGTCATGCACTTGGGATTCGCGTCGGTCGAGAGCGGCCTCACGCAGGCCAAGAACACCGTCAACATCCTCTTCAAGAACACGTACGTCGTGTGCCTGGGCATCGTCACGTACGCGTATGTCGGGTTCAACCTGATGTACCCGGGCGACTTCAGCGTGAACCTGTTCGGGGGCGGCTTCTTGGGATTCGCGGGCGTGGGCGTGGGGCCCGGAGAGGGAGGTCTCACGCAAGCCTATGCCGGTGGCAAGTACACCTATTGGACCGACTTCCTGTTTCAGGCCATGTTCGCAGCTACCTGCGCCACGATCGTTTCCGGCGCAGTCGCCGAGCGCATCAAGCTGTCTGCGTTCATGCTCTTCAGCCTGCCGTTCGTGATGATCGTCTATCCGATCCTGGGCTCGTGGAAGTGGGGCGGTGGCTGGCTGAACGACCTCGGTTTCTACGACTTCGCCGGCTCGACGCTGGTTCACTCCGTCGGTGGATGGGGAGCGCTCGTCGGTGCCTGGATGCTCGGCCCTCGCATGGGTAAGTACGTGAAGGGCAAGCTGGCGCCGATCCCAGGCAGCAGCCTGCCGATGGCCACGATCGGTGTATTCCTGCTGTGGCTCGGGTGGTTCGGATTCAACGGCGGCTCCGTATTGGCGGCCGATCCTGGACCCGTGTCGTTGGTGCTGGTGACCACGTGCCTGGCGGCGGCAGCCGGTGGCCTCGCGGCCATGGTCGTATCGAAGCTGTATTTCGGAAAGCCGGATCTATCGATGGCGCTGAACGGGATTCTGGCCGGTCTGGTAGGCATCACCGCCGGGGCGGATCAGATGGCGATGGGCAGCTCGCTCGTGATCGGGCTGATCGCCGGCGCGATCGTGGTGTTCTCCGTCGTGTTCTTCGATCGCATCAAGCTGGACGATCCGGTCGGAGCCGTTTCGGTTCATCTGGCATGCGGCATTTGGGGGACCTTGGCCGTCGGGATTTTCGGCGAGAAGGCAGGCTTGAATCAGCTGGGCATCCAGGCCTTGGGAGTCGCCGTGTACGCTGTCTGTACCGCACTGTCCGCGTTCCTGTGCTTTGCCGCGGCGAAGGCCATCGTCGGATTGCGCGTGTCGCCGGAAGAAGAGAACGAGGGTCTCGATCTCGCGGAGCACGGCATGCATGCCTACGACGGGCTCGGCCGTATCGGCACCAGCGCAGTGGCGGACGAGATGGCTCAGCGCAGCGCGGGCTCGCCGCTTCCGGCAGCGGCCACAGTGGGTCGCCCGGCAACCGCCGGGCTCTGATTCTGCTCGAGAAATCCGGTCTCGGCTCATAACCACCGCGGTGGATGTGGGCCATGAACCTTCCGCTCAGCTGCTCCTCCGAGGGCCCAGGCGTTTCCAAGTCGGAACGTCTGGGCCCTTCCGTATTCGGAGGCCACGAACGCAGCGGAGCTCGTCCGTCCGACGTTGCGAGCGAAGCGACTCTCTCAGAGCTGTGCTTCGGGCGAGCGACCGTTGGCCGGAGTGCGACGGTCCTCCAGCTTCTTGGCGGGCTGCGCCCCGATGGTCACGGCCTTCATGGTGACGTTGCCGTTCACCTGGGCGCCCTCCTGGATGAGCAGGCGCGGTGCGACGATGTCTCCATCGAGCCTTCCGGAGTCGCAGATCTCGACGCGCTCGGCTGCGGTGATGTTGCCCGTCACGCGACCGACGATCGTGACCTGCTTGGCACCGATCTCGCCGGCCACATCCCCGTTGGGACCCACCGTCAGATGATGGTTCTTGAGCTCGATTCGGCCTTCGACGCGGCCTTCGATGACCGTGTCTTCATCGCCGACGACGTCACCCTTGATGCTGATCGACTTGCCAATGTTTGCCATTGGAGCACTTCCCCCATGTTGAGCGCGAGCGGGTGGAGATGCAGCGATCGGGGGAGGGGCAGTGGGGAGCGTCCGCGATTCCTCGGGGCGTCCCTTCTCTTCGATATCCGCTGAGCTGCGGAGCTTCCAAAGACTCATCGCTTTCTCTCACGTCTTGGGAGCGGATCCGCCCGCCCCTCGGCATGGAGAAGTATCACAAGCATTCCAGACTCGAAATGCCATGCGTCATGGGCCGACACAGCTCTGTGCCACCTGCACCGATTCGTAGGCTAAAACAACCAGTCACACGTGCGCGCTGGGGTGGCTCGGCGTCAGGCGAGTCAGCGACGTCAGCGATCGAGCTCGTCCTGAAGGGAGATACCGCGCGCCTTCAGGATCGTTCCCTGAACTCGCTCGAGCTCCGTGATCGCATTTTCGTGTGAGCGCAGCGCATCGATGAGCGAGCCTTCGGCTTCGGAGAGATCCGCATCGAACTCCAGCACCTGAAAAGGCGTGGAATCGCCGAGGCGTAGCCGCTCCTGCTCTGCGCGCAGCGACTCTTCTGCGGCAACCCGACGACGCTCCGCGGCGCGAACCGACTTTTGTGCTGTTTCCAGGCCACGCACTGCCGCGCGCACCTCGCGAACGATCTGCTGCTCTTGGCGGCGCGCCTGCGTACGCGTGCGGCGCTCTTCGATGCTGCGCTGGACTGCTGCGCTCTTGGCGGTGCGATTTCCGATGGGAACCTCGACGCGAACGCCCACCGAGTACGAGTGCTCGCCGCTGGCGCTCAGGAAGTCGTCGAACGAGTCGAAGGCGGAGTCAGGAACCAGGGGTGCCGCCCGTGTGGTCTCGACCAACATGCCGTTATCGTCGAAGTCGAGCAAAAACCCGTTCGGGCTTACGCGGTTGGGTCGGAACCGTCCCGCCTGACCCGCCGTGGTGTAACCCGCGACCAGATCGAGACGCGGCATCGATTGGTTGTCGGCCAGCTTCGTCTCGAGCTCCGCCATCTCCACCGCCTGGCGGCTCATGGCGGCCTCGGGCCGATTCTTCAGCGCTTGCTGGATCGCGATGTTGAGATCGACCGGATACTCCTTGAAGCGCGGCGCATCCGGGATCAGCTCGCGATCGGCGAAGACCGCCGCGGTGGGCGCGAGGATCGCATCGAGTAATGCGTCGTGCGCGGCCTGCGCCGCGTTCTCCGCGCTGATCAGGTTGAACTCGCGCTCGGCGGCTCCCGCCTCGGCCTGCGTTACCGCGACCCGCGACACGACGCCGACCTCCTCTTGAACCTTGGTCTGCTCGAGCAGGTCCTCTGCGGTCTTGAGACTCTTGCGCGCGACGTTGGCGGCGGCTCGCGTCGCGGCGAGATCCCAGTAGAGATCCTCGACGTTGGCGACGATGCCGCTGAGCTCGGCGCGGAACTGCTCCTCGGACATGTCGCGCGACATCTCGGAGCGACGCACCGCGACTCTCGGCGCATTCGTCAGAAAGTCGCGCATGATCGGCAACGTGAGCTCGCTCGCCCAGCGCGAAACGAAACGACGTTCGAGCAGCGAGATCGTCTGATCCGTCTCCAAGCGATTCACCTGGGGTCCCGTGCTGTAGCGCAGACCGAACGGCAGGATGCCCGAGATCGATCCGCCGTAGTCCCAACCGTCGGCGGAGGTCGCGTCGCCCGCCTGCAGGCTGCTGGCTGCTGGCTCTTCGGTGCGATTGAAGATGTATTCCGCGGATGCGAGCGGATCGAAGGCGCCCTTGGCTTCGCGAATGTCCTCTTCGGCGATCTCGGGCGCGGTGCGCGCGATCTCGATGTCCAAGTTGTTGCGCAGCGCCAAGCGGATCGCTTCGTCCAGAGCCAGGCGCGCTTCGATGTCTTCGACCTCGGCGATCACGGTGCGCGATGTCGCGCGATCGTCGCCTGAAGGCGTCGGAGCCTGCTGCGGCGTGTCGACGCTCGCAGGGGGCGCATTCGAATCACCGACCAAGCCGGGTGGAGCGACGTTCGTGGTAGGCGCGGATTCAACGGAGGAGGCGGACGCAGTGAAAGCCGATTCATCAGCCGAAGCGAGCATCGGCACCAGGCACAGGAGCGCGGACAAACGGCGAGCGGTCATGCGAGATTCTCCTCCCGAAGGACAGGGCTTGACGACGCATGCGTCGATGGGACGGAGCCATCGTACTACGGTTCGCAGTGTATCGATGCCGTCGTTTGGGTCGCAAGGAAGCGGGACGTGGTAGGATCGGCTCCCACAGGCGAGGAGTCGCGGATTGCAAGGTCGGCGAGATGCGCGACGCGGGCGGCGAGGGGACGGTTCGCCCGAGGACGATACGACCGAAAAACCGATGCCGACCGAGGCGCAGGTTGCCGCCGCAGCCGAACGCTGGAAGGCGTGCGTCGGTCAGATGGCGGTGTATCCGGGACACGGCGTAGCGTTGATCCAGGAGTTCGGATACAAGGAAATTTGCGGGCAAACCTGCGAGTTTCTGGTGCTCCGGATGACAAGCGGCTCATCGCGAATCTGGATTCCGCTCACCAAGATCGCCGAGGTCGGGCTGCGGCCGTTGGTGAAGCCGGAAGAGGCCGCCAAGATCTGGGAGATCCTCCGCACCAAGCGCCGCGGGCGTGGCGGACGTGGCCAAACATGGATCCGACAGTTCCGCGAGTTCCAAGAAAGAATTAAGAATGAATCCATCTTCGGGGTGGCCGAGGTGGTGCGAGATTTAATGTTGCTCCAGCGCGACAAGGAGCTCTCGTTCGGTGAGCACCGCGTCCTCGACAGCGCTCGCACGCTGGTCGCGGAAGAACTGGCCGCGGTCGAGGGTCGATCCCTGGACGAGGTGTTGGCGGAGATCAAGGCCGCTCTGCGCTGAGCGTCCGAGCTCGGTTCCGATGGCCGCGGCATCGTGCGCGGCGCCCCATTCGAGCGGCTCCGATACCCATGTTGCGCCCTCCCTGCTGCACGACAGGGGGCGGGCTCGGATCGCTATAGTTGGGCCCATGCGAGCAGGCGCACTGATCTTGGCTGCCGGACGCGGCGAGCGTCTCGGAGCGGATGTACCCAAGGCTCTCGTCCGGATCGGCGATTGCAGCGTTCTGGCCCGTAGCGCCGCGGCCCTGGGAGCGGCGACCTGTGTGTCGGCGGTTCTGCCCGTGGTGACGCCCGGCGCAGAGGCATCGTTCGAGGAGCTTCGCCGCTGCTGGAAGGGTCCGGCGACGCTGCTGGATCCTGTGTTCGGAGGAGCGACCCGACAAGCCTCGGTCGCGCGCGGGCTCGCGGAGCTCGAGCGGCGGATCCACGCGCTCGAGTGGGTGCTCGTACACGACGCCGCACGCTGCCTCGTGGAGCCGGAGGATGCAATGACGGTGCTGCAGGCCGCACAGGGCACCGGAGCCGCGATTCCGGTCGTGCCGGTGACCGACACGCTGAAGGAGATCGATCGACAGCACGTCGTTTCCACACCGGACCGGACGCGCTACGGCAGGGCGCAGACGCCGCAGGCCTTCCGCGTGGAGCTGTTGCGGCGCGCGCTCGAGCTGGCGGAGCGCGACGGATTCCAAGGCACGGACTGCGCGTCGCTGGTGGAGCGCCTCGGTGTAGCCGTCCGGGTATGCCGGGGGCGTGAAGAGAACATCAAGCTGACGACTGCCGAGGACCTCGCTCGCATCCAGAGCCTGCTCGCGCGGGCGCAGCTCGAGCCGCCTACGCCACGAGCGCGTGCGGCCGGGGACGTGACGTGAGCTTTCGTATTGGGCAGGGCTTCGACGTGCATCGCTTGGTGGAGCGCCGGGCGTTGATCCTCGCGGGCGTCGAGATCGCCCATTCGCGCGGATTGGAAGGCCACTCCGATGCCGACGTGCTGGCGCACGCGGTCGCGGACGCCTTGCTCGGCGCGCTCGGAGCAGGTGATCTCGGCACGTACTTCCCGTCTTCGGATCCGCGCTGGCGCGGCGCTTCCGGTGCCATGCTGCTCGCTCCCATTTTGGTGCGCGTGAACGATAGCGGTTGGCGGATCGGCAACGTCGATACGACCATCATCGCGCAGGAGCCGCGGCTCTCGCCGTACGCCGACAAGCTGCGGAGCGGCTTGGCCGGCTTGCTGCGGATCGAGGAAGCGCGGGTCAACGTCAAGCTGAAGAGCACGGATCGCTTGGGAGCGGTCGGTCGAGGCGAGGGCATCGCCGCGCAAGCCGTGGTGTTGCTCGAAGGAGTGGACGCGTGAGCGATCCCGCGGTTCAGACGAGCGAGCTGCGTTTCTACAACGCTCTCGGGCGCAGCAAGCAGCCGTTCGAGTCACTGGAGCCTGGACGCGTGCGTATCTACAGCTGCGGACCGACGGTGTATAGCCACCAACATATCGGCAACATGCGCCCCTACGTGTTCGTCGACGTGCTCAAGCGCACGTTGCGCCTGTTCGGCTTCCACGTGCGGCATGTCATCAACATCACCGATGTGGGTCACCTGACCGACGACGCGGATGCGGGGCAAGACAAGATGGAGCTCGCCGCACGGAACAGCGGCGAGAGCGTCTGGGACATCGCCGAGCGCTATACGCAGCTGTTCATGCGGGACATTGCCAAGCTGGGCGTCGAGCCGCCCGACGTATGGGCCAAGGCCACGGACCACATCGAGCAGCAGATCGCCATGATCCAGGAGCTCGAGCGACGCAATTTCGTGTACCGGATCCCCGACGGCATCTACTTCGACACGTCCCGAGCGCCGCACTATGGCGAGCTCGTGGGAGGCATCGATCCGAGTGCGCAGGCGAGCCAGGAGCGCATCGAGCACGCGTCCGAGAAGCGAAGTCCCGCGGACTTCGCCCTCTGGAAGCTCTCGTCGGCCGAAGGTCCGCGTCGTCAGATGGAGTGGGACAGCCCGTGGGGTCGGGGGTTCCCCGGCTGGCACATCGAGTGCTCGGCCATGGCGGTGGCTCATCTCGGAGCGCCGTTCGACATTCATACCGGCGGCGTGGACCACATTCCCGTCCACCACACCAACGAGATCGTGCAGACCGAGCATGCGACCGGCGTGCGTCCGTGCGTGCGTTTCTGGATGCACAACGGCTGGGTGATGATCGACGGCGAGAAAATTTCGAAGTCGAAGGGCAATACGGTGGTGTTCGACGACATCGAGAATCGTGGGATCGACCCGCTGGCGTTCCGCTACTTCCTGCTGAATGCGCACTATCGGCAGCAGATGAGCTTCACCGCCGAAGCGATCGATCGCGCGAATACCTCCTACCAGAGGCTGCTGCGCCACGCGGCTCAGCTGCAGGAAGCGACCGATTCGTCGGGAAGCGAGCGGCTGCCCGAGCTGCGCGAGCGTTTCCGCGACGCGTTGGCGGACGACCTGAACACCCCGCAGGTCCTGGCGCTCGCCTGGGAGATCACACGCGACGCGAAGCTCGGCAGCCGCGAGAAGCGGAGCCTGCTGCGGGAGCTGGACTCGGTGCTGGCGCTCGGGCTCGCCGATGCGAAGGTCGCGCCGCCCGAGAGCGATGCGCGGATCGATGCGCTCGTCGCCGAGCGCGACACCGCC
>Ga0190265_10003715_pt1 | contig 10455 bp, 5 predicted proteins | sample Popmic124T_FD_133135 | JGI IMG/M metagenome (GOLD analysis project Ga0190265, IMG submission 133135) | Populus adjacent soil microbial communities from riparian zone of Indian Creek, Utah, USA - 124 T | ecosystem: Environmental > Terrestrial > Soil > Riparian zone | place: USA: Utah | collected...
CATCGCCAACTACCCGTGGACGGGGAACGAGGAGGACGACTTCCGTGGACGATTGAAGCTCCAGCCCTGCACATCGGTCCCCTGCCGCTTCGACCAGTTCGAGGTCGAATACATCGCGAACCTCTGTATCAGTGAGGACCAGGATCACGACACCACCGGAAGCGAACTTTGCGTCGAGTACGACGAACAGACGACGGGCTGGAAGACCCTGACACTCACGACCCCTCCGCTCCCCGAAGGCACCAAGTACCTGCTGCTCGCGTGGCGGGTGCGCGAATTTGCATCGGATTCGGCGTGGGGCAACGGCCGACTAACGCGTATCGTCCTCTACAGGAACGAGTGACCAGTCAGAAGACCCATTTGTCCGTTTCGTCACAAACAAGCCGAGCAAATCCCGTGCCCCGCATAGGAGTTCCCCGTACGGCGCCGAATCCGTAGCCCAACTCCGTCAACGAACGGCAACCACTACTCCAGGGGGGTTCGGATGGGCAAGACCTTTTCTGCGCGGCGCATCCTCGTCGCGCTCACGAGCACGATCGCCCTGATGGCGATCGTCCCCACGCCTGCCAGCGCGCAATTCGCCAGCGGCCTCCAACCGGAGGATGCGTTCAATCATTACCTGACCGCGTCGGCAGACGGCGAGCGCCTCTACTCCGCCGCGACGAACTGCGACTCCCTGCCGCCCCCCTGCGACCAGGTTTTGTTCGAGTCCACCGACGGTGGAACTACATGGGAGCAACTGCCCGCACGCTTGTTCGATGGCCACAAGATCTTGATCCCGCCCGATGCAGCGGACCAGCGCATCTTCGCCCTCGCTGCGGGCAACCTTCAGGTAAGCGAAGACGGAGGGCAGACCTTCCGGCCGACGGCGCCGGCTTTCCAGGCCGTCTCGGCGGCGATCTCGCCCGCCTTCAACGAGGGAGACCCGACCTTCCTCATCGGTGGAACACCAACAACGATGTACAACGACGAAACACACGTCGTTACGCCACTACCGGGAGTGCTCAGCGTCGGACCGAGCAACCCCGCCTTCTCGCCGGGATACCCCGACGACTCACGTCTTTTCTTCGGCCACAACGTGCTGGGTGACGAACCGAACACAATCAAGGGCGTCGTCACGGTCTGTGTCGACCACCTAGTGAGCTGCTCGACCACCGAGGTCGGAACCTTCGGCCCGGAGATCAGGTTCGCCCCCGACTTCGCCGAAGGCGGAGCGCTGTACGCGTTCGATCAGAGGGGCGTCCACGTGTCGAACGACGGCGGGGAGACCTTCGAAGACATCACACCTCCGGAGCGTGCAACCATCTGGGACTTCGAAGTGCTGGACGACGGCTCCTTGCTCGTGGCGCGCACCTTCAATCCGTTCCAAGACCCCGGGGCAGAAGGTTTGTTCCGCTCGACCGACGGAGGAGTCAGCTGGACCAGGGTGAGCAGCCCCATGCTGGACGTTGGCGTCTTCTCGCTGGCGGCCGGTGGCGACACCGTAGTTGCCGCACTGACCTCTCCGGGTCTGGGCGACGAGGTGGTCTGCTCTGACGACGGTGGTCTGACCTGGGCGTCGCGCTGTCCGTGATCCAGACGGGCGAGCCGGAGAGTAGTTAGTTCTTAACTCGGGACCTACTGCTCGTAGGGGCCGATGTCGGCCTCGTCGCCTTGCATCCGGGGGTTGCCGTCTAGGTCGACGGTGGACTGCACACCTTCCTGGGTCCCCGCATCCACACCATCGCTTTCGGGCGTGAGGTGGTAGTCGTCCGGGGCAACGAAGACGGGGGCGTAGCCGTACGTCTCGTCGGTGTTGATCGGGAGGTTGTTGATGCTTTCACTCGTGTACTTCTTCCCCTTGTAGATCAAGGCGGGGTAACCGACCGAGTGGATGAGATTGTGGTCGATGCGGATCAGCTTCACAGCCCCCGCCACATTCACTGCGTCGTTCCTGTTGTCGGTGAGGATGCTGTTGAACATCTGGAACTGGGTGCCACCAGAATCCCCGCTCACGAAGATCCCGCTTCCATTCCCCTCCATCAACGTGTTCACGATCGTGAAAACGCCGCCAGCGCAGGACCTCTTGCAGTCTCCTTCGCCCATCTCCACCGCACCGGTCCGGTTATCTGCCACGATTGAGTCTCGGATCTCGGAGTTCGCGCCATATAGATCGGCACCGTCGAATCGGTTGTTGGTGGCCGTCGAACGCACGATCTGCGTGTTCGCCGCGCTGGATACGAAACCACTCCCCCCGTTGAAGCTGGCGTCGGAATCCTCGATCAGAACGTTGAGGCCGCTCTCGATCAAAACCCCCGCGCTGCCGGGCTGAACACCCGATTGGAACATCGAGTTCTTGATGGTGACGTCCTCGCAGGGCCCCGGATCGCAGAGAAGTCCGACGAAATCGTTCTCCTGCACCGTGACTCCTTCGAGCGAGAGCCCGCTCACGTTCTCGACCTTGATCGGGGAGCCCCCCGACCTGAACTCGAGGTTCTCGAAAGTGATGTTCTGATTCTCGATCCCGTCTTCACAGGTGAAGCAGAAGACCTTGAGTGCCTCGCCGTTGAAGTTGTCGAAGATGAGGTTGGACACCGTCACGTCAGAGGTCCCGGCCGCGATACGGATCCCGTCGGGGAAACGATCGTTGCCTCGCAGCACCGGGGCGGCCCCCTCGGCCCCCATGATCGTCACCGACTGCTTGATCGTCACCATCGGCACCTTCTTCGATTCGTAGAAACCGTCGGCGAGGATCACCGTCCCTCCTTCGCCGGCTTTCGCCACCGCTGCACGCAGATCCCCACCCGGTTCGACCAAGACGGCATCGGCCGGTATCCCGGATCCGGAAGTTGGTTCGGTCTCTTTAACGTCATCGCCATCGCGTGTCATAAAAAACGCAACGCCCGCCACCAGGATGACGGCGCCGAGGGCGACGGCCGCCATCTTCGGAGAGATGCGTCGCGCGGCAGGAGCGCCGGCCGGTTCGGGCGGCACTTCGACACGGATCTCGGGTGCCTTCGGTTCGACCGGAGCCGGTGGAGGCGTCGCCACCGCAACCGGTGCTGCGGCGCCTCCTCCCAGAGCAGAGCCGAGATCGTCCACGAGTTCGGCCCCGGAGCCGTAGCGGGCCTCGGGCTCGCGCGCCATCGCCTTTGCAAGCACGGCATCGACCGCCGCCGGCAGCGACGCGTTCTTGTCGGTCGCCTTGGGACGGTCGTCCATGAGGTGCGCGTACATAACCGCGACGTCGGCCTCTTTCTCGAACGGCACCGATCCGGTGAGACACTCGAAGAGAACGCACCCGAGCGCGTAGATGTCGGCCTGGGTACCCACGGTCTTACCTTCGATCTGCTCGGGCGCTATGTAATCGATCGTTCCGACGAACGCGCCCGTCGCAGTTAGACCACTCTTGGAGCCGCTGTGCTTCGTCAAACCGAAGTCGGTGAGATAGATCTGCTCGGGGGTCGTCTCGGTTCTTCCCACCAGAACGTTGGCCGGCTTGACGTCACGATGGATCAGACCGAGAGCGTGCGCAGCATCGAGAGCGCCGGCCATCGCCGAGATCACGGTCAGTGTCCTCTCCGGGGTGAGCGCGCCGTCGGCTTCGATGACCTTCTTCAGGTCGGTTCCGTCGACGTACCGCATCGCGATGAACAGCGTTCCGTCGATCTCGTCCGCGTCGTAGACCGGGATCACGTTCGGGTGATCGATGGACGCCGCCATCTGCGACTCACGCACGAACCTGGTGCGGAAGTTGTCATCCGCCGCAAGTTCCGGTGCCAGGATCTTCAACGCCACCATCCGGCCGAGACGAAGGTGGCGCGCCTTGTACACAACGCCCATCCCTCCACGACCGAGCAGGGATTCGATCTCGTAACCACCGAGTTGGGTGCCGAGGTGTTGGTCGCTCAAGATTTGGCCGCCATCTTTAGAAGGTTCGCGAACGCTATCCCGGAAGGCGGCCGGCGAGCCGGATCCTTCGCGAGCGCTTGGCTTATCGCCCAGCCGAACTCCTTCGGTATATCCGGGCGGGCCGCGCTTGCATCCGGAGGCTCGTCGACGACATGCGCCTTGCCCACCTGGAACACGCCCTTGTCGGCGAACGGCGGCCTGCCCGTGATGCATTCGTACGCGACACACGCCAACGCGTAGATGTCGCTCGCCGGCCCGGCCTCCTCCCCCTTGATGATCTCCGGCGCCATGTAATCGAGGGTTCCCAACACCTGACCCGGTCGGGTGAGCACCGTGTAAGCCCGTCCCTTGGCAAGTCCGAGGTCGGTAAGCACCGCGCCGCGCTCGGCGAGAACGATGTTGGACGGCTTCACGTCCCGATGCACGATGTCGCGCCCGTGAAGGGCATCGAGAGCGGCCCCCACCTGCAGAACCACACGGACGGTGCCGCGCACGTCCAAGGGCCCGTCCCGTTCGACTATCTCGTTCAGAGGCCGGCCCTCCAAGAACTCCATCGCTATGTAAAGGGCCCCGTCCGCTTCCCCGGCATCACGGATCGCAACGAGATGTTCGTTGTCCACTTCTCGAGCGGCACGCACCTCGTGCTCGAACCGGCGACGGAACACTTGATCCTCGGCAAGCTCGGGCTTGAGGATCTTGAGCGCTACCTGTTCCCCGTCGGCGGACGTCGCGCGGTAAACGGTCCCGGTGGCCCCGTCGCCGAGGAACTCGTCGACGACGAAACCGCCGATCGTCTCGGTCGATGCGGTTGCTGCCGGCGATTCCGGCGACGTCGTCGGCACAGCAGACTTGTCGGACACCTTCGCGGCGACCTTCCTCGCTCGCGCCCACAGCTCCGCGGCTTGATCCGGATCGAGCTGCTCGGCGCGTTTCGCCGCTGCCTCGAGATACTCGAGCGCCTTGGCCCGATCGTCACTCCGGTAGTAATAGAAAGCCAGAAGTGGCAGGTGTTCGTCGCGGTTGGCACCGTCGAGGTGCTCGAAAACCGCTGCGACCCGCCCGTACAACTCCCGCCTTCGCTGCGGCGTGAGGCTCGAGAATGCCGCCTCTTGAACCAGGCCGTGCTTGAACGTGCACTCCAAAGTAGGAAAGCGCCTCACCTCGCGCACGATCTGGGCGCGCAAGAGTTCGGCCAGGTCCGCGTCTAAATCGGGACCCTCGGCAACCTCTCGCAGTACGTCGACCCGGAACGTCCGTCCGATCACGGCGGCGATCTGCGCAAGACGACGCGCCCCTTCCTTCAACCGATCAATCCGGGCGACGAGAAGACTTTCGAGGGCCGGTGGTAACAGGTCTTCAGTTCTGCTCGACAGCGTCCACGTCCGCTGTCGCACGAGCTCTCCTCCCTCGATGAGGGCGGTCACCAATTCCTCGATGTAGAGCGGGTTGCCTTCGGCGAGATTGACGATCGTCTCGCAGGAAGCTTCGTCGAGCCCTACCTCGGGCGCAAGATGGTCCGCCAGCGCGCGCGCATCTTGCGTGTCCAGCGGCAGCAACGGCATGTCGGTCATGCGGTGCGGGAAGTCCTCCAGGACCGCCGCCCTTATCCCACGTCCCGAACCATCGAGATCCAGTCGAAGTGTCATGACGAGCATCAGTGGGGCTCTGTCGGTAAGTCCGAGCAGTTGAGTAAGAACCTCTTGCGATGCCGGATCGATCCAGTGGGCATCGTCCAGGGCCAGCGCGACCGGCTTCGATGTGCACATGGCTTCGATCCAGGTCACATACGCGCCGCCGATGCGCGCGTTCAACTCGGCTCGATCCAGCGAATCGAATAATTCTTTCTGCTTGGGATCGCCCGGCAAGGACAGAAGCTTCGCCAGGTAGGGCAACACTTCCTCGGCTACGGCGCCCATCAACGGTTGCAGGTGCGCCCGCAGCTTCGTTCGCACCGCGATGTCCGCCTCGCCGTCCCGGACCCCCAACCAATCCCTCACCGTCTGAACGAACGGCCAGTACGGGAGCTCGCCGCCGTACGAGAGACAGCGGCCCTCCAGCCACGTGGCTCTGTCGCCGAGCAGGTTGTGCAGCTCGCCCATCATCCGGGTCTTGCCGAGACCCGGGTCCCCAGAGATCGCAACGACCTGGCCTCTCCCATCGACGAGGTCGTCGGCCGCACGTTTCAGGATCTGGATCTCGCCATCTCGGCCGAACAGCCGCCCGATAGATCGCGCGTGTTCGGAGGTGCGAGCTTCGATCAACCTCCAGAACGGAACCGACTCGGCTTTCCCTTTAACGGCAACGGCGCCTGCCTCCTCGAGGACGAAGGCTCCGTCAAGCAGCCGAGCGGTGATCTCGCCGACGGCGATCGACCCGGGATCGGCGGCGGACTGCAACCGTGCGGCAGTGTTCGTCGTATCGCCGAGGGCCACTGCCTGCGGATCGGATGCTCCGACGAGGCCGACTGCGGTCTGCCCTGAATTGATCCCTACGCGAACGTTGAAATCGCTGATCCCCCACGCCGCTTCCACGTCTGCCGCATAGGTGGCAACGTCTTCGCGGATCCGCAACGCGGCCCGGGCTGCGCGTTCCGGATCGTCCTCGTGTGCGGTCGGAACGCCGAAGTATGCACAGATGCCATCGCCCATGAATGCCTGAACGAAACCGCCGAACTCCTCGACCGCGGCCGCCATCCGAGTGACGCATTCACCGATGAGGGCTTTGACCTCGTCGGGGGCCAGCTTCTCGCCCAGCGAGGTCGAACCCACGACGTCGGCGAAGAGGGCGGTGATGGGTTTGAGCTCGTCGGAGGTGCGCGATGGAGCCGGGGCCTCGCTCGGGGTGGCTCCTCCCTCGTCACCGGTCATTTCGACACTTTCCCGCCTGGTGTGACCTTTGTCGACCACGCTGGAGAACATCCCGAGCTCCTGGCGGCCGAGTGCCACGAGGATCTCGAAGGCCTAACGACCGCCCATCAGAGCCGTCATCAGCAGACTAGGCCGGCGTCAGCTCCGGCTTGCGGGTATCGAGTGCGAGCTCGACCTCCATCAGAAGGGAGGCGGATGAGAAGGGTTTCTGAAGGAGCCACTCGTCCTTCAACAGGCCCCTGGCGGACACGATGCCCTCCGTGTAACCCGACATATAGATGACGGGGAGGGTCGGACGGCTCACATGGATCCGCTGCACCAGCTCCTTGCCATTCATCCCCGGCATGATCACGTCGGTCAGGAGGAGGTCGATGTGACCATCGAAGTTCGCCTGGATCTCCAGCGCTTCCATCGGACTCTCGGTAGACAACACGTCGTACCCGGCCTTCGCCAAGATCCTGTGCGCGACCCGACGTACCCCACCTTCGTCCTCCACCACCAGGACCGTGCATCCCTCACCTGATCTGGCCGCGTCGGACCTCTCCTCTATAACCAATTCGGCATCCTTGGTTGCCACGGGCAGGTAAAGCTTGAACGTCGTTCCAACGCCTGGTTCGGAATAGACGCTGATCGTGCCTCCCAACTTCTTGACGACCCCGTACACCGTTGCGAGACCGAGACCCGTACCCTTCCCTCTCTCCTTAGTCGTATAGAAGGGTTCGAATATGCGACTCCGAACCTCTTCCGACATCCCGGTTCCCGTGTCGGAGACCGCGATGCACACGTACTCCCCGGCGGGGACCTCCTCTCCGTCCCAGGAACCCCCTTCCATGAGCCGGACATGAGAGGTCTCGATCATCAAGATGCCGCCACTGGGCATCGCGTCCCGAGCGTTTACGGCGAGATTCAACAGGATCTGGTCGAACTGGCTCGGATCCATCTCGATTGCACGAATATCGGGAGCCAACGAGAACTGGATGTCTATATCTTCCGAGAGACCGGCCGTTATCAACCCCTCGGTTTCTCTGATCGCGGCGTTCGGATCGAATTGAGAGGCAACTGCTTCGTCCTTCCTCGAGAACGTGAGGAGCTGCCGGGTCAGCGCGACGGCTTTGGACGTAGCGATCTCGATCTCTCGGAGATCGCCCATCAGTCGCTCGTTACCCTCTAGCTCTTCGGCCAAGAAAGCCGCGTAGTTCTGAATAACTGACAGGACATTGTTGAAGTCGTGCGCGACTCCGCCGGCAAGTTGACCGATCGCATCCAGTCTCTGCGACTGACGTAGCTCTTCTCTGCTGTGCTTGAGTTTGTCGGCCATGCGGTTCAGGGCGTTCGCGGCCTGGCCGAACTCGTCATCCCTAGTGGTATCCGCCCGATAGTCGAGGTTGTCCCGCCCGAACTCTCGTGCGGCGGTTTGCAGCACGGCCAGGGGCTTGAGCATCGCTCTCCGCAACCTGCGCGCCAGAAGAAGGCCAGCGGCCGCGCTAAGAGCCACAAGCAGTCCTACCCAGCTCAGTTGACGTCGACGGTCGGCGCCTGTGTAGACGTTCGCCAGTTCACCGGCGCCTTCATCTATAGCGAACGAATCGAGCTCGTTGAGCTTCAACCTGGTGTTGTGTATCCGGGCATGAAAGTCCTCGTCCATCCCTTCTCGCTGCTTGGACGGGGTCGAGATACGCTCGACGATGTCGGCGCGAGCGAGCTGCCACTGTCTCGTCGCTTCCTTGAGGAGCTGGCGTTCGGCGGGCTCGTCCCAGAGGTCGAGTGCTAAGGCTCCATCAAGGATTGCTATTTTCTGTTCAAGGACATACTGCCGTTTGGAACCGCCTTGTTCGGCGAATTCATCGGTTGTCTCTTCAATCGAGGTCAGCGCTTCGCGGATCTGCGCGACTTCCTGGATCTCTCGGATGAGTTCTCCGCTGGATCCCTGAAACCCGGATGTAGTCCGATCGACGGCAAGGATCCCGATCGTTCCCACGATCACCATGGGTACGAGCATGACGAGCAGCGCTAAGGTGATCTGCGTACCGACGGGCAAGCAGAGAAGTCTCCGTGTCAGAGGATTGGGAGCCTCCGACGGACCGGAAGCAGCCTCCGGGTCGTTCACACGACCGTTCGTCACGCCGGCGGATAGCTGGCTCATGTCGCCCCCCGTTTTCAGCCACCTGACCCTGCGTTGGTACCGAGCAAGCCCTTTGTCCCAGTATTACCCCGCAGCTATGAGAGGACGATGAGCTTTTTGTTAGAAGGGGAGTCGGAAAAGCAAGCTGCCCCTAGCCGGGACGCCCCGTCAGAGCGAGCACCTTGTCACAGAGGTCGCGAGGGTGGTCGCCCTTGAGTAGCCATCCCTCGCCACCGGCCTCCTCGGCTTCCTGCTGAAAGACTCGCGTCGGCGTACGCGCTGAGGAATACGACCTTCACCTCAGGGTGGAGTTCCTTGATCCTCCGTGTTGCCCGACGAACGCGATGTTCCGACCGTCGGAGGACCACACCGGGCACCCCATGCCGCGACAGCGATGCGATCTGGGTCATGAACCGAGACGGGAGCAATCCCCATCCGATCACGCGATCCCGCAGGGTGGATCTCCACCCGAACTGGCAGCCGCTACAGGGGCAAGCTGTCTTACCGCGCACCTTGTGATCGGAGTCAGCCCCGGTCGAAATAGTCGATCGACAACGGATCGACGGGCCTAAGTGAATCGAAGTAGAGGACCAGGTCTTCATCTGCCACGTAGGTCTCGAAGTAGGCGAGCCTGACCGTCGTGTTCTGTAGGACCGCGATCGCCATCGTGTCTCCGGCGGTGTGTGCGTCTCCGCCGACGTAAACATCCAATCCACGGGGTGTCGTCAGGCGCCTGCAAGGACCGTCGAAACTCCCGGAACTGAGACCACGGACCCCGATCGAACAGTGCTCCGGCGGATCGAACCTGAATCCGGGGATCGAGCTGTGTTGTCCCGTGAAGATGTATCCCTCCGGATGCTCGTAGGTAACCCACAGTTCGCCACCATCCGTCGAGATGGCTTGCCTCCTGGATGACGACCATCCTGATGGGAGATCCGCAGGTAGATAAGGCTCGAAATCAAAAGCTGCCGCTGCGCGCCGGTTGGTCTGGTCGAATTCCCTCTCCGAAGACAACCGGCGCCAGATCAAGATCCCGCTCGAGAGCACCAAGGTGAGGCACACCAGAAGAACGATCGCCTTTGTTCGTCCGAGCGGCTTGCCTCGTGCACGTGCGATCGCAGCCACGATGGCAGTGACCACCCCAGCGAACAGAGCAATTGCCCCGACGAAAATGGCGAGGAAGAAAACGCCCCAATACCAGCCCTCGAAGACGGGGCCGGCGAGGTCGAGCGGCACCGTCACTGACCAGTGGGCTGGTTAAGTCCCTTCTTCGGGGGTCTTGCCGTCCCCGGTTTCGGCTCCGTTCCCGCCCTTCAGGTAACGGCCCACCAGCGTGCTCAGGCTCGCTCCGGTGAACGATTCCACAACGGCGTCTACTTGCCGCACGGTGTTGGCGGTAACACGGGTGAGCTTGTTGGCACCCTCTGTGTCGATGATTGTGATCTCCTTGACGTTGCTAATCGGTTCGGCGATCGCCCGCGCAACCTCAGGGAGCCGCGACACAAGGAGTTCCAACGTCGCCGCCTCTTCGTACTGCTTGTAGGCATCCGCCTTCTTTGCCATCGCCTTGGCTTC
>Ga0190265_10003716_pt1 | contig 10454 bp, 8 predicted proteins | sample Popmic124T_FD_133135 | JGI IMG/M metagenome (GOLD analysis project Ga0190265, IMG submission 133135) | Populus adjacent soil microbial communities from riparian zone of Indian Creek, Utah, USA - 124 T | ecosystem: Environmental > Terrestrial > Soil > Riparian zone | place: USA: Utah | collected...
CACCTCCTCGTCCGCGAAGGCGTTGCCAAGCGAAAGCATCGGCACCTGGTGGCGGACCTTGCCGAAGGCTTCGACGGGGGCGGCGCCGACGCGCGCAGATGGGCTGTCGGCCCTGCGCAGGGCGGGAAAGCGTTCCTCTATCGCGCTGTTGCGCTGTCGGAGCGCGTCGTACTCCGCATCGGAAATCTCGGGGGCATCCTGGCGGTAGTAGAGCGCATCGTGGTTCGCGATCTCGGCGGCGAGCCGCTTTAACTCGTCCTTCGCCTCAGCCTGGCTAAGCTTCCCGACCGACTTGCTGGTGGCGCGCGCTTTCATGGCGGCAACACTGTGCTGATGCTGCGGGCTTTGCCAACTGACAGTTGAAAGCAAAAAGTCGCGCTAACGCAGCGACTGCGTCAACCCGTAGGGCGGACGTTCCGTTCGGCTCACACTGGGGGCCCAGTCCTTGGGCGCCGGCATCGAATCGGGGGACGGCAGCCCGGGGTCTGGCGCCTTTGGCTGCACAGCCGGCGGCGCTTTGCCGCCAGGAGTCAGTGTTTTCAGCGTCTTGGTGAACCAGTTGTCGTTGCCGATGCTCGGGCTGACGCCACCCGACTTCAGCAGGGCGTGCGCGCGCTTGTACCAGTCGGAATTGGGGTAGTTGTGGCCGAGCACGGCGCTGGCCGCCTGGGCTTCAGGCACGATCCCAAGCGTCATGTTGGCTTCGGCGATACGGTAGAGGGCTTCCTCAACCTGGGGCGTGGTCTGGTATTCGGCCACTACCGTCTTGAACCGGTTGATCGCGCCGACATAGTTCTGGCGGTTGAGATAGTACCGCCCGACATGCATCTCCGAGGCCGCGAGAATGTCCTCCGCGATGCGTATGCGATTGCGCGCCTGCTGCCCGTAGGGACTGTCGGGATAGCGCTGGGTCAGAACCTTGAGCTCGGAGAGCGCCTTGCGCGTCGCGGTCTGGTCGCGATTCGGGTCCTTGATCTCGTCGAAGTTCGATGACGCGACGATGTGGTGCGCCAGCGCCGCGTCCTTCGTGCCGGGGTGCATGGTGGTGTAGCGCTTGCCGGCGGCCTGGGCCTCCGCGTACTTGCCGGCCTTGTAGTAGGCGTAGGCCGCCATCACCATCGCGCGCCGGGCCTCCGGCGAATAGGGATGGTCGCGGTCGAGATCTTCGAATTTCTTGGCGGCGTCCGAATACGAGCCGCGGTTGAGGAGCGTGTCCGCGTCCGTATACATCTTTGCCGGTGGGTCGGGATTGAGCGCCTTCTTCGCCGCATCGTTCGTCGACGAGCAGCCGAACGCAAGCAGGAGCGAGGCTAGAAGAAGCCAGTGCGGCCTTACGCGCAGGTTGCCGGCCTGCGTGCTTGCGGAGAGCGACATACGCTCACATTCCCTGCTCTGCCCCGGTTCTGCGCCGGATTGCTTTTGTTGTGTCCCCGAAGGGCTGCAAGCCGCCGTACCCCGTTGCGGCGCATCATCAACGTAACGGTACTATCGGCAGATTCGCCGGCAGCGCGCCACGTTCAGCTTACTTTGGTGCGAAATTATGGTGGTTAGGCTCACGTCCGGTCGGCGGCATAGTTGACCGCTGCCGCACCCACCGAGACGTCCACCGGGGTGCTGTCGCGAACGGAAGGAGCCCGCACCATTGTCCAGGCTTCAGCGTCGGCAAGCAGCTTCTGGAGAACGTAAGCATTGAGCCGGTGGCCGCCGCGCACGGACCTGTAGGAGCCGAGGATGGGGGCACCCGCAAGCGCCATATCGCCCACCGCGTCCAGAACCTTGTGGCGGACGAACTCCTGCGGATAGCGCAGGCCTTCCGGGTTCATGATCCGGTCCTCGGCCAGCGCGACGGTGTTGTCGAGCGAGGCGCCGAGGGCAAGTCCGGCCTTCCAGAGGCTTTCCACGTCGCGCATGAAGCCGAACGTGCGGGCCCGGGAGATTTCGTTGCGGAAAGCGCCTGAACTCATCTCCAGGGCATAGCGCTGATGGCCGATAAGCGGCGTGTCGAAGTCGATCTCGATGTCGAGATGGAAGCTCGAATGCGGCTTGATTTCACCCCAGCAGTCGCCCTCGTGCACGCGCACGGGCTTCAGGACCTTGATGAATTTGCGCGGCTGCTGCAACTCGCGGATGCCGACGCCGTCGATGGCGGCGACAAATGCAGACGAGCTGCCGTCCATGATGGGCACTTCGCGGGCATCGACCTCGATGTAGCAGTTGTCGATGCTGAGGCCGCGCAGCGCAGCCAGAAGGTGCTCGACCGTGCTGATGGTCACGCCCGAGTCATCACCCAGGACCGTGCACAGCGTCAGATTTTTGACGTGGTCGACGTGAGCCGGGATCTCCGCAACGATGCGGCCCCGCTTGCTGATGAGAAAGCGGTATCCCGTGTCCGCCTCGGCGGGATGCAGCACCATGGTAACGCTGGCGCCGCTGTGGACCCCCGTCCCAGACAGCTCGATTTCGCGGCCGATCGTAGTCTGTCGCGACCCGATAAATCGCTTCGACATTCCCGACGTCCCTCGATCCCCCTACGGCTGAGACATCCGGCCCCGTCACCGAACACCCCAAGCCCCCAGACCACTCGCTCGTCAGTCAGCCAACTTGTTGTTAATCCTAGTGAAACCTGTTTTTTGTGGCTTAACCATCAAACCAGTGTGAATCAGACGATACTGTGGTGCCCCAAACGGGGACAAATCACGGTTTCTTACGTTGTGTTACCGTTTCGCCGCAGTCGCGCCACCATACCGCCATCACTTCCGCGGTCCGCGCGCAAAAAAGACTGGCGCATCAGCCTCTTCGTCGGAGCCTTCGCGGCTGGCCCTGTCGCCTTGCCTGCGCAACTGCTCAGTTTGCATTTGATCGGCCTGCCGGTCGCGCCCCATCCCTGTAAGCCTTTGCAGGAGGCCGGGTCTTCGCGGCGGCTCGGCGCCGCGCGGCGGTTGCTGCGGCATCTGGCGGGCACGTGGGTCGGTCTTGGCCCAGTACTCACGTTGGGCCTGGGGCGGAAAGTCTTCCACAGCCGGGATTGGCGACCTGCTTGCCTGTGGGGCCTCATGGCGATCATGCTCGTCCGGCACCGCGCCGATTGCCTGCGAGAGGCGTTGGCGGAAATCCTGATCGCCGCTCTGCCGATTGCTACCGCGGCCAGGACCACGCTCCTCCTGTATGCGCGCCATGCCTGAGGCCACGATCGAGACGCGGATGCGTCCCGCGAGATTGTTGTCGAGCGTCGCGCCGAAAATGATGTTGGCGTCGGCATCGAGTTCCTGGCGCACGCAATCGACTGCATCGTGCACCTCGAACAGCGTCAGGTCGCTGCCGCCGCTGATGGAAAGCAGCAGGCTCTTGGCGCCCCGCAGCGTCACGTCGTCGAGCAGCGGATTGAAGATCGCCTCCCTCGCAGCAGTGATCGCCCGCTGCTCGCCCGTGGCCTCGCCCGTGCCCATCATGGCAGTGCCCATCCCGTTCAGCACCGTCTTCACGTCGGCGAGGTCGAGATTGATGAGGCCTTCCTTGACCACGAGGTCGACGATGCAGGCGACGCCCGAGTAGAGCACCTGGTCGGCCAGGACGAAGGCCTCCGCAAAGGCCGTCCGGTCGTTGGCGACGTTGAATAAATTCTGGTTGGGGATGACGATCAGGGTGTCGACATGCCGCTTGAGTTCGGCAATGCCTGCCTCTGCAACCTTCATCCGCTTCTTGCCTTCGAACTGGAAGGGCTTGGTCACGACGGCGACCGTCAGTATCCCGTATTCCTTGGCCACGCGGGCAATCACGGGCGCTGCTCCCGTACCGGTACCGCCGCCCATGCCGGCGGCGATGAACACCATGTGTGCGCCCGATAGCGAGGCGCGGATGTCCTCCAGTGCCTCCTCGGCGGCCGCCTCACCGATCTCGTGCTTGGCGCCGGCGCCGATGCCCTCGGTGAGACGCGCGCCAAGCTGCAGGCGGTGCTCGGCACTCGAGACCGACAGTGCCTGGGCATCCGTGTTGGCGGCGATGAACTTTACGCCGTTCAAGCCGGCGGCCAGCATGTTGTTGATGGCGTTGCCGCCGCCGCCGCCCACCCCGATCACGATGATGCGCGGCTTCATGTCCGCGTAGGTAGGGTTATGCAACCTGCTGTTCATGGGCGGTCCCTCAGCGGCCTTGGGGCAGGCTCCGCTTGTTTGATGCCTAGTGATTCGCGGGCTGTCGTCAAATGCTCCCGCACGGGACAGACAAAACGCAGAACCCCGTTGCGCTAAGGACTCCGAACGCCGCCGGTTCTTTTCTACGCCGGCATTTGCAGCGCTGGTCCGGCTCCTACCTGCAACAACTCGCGTCCTGTACCATCCAGCTCACAAGCTCGGGGAAGGAAAGCCCGTCGTGCTGCGCAAGCTCCGGCACGAGCGACGTCGCCGTCATGCCGGGCTGCGTATTGACCTCCAGGCAAATCAATTCACCGGAGCCGCCGGGCGTATCGTTGAACCGGAAATCGGCGCGCGACACACCCCGGCAGCCCAAAGCTTTATGAGCCGTTAAGGCGAGCTTCTGCACCAATTGGTAAACATTTGATGAAACCGGCGCGGGCACGATGTGGCGGGAGCCGCCGTCCGCGTACTTGGCCTCGTAATTGTAGAAGGCGAGGCTACCGGCCGGCACGATCTCGGTCACGCCGAGCGCGCGGTCGCCCATCACCGCGCAGGTAAGCTCCCGGCCCGGGATAAAGGTCTCCGCCAGCAGCTCCTCGCCGAAATTCCACGCCGGATCGTTCAGCTCCTGCGGCGGATGGGTGTGATCCTCGCGCACGATGAAGACGCCGACGCTCGAGCCTTCGCAAACCGGCTTGAGCACGTACGGCCGCGGCAACACGTGTGCGCGCGCAGCCTCCGCGCGGCTCACGATGCGGCCGTCTGCAACGGGGATTCCCGCCGCATGCATGACCTCCTTGGCGCGCACCTTGTGCATGGCGAGCGCGGAGGCGAGCACGCCCGAGTGGGTGTAGGGGATATCGAGCAGCTCGAGCAGGCCCTGCACGCAGCCGTCCTCGCCCCAGCGTCCGTGCAATGCGTTGAAGCATACGTCCGGCTGGACGCGCTTGAGCTGGTCCGCCAGGTCTCGACCGGCATCGATGCGGGTTACCTGGTAGCCGGCGCTTTCCAGCGCCCCCGCGCACGCGTCGCCCGAGTTCAGGCTGACCTCGCGCTCGGCGGAGAGCCCGCCCATGAGCACGGCGACGTGCCGGAATTGGCGCGCGTCGGCGGAACTACTCATTGCACGGTCATCTCCGCTAGCGCCTCGCCCGTTGGCCGGCCTTCCGCCGGCTCGCCAAGGCGCACGATCTCCCACTGCAGCGTCACGCCGCTCGTTTCCCGCACGCGGGCCCGCACGGTCTCGCCCAGCCGCTCGATGTCCTCCGCCGTGGCGTTGCCGTCGTTGATCAGGAAGTTGCAGTGCATCGTGGAGACGCCGGCGCCGCCGACGCGCAGGCCGCGGCAGCCCGCGGCGTCGATCAGTTTCCAGGCGCTGGCACCCGGCGGGTTCTTGAAGGTGGAGCCGCCGGTGCGCTCTTTGATGGGCTGGTTCGCCTCGCGGTACTCGGCCACCTCGTTCATGTCTTCGAGGATCTTCGCTGGATCGCCGGCCATGCCTTCGAACAGAGCCTCGGTGAAAATCCAGTCCTTCGGTACACCGCTGTGGCGGTAGGTGAACCCCATGTCGGCGAGTGCAGGCGTGTGCTGACGTCCCTGCATGTCGACGGCACGCGCTTCGACCAGCACATCCTTGGTCTCGCGGCCGTGCGCGCCCGCATTCATGCGCAGGGCGCCGCCCACCGATCCCGGGATGCCGCGATAGAACGCGAGCCCCGCGATGCCCGCGTCCGCTGCAGCGCGTGCAAGCTTGACGTCCGGCACTGCCGTGCCCGCGCGCAACCGGTGGCCCGGTTCCGCCGCGACGTTGCCAAAGCCGCGCCCGAGTCGGATGACCACGCCCGGCACGCCGCCATCGCGCACGAGCAGATTGGAGCCGAGGCCGATGACGAACACGGGAAGCTCCGGCGGGCGATGCTGCAGGAAATAGGCGAGGTCGTCAGCATCCGCCGGCGTGAACAGCACTTGCGCCGGGCCGCCCACACGGAACCACGTGATGTCGGCAAGCGTCTGGTTGGCAACGAGCCGGCCCCTGAGCTGCGGCAGACCCGCTTTCAGCTCCGGCATCAGGTCGGAGTGGCTCACAAGGCCCCCCCCACACGCATCGGCTCGGCCGCCAGCCAGTCCGGGAGTGCGTGCGCCCATTCCGTGCTGTTGCCGGCACCCAGGCACACGACCATGTCGCCGGCGGACGCAATGCGGCGCACGACCGGAGCGATGTCGCGCTCGCTCTCCACCGCGGCGACGCCCTTGTGTCCCGTGGCGCGGATCGCGTCCGCCAGCGCGCGATGGTCGACGCCGTCGATGGGCATTTCGCCCGCTGAGTAGAGCGGCGTTACGATCACGCTGTCGGCATCCTTGAAGCAGGCCGCGAACTCGTCGAACAGGTCGCGCACGCGCGTGAAGCGATGCGGTTCGACCACGGCGATGACGCGCCCCCGCGCTCCGGCACGCGCCGCCTTCAGCACCGCGCCGATCTCGATCGGGTGATGGCCATAGTCGTCATAGATGTGAACGCCGTTCCAGGTGCCGGTGAGCTGGAAACGGCGTTTGACACCCGAGAAGCTCGCAAGCGCCTTGTGAATGGTGGCATCGGGGATGCCGGCCTCGGTCGCGGCGGCGATGGCGGCGAGCGCGTTGAGCGCGTTGTGTTGGCCCAGCAGCGGCAGGCGCCAGGCCGGCAGCGCGCGGGCGCCGCCCTGCACGCGTGCGCCAAGCTCGGCATCGAACACGGTGTTGCCGCCGTCAACACGCGCGTTCTTGAGCACGAGATCGGCGGTCTTGGCCGTGCCGTAGGTCAACAGCGGCCGCCCGTCGCGCCGCAGCTGCAGGCGGTCGATGATGTCGACGATCGCCGGATGATCGATGCAGGCGATGGTGAGGCCGTAGAACGGGATGTTGCGGAAGAAGGCCTCGAACTCCCGGTGCATGTTGTCGATGGTCTTGAAGTAGTCCAGATGCTCAGGGTCGATGTTGGTGACGATGCCGATCTGGCTCGGGATCTTGACGAACGTGCCGTCGGATTCGTCGGCCTCCACGATCATCCACGGGCCGTCGCCGTGGCGTGCGTTCGAGCCCCACTCGTTGATGATACCGCCCGTGATGACGGTCGGGTCGAGGCCTGCGACGTTGAAGACGTGCGCCAGCAGCGAGGTGGTCGTGGTCTTGCCATGGGTGCCGGTGACCGAGATGGTCGAGTAGAGCCGCATCAGCTCGGCGAGGATCTCGGCGCGGCGAATGATCGGCAGGCCCTTGGCGCGCGCCGCATCGAGCTCCGGGTTGCCCGCTTTCACGGCGGTGGAGATCACGACGAAGCGGGCGCCCACTAGGTTGACCGGATCGTGCCCGACAAACACGCGGATGCCCTTGCCGCGCAGGCGCCGGACGTTGGCGCTCTCCTTCTGGTCGCTGCCCTGAACCGTGTAGCCTTTGGCATGCATGATCTCGGCGATGGCGCTCATGCCGATGCCGCCGATGCCGAGGATATGAATAGGGCCCATGTTGAGGGGCATTTGCATGGTGGTTCTCTTCCCCCGAAGGCGATCCTAGCCGGCCCTTGACGTTCCCTCTAAGCGCTTCGCGCCTTCAGGCTTATCAGTCCCTCGACGACGTCCGCGAGCCGCAGCACGGCATCCGAGCGTCCAAGCGCTTTCGCCGCTGCCGCCGCCTTTGCCAGCGCTTCCGGCGAGGTGAGCAGGCCAGCGATGGTCTTGGCAAGCGACTCCGGCGTCACGTCCCTCTGCTCCAGGCACCAGGCTCCCCCCGCAGCCTCCAGCCGGCGCGCATTCTGCAACTGATCGTTGTCGATGGCATGGGGGAGTGGCACGAGTACGGCCGGCCGTCCGAGCACGGTCAGCTCGGCGACCGTGGAGGCGCCGGAGCGGCCGATCACCAAGTGAGCCTTTGCCATTTCCTCGGGCAGATTGGAGAAGAAAGCGGCCAGATGCGCACGCACGCCGATCGCCTGATACGCCGATTCGACCCGGGCGAGGTCCTCCTCGCGGCACTGCTGCACCACGAACAGGCGCGCGCGAACGGGCTCGGGCAAGAGGGCAAACGTTGGAGGCACGGTATCAGAAAAGAAGCGCGCACCCTGGCTACCGCCGAAGACAACCAGCGATAGCGGTCCCCGGGCGTCCGGAGCGTGGTAGCTCTGGGTAGCCCAGTCGACGACCGCGTCCCGCACCGGGTTGCCCGTCAGCTTCACCTTGCTCCGCAAGTTTTCGCCGACGAACTTCGTGTCCTCGAACGAGGTGGCAATGGCGGTCATGTAGCGCGCAAGCGCGCGGTTGGCGCGGCCAAGCACCGCATTCTGCTCATGCAGCCCGGTGGGGATGCCGCGCAGGCGCGCAGCAACGAGTGGGGGGAAGGACGGATAGCCACCGAAACCGATCACCGCAGATGGCTTGACCTCGCCGAACAGCCGGTGCGCGGCCGCGACACCGCGTGAGAGCAGGAGCGCCGCGCGCCCCGTGCCGACGATCGAGCGGCCTGCCGGCGTGGCCGACGGGACCTGGTATGTCTTGCGCGCGGGAAAGTTCATGCCGTAGCGGTCGCCGCGCATGTCCGTGACAAGATCGACGACGATGCCGCGGCGCCCGAGTTCCTGCGCGAGGGCGAAGGCGGGAAACAGATGACCGCCCGTTCCGCCGGCGGCGAGCATGACGGAGCGGGATGTGCCTGGGGGCGTACTCATCGCGCCCCGCGCAGGGTGACGCCCGGCAGCGCCTCGACCAGCGCCCGGAAAGCGTCGCCCCTCAGCTCGAAGTTGCGATACTGGTCGTAGGACGCGCACGCAGGCGACAGCAGCACAACGGGTTCGTGCGCGCCGCTTGCCTTGGTGTCGCGCGCCGCCTCCTGTACGGCCCGGTCGAGCGTGTCGCAGCGCGCAAATGCAACTTTGCCTTCCAATGTGGTTGCAAACTCTTCCGTCGCCTCGCCGATCAGGTAGGCCTTCGCTACGCGAGGGAAATAAGACACCAGCGAAGTGATCCCGCCTTCCTTCGGTTTGCCTCCGAGAATCCAGAAGACGTCTCGCTCGAAGGAAGCGAGCGCCGTCGCCGCGCTGTCGGCGTTCGTCGCCTTACTGTCGTTGATAAAGAGCGTCGCGCCTACGCGGCCGATTTCCTCCATGCGATGCGCGAGACCCGGAAACGTCTTCAGGCCTGTGGCGACCTCTTGCGGCGAAAGCCCCAGGATCAGGGCCGCCGCACTTGCTGCCAGAGCATTCTGGATGTTGTGCCGGCCCCGCAATGAGCCGATACCGGCGAGATCCGCAAACGGCCCCAGGATGCCAGCCCACGGCGCGCGGCTGATGAGCTCCGTTTCGTTCGCGTACCAGCCGTGGCCGACGCGCTCGCGCGCGGAGACGATATCAACCCAGCTCCGGTTCGCCAGCCGCAGCCGCTCGGCGATGTCGCGGCACCAGTCGTCGTCCTCGCCGACGACGGGATGCTCCGCGGTGCCCGGCACGCGCGCCTTGATGGCTGCGTAGTTCTCCATCGTCCCGTGCCGGTCGAGATGATCCGGCGTGATGTTGAGCAGGATGCCGACATTCGGCTCCAGGCTCGGCGTCAGCTCAATCTGGAAGGAGGACATCTCGACGATGTGGAATCGGTCCGGGGCCGGTGGTGCGAGGGCCAGGATCGCGGTGCCGATGTTGCCGCCCATCTGCGCATCGCGGCCCGAGGCTCCGACCAGATGCGCGAGCAGCGCCGTCGTTGTGGACTTGCCATTGGTGCCGGTGACGGCGACGAAGGGCGATCCTGCCGCGCGCCTCGCCCGCTCGCGGCAGAACAGCTCGATGTCGCCTATGATCTCCACACCTGCGGAGCTGGCTTTCTTGACGGTCCAGTGCGGCTCGGGATGCGTCAGCGGTACCCCCGGGGCGAGCACGAGCGCGGTGAACCGGCTCCAGTCCGCCTCGCGCAGGTCCTCCACCGCGAACCCTGCGCTCTTCGCCGCCTTGATGCCCGGTTCGCTATCGTCAGCCGTCACCACGGTCGCGCCGCCGGCGGCGAGCGCCCGGCAGCTCGCCAGCCCCGACATGCCCAGGCCGAACACGGCAACCGTTCGTCCGGCGAAGGTGGTGAGGGGCGTCATGGGGCAATACTAGTCCGAGTCGACACGGCGCAGGTGCGCCAACAGGCCCGGCTCACCGCAGCTTCAAGGTGGCGAGCCCGATCAACGCCAGCACCACGGAAATGATCCAGAAGCGCACGACGACGGTGGATTCGTGCCACCCCTTCTGCTCGAAATGATGGTGCAGCGGCGCCATCCGGAACACCCGCTTCCCCGTCAGCTTAAACGACGCCACCTGGA
>Ga0190265_10003717_pt1 | contig 10450 bp, 7 predicted proteins | sample Popmic124T_FD_133135 | JGI IMG/M metagenome (GOLD analysis project Ga0190265, IMG submission 133135) | Populus adjacent soil microbial communities from riparian zone of Indian Creek, Utah, USA - 124 T | ecosystem: Environmental > Terrestrial > Soil > Riparian zone | place: USA: Utah | collected...
GGAGGGCAGGTCGTTCATCGACGTCGAAGTGCGCTGGCAGCGGCGGGACGGCCGGCCGGTCACGTTGAGCCTTGCCCTCGCGCCGCTCTACGGCGGGTTGTCCGAAGTGCGCGGCGTCATGGTGCTGGCGGCGGATCTGACCGAGCGCAAGAAACTCGAGAGCCAGCTGCGCCAGTCGCAGAAGATGGAGGCGGTGGGCCAGCTGGCCGGCGGCGTCGCGCACGACTTCAACAATCTGCTGACCGCCATCATCGGCTACACCAGTCTCCTGCTGAAGGCCGCTCCGATTGGAGACCAGCAGCATGAGGATCTGCTCGAGATCGATCGCGCCGCCGCGCGCGCCACCGATCTCACCCGGCAGCTGCTGGCGTTCAGCCGGCGGCAGATGCTGCAGCCCACACTGCTCGACCTCAACGCGGTGCTCTCCGAGACCATGCGCATGCTGGGCCGCCTCCTCGGAGAGCACATCGAGCTGGCCATTCTTCCCGAACCGGGTCTTGGTGTGGTCCGGGCGGATCGGGGGCAGCTCGAGCAGGTCATCATCAACCTCGCGCTCAACGCGCGCGACGCGATGGAGGGTGGCGGCCGGCTGACCCTGGAGACGCGGAACGTCACTCTCGATCGGACGTACGTCAGCCAGCACCCCGGCGCGGCCGAGGGGGATTTCGTCATGCTGGCGGTGACGGACTCCGGTGTCGGAATGAGCGCGGCCACCCAGGGGAGGATCTTCGAGCCGTTCTTCACCACCAAGGAACGGGGTAAGGGCACCGGGCTGGGTCTCTCCACGGTCTACGGCATCGTCAAGCAGAGCGGCGGCACCATCTATGTGTACAGCGAGCCCGGTCGGGGAACGACCTTCAAGATCTATCTGCCAAGAATGATGGCGCAGAGCCCGACGGCGGTGCCGGTCCCGATGAGACCGGTGACCGTGCGCGGCACCGAGACGGTGCTGGTGGTCGAAGACGAGGACGCGGTTCGCGCGCTTACCTGCCGCGTGCTGCGCACCTACGGATACACGGTGCTCGAGGCCGAGAATGGCGGGGAAGCCCTGCTCATCGCGGAGCAGCACCCGGCGCCGATTCATATCCTGCTTACCGATGTGGTGCTGCCGAGGATGAGCGGAAGAAAACTGGCGGAGCGCCTGGTCCGCGTCTGCAGCGACCTGCGGGTGTTGTACATGTCCGGGTACACCGATGGCTCCATCGTCAACCACGGTGCTCTCGACCCGGGCACCGCGTTCCTCCAGAAGCCGTTTACGCCGGAAGCGCTGGCACAGAGGCTCCGTGAGGTCCTGGACTCCCCCGCCGCTTCAGTCCCTATGGCCTGATGCCGATACCAGAAGCAACCCCCCCTCACGTGATTCGGGTTACCTGGCTGTCGGAGGAAGCATGGGACGGAGAGCTGCTCCGGCCCGCCTGATCTGGGCGGCTGGACTACTGCTGGCGCTGACCGGATGCGGCTTCGATCCCGACGGGGACGTGCCGCTCGATCCGCCGCCAATCTACCGCGAATGGTTTGCAAAGACGGAGGCCTGTTCCGGCCGCACCGGCGATTTCGATCGGCTGCGCTGGTCCGTCATTGAAGGCTACAGCTTCCCCTGCTCCAGCGGTCAGTGCGCGGGACATTGGCGCACCAATCACCACATCTTCCTCGCCGGCGCCTGGGTCATGGACGAGATGGTGGTGAGGCACGAGATGCTGCACGACCTGCTCGGCCGCACCGGCCATCCCGATCCACCGTTTGGCGTGGGTTGTCCGCTTACCTGGGCGAGCTGGAACGGCGGCGCCGGGCTCCGAGTCGGCCGGGTGAGGCCGCTGAATATCGACTAGAAGGGTGACTCGGGGCTGAAGTTCCGCTGGACGCCCCGGGCCACCGAATCCGCGCGCGCGGCCAGCGCGTTCTGTCCCGCCTTGGCGAAGGCCCTCGCCGCCCCACTGTAAACCACCGAATACAGCTGAAGAATCGATCCCGACGGCCGGTCCACCCAGCCCCGGGGTCGATCGCGCGCGGCCGACTTCCAGTGATACACATCCCACAACAGCTTCTCGGTCCGGGGCAGGTCGAGGAAGCCGAGGCTGGGGCTGAGCACGATCGAATCGTTGGCCACCACCGGTCTGGGCATCAGCTTCCGCACGAACCCCTGGGACACGAGATACGGGCTCAGCCCCAGCGTCTGATCGGGGTAGCCGCCGTCGCTCCAGCTGAAGAAGATCGGCCGCTTCCCCATGTTATCGCGGATCAGGAAGACCGTAGCCAGATCCTGCAGCATCAGATATTCCTCACCGAACGCGATCTTCAGGCTATCGAACGCCACGCCTCCATTGGCCGGCACCTGCATCGCCTCGGGCAGGCTGTCGAGCTGATTGCCGGTTAGACTGAAGACCGACTCCTTGGGGCGCGGCCAGCCCGGCAGCGCCGGTGTGATACCCTTGGTGGTGTCGGTGAGCGGCGCTCCAGACTCCGCCGGCCGGGGCCGCCACAGCGCAGCCGCTTCGGCCGCGTTGAATTCGGGAGTTTGCCGCCGCTGAAGCTGCCGCAGATGCCAGCGGGTATTCATCAGCGACAGGTTGGCGAGCGTCACGTCCCGGCGGATGCCCTCCACCTCCTGGGCGTACCAGAGCGGGAAGGTGTCGTTGTCGCCCGCGGTGATCAGGATGCCATAGGGCTCCACCGACTGAAGGATGTCGTACGCGAAATCCCGGGGCAGGGTCTCGTTGGCTCGGCTGGCGGTGAGCCGGTTGCCGAAAAGCGGAATCAAGGCCAGCACGAGCACCAGGCTGGCGGCGGTCCAGCGGCCGGCGGGGCTCCCCGCGTCGCGGAGGAACTCCACAATACCCCGCATGACTGCCCCGAACCCGAGGGCGACGAACACGCCGAACACCGCGAATGACCCGATGAAGAAGTAGTCCCGCTCGCGCACCTCGCGAGGCAGAGACTCCTCACCCGGGTACTGGGAGTACCCGTACTTGAAGTTCATGTAGAACACGAGGCCGACCGACAGCGTGCCGAGCAGCGCGAGCGCGGCCAGGCCGGCTCGGCGGTCGCTCTTCCACAGCGCCCAGAGCCCGCTCAGGCCGAGGACGGTGAACACCGCGGTGGCAATCGGGGCGAACCGCGCCCAGTCCTTCGCGAACTGCCAGGAGTAATACTGCCAGAAGTTGGCCAGCTGGGCGGTGAACGTGGCCTGTCGCTGGGTCAGCTCCGGCTTGCCGTACTGCACCCGATTCAGCACGTCCTGCAGCGCCTGAAAGGTCACCGGCTCGCCTTCGTTGATCGGCGGGAACTGGGCGGCGCGGAGCGGAAGCCAGATGTAGTTGAGCGAGATGCCGACGATCACCGCCGCAAGCCCGAGATACACCAGCGTATCGCGCGGCGTCTTCCAGAGCGCGTAACCCAGGACCGCGAGCGTAGCCAGGATGAGAGGCACCTGTAGTGCGCCGCCGACGAACATCTCGGTCCACTTGCCCGATACCGCCAGCAGCAGGGCCCAGAAGGTCACCACCGCCCAGGGGCGCAACACGGTGCGCCAGTCGGTCCAGAGGACGTACACCGCCAGGGCGGGAAGCGCGAGGACACCCATCAGGTGATTGGTGGAAGTCAGCGCCATCACGTACGCGATGAGCACCAGCCAGCGGTCTCTATGGGTGCCGGGCTCGTCGTCGCCCCAGCGGACCACCAGCCACATCACCACCGCGATGGACAGCAGTGAGAGGGTGTACACCTTCTCGTTGACCGTGGACTGATTCCACACGGTCCAGGAAGTGGCGCTGACCAGGATGCCGGCGAACGCCGCACCGTACCGGGCCCAGCGATGCGGCACGATGCCCCGGAGCCAGCGCTCGGCCACCAGGAACCAGAGACCTGCCGCCGCGGCGCTGGTGACCGCGGCGAAGAGGTTGATCCGAACCGCGTACGATGCGGCGAGCGGCAGCAGCCCAAAGACATGGGCCAGGATGATGAAGAAGGGGTTGCCCGGCGGGTGGGGAATCCCCAGCACCTTGGCGGCGGCGATGTATTCGGAGGTATCCCAGAACGCGGTTGTGGGCGCCAGCGTGGCGAGGTAGATCGCGAACACGACGACCCCGGTCACGAATGCCCACAAGTAAGGTGGACGCTCGGAGGCTTGCGAATTCAGTTCCCGCTCACCGCTCACTGCTCACCTCTCACCGCTTAGTGTCTGAACTGTCGCTTGCCGGTCATTACCATGGCCAGGCCGTGACGGTCGGCTGCTTCCACTACCTCGGCGTCACGGACCGAGCCCCCAGGCTGGATGATCGCGGTCACGCCCGCGCTCGCCGCCTGCTCGATCCCGTCGGCAAAGGGAAAGAACGCGTCCGAAGCGAGCACGCTCCCGGCGGGGTCGTGCCCCTGTTGCCGTGCCTTGTGCACCGCCAGGAAGACGCTGTCCACCCGGCTCATCTGTCCCGCGCCGATACCGATGGCCGCTTCCTTGCGCGCCAGCAGGATGGCGTTCGACTTGACCGGTGCCACCGCAGCCCAGGCAAACCGGAGATCGTTCCACTCAGTCTCGGCCGGTTGCCGCTTGGTGACGACCGTCCATCCCGCCTCCGATGGGTCGAACTGGAACTGGTCCTGGACCAGGAAGCCTCCACGGACCCGCTTGTAGTCCAGCGCCCCGGCGCCCTTCGTCACCGGCAGCTCGACGACACGCAGCTGCTTCTTGGCCGCGAATACCGCCAGCGCTTCGGCGTGGAACGAGGGGGCGACGACCACCTCCACGAACAGATCGCTCATGGCCTGGGCCGTGGCCTTGTCCACCACGGTGTTGAAGGCTACCACTGAGCCGAAGGCCGAGACCGGATCCGTGGCTCGCGCATTCCGGAACGCCTCTACCGCGGAAGTCGCCACCGCGATGCCCGAAGGCGTCGTGTGCTTGATGATGGCGCAGGCCGGGCGGTTGCTCCACCACGCCACCGCCCACATCCCCGCATCCACGTCGAGCAGGTTGTTGAAGGACAGCTCCTTGCCCTGGCGTTGGGTCAGGTCCCGCATGCCGCGCGGCTCTTCCGTCACGTACAGTCCAGCCCGTTGCGCGGGGTTCTCGCCGTATCGCAGGGCCTGGACCCGTTCCATGGCCACGCCCAGCCGGGCGGGGAGACCCTCCTCGCGGGGCGTGAGATAGGCGGCCACGGCCGCATCGTAGTCGGAGGTGTGGGTAAACACCTTGGCGGCGAACTCGCGCCGGACCTCCGCGGTGAGTCCGCCCTTCCGCAGCAGCTCGAGAACGACGGGGTAGTCCGTCGGGTCAACTACCGGCAGCACGGCCTCGTGGTTCTTTGCCGCCGATCGCAGCATCGACGGGCCGCCGACGTCGATGTTCTCCAGCGCATCCTCCAACGACGCGCCTTCCCGGGAAATCGTCGCCTGGAAGGGATACAGATTTACTGCCACGAGGTCGATGGGAACGATCCGGTGCTTCTCCAGCGCTGCCATGTGCTCAGGCAGCTGGCGCCTGGCCAGCAGCGCCCCGTGAATGGCAGGGTGCAAGGTCTTGACTCGTCCATCGAGCAGCTCGGGAAAATCGGTGACCTTCTCCACTTCGAGCACCGGCACACTGGCGGCACGAAGGGCCGCGGCCGTGCCACCGGTGGAGATGATGTCCCAGCCGAGCTCGACCAATGCCTGGGCGAAGGAGACCACCCCGCGCTTGTCGCTGACGGAGATTAGAGCGCGCGGCATCGTCCGGACTCCGCGGCTGCAAGCACTACCGCAGGCAGAAGCTGGTGCTCTGCCTCGAGTACGCGCGCGGCCAGCCGCTCTGGTGTGTCGCCGGGCAGCACGGGAACCCGTCTCTGAGCCAGCACTTCTCCCCGATCGTAGACTTCGTCAACCAAATGAATGGTGACTCCGGTTTCCTTGTCGCCACTGGCCAGCACGGCCCGATGCACGCGCTCTCCGTACATACCCTTGCCGCCGAATGCGGGAAGGAGGGCCGGGTGGGTGTTGATGATGCGGCCGCGGTATGCCGCAACGACAGGCGCAGGAACCAGCCTCAGGTAGCCCGCCAGCACCAGGAGGTCGATCCGGTGCTCGTGCAGCGGCTCGAGCCAGGCTCCGGCATCGGCCGGATCCTGAAGCACCACCGCGGGAATTCGACCGGTCTTCGCGTGGCTGAGACCCGCCGCCTGCGCACGGTCGCTCATCACCAGGACGACTTCGGCGGGCGCACCAGGCTGGAGCGCGCGAAGCAGCGCCTGGAGATTGCTGCCGCGCCCGGAGATAGCCACGGCTATGCGCATCGTCATGGCGGGGGAAGGTAATGGGAGGGTGGAGGACATGTCATCCTGAGGGAGATGACTTCCTCGCTTAACCTTCCTTCAGAATCAGCTCGACCGCCCCAGCCAGATCCGTGACCTTGGGAAACTTGCCCGCCTTCTCATCGATAGCCTCCGTCTGGCCCGCCCCGCTGAGGACCAGAATGCCCCGTCCGCCGAGGGTGTCCGCCGGAAGCACGTCCCGCATCCGGTCGCCTACCCACCAGCTTCGGGCGAGGTCGATCTGAAACTGCTCGGCCGCCTGGCGGTAGAGCAATGATCCGGGCTTCCGGCAGTCGCATGGTCCGGTGAGCTCGGGCAGGTGGGGACAGAAGTAGTGGGCGTCCAGCCGGGCGCCGTCCTTCGCCAGAAGCTCATCCACCCGCTTCTCGGCCAACCGGTAGTCGTTGCGGGACAGGAGCCCGCGGGCGATGCCGGATTGATTGGTGACGACGATCGCCAGGAAGCCGTTTGCGTTCAGCTGCCTGACGGCGTCGGCGGCGCCTGGCAGGAGACGGACCTGATCCCGGTCCCGCAGGTAAGCCACGTCTTCGATGATGGTGCCATCACGATCCAGAAAAACGGCCGGGCGGGCGGGGGTGTTCGCGGGCCGCTTCATGAGATGAGGGCCTGCTCGATGGCGGCAGCGACCATCGCGAAGCTGTCGGCCGGGAGGGTGCGGGGGTCGAGCAGCAGCCGGTCGCTGCCTACCCGGGCCACGATCGAGGGTTGCCCCAGACGGAGACGGAGCGCCAGGCCATCGGGGCCCAACGGGCCCGCGTCGAGGGCTACGAGCGTGGTGGCCAGGACCGCGCCAGGGAACGAGCCGCCTCCTACCGCGGACTCCCCGGGGGTGGTATTGGCTCGCACCGCCGGGGGACACAATGCCGCCAGACGCTCGGCCCGCCTGGCCAGCTCGTCGGGCTCCAGCGTCAGCATCGCAAGGACCGGGACCAGCTGGACCGCGGCTTCCGCATCCTGATACAGGCTGAGCGTTGCGGCCAACGCGGCCAGCGTCAGCTTGTCGGCCCGAACCGCCCGGGCGATCGGATTCTCCCGGCAGCGGCCCACCAGCTCACGTCGTCCTACCAGGCAGCCGGCCTGAGGGCCGCCCAGCAGCTTGTCTCCGCTGAATAGAACGAGGCCCGCACCCGCGGCCAGGGCCTCCGCTACCCGCGGCTCACCGGTGAGCCCCCAGGGCGAGAGGTCGGGAATCAGTCCGCTGCCGATATCGTAGAGATAGGGGATTCCTTCGCGGGCCGCGAGCTCCGCGAGCCTCTCCGGTTCGGGCGATGCCACGAACCCGCGTTGCTCGAAGTTGGAGCGATGAACGGTGAGAATCGCCGCGACGCCGGCGTCGAGTGCCCGCTGATAGTCCTGGAGGTGCGTCCTATTGGTGGTGCCGACCTCGCGCAGCCGGGCACCGCTCTTGGCCATGATATCCGGGATGCGAAACGAGCCGCCGATCTCGATCAGCTCGCCCCGCGAGATCAGAACGTCTCGACCTTCGGCCAGCGCGTTCAGTGCCAGCAGCAGTGCACCGGCGGCGTTGTTCACCACCAGACCGTCTTCCGCGCCGGTGGCGATGCGGAGCAGGGCACGACAATGATCGGTGCGGGCGCCCCGGATGCCCGAAGCGAGATCGAGCTCGAGGTTGCTGTAGCCGCCCGCTACCGCCAGCATCGCGCGAGTGGCAACGTCGGCCAGCGGTGCCCGGCCCAGGTTGGTATGCAGTACGACGCCGGTGGCGTTGAGCACGGGCCTGAGCTCGGCGCCGGTGCGGCGAGCCAGCCGCTCGCGAATATCCGCGTCCCATTGCTCGGGTGGTCCCGCCCGCCGGATCCGGGCGGCATCCAGCGACTCCCGCACCGCGGCCAGGACGGCGGCACGGGGCGCCAGGTGCAGCAGCTCCTGCACCGCGGGCTGATGCATGAGGCGATCCACCGACGGGAGCTCACGCCTGTGGTCGGTCACCTCTTCTTCGGCTTCAGCGAATCCACTGCCGGGCGGCGCGGCTTCGGGGGGACGCTGTCGCGCGGCTGCGCGCGTTTGAGGCTGTCCCCGGGCTGCGCGGGCTTCAGGCTGTCGCCAGGCTGCCGGGCCTTCAGGCTGTCCTTGGGATCGACCTTGGGCTTTTCTGGCACGGCCACGACGCCCACCGCGTTGCCGGCCACGCCGGTCACGTTCTTCACGCCCCGCACCTCGAGCGCCAGTCGCGCGCCGGGCGCCCACGGCTTCGGGACCCGGAGGATCAGCCGGTCATTCAGCGGCGGCCGCGACGGCTTGTCCTCCTCCGCCGCCGGACCGCGCGGCGGCGCGATTCGCCGGCCGGCCCTGCTGGTGTCGACCGCCGCCGAGTCTTCGACCGCGGTCGAGTCGTCGCTCGGCGGGGTGCGGTGCAGGCTGTCGTCCATCGGCTGGGGCAGGATCGACAACACGGCGACCGGAGTCGAATCCGGCAGCAGACGCAGGCGGACGTCTCTCGTGGTCAGGCGTTGACTGGGGTCGAGCTTCTGGGCGAAGGTCACGGTTGCCTTCATGCTGTCGTCCACCGTGATCGTTTGAATGCGGGGCGGTGTCGTGTCGTGGACGAAGGCCCAGAGCTCGCCCACCGCGGACTTGCCTCGTGCCACCCGGGCGGTGCCGTATGCTTCGCGCGCATCCTGCCGGTGATCGGTGTTCTGGTCGAGCACCCCGCTCACGAGGTAATCGCCCTGTGGGAGCGGCCCCAGGGAGAACCGCCCGCTGGAATCCGCCACGCCGCGATACGGCAGGCTGTCGGGCAGGAGGGAAGCGATGACGAGCGCGCCCGCCGCGGGCCGGCCGGTGGACCAGTCCCGCACTTGGCCCTCCAGCGTGGTGTTGGGCCGGGGCGCGCCGGTGCTGAAGGTGAGCACCGCACCTTCTTCGCTCCGATTGGTTCTGAGATCGGTAACGCCCGGAAGGAGCTCGACCCGGTAGACCCGGTTGGGCCGCCAGCCCTCATCGGGACGGACCGTGATCCGGTTCCTGCGCCACCTGACCTCCGGCACCCGGGTGCTGGGCGACAGGATGACCAGGCGCTCCAGGCCGCCGGTCCCCTCACCCCGGTTGGGCGTCCCGCCTTCAGAGATCACTTCGTCGAATTGAAATTCCGCCTCGCCCCTGAAGGACGTCAGCCGCGCGAAGGAATCCGGGCTGCTGGCAATGAGTCTCGGTGGTGCCGCATCCGGCGGACCTCCCGGCGGCGGCTCGATGCGGGCGCAGGCGGAGAGGACGGCGAGGACGGAGAAGGCGGAGAAGAAGGAGAGGGCGGAGGAGGCGGGGAAGGCGGGGAAGGCGGAACAGGAGAAAGCAGAAGCTGGCCGGCTGGTCTGCTCCGTCCTCTCCGTCCTCTCCGCCTTCTCCGTCCTCACGAACATCCCAGCAGATCCCGCTTCTTGACCAGCACGTCGCGCTGCTCCTTCCAGGTGGTGAGCTTCTCGCGCTCCCGGTCCACTACCTCGGCCGGGGCGCGCGATACGAACTGCTCGTTCCCCAGCTTCTTCTCCTGCGATTCCACCAGGCGCATCAGTCGCTCGGCCTCGGTGCCCAGCCGCCCGCACTCACGGCCGATGTCGATGGCATCTCCCAGCGGGACGAACACGGTGGTGCGGTCTGACAGCACCGCGTGCCCGCCGACGCGCTCGTGGCTCTGGGCAAACGTAACCGCCGAAAGCTTGGCCAGCCGAATGATCGTGGCCCGCTCCTGCTCCAGCGCCGCCTGGGTGGACCCATCGTTCCCGCTCACCACGGCGCGGACCACCTGGCCGGGCTGCACGCCATACTCGGCCCGAATGCCGCGAATGGCCCCGATGAGCTCCTGCACCAGCCCGAAGTCGCGCAGGGCGTCGGGGTCCTGGGCCCGGCGGTCGGGGCGAGGCCACGGAGCAACCGAGATCGATGCGTCCCCGGGCCGCCCGGGGAAGCGCCGCCAGAGCGCTTCGGTGATGAACGGCATCACCGGGTGCAAGAGACGCAGGGCCACGTCGAAGGTCTGCACCACGACCGCGCGGGCAACGTCCCCACCTGGCTGGTCACCGTACAGCCGAGGCTTGACCTGCTCGATGTACCAGTCGGCGAGGTCGCTCCAGATGAACCGATACACGGCGGCCGCGGCCTCGTTCAGCCTGAAGCGCTCGTAGGCTTCCGTCGCC
>Ga0190265_10003718_pt1 | contig 10450 bp, 7 predicted proteins | sample Popmic124T_FD_133135 | JGI IMG/M metagenome (GOLD analysis project Ga0190265, IMG submission 133135) | Populus adjacent soil microbial communities from riparian zone of Indian Creek, Utah, USA - 124 T | ecosystem: Environmental > Terrestrial > Soil > Riparian zone | place: USA: Utah | collected...
CTCGAGCAGTCTTCCTCGTCGGTGAGCTGCAGCACCACGAGCAGCGAATCCTCGCGCAAGAAGCCCTGATTCAGATCATCGCCATGGCCCGCGGGCGCGGGCGAGAGCGCGCGCAGCGCCGCCTCGAGCGGCTGTTCGAAGCCGCAGCCGTCGACGCCGAGCTTAGCGCGGCACACGGCGTTCAAGGCCAGCGCGCTGGGCGTGCCCGCGTCCCCGCGGCTCGCGTAGCGGCTCGCGTCGCCGCAGCCCAGCACCTCTCCGTCGTTCAGCTCTCCGTCGTTGCCCACGCCGTAGCAGCGGTCGACGTCCGGGATCCCGCCCACGCCGAGGTCGGTGGAGACGACGCCGACGTGGATGTCCGCCACCGCGTGGAACTCGGGCATCATGTTGCGGTCGTCGTCGCTGTTGCCGCTGGCGAGTCGTTCGATCAAGCGCGGCAACGCGTTCGCGAGCGCCTGCTGCTCCTCCATCATCGTCATCGAGTTGTCGATCACGAGCAGTAGGTCGAGCTTGTCGATCTCGCCGCTGGGCAGCCGTCCCGCGGGCAAGATCACGCCGTCGCCCGGCACGCCGCCGACGTCGTCTTGACCGCATGGCTCCTGCCTGCAGTCGGATCCGATGTGCGTCTTCGACTCGCAGGCGCACAGCGCGGTTGCGCACAGCCCGAGCAGCGCGGCGGTGAGCCGCGCGGCCGCGGTCATGGCCTGCCTTGCGCCGCTGCCTTCTTTTCGGCCTTCGCCAACGACCGCCCTGCGGCCGTCATGCTGTCTTTCCCGGACGGCCGCTGCTCGTGTTCGCCCAGCAACGTGCGGATGCGCGGCGCATGGGCCGAGCGCGGATAGCTCTCGAGAAAGCGGCGCGCGCGGGCTTCCGCAGCGCCCGTGCGCTGCAGCGCGACCAGCGCGTCGATCGCGATTACCTCGCGCTCCTGTCCGAAGATGCCCTGCGCGTAGTCGCGCTCGTGCTGCGCGGCGAGCTCGAGGCTGCGCATGGGCTGCGCTTGCAGCGCGCCGAGCGCGCGCCGGAGCAGGGCGAGCTCGCTCTCGGGATCGTTGGCGCCGGCAGCGGTCTCGCTCGCGACGTCCTGGAGCGCGGGCCGCGCCGGCCGAGCGCGCTGCGGCTTGCGCCGCAGCTCCGCGAATACCGCGCCGCCGCGCAGCGCCGGCGCGGTGCCACTATTGGCGAGCACCGGCGCGAGCGGGCGCACCTCCGTGGCCGGGGGCAGCACCGGCACGGGCGAGACTGCGGTCGCCACGGCCACCTGCGCGCTGAGCGCGGCCGGCTGACCCAGCACCGCGGCGTCTTGGCTTTGCGTATCGTGTACGGAGACGCGCCAGGCCCCGAAGCCCGCGCCGATCAACAGCGCCAGGCCGCCGCCGCGCAGCCAGGCCGAGCGCGTCGACTGGCGCAGCAGCCGCGCCTGGATCGGCCCGGAGCTCGGCGTCGCGCCGGCGATCGCCGTGTTCACGCCGCGCTTCACGCGCTCGAGGGCAGCAGGTGCCGGCCATTGCTCGCGCGCCGCGCCGACCGCTGCAGCGAGCCGCAGCTCTGCGGCGTCGTCGTCGTTCCGGCCGCTCATTCCATCCTCCATCCCGCCGGGTCGGCAGCGAAGCTCGCCTGTAGGTGTTTGCGCGCGGCGTACAGCCGCGCGTACACGGTGAACTTGGAAACGCCCTGGACTTCGGCGATTTCCTTCACGTCCAACTCCTCGATCGCGTGCAGCACGAACGCTTCGCGCTGGGCAGGTAGGAGCGCACCGAGCGCGGCGTCGAGCTGCAGCAAGGTGCGCTGCTGAGCGAGCTCGCGCTCCTGGCGGGGCGGCGCGCTCTGCACCGGCAGCTCGGCTCGCGGCTGCTCGCGGCGGCGGTAGGCGCGGTCGCGGTGATTGCTCGCGACGCGCAGGCAGATGCCGTAGACCCAGGTGCGCACGGCCGAGCGCCCTTCGAACGTCGGCAGTTTGGCGTGGACGGTCACGAATACTTCCTGGCACACGTCTTCGACATCCGAGGGGGCGATCCCGAGCCGGGGCAGCATGCGCATGACGTAGGGCGCGAGCTCGCTGAAGACAGTCTCGAACTTGGGGAGGGGGCGCAGCGGATCGCGCGCGGCGGCCGGCGGCGCGGCGGCAGCCGCTGGTGGAGCCGGCGCTGCCCCGGACGCGGAGGCCGGCCCCGGCAATGCGGGCGCCTCCTCGGTCACCGCCATGACGCGAACCGGCAGAGCCACTGGACTATGAGTAGGCATACCCGAGCCGCTTTTTCGATGGGCCGCGCCGAGCCCGCGCGCAAGCGGAACGCTCGCAACCCGGCGCGGAGCCGCCCCGGTCCGCTATGAGCTGGAAAGCACAGGACTTTTGTCCTGGAGCCGAGGGCGGTGCGAGCGCCGGCATTCAGTCGCTGCCCGAGAGCCAGGTCAGCCCCAGCGTGGCCTCGGCGTACAGTGCCGACACCTGGTACGCGTCCCAGATGGCGCCGGTGTTGGACTTGAACTGCAGCTTCGCGCGGTTGAGCGGGACTCCGGCGTGGGCCGCGAGCTCGATCGCGAAGCCCTCGCCCAGCCACAACGCGCCGCGCGCAGAGACGAACGGTGCGGGCGCGAGCACGGTGACCTCGTCGGGTTTGACCAAGTCGACGCTGCGCGCCTGGGTCAGCAGCGCTTCCACCCCCGCGCAGCCGCTGGTCTCGAACGTGGCCTGACCGTCCCGGCGCGTGCACGCGGCCAGCGCGTAGCGCGAGGTGGCGACGAACAGCGTGCCGTTGCTGTCGTCGGCGTTGAGCGGGGTTTGATCCTCGCTCGCGAACGCCGCCGAAGCCTCGAACGCCGGCATGTGCGGCGGCACGAGCCCCACGCTGACGTGCGCGCCCAAGACCGCGTTCGGCGTCGTGCCCAGCACGCCGGCGCCGGCTCCGCGCAGCGAGAAGCGCCAGCTGGCCGCGGGATCGGAGCTCCTGGCGGACGCCAGGCCGTCGCGGCGCCGCAGCGGGAGCCGCGCGCGTGGCGGCGGCGCGGTCGGACGGGCCGCGGTGGCGGGCGTGGCGGCGGGCGCGTTCTGCTCGAGCCGCTCGAGCGCTTGGCCGAGCAAGCTCGCGACGTCGTCCGGCAGCGCGATGCCGGCACCCGCGAGCCCGCGCTCGGGGTACAGCGTCACGGCGATCACCAAGGTGATCGCGTCGTCGAGCGAGCGGCACTCGCGGGTCAGCGAGCTGAGCTCGCGCACGCCGAGCTGCTGGCCCGCGGCATCGTTGAGCGCGAGCAGCACCGTGAAGCCGCCGTCCGCGAGCGGCTGGATGTGCCCTTCGAGCGCGAACTCCGCCGTGCCCGCCGGTTCGAACACCGCACGCCCGAGCCGCGCTTCGACGCGCTGCGCCAGCTCCGTGGGTCCGATGCACCCCTCCGCGCCCGGCGCCCGCGTCCAGTGCAGCGCGACCGGCAAGCCTTCGGCCTGCGCGGCCACGGGCAACGCGCATGCGATCGCCCATGCGGCGAGCGCAAACGCGTGCTGGTCAGCCCGACGCGCCTTCATCGCAGCGGAGTATGGCGATGGATTCAGTTGCCGTGTCCACCCTTGTCAAAGCGGCGTGCTTTGTCTATGCCCCGACGTTCGATGCGCGTCTCCGCTGTCAGCTTGCTGCTCGCCGTGCTGCTCGCCGTGCTGCCCGCCTGTGGCGCGGAGCCCGCGCCCAAGCGCGAGTGGACGCCCGCGGATCACGGCCAGCCGGCCAACCCCGACGAGTCGATGATCGCCACCGATCGCGTGATCCCGGGCGAGGATCCCGAGGCGCGCGCCGCCCGCGCGCTGTGGAACGCGATCTGCACCAGCTGCCACGGCCGCGATGGCCGGGGAATGGGCGAGAAACGCCCGCCGGGGGCGACGATCGCGGACTTCACCAGCGCCGCGTGGCAAGCCAGCCGCAGCGACGAAGCGCTCGCGCTGGCGATCGGCGAAGGGCGCGGGATGATGCCGCCCTTCGCCAAGCAGATCAATCCGCAGGGCATCCTGGCCATGGTGCGCCACGTCCGGCGCTTCGCGGAGCCGCCGCCCTCGGCCGAGGCAGCAGGCGAGCCAGCCGAGGCCGCCGAGCCCGGCGCCGGCCCCAACCCGCCGCCGACCCAGGCCCCCTGAACGGGCCTTACGGTTGTATGATCGGGGCCATGCGCGCGGCCTGCATCCTGGCGTGCTCGTGTCTGCTCGCGGCGACCACCGCGGCGCAAGACGCGGCGATCGTCCCGGCGAGCACGCCCGCACCCAAGCTGCTGCTCCTGCCCGCATACGCGCAGGGCCTCGATCCCGCGGTCGCGCCTTTCGTGGACCGGGGCCTGCAGCGCGGCGCAGCGCAGAGCGGCTACGCGCAGGTGACGGACTCGAGCGCGGGAGCGCAGACCGCCGTACCGGCCGGGACGGCGGTCGTGCCCAGCATGGTCGAGCTGTGGCAGCGCGTGCATCTGAGCGGAGCCGACTACGCCGTGGTCGCGCTGGTCTCCGCGCGCGAGGGGCGCTACGCGCTCGAGCTGCGCGTGGCCTGCCGCGACGGGCGAGGCCCGTTCTACGCGCACGCGCAGGCGAGCAACGTGGAGCTGGAGCAGGCGGCCGCCGCCCTGTTGGCAAGCGCGCTGCCGGGGCCGAGCCCGATCCCGAGTCCGAACCCGAGCCCGATCCCGAGTCCGAACCCGATCCCGAGTCCGAACCCGATCCCGGGTCCGACGCCGAACCCGAGCGCGCAACCGGTTCCAGCGCCGAGCCCGAGCGCGCGTCCCGCGACTGCTTCCGGGGTCAATCCGTATCGGAACGCGATCCCCAATCCCAATCCCTATCGCAGTCGGTTCCGGGCCCGCGAGCAGAGCCCGGCGCGCGAGCACAACCCGTATCGCCGAGCCAATCCGTACCGCGGGCCGAGCTCTTCGGCCGGCTCATGGTCGGATCGCGTGCGCGTCGTCGCGCACGACGAGGTGGTGTTCGGGATGGATCGCGACGGCTTCGTCGGCGCGCTGCTCGGGGTGCGCGCCGACTATCAGATCGGGCCCGCGCTGTTTGTCGGCGCGTACGGCGGGTACGCGAATCTGCCGGGACGCGAGACCCGCGCTCACTCGTTTCTCACCTACGCTCAGCTCGAGCACCGGATCCAGATCAGCGAGCAGGTCGGTGTGCCGTCGCGGCTCGCGCTCGGCTATCTCGCGCGCAACGGCGCGGTGCTGCGGCTGGCGTCCGGGATCGCGCTGCGCGTCACCGAACGCTTCGAGCTGGTGCTCGACCTGCTGACGCCGATGTTCTGGGTCACGCCCGACACCACGCTGTTCTCGCTCGATCTCGGCGTGGAGCTCGGCGCCCGGCTCTGATCCCGCGCAAAGCTTGAGCGCAGCGCGCGCGGTGGCGCATGATCACGGCCTGGAGGCTCGCGTGTTCGCCAACCGATCGCTTCGCTTCGTCTCGTTCGCATGGCTCACGGCCGGGATGCTGGTCGCGTGCACGCGAGCTGCTGCGCCGCCGCCCCAGGCGCCGGCGCCTGCTGCCGCGGCGCCGACCGGCCGGCTCCCCGGCGGCGTGGTTCCCACCGCGTACAACCTCGAGCTGACCATCCGGCCGGAGCAAGACCGCTTCGCCGGGCGCGCGCAGATCGCGATCAGCCTCACCGCGCCGGCGGCGTTCTTCTGGCTGCACGGCAAGGACTTGAGCGTGAAGCAAGCGGTCGCGCAGGTGGGCCCGAAGCTGGTCACCGGCCGCTACAGCCAGGTCGACGACAGCGGCCTCGCGCGCATCGACTTCAGCGAGGTCCTGCCCGCGGGCAGCCACGTGATCACGATCGACTACGACGCGGCGTTCAATCGCCAGCTCTCCGGGCTGTACAAGGTGGACGCGGGTGGGGCCGCCTACGCGTTCACGCAGTTCGAGCCGGTGCGCGCGCGGGTCGCGTTTCCGTGCTTCGACGAGCCGCGCTTCAAGACGCCGTTCGACGTGAGCTTGACCGTGGCGGCCGAGCACGTCGCGGTCAGCAACACGCCCGAAGTCGCGAGCGAGGCCACGGCCGAAGGGCTCAAGCGCGTGCGCTTCGCCACCACCAAGCCGCTGCCCACGTACCTCGTGGCGTTCATCGTCGGGCCGCTCGACGTGGTGGCCGCGACGCCGATCGCGCCGAGCGAGCTGCGCCTCGCGCCGCTGCCGCTGCGCGGGATCGCGGTCAAAGGTCAGGGCGCAGCGTTGAGCTACGCGCTCGAGCACACCGGCCCGCTGCTGCTCTGGCTCGAGCGCTACTTCGGCGTCGCCTATCCGTACGAGAAGCTCGACATCATCGCGGTGCCGGACTTCTCCGCGGGCGCGATGGAGAACGCGGGCGCGATCACCTTCCGCGATCGGCTGCTGTTCGTCGATCCCAAGACCGCTCCCGAGTCCCAGCTGCGCGCGTACGCGAACGTGATGGCGCACGAGCTCGCCCATCACTGGACCGGCAACCTGGTCACCATGCCGTGGTGGGACGACATCTGGCTGAACGAAGGCTTCGCGACCTTCATGGCGACCAAGACCGTCGCGGCCGTGCATCCCGAGCAGCAAGCCTGGCTCGAGCAGCAGAGCGACGTGCAGTGGGTGATGGACGGAGACAGCCGCCAGAGCGCGCGCCGCATTCGCCAGCCGATCGAGACCACGCACGACATCGCCAACGCGTTCGACGGCATCACCTACCAGAAGGGCGCGGGCGTGCTCGGCATGTTCGAGCGCTGGCTGGGCGAAGAGGTGTTCCGCGCCGGCATCCAGGCGCACCTCCGCGCGCACCTCCATGGAGTGGCGACCAGCGCCCAGCTATTGGCTGCGCTCGGCACCGCCGCGAGCAAGGACGTGGCCACGCCGTTCGGCACGTTCCTCGACCAGGTGGGCGTGCCGTTGATCTCCGTCGAGGTGCGCTGCAGCGCCGATGGCAAGCAGAACGAGCTCGGGCTCAAGCAGACGCGCTATCTGCCGATCGGCAGCGGCGCGGAGCGCACACAGCTGTGGCGCGTCCCGGTGTGCGCGCGCTACCAGGTGGGCGGGCTGACCGACGAGCTGTGCACCTTGCTCGATGGCGCCGAAGGCGTGATGCCGCTCGACGGCGGCGCGTGCCCGGCGTGGGTGATGCCCAACGCCGATGGCGCCGGCTACTACCGCTGGTCGCTGTCCGCGCCCGAGCTGGAGAAGCTGCGCAAGGCCGGCTACGCCAAGCTCACGGCGCGCGAGCGGCTCTCGCTCGCCGACAGCTTGAAAGCCGGCTTCGAGAGCGGCGCGCTCGAACCGGCGGCGGTGCTGGCGCTACTGCCGAGCATGGCCGCCGACGAGGACCGTAGCGTCGCGACCATGCCGATCGGGTTGCTGCGCTGGATCCGCGACTACGCGCTCGACGAAGCGACGCGGCCCGCGCTCGACCGCTACGCGCGCGAGCTGTATGCAGGCCGGCTGCGCAAGCTGGGCTGGAAGGAGCGGCCCAAGGAGAGCGGCGATCAGAAGCTGCTGCGCGCGGAGATCATCGGCTTCCTCGCGCTGAGCGTGCGCGATCAGGCCACGCGCGCTCAGCTCCAGCAGCTCGGCAAGCAATACCTGGGGGCGGGGGTGAAGCCCAAGCCCGAAGCCGTGCCCAACGACCTGCGCAACCTGGCGGTGCAGGTCGCCGTGCAGCAGGGCGACGACGCGATCTTCGACACCGTGCTCAAGCGCTTCGGCGAGACGCAGGAGCCGATCGAGCGCGAACGCCTGCTCGGCGCGCTCGCCAGCGTGACGGACGCGCGCAGCACCCGCGTGCTCGCGCTCACGCTCGACGCGATCCTGCGCAGCAACGAGGTGATGGTTCCACTGCGCTACCAGACCGGCGACGAGCGCACGCGCGAGGCCGCGTTCCAGTACTTCGAGCAGAACATCGACGCGATCGTGCGGCGCCTCTCCCCCGAGCGCAGCGGCGGGCTGCCCTGGCTGGCGTACGGCTTCTGCAGCAAGGCCGGCGCCGACCGCGCGCGGGCGCTGTTCGCGCCGCGGATCGAGAAGCTGCAGGGCGGGCCGCGCTCGCTGGCCTCGGTGCTCGAAGGCCTCGCGCTGTGCAGCGCCGAGGTCGCCCAGCTGCGCGCGCCGATCGCCGCCTTCTTCACCCAGAAGGGCGCTGCGAAAGCCGCTGCTCCAAAGGCGGCGCCGGCTACGACGGCCGCTCCAACAGCGCCCCCTCCGACAGCGCCCCCTCCGACAGCGCCCCCTCCGACAGCGGCCCCTTAACAGGAAAACGGCAGGCAGGCCCCATTGCTGCGTCCTGCCTGCCGTCCTCCTTCCTGGCGAAGTCGTTTACTGCGGTACGCAGGCGCACACGGCCGGGTTGTCGTCGAACGGGGTCCCGGCGAGGCACGTCACCGCCGCGGCGCTGCACGTGCACATCCCGCCGCAATCCGCGCCGCCGTTGTTCGGGTCGCAGTCGTCGCTCGGGTCGTCGACGCACACGCCGGCGCCCGGGCAGGGGATGCCGGCGATGCCGCCGCAGAACACCTTCTCGGTGGACTGGGCCGGGACGCAGGCGCAGACCGCGGGGTTGTCGTCGAAGAAGGTACCCTCGATGCACAGCACCGCGGCGCCGCTGCACGAGCACACGCCGCCGCAATCATTGCCGCCGTTGTTCGGGTCGCAGTCGTCGCGCCAGTCGTCGACGCACATGCCCGCGCCTGGGCAGTCGATGCCCGCGATGCCGCCGCAGAACGGACCCGGCTCGCAGAACTGCTTGGTACAGCCGCCGCCGGGCTCGACGCAGATCCCGCAGCTCTCGTTACAGCACTCCTGACCGACGCCACAGGTCGTCGGACCGCAGCGCTCGCCCACGCATTCTTGCTGTGTGCAGACGCCGCCGGGCTCGGTACAGATGCCGCAGCTCTCGTTACAGCACACTTGACCCTTCGCGCAGTCCACCGGACCGCACGGTCCACCCGGGGGCTCGCAGAACTGCTCCGTGCAGGAGCCGCCGGGCTCGACGCAGATGCCGCAGCTCTCGTTGCAGCACTCCTGACCGCGTTCACAGGTCACGGCGCCGCAAGCTTTGCCGCCCCCAGCGTTGCCGGCGTTGCCGCCGCCCTCGTGACCGCCGCGCACCCAACGACTGCAGGGCGATGCGCCCACCAGCAGCCCCGTCAGCATTACGATCATCGTCGCACTTCGCATCATCGATCCCTCGTTTGCTCGCGCCTGCCGGCGTCGTTGCGTTGCGCAGGAAATCTAGACCGCGGTTCGGCGCTTGGCCCCCGCGCGCCGCGACAAAGCCTGGATCGCCTACGCACCGCTTCGTGCGTTACCGGGACAGCTCGCTTTGCCGCGATGGCACGGTCTGGCACACGCCGAGACGCGAACTCGAGCCTGCCCCCTACGAAGGCGGGCCTGATCGATGGCAAACTGGTGGCATAGCGGTTGCTCGGAGCCAACGCGGTCGATCATGGGATGTTCGAGCTCTGTAGGCGGCGTACGCCGATCGTGGGTGCACGCGGTGCTGTGGTTCGCGCTGCTCTCGCCGGCAGCTGAACTGGGCTGCGCCGGGGGCGAGGCCGCGCCGCCCGGTCCCGACTGCACGCGGCTGTTCGATCCCACCGCGGCGGTCGACAGCGCGAGCTCTACCCTGCGCGTCAACGAAGTCGTCAGCGACAACGACGGCGTCGAGATCGACGAGCTCGGCGAGACCGACGACTACGTCGAGCTCTACAACGCGGGCCGCAAGGCGATCGCGCTGGCGACACACTTCATCGCCGACGAGAACGACCGCGTCCACCGCTTGCCAGCGCACCAGCTCGCCCCGGGGCAGACCGTGCTGCTCTGGGTCGACGAACAGCTCGAGCAAGGCGCGATGCACCTGCCGTTCAAGATCGGGAGCGGCGGCGACCGGATCACGCTGATCGGCCCGACCTGCGTTCCGGCCGATCGCGTGAAGGTCCCCGCGCTGCAGCTCAACGAGAGCTACGCGCGCTTCCCGGACGGCGGCGAAGGCCACGTCTGTCGCTACGCGAGCCCCCGGCGCGCCAACGGCGAGAGCTGCGAGCCCGCCGACCCGCCGGAGCTCAGCGACGACGTGCAGTTCGCGCCGTACGCCTGGCCCGAGCGCTTCGCCGCGCCGAAGGGCCCGCTGGTGATCAGCGAGCTCGCGCTGCGGCCCGCCCGCTACGTCGAGGTCGTGAACATCGGCGACAGCGCGCTCAAGCTCGCCGACTACGCGCTGCGCGTCGACGCGACCGGGCCCGGCCTCGCCCCGCCGGGCGCGGACGCCGGCGCGCTGCTCGCCTGGCCGAGCGCAGCGCTCGCCCCCGGCGCGCACCTGACCGTGGCGGTGACGGATGCCGACGTCGCCGCGATCGAAGCCAAGCCCGAGCGCGAGGGCGTGGTGAGCGTGTTCACCGCAGACGGGACCGCGGTCGATCGCATCGACTTCGTGCAGCTGCCGGCGGACGCGGTGCTCGCCCGCGTGCCCGACCACGCGCA
>Ga0190265_10003719_pt1 | contig 10449 bp, 15 predicted proteins | sample Popmic124T_FD_133135 | JGI IMG/M metagenome (GOLD analysis project Ga0190265, IMG submission 133135) | Populus adjacent soil microbial communities from riparian zone of Indian Creek, Utah, USA - 124 T | ecosystem: Environmental > Terrestrial > Soil > Riparian zone | place: USA: Utah | collected...
CAAGACCCTCGACGAGATCGGCAAGGTCTACGGCGTCACCCGCGAGCGCATCCGCCAGATCGAGTCCAAGACGATGAGCAAGCTGCGTCACCCGTCACGGTCGCAGGTCCTGCGCGACTACCTCGACTGAGAATCCTCCTCAGCCCTGCGTGAAATCCCTGAAATCTCAGCAGAAATCTGAACTTGTTGGCGACACGCTAGCACCGTACAGCGCTTCTAGTCCAGATATTCGATAGCGTGTCGGCATGAGGAACGATCGCCCGTGGTCCGGGAGGGACTGGATTCTGACCGCTGTCTTGGGCAGCGCCTTGCTACTGATGTCAGTTCTTTCGTTCGCGGATGGAGCCGAGACTCAGGGTTGGTTGGGCGTCGGACTTCTCATTGCGGGGGTCCCCTTGGTGGCCGCGGCCCGCAGCCGGCGCTCACGATGACGCTCACCAGTGCCGACCTGACGCTCCTGCTGCAGTCCTGGGAACTGAGCCTGCGCGCCGAACGCAAGAGCGAACAGACCCTCAAGTCTTACGGCGACGGCGTCCGCGCCTACCTGCGATGGGCAGAGACCAACGGGCTCGAGGCTGACCTCTCCCGCGCCCAAGTCCGAGGGTTCGTTGACTCACTCCTAGCGGGCGGCAACGCAGCATCGACAGCTCGATCCCGCCAGCTCGCCGTCAGGCGGTTCTCGGCTTGGCTCGCAGAGGAAGGCGAGACAGAGGTCGACGTCCTCGTCGGGTTGAAGCCGCCGAAGATCGACCAACCGGTGATCGAGCCGTTGGCGGACGCCGAGATCAAGGCACTCCTCAAGGCCTGCAACGGAACGGAGATGCGCGACCGAAGAGACGAGGCCATCGTCAGACTGATGGTCGAAACTGGCGCACGGGCAGGGGAGACCGCCATCCTGAAGCTGCCTGACCTCAACCTCGCCGAGGGCAGCGTCATCATCCGCCGCGGCAAGGGCGGCAAAGGTCGAAGCGTCCCATTCGGCCCACAGACCGCCAAGGCCATCGACCGCTACGTCCGTTCTCGACGCAGTCACAGGCTCGCCGCATCCGACGACCTGTGGCTGGGGGACCGGGGCAAGAAGTTCGGATACGACGCTCTACACAAGACCCTCGCCATGCGGGCCAAGAAGGCCGGCATCGAAGGCTTTCACCCGCACAAGCTCCGCCACACAGCTGCCCACCGCTGGCTCGCCGCTGGCGGCTCAGAAGGCGGGCTCATGGCCGTGGCGGGCTGGACTCGTCCCGACATGCTCATGCGCTACACACGTGCCCAGGCCGCTGGCCGTGCCGCAGAGGAAGCCAAGAATTTGAACCTGGGGGACCTGTGAACGACGAACCCGACCCCTACGCGGAGGATCGACGCATCAGGAAGATGCGACCGGAACAATGGAAGCGCCACCGCCGGCTCGAGGTGTGGTGCGAGAGCGGTAAGTGTGCCGTGGTGCGCGTATTCGACGTCCCAAATGGACGCCTGATCCAATGCACCAGTGAGGCCAACATCAAGGAGATGCGCGAACGCGGGTCGGTCGGCGGCGATGAAGATTGGTCGAAGCGGCGTGCGTTCTTCATCACCGAGGAACTCCTCGAACGAGGCGAACAGCTAACGCTCGTCTGTGAGTGCCGGCAGACCACCGAACGCCTCGCCTCGGTGCGGAAGATCAACGCCTTGGTCGGCGGCAAGCCGCGCGTGTCGATCACCGCCGTGTTGTCCGACTAGATATACGCTGTGCTGTAACTAAATCATCGTGAAATGCTACGTGGGCTGAGCCCACACCCCCGCGAGATGAGCACCGCGGACGACCCCCGAAAGGGCGACGTCCCGTGCCATCAACATTCAAGGAAGACCGTTCGGCAATCGCCGAGATTGCGGCTCACACCTCCTGGGCCAGAACGACGGACCGCTCGGCGAGAACCGCTCCCGCGCGTGCGGCCCTCGATGCCAAGTTCCTCGCCGAGGCAGACGGCGACCCGATCCGCGCCGCACACCTGCGCAAGGCGTACTTCAAGCGGCTCGCTCTCAAGTCCGCTCAGGCACGCCGCCACAATGGTGGTGCGGCGTGAACTCACCCCCACACGAGAGAACCGGCCCTGGCGGGGCCGGTCCTGAGCTCTCGAGGACGATCAAGAACGTTGCTCGCAGTCTATCTGTCCCCGCTGTCACTTCTGCGGATGACACGATCACCGCGGCCATCAAGTACGCCGAAGCCGGCTGGTATGTCGGGTACGTCAACACGGCAAGTCGTAACCCGAAGAGCCCTGAGGCGATGGCCCGCCGTTGGCAGGACAAGACAACCCGCGACCCCGCAGTCATCGCAATGATGTTCGCCGGGACCGATCGCGGCATCTTCCTGCACGCCGGCCGATCCGGTGCCGTCATCGTCGACGTCGACACCCCAGAGAAGCTGCACCCCGACCTGGCGCAGGTAATCCTCGACCTCAAGCCGCCGAAGCAGTCGACCCGACCCGATCAGCCGGGCCGCTGTCACTACATCTTCGCCCAACCGGCAGGCAGGAGCCTAGGCAACAGCGTCGGCTCCCTTGGTTCGGGATGGGGCGAAATCCGTGGCAAGAACGGCGTCATCGTCGTTGCGCCCACCGTCCACGCCGAAGGCGGCCTGTACCAGTGGCTCGCGACCGGTGACGTGCCAGAGCTGCCGCCGAGCCTCAGTGAACAGTTGCCTGACGCTCTGGCCGCCGTAGACGCAGCCGATGACTACCAGGTCACAACCTTCCTGACTCAGCACACCGGCCGATCCAGAACCGAACTGCTCGACATCCACGTGCAGGCTTACCGGAACAAGTGCGCCTCTGGCGAGTCGCGGCACGACTCCATGAATGGTCATCTGGCCGGGGCGATGAAGGAAGCAAAGGCTGGCTTCTATGGAGCGCAGATCGCCGCGGACACCCTGCAGTCGGTGTTCCTAGAGGAAGTCGCCAAGACCCCTCACGGCAAGCAGAAAAGCAGTCGAACCGGTGCCGCCGCCCGCAACGAATGGCGCGGGCTACTTGCTTGGGCCGTGGCACAAGCAAGCGCGTCGGACAGCTTGGAGACACAAGCTCGTGTCGCCGAGAAGGTGCCCGACCTGACTGAACTGGTCGTCTCCGTCGACGCTGATACGCGCGTATCAGCAGACGACGCCACCGAGGCCGCCCTTGATGCCGCAGCCGCCTTCGCCCGCGAGGTAGACCGCGAAGCATTCAAGCTCCGCGTCAGGGACGCCGCGCAACGAAAGGTCAAAGCCGCGCGCAGTGGTGAGACGTTCAAGCCCACGTTTATTGGCCTCGACGAGTTTTCCGCCATCGAGTTCAACGAACAACCGTGGCGCATCGACCAGCTCATGCGTACCGGCAGCCGAATCGTCGTCGCTGCTCAGTACAAAGCCGGCAAGTCGACACTCGTCGGGAACACGGTGCGGTCACTCGCCGACGCCGTGCCGTTCCTCGACAAGTTCGACACCGAACCGGCACGGGTAGCCCTGATCGACAACGAGCTGCACCAACCCACCCTGCAGCAGTGGCTGGACGACCAAGCCATCCTGAACCAAGCCGCCGTGAGGCTGATGCCCCTGCGCGGCAGGACCGGCTCGTTCGACATCCTCGACCCCGCCATCCGCACGGAGTGGGCCGAAGCCCTCGCCGACCAGACGGTCGACGTCGTCGTATTCGACTGCCTACGTCCCGTCCTCGACGCACTGGGGCTGAGTGAAGACAAGGACGCTGGCCGCTTCCTGGTCGCCTTCGACGCACTCCTCACCGAGGCCGATGTGTCCGAGGGCATCGTCGTACACCACATGGGCCACAGCGGCGAGAGATCCCGCGGTGACTCCCGCATCCTCGACTGGCCCGACGCCACCTGGAAGCTAGTCCGACAGGAACCCGACGACCCCGGCAGCGCGCGCTACTTCTCCGCGTTCGGCCGGGACGTCGACCAACCCGAGGGTCGGCTCGAGTTCGACCCGCTCACCCGTCGCCTCAGCCTCATCGGTGGAAGCCGGAAGGAATCGGCTGGCGAAGAGGTCATTGAACCACTGCTTGAGCTGCTAGACGACAACACCGATGGGCTCAGCGGGCGCAAAGTCGAGGAGGCCCTGATGCCAGCCGGCTACACCAAGGCTGCCATTCGCTCAGCGCTCAAGGCGGCTCGTGAGCGTGAGCTGACCGTCCAGGTGCCGGGAAAACAGAACGCCATCATCCATCGGCTGAACCCAAGTGCGCCAAGTGCGCCAGAAGTGCGCCAGCGCACAAGTGAAGAGTGCGCCAGTGCGCCTATAGGGCGCGCACACACTCACTCGGTTGAGGCAAGTGAGCCGCTGGCGCACTCTCCTGACTTCTACGACCTGTTCAACAACGACCCCGCCGTCACCCTCGTCGAACGAGAACTTGGCGCAGTCGTCATCTCAGAGGAAGTGAGCTGATGCCCACGACCTTCCCCGATTGGCGCGTCGGCCCCGACCCGCTCCGGTGTACGAGCTGCACCGCAACCGAGGCCGCGTGCGACAACAAGCAGATGTTCGCTGGTCGGCATTGCTGCGAAGCCTGTGACCACCCACCACCGAAGGAGAACCAATGAACGACGAGAAGCAGGAACGCCAAGAGTTCGTTGCTCGGCTGTTCGGCACCAAACCCGATCCCGAAAAGCCCGGCGACGCCAACCGTGGCAACCACGTCCCCAACGAAGGAACGAATCCAGCACTACCCCGGAGCGACCGCGACCTCCGCGAGTTCGCCCGCCAGCTATTCGCCCGCGACTAACCAACCCACCACAAGAGGAGCACCACCCATGCGAACCATCAACCGCACCACGACCACCAACATCATCGCCACCGTCGATCGACTCGGCGGATCCATCCCGAAGAAGGCCGCCGCCGAGTGGGAGAAGCTGAATGTCCTGTACGACAAGGCGAACAACCTGAACCCAGTGGACAACCGCGCCAGCGCAGTCCTGGCCGTCCTCGAAGCAGACGGAGACCTGCACAGCGACCCCGCCGTACAGCGGGCCGTCACCGCCCACGAAGTACGCGACACCCACGGCCCCATCGCGGCGGAACTCGACAGGCGCGTGACCGCATTCCTCGACACCTACGGCTCCGACCTCCTCGAAAGCCTCCGACAGCCCTTCGACCAGGCCGCGGCAACCATCACCGAATGTCTGGACAAGCTCGGAGACGTCGCACTCGACGACAGCACTGCCACACTCAGACGAGGCGGTGACGCCGCACAGATCTGGCTCGACGCCCAAGTCGCCACCAAAGCCATCAGCGACATCGTCACCACGATGAAGCTGATGAGTCCCTCGCCCCTCGACGCCCGCTACCAACTGCTCCTCTTCGCGGACGTCTCACCGGCCACCTTCATCGACGACCAGCTCACTGGAGTGAAGCTGTCCGCATGGGACGCGGCACGACGCGGCTACCCGCTCTCGTTCGCCACACCGGCAACAGCCAAAGAGCGTCGAGACGCCATCATCGCGGAGAGGCAGCAGCGCGCGCAGCACGCCGAAGGCGCATTCGCCAGGGAACATCGCCGCACCCGCGGCGATGGAGGAGTAGTAGTCGTTCGATGATCCCCCAGACCGTCGAGGGCGACGTGCTCCTACTCGTTGCCCCGGCCTATCGGGTGCCGGCCCTTGCTCCTTTGCCTTGATTCCGAGGGTCGGCACCCACCCACACGAAGGAGTGAAGACCGATGAACAACACGACTAGAGAGATTGGCCCTATGCGGGAGCGGGCCGCGCCGAACAGGCGAGGGGAAGGTTCCCCTGGGCCTTCGAGCCGTCCGCCTCTCCTGCATAGGCAAGAACCCTCCCCGACGTTTTTTCCACCACAGGAGTTCTGACATGACGAGCCTCATTGAAGCTCTTGAGACGGGCGACAACCGCACGTTGTTGGTAGCGATGCGGGACAAGATCGCTCAAACGATCGACGAGGGTGTCAGTCCTCGCGACCTGTCGAGCCTGTGCCGTCGATTAATCGACGTGGCCAATGCAGTCAGAGCGCTAGATGCCGCTGCCGACGCCGACGAGGGACTGCCGATCGGGAAGTTGCGGGCCGTGCTCGACGAGAAGTTCGACCCGACGGCGATATGACGGACCGACACTCAATTGTCGACTCCCCGCGCTAACTTTCGTCGAGGTTCGTGAGGAACACAGAGAAGCGGGCTTCCGCCGAAGCCTGACGTCTTGCGTGGTCGTCGAGGACCTGTCGACGAGTGAGGCCCCGTTCCTTCATCTCCCAGAGGATGAAGTCCTCCATCGACGGGTTCATCCCGCGGCTCGCGAAGAAGGCGCGTTCGGGATGCTCACTCGACGACGTCACCGAGCATCCCTCTCCGGATCTCGGCAGGCACTGCCTCCGCCTCGCGGCGAGGGCGCGCCCGTCCTTCATGTAGGCCGCGACGAGGCTCCTCATCTGAGGCAACAGTGACCTGTTCCCAGGTCATCATCGACGGCGCGATCATGCCGCCAGCGTAGGCACCCCGCCCGAAAGGGCCTCTGACCTTGGGTCAGGCCTCCACGGGGCTCTCGACCCCGACGCTTTCGTCCGCTGTCTCCTCGTCCTCTTCTTGGTCGGCCGACCGCAGCTTCATTGGCTTGACGAGACTCATGAGCGGGATCGGCATCCGAAGCCGCGCGGCCATGGACTGGAAGGCTTCCCGGATGTGGGGCGCGACCGAGACCACTGTGGACAGGCCGAGGAAGTCCACCATCACGTCTTCGGGGATTGTCACCGGTTCAGGCGCCACGTACAGGACCTCGATGCCGACCACCACGCGGAGGTATCTGTTCTCTGAGGCGCACGAAACATCGATCTTCACTTTCGTACCGTCCGTGCTGATCTGTGGGTTCAGGTTGAGCTGAGGCTCATCCGGCTCTAGAGGTGGATCGTCCGCTTCGGGAACCGCCAAGCGTTGCGCCGACACTTCCGTGTAGCGAATGTCCTCGAGCTCGAGAAGATCGCGCAACACGGAGACATCCTCGATGGTGCGGCGTCCGGGTTTGCTCATCCGTTGACGCGCACCGCGCGCAGCTGCCTGCCGGCGGCTTTCCAGGTGACATTTTCGACCTGTTGATTGGTCGGCAGGCGAGCTGGAATGACCGCAGTGACCTTCCCATTCGGGATCGGCTTGAAGTCGGTGATGAAGTGGAAGATGTGCGTGTCGACAGCCAACGCGTAGCGGCGGATTGTCGACATTCGCGGGTCGCCGCCAGCTCGCTCGAAGTCGGAGATCGTCGCCTGGGTGACGCCGATCCGCTTTCCGAGCTGTTTCTGGCTCAGGCCGCGTTCGACGCGCTTGTCCACCAGGCTCGCCAGCAGCTCCTCGTCGCTATCGAGGAGGAGTTCGGCTTTGTGAGTGAGTTCGGGGTCAGGATCGACGCCGAGCATCTCGTCGATGGAGGCCATGCCCCGAGAGTAGCAAGAAACAGGTTGCAGTCTATCTGAACCAAGAAACAGGTTGCAGTCTATGCAAACTCAGTTCCTTCCACCCTGACGCGTTCAGCCAGATGAATCTGCTGCTGTTGATCCTCGATTGAGACCTTCTCGTGTGCGTTGAGGCCGCGCATGATGGTCGGCTCGTCCCGGGGCTCATCGAAGTACAACCGAACCTGGTGGTCGGTCGCCCCTTCTGGAGTCACCGTGTGATGACGCCAACGCAGCTCAAGCAGTTGCGGATTGGTACTGATCGGCGCTACGTCGTGCCACCGCTCGGGCTTGGTCTTCATGACTAGCTCGCCCTTGACCGCCCGCTTCAGCGACCGCCGGATCGCCGCTCGCCTCGAGGCTATTTCGATGTCCGTGTGCCCGCAGCCGATGAACTCCTTCAACCTGTCCATGGGCGGAGGTACACCGCAGTTTCCCTTGCTGCACGACCACTCGCCTCCATCGCGGGTAGCCCGACTTCCGTGGTACGGCTGATCTACCACGAGACCTCGGGGTCGGGATACCAGCCAGCGGGCGCTGAAGGGCTGACCATGTGGTCACGCTACGTTGCCTCATGCGAGCGCGTCTGGCCAACGGCGGATCCTGTCGCCGCTGTGGCGGGCAGCTTCCTGAGCCGTCCAGGCTCTTCTCACCCGCAGGCCGTCTATGCCGTGGCTCTGCTCGTCCTGGCCGGCGCTGACGTTGATCGCATCGTTGAGCACGTCGACCGGGCGCGGCGGAAGTCGCAGGAAACGCACCGGACGACACCGACGCCTAGCTCTTGAACTTCCTTTTCAATCGACGGACGCGCGACCCAACCCGGCCGAAGATCGAACGTGGTCGTGGTGGCGGTCCGGATGCCAGCTGCTTCACGGAGTCGACCAGGTTCTTGAGATCCGTTCGTGCGACCTCTACGGCAGTGTTGATCTCATCCATAGTAGGTATCGGCTCGTCCGAGCCTTGGAAAATCGGTGCAATGTTGTCGAGGCCGCGCACCTCCAGGGCCATCTGCTTGACGTTGAACCGGCCAAGCGTCAAGGAATCTCGATCCAGTGAGACAACGCGGTCGGTAAGCCAGGAGACCTTCTGGCCGACACTCCGGTAGGTGTCGCGCGCCTTCACCACACGCTCACGCTGTTCGTGCCTCAGTTCTTCGCGGCGATCCTCCGGGACGTGGTCGGGCATTTCGTATTCCCGCATAGATTCCACATATAGCTCGGACCGAAGCCTGTCCATCGCATCCGAGAACTCGAAGGTCAACAGCCGGCCCACCTCCAAGACGTCTTCTTCCCAGCGTTCCTCCCGTCGCTTCCGAGCCTCAAAGTGCGGAACGAGGAACTGCTGGACAAACCAGAAGATCAGAAGTGAAAGCAACGCGGTCAGAAGCAACGGCCATAGGTGGTCCCACCATGACGTCGTCGCGGGTACTGAATGGCGCCCCACTAGCAACCCCACCAACCCGTCATGCATGCCCCCACGCTATAGACCGCCCCGCGCACTAGGGGAGGTGCGCGGGAACGGCCGGAATGACAGGGCCGAGATGCGAATTCCAAACATCGGCGTATCGTGCGGCGCATCAGCATCCCTTGGGGGGCTCCCGATGTTGAAGAAAATCGCTATCGGCGTGGCCATGATCGCTGCTCTCACCACGGCCTGCGTGATCGAGGAGCCCCGCAACACGCCGCAGGAGGTCCAGACCACGTCGGACCAAGAGGACGGGTCATCCGACCGTCCGAAGGAGACGAGGTCGCAAGCAAACGCTCGAGCGAAGGGCGAGCAGTACCTAGACGGCCAGGCGTTCTCTCGCAAGGGTCTAATCAAGCAGCTGAAGTACGAGGGATTCTCGAAGAAGGACGCCAAGTACGGCGCTGACGCGCAGAACGCGAACTGGAAGAAGCAAGCGGCGCTCAAAGCTGAGCAGTACCTAGACGGCCAGGCGTTCTCTCGCCAGGGCCTGATTCAGCAGTTGAGGTACGAGGGCTTCACCCGCAAGCAGGCCGAGTACGGAGTGAGCCAGACGGGGCTCTGACGAAGGGTTCCTGAGCCCGCATCCGACCGCCCCGCGCGCTCGGGGTTGCCTTGTACGGCTGTACTAGTCCTCCAAAACGCATGCCGGGACGAGGTCGCGGGTGCACGATTGTTGTGGGTGGGAGTGTGAGGCACCGTTCCTGCGGATGGACGGCACCCGCCGCACCCAAACGCCGCCCAGGCCGGATCGGGCCCCCGAGACTGACCTGGGCGGCGCGCCTCTGTCTGAATAGGCGACCGCCCCGCGCAGTTGCATCTCACGGGGGAGAATCGCGGGGCGGTCAACAACAGGATGCGTCTGACTCGCCTCAGCGCAAGTTGTCCAGGCGGTCAGCCCCAAGCTCGAGGGCACGCGCAAGCTTGCGTGCGTCGCCAGTGTTGAAGAAGAACTCCGAGAGCGGGTCGCCGTCTTGGTCGTCTGAGTCGAACGTGGTGAACCGGAGGAACGAATCTCGCGTCAGCTTCTTGAAGGCCTCGTGCTCATAGACGCCGTGAACATAAGCGGATACGAGGTCGACGCGAACGAATGTCTCATGCCCGTCTGGGGTCCGTCCGTCGACGTAGGTGAGGACGTGTTCACAGTGGACGCCGTGCTCCGAGACAGGAGTGCCCGAGTCTCGGCCGGTGATCTCGGCATGAATGTCGCACCAGTCTTGGCACCATCCAAAGAAGTCGAGGGTCCCGTCGTCGGTGGCTCCGTGCCTCATCTCTCCGGGCCCGAGCTCGGCGATCGGCGAGATGGAAAGAAGGGTGTTGCTCCGCTCGTTAGTGGTGGACATGACAGGCTCCTCAGTCGGTGATATTTCAATGCACAGCGCTTGCTGTGATTGTCGATATCCGCTGGGGTTTCAGGAGTTCGCACAGCGTTCAGGCGTCCCTAGTGCGCGACTACCTGGACTGAGGTTCGTCCTCGATTTCGTGCACCCGTCCCGCGCACTCGGAGAGAGATGCAGAAGGGCGGTCGTGGGCTGAGCCTATGACAGCGTGTTCAAGTTCAGCTGCTC
>Ga0190265_10003720_pt1 | contig 10448 bp, 12 predicted proteins | sample Popmic124T_FD_133135 | JGI IMG/M metagenome (GOLD analysis project Ga0190265, IMG submission 133135) | Populus adjacent soil microbial communities from riparian zone of Indian Creek, Utah, USA - 124 T | ecosystem: Environmental > Terrestrial > Soil > Riparian zone | place: USA: Utah | collected...
CAGACCGTGGCGGCGGTGAAGCAGGCGTACTGGACGTTGAAGGCGACACGGGCCAACGTCGACGTCCAGCAACGATCGCTGGAACTGGCGCGCGAGCTCGCGCGCGAAAACAAGGTCCGCGTCGATGCCGGGCACATTCCGCCGATCGATCTCGTGCAGGCCGAGGCGGAAGTGGCCCAGCGGCGGGAAAACCTCATTAGGGCGCACACCGCTGCCGATGACGCCGAGGACGCGCTGCGACGACTGATCGTTGCGGCTGACGACCGCGAGTTCTGGAAGGTGCGGCTGGAGCCGGTTGAGGATCCGTCGGTGATCGCCGCACTACCCGACGTCGATGCGGCCGTTACCCATGCACTCGACCAGCGCTACGACATCGCGCGCGCCGGTCGAGAGCTCGAGAACACGCAGACGACCATCGAATTTCTCGGCAATCAGCGGCTGCCCGATGTGCGGCTTGAAACCTCGTATCGCGGCAACGGCCTGGCCGGCACGCAGTTCCTGCGCGGCGGCGGTTTTCCGGGATCGATCATCGGCACTCGCAATCGCGGGTTCAGCGACGCGCTCGGCCAGGTCTTCTCCGACGACTATCCAACATGGAGCCTCGGTATCACGGTCAGTTACCCGCTCGGCCGGAGCTTCGAGGAGGCCAACCTCGCACGCGCGCGCGTCGAGCGGCGGCAGACCACACATCGGATCGCGAGCCTGCGCATCGAGGCGGCTGAAACCGTGCGACGGGCGGGACGACAGGTCCGCAGCACGGCCGAACGCGTCGAGGCGGCGCGGGCCGGCGCCTCGCTCGCCCAGGAACGGCTGGACGCGGAACAGAAGCGCTTCGGCGTCGGGCTCTCGACGACGTTCCTGGTGACGCAGGCGCAGCGCGACCTGCTCGAAGCGCAGGTCAACCTGCTGCAGACCTCGCTCGACTTCGAGTCGGCGCTGGTGAACTTTGAAGCCGTGCAACAGGCGCCGTCGCTGGCCGCCGGCACTACGCTCGGTGTCAGGGGCGCGAGCGTGATCGTGATGCCCACGCCGGCGCCGCGCGGTCTCTTCCGTCCCGGCGCGGGGTTCTAGCGTCATGCCCCGCGCGATTGCGGTCGTTGGCGCGCCGTCGAGCATCGGGATTCGTCCGTATGACGACGGCGTGGTGCGGCACTTGAATCGGGCGCCGCTCGTGCTGCGCGAACGCGGCCTCATCACGCGCCTGGGTGCCGACGACCTGGGCGATGTCGCGCCGCCGTCGTATCACGACTTCGTGCGCCCGCCGAACGGGATGCGAAACGAAAGCCAGGTCGTGGCGTACTCCCGCTCGCTTGCCGAGCGCGTGCACGGCGCCATCGCGCACGGCCGGTTCGGCGTGGTGCTCGGGGGCGACTGCAGCGTGGTGCTGGCGTGCCTGCTGGCGGCGAAGAAGAAGGCCGGCGACGCCTTGGGGCTCGTCTACGTCGACGCGCACGCCGACTTCGCGGCGCCCGATGAGTCGCGAAGCGGTTCCGCGGCGAGCATGACGCTGGCGCTTGCGACCGGGAGGTTTCATTCGCCGCTCTCGCGGCTGGGCGGGCGCACGCCGCTGGTCGACGCCCGCCATGCGGCGCTGCTCGGCCGCCGCGACTTGCCACAGGACTGGTACGGCGACGCGGCACTCGGCGCGTCTTCGATTCTCGATGTGCCGAGCCACCGGCTGCAGTCCGACGACTGGCTGGAAGTTGCGGCGACCACACTGGATCAGGTAGCGCCGCCGGATGTTCGCGGCTTCTGGATCCAGGTGGACGCCGACGTGCTCGATCCGAGCGCCATGGCCGCCGTCGACTCACCTGAGCCAGACGGGCTCACGCCGCGCGAGCTGTTACGCGTGCTGACGCCGCTCGTCCAGCATCCGCGCGCGCTGGGACTCTCACTCACGACCTACGATCCGGCGCTGGACCCGGATCGCTCCTGCGCCCGCCGGCTGGTGAACATGCTCGAGGCGCTGCTCAAACCCGGACTGTTGCACTGATCGTCGTCGCCGTTCTCTGTGGCATTCTTGGGTCGGATCGCGATGCTGATGGACGTCTTGCTGGCCGCGACTGCGATCGGCTGCGCCGCGATGGGCGGCGTCTTCTTCGCCTTCTCGTTCTTCGTGATGCGGGCGCTGGCACGGCTGCCGCCCGCGCAGGGCGTCGCCGCCATGCAATCGATCAACGTCGTCGCCATCACTCCGGTGTTCATGACGGCACTATTCGGGACCGCGGCCGCCTGCGTGGCGGTCGCGGCCTCCGCGCTGATCGAGTGGCGCGGTCTCGTGAGCGTTTACCTGCTTGGTGGCAGCCTGTCGTATGTGATCGGCACCATCCTTGTGACCATGGTGTGCAACGTGCCGTTGAACAACGCGCTGGCCGGTATGAGCCCGGCCAGCGGCGATGCCGCGTCGTTCTGGCTCAAGTACGTTCGCCAGTGGACCGCATGGAACCACGTGCGCACCGCATCCGGGTTGGTCGCCGCCGCCTTGCTGCTGACGGCGGCGAGCCTCAACTCGTGAGCGTCAAGGTCGCGCGCGTATCGGTATCACCCTCCACCGCAGGTAGGCCACCAGCGACACGATCACCAGCAGGACGGCGGTAGTCACCGCCGCGCTGACCTCCGAGCGCCACGCATGAAATATCGTCGCGCTGATCATCACGATCGCGAGGCCCGCAGCCGCCAGGGGTACGAGCCACGGCGCGACGCGCACCACGCCGGGGACGACCAGGGCGATCGCCGCCAGCACCTCGGCGACGCCGATGAAGAGTCGCAACGCCGGCGGGATCGACGCGTTCATCTGCTCGACCATCTCCGCTGGAGGCCACAGATAGAGCCAGCCGTGCGCCAGAAAGGCCAGCGCCAACAGGACCTGCAGCACCCATAGCACGATGTTCATCTCGTTCTCCTTCGGAGGCCATCCTGAGCTTACGCGCGTTGCAGCGCGGCAACAACCTCCTCGAGGCGGTCGTAGCTGATCGCTGCGCCCTTCGCCATGCCCGAGGCGATCACCAGGTCGCGCACGTCCATTGATGGATAGCGCGCCGTCACGGTCATTCGCGTCTTCCCGTGCTCGTCGGTGAATTCAGTGGTCACGAGCGAAGGGCTGTCGGGAAAATCCTCGAAGATCTCGGTGAACACGAGACGGCTCGGCGGCGTGACCTCCTGATACTCACCGTGAAAGGCGGCCTCGCCGCGAGGATGCCGGTTCACGAAGCGCCACGCTCCGCCAGGCCGCAGATCGATCTCGCACACCGGCACCGAATAGCCTTCGCCGAGCCGGCCCCACCATTGACGCACGTGTTCCGGCGTCGTCATCACCTCGAACACCAGTTGCCTCGGCGCGTTGAAGAGGCGCGTCAGGCGGATTTCCTGATCCGACGGTTTCGTTACCGTGAAGCTGTCACTGTTTGCTGCGCTGCTTGCGACCATGACTCTTTCCCTCCCGTTTCTTTGTTTGTAGCTGTTGCAGGTAGCCGTCCAGCCGATCGAGCCGCGCTTCCCAGAGGTGCCGGTAGCGTTCGGCCCAGTCCGCCACCTCTTTCAATGGCGCGGCGTCGATGTGGCAGCGGCGCCACTGGGCCTCGCGTTGACGCCCGATGAGCCCGGCGCGCTCGAGCACCTGGAGGTGCTTCGATACCGCGGGCAGGCTCATCTCGAAGGGCTCGGCCAACTCGCTCACCGAACACACGCCGGTGCTGAGTCGCGCCAGGATCGCCCGTCGAGTGGGATCCGCCAGTGCCGCAAAGGTCCTGCTCAGTTGATCGGTTGTCATCGTATTAAACCAGTCAGTTAATTAACTATTTGGTTTTATAGGACATGGCGCGGGCCGTTGTCAAGCGCGGCCGTTTGCCATCGCCCTTCCTCGCCCATTCATTGGTTCAAATCGACCACTCATTGGATCGTCGCGGCCTGGATCGCCGGACGCAGCTAAGTTGGTGCGTGATGGTTCGACGAAACCTCGTCTGCGTGCTCGCGCTGTTCCTTGTGCATTCCACAGTCGCGTGGGCGCAGACACCGGCCGCGGAGACAGGAACCACGTTGAGCGGCCGGGTCACGCAGGCAGAGAACAACCTGCCGCTCGCCGGCGCGCTGATCGTGATCGACGAGCTTCGCCGGGAAGTGCGCGCCGACGAGGAGGGCCGGTATCGATTCGATAGCGTGCCGCCGGGACGCTATCACCTCGGCGTTCGCGCCGAGGGCTACACCACGCGGCGAACCGAAGTAACCGTCGCGACGACGCCGGCGGTGGTCGACCTGGCCGTCGAGTTCGATCTGCATTTCGCCGAGGTGGTCTCGGTGAGTCCCAACGCGCGGCCGCAGTTCGAGTCGTATCAGCCCACCTCCGTGCTCTCGGGCCAGGACCTGGCCAAGCAACTCGATTCCACCATCGGCGCGACGTTGTCGGAGGCGCCGGGTGTGGCGATGCGATCGTTCGGCGCGGCGCCGGCACGGCCGGTGATTCGCGGCCTCGATGGCGACCGCGTGGTGGTGCTCGAAGACGGCCAGCGCATGGGCGATCTATCCAGCCAGTCCGGCGATCACGGCGTGCCGGTGAATCCCGCCGCGGCCAAGAAGATTGAAGTGGTGCGCGGCCCGGCCACCCTGCTCTACGGCGCCAATGCCATCGGCGGCCTCGTCAACGTCATCACCGACACCATCCCGACCGAAAAAACCACGCGGCCGAGCGGCACGTTCACGTTTGATTTCGGCAGCAACGGCGGGCAGGCCGGCGGCGCCGGGGACATTCACGTCGGCAACGGGCGGTTCGCGCTGCACGTTGGCGGCGCGGGCAGGCGCTCGGGCGACTATTCCACGCCGCAAGGTGAGGTCGCCAACTCGCAATCGCAGATGGGCATGGGCACGATCGGCGGATCGTGGACCGGTGATCATGCCTACGCCGGCGCCAGTTACGGCTACGACGACACCGAGTACGGCATTCCCATCGTCGAGGAAGGACTGATTTCGCTGACGCCAAGGCGTCATTCGTTCAGCGCGCGCGCCGGCGGGTCGGAGAGGGCGGGGTGGCTGCAGTCCTACCGGGCCACGCTCGGGGTGCGGCGCTACGAGCATTCCGAGTTGCACGGCGAGGACATCGGCACCACGTTCAATAACAACTCGGCGGAAGCTGAAGTCCTGCTGTCGCATCGGCCGGTCGGCCGGTTTGTGGGCAGCGTCGGCGGCTGGTTTCTCAACCGCAATTTCGAGGCGGCCGGTGCCGAAGCGTTGTCGCCGCCCATCGATCAGCGCAGCTTCGCCGGGTTTCTCTATGAAGAGATCAAGTGGTCGCACGCCACGCTGCAGTTTGGCGGCCGGCTCGATCGGTCCAGCTTCCGGCCCCTGGGCGGATTGCCGAACCGCGACTTCACGGAGTGGTCAGGCTCACTGGGCCTGCTGATTCAGCCGGAGGCGGCCAACGACAACTTCGTGATCGCGGTCAGCCTCGCGCGGCCGGCGAGAAACCCGGCGCTCGAGGAGCTGTATTTCTTCGGTCCTCACCCCGGCAATCTTGCCTTCGAGATCGGCAATCCCGATCTGCAATCGGAGCGCGGCTTCGGCTTCGACCTCTCGGTTCGCGGACGTTCGGAACGCTTCGAAGGCGAGCTCACCGTCTTTCGCAACGACATCAAGCATTACGTGTTCAGGAACCCGCTCAGCGAAGAAGAGTTTCACGAACGGGAAGAAGAGTTTGACGAGCGGTTTGGGATTGAAGAAACGCCGGGCGAAGAGCACGACCACGGTGAATTCCCGTTCGTGGAGTTCGTCGGCCGCGACAGCACCATCACCGGCTTCGAAGCGCACGGCGACGTCAAGCTCGGTGCCGGCCTGACGGCTGAAGCGACCTTCGATCTCGTCCGCGGCGAATTGTCGGACACGGTGATCCGCTGCCGCGCATGCCGCCGGCGCGCTTGACCGCCGGCCTCACATATCAGCGCAACGCATTTCAGGTGGGTGGCAGCATCACGACGACGTCCGATCAGACGCGGGTGTATGGCGAGGAAACCCCGACCGATGGCTACACCACCGGCCGGCTCTTCATGTCCTACGCGTTCAACCGCGGCGGCGTGCTGAATACCATCACGGCCCGCCTGGATAACGCGGCCAACACGCTCTATCGCAACCACTTGAACTACCTGAAGGACGTGCTGCCCGAGGCCGGGCGCGGCTTCAAGCTGGTTTACACGCTCGGCTTCTGACGTACCTCTCGGCGTCTCCGTCGGTGGCCTACTTCAGGCCGACGCCGCCGATCGGTTCGGTGAGCACCTGGTCGCCGAAGCTGGCAATCATCGGCCGGCCCTTCGCGATTGCCGCTTGCACGCCCGGTAGTTTCAGCGACGCGCGGTGGCTCTCCTGGGTATCCCACACTTCGGTGATCCATAGCGCGTCGGCGTCACGGGGATCCTTCGCGACGATGTAACTCAGGCAGCCGGGCATGGCGCCGGTGCCGCTGAGGAGAATCCCGGCAAACTCATCGCGTTTGCCGGGAACGGTCACCATCTTGCCGATCAATCCAAACATCCGCCTATCCTCTCACGGCCTCCTGTGCCACGCGGCCGGCGGTGGCAATGGCGTTGAGTTGAAGAATGCGATTCGATGTCATGTGATCTCCCTCCAAATCCTTTCCAGGTGAGATTCGCAGACGCCGTGATGTGCCGCAATTACCTGCCAGGTAATGGGCGCCATGACGAAGAGCGTCCTGCTCGTCCTGGCCGAGAACCTCGAAGTGCCGCTGCGCGGCATTCCACCCGCCTGGTGCGCGGCTTTTCATCGTCAACTGGGAAGAGGTGTCGAAGCACTTGCTGGCCCGTGCCGAGCGGGAGCTCGGCGTTGATCAACCGCTGACGCCCTGGGCACGGTGCACGCGCCTTCTTCTTTGGCAATGCGATGGCCGCCTCCGCCTCTATCTTCCTCCTCCCGCTGATGCGGCTGCCCGTGCTTCGCGGCGGGCGCTGCTGGCGGCGGCCCGGAATTCCGCGAGCACCCGCGCGCCGGTGCGCACGGCCGCCGGCGTCTCGAAGCAGTTGGCATGGGGATCGCCCCCCGATTCGTAGCCGATATCGTGGTAGAGCGCGGCGAAACTCACCTGATCGACGACGAATGCCGCCTCCGCGACTTCGGCGGCGTGCTGCAGCTCGTGGCCCAGTGCCGCGGCGCGGCGATCGGGCGGGAGCCGCTCATCGATCGTGATCCGCAGGAACCGCCGCTCGCCGGAGCGGGTCACGAAATGCGTCGTGCCGGTAAACAGCCGAGCGCGATCGGGCCGCATCACCACGACATGAATCAGCAGATCGGAGCGATCGAGCCGATCGATCACGGCCTTCGCACTCGGCGAGACGCGGTAGACGTCATCGAGCGTCTTCGCGAGACTGGCATCGAGGACACGGATGACGTGGAAGCCCTCGGCATCAAGCGGCGCGGCGCTGAGAACGACGGTCAGGATCGAGATTGCGACGGTGAATGCGGATGATGGTGTTGAGGATGAGAACATCCATCAACGCTAGCCATCGGGTGCAACCGGCCGGAGACGGTCACGGCAAATCGAGGTAAGCCGTGCGCGTCGAACCCACGACGTGCGTCCGTTACTAGCGGCCGGGTTGCAAAACGGTAAGTCCTTCCTTCCGGGCCGCATCGGCCAGGCGATCGTCGTAAGTGATGAACTCGAGATCGTCCTCGCCGATCGCCAGCGCCGTGGCGAGGTGGACGGCGTCAAGCGATCGGAGGGTGGCCGCACCAATGGCGCATGCGTCCTCGCGAATCTCGTCGTCGAGGCCGAGGAGATAGAAGCCCTTCATGGCATCCGCGCTCTCGGATTTGGCGTCGCGGAGGCGCCGGAGCGCGCGGATCACCTCGATCTCGGCGACCACCGAAGTAGAGACCTCGAGATCATCCGCGCTCAGGTAGTCGATGAGCGCCTGCGATTCGGGCTCGAGGTGCGCCAGCTTCACGATCGCCGACGAATCAAAGTAAGCGAGCCTCACAACCGCTCGTCGCGCATTTCGGCGATCACGTCTTCACTGCGTGGCGCATCCGCGCGGCCGGGTGCGGGCAAGGTCAGCGGCTTCAACGGCCGCGCCGGTGCCGTGGCGCGACCCTCGCGCGCCAGGCGCTCGAGCCTCGTCAAGCGCTGCGCCGGCAGCGGCGCGAGCAGCGCCACCACCTGCCCGTACTCGGTGACGTGGAGCGTCTCGCCGGCCTTCACCCGGTCCAGGTAGACCGACAGGTTCTGGCGCATCTCGCGGACGCCGACCCGCCGATTCTGACGCCGCCGGCGCCGCCGCTTTTCTTCCCGCACGTCTTTGATCATGTCTTGTGTAGTGGCGGTCACCATGTAGCACATAGTAGCACACTGGCGCCGTGGCAAACTCACCGCCGGAGGAACCGGACCAGGCGCTCGGCCACGCCCGCGGCCTTTTCCTGCTGCACCCAATGGCCGGCGCCGTCCAGCAGCTCCACGCCTTCGAACTTCGTGCACGCGCGCTTCATGCCGTCGAGACTGCCGGCGCGTTGATAGACGCCCCAATCGCTCTTGCCCGACAGGAACAGGCTCGGCACATCGATGGTGCGCCCGGCGAACAACTGCAACTCGGCGGACAAGCGCGGCACGCGGCCGACGCGGTACGACTGCAAGCCGCCCTGGAAGCCCGTGCGCGCGTACTCGGTGCTGTAAACGCGGAGCTCCTCCTCGGTGAGCCACGCGCACTTCGCGATGTCAGCGGCTGACGGCATTTCCCCCGCCACGCTTTCCGCCATGCCCTTGTTCAGATCCATCACGTAGTAGCGCGGCAGCTTCGCCATTTCGGTTGCGGAGTTGTTCGCAAGCGGGAACGGTTGGTTCGGCGCCCAGTCCGCGCTCTTCATGTGGTAGTAGGCGCGCAGGAAATTGTGCACGCCCTGTGGCGGGTGCCACATGTTCTCGTTCGCCTCGCGCGTCGTGTAATAGGTCTGATAGTGCTTCCGCGGCTCGGGCAGCGCCGCAAGCTCGTCGTCCAGGCTTCGAACCGGCGCAGCCGGTTCGACGCGCCGAAGCTCGGTCGGGTTCTCGCGAGCGAAGGCGGGGGCGGGCGTTGCGCGAGCGAAGGCGGGCGCACCTCCGGATGGAGCGCTCATCATCACCAGCGACTGGAAGACATCCGGCCGCGTCAGTGCACACCACCCGGCCATTGGCGATCCGAAGTCGTGGCCAACGACTGCGGCCACGCTCCGGTGCCTGAATGCGCCGACCAGCGCCAGCATGTCGCGCACCCGATTCAGCGTCGAGAACGGCGCCAGGTCATCGTCGTACTTCACATCGGTGCCGCCGGTCCTGCCGTAGCCGCGCAGATCGGGCGCGATCACGTGATAGCCGGCCTTCGCCAGCGGCAGCATCACGTGCCGCCAGCTGTAGGCGAGCTCGGGGAAGCCATGAACCAGCAACACCGCCGGCCGATTGGCATCTTCGGAGCCGGCCTCGAGCGCGTGCATCGTGATCCCGTTGATGTTCGGAATCAGCCGCGATCGAATGCCGACGGGAATCGTTGACGCGCCGTAGACCACGTCGGCGTTCGAGGGGCTCTGGGCGCGCGCGCCTCCGGCTCGCGTGAGCAGCGCGGCCGAGGCGATGAGTTCCATGAGCTGCCGTCGCGTGTATTCCATGTCAGGGATTCTACCGATCGGCGGAGATCTTGCAGAGTCCCACTCCTATGGCCAAGACCAGACTCAAAGCTCCTCCAAAAACACAGAAGAAATCCGCCTCCCGGCAGGCCGAAGCGAAGCCGAGCGTCAGCGGACCAGCACGTCCGTCCGTGGACACCACGGCACTCGACAAGCTGGAATCGAAGATGGCGGCGACCGACGATCTCGCCCGTAGCATGCCGTTCAATCCGCTGAAGGCCCTGGAGTTCGACCCGGCCGCGCACAAGTCGCCGGGCGAAGGCGAGGCCTTCGAGCCGGCCGATCCGCTCGCGGGTGCCAGCACCGTCACCGAAACCAACGCGTCGGACAAGGTAGGTAGCGGCGCACCACCTCTAGGCAACAACATGACAATCGCGCCGCTCGATCGCGTGCGCGCCGACTCTTCCGCAAGGGCGTTGACCACCAACCAGGGCGTGCCGGTTGGCGACAACCAGAACTCGCTCAAGGCGGGTCTCCGCGGCCCCGTGCTGTGGGAAGACTTCATCCTTCGCGAGAAGATCACCCACTTCGATCACGAGCGCATTCCCGAACGCATCGTCCACGCGCGGGGATCGGCGGCGCATGGTTTCTTCGAGTGTTACAAGCCCCTCACCAGGCTGTCGCGCGCGTCGCTGTTCGCCGAAGCCGGCAAGCAGACGCCCGTCTTCGTCCGCTTCTCGACCGTCGCCGGCGAGCGCGGCTCCACCGACACGGCCCGCGACGTGCGCGGATTCGCCGTCAAGTTCTACACCGACGAAGGCAACTGGGATCTGGTCGGCAACAACATCCCGATCTTCTTCATC
>Ga0190265_10003721_pt1 | contig 10448 bp, 11 predicted proteins | sample Popmic124T_FD_133135 | JGI IMG/M metagenome (GOLD analysis project Ga0190265, IMG submission 133135) | Populus adjacent soil microbial communities from riparian zone of Indian Creek, Utah, USA - 124 T | ecosystem: Environmental > Terrestrial > Soil > Riparian zone | place: USA: Utah | collected...
GAAGCGCTCGCCGTCTTCGAGGTCCGGCGCCGCGATCTCGCCGCCGTCCTGCAACTCGGCTGTCACGGTCACGCCAAGCTCGATCGCGAACGGCAGGCAAAGCCCGTCGTTGTAATCGGTGTGCTCGCCGATCAGGTTCACGCGTCCAGGCGCGAAAGCCCTGATCCCATGCGGGGTCATGGACGCCACCCTACGTCCCACGGACGACGTCCATGGACAGATTGAGGGGTGGCGGCACTCCGCGATCGCACATACCTTCGACTGGCCTGACCGCACACCGGGCGGGCGGCACGGAGGCCACAACAACGGGAGTGGAGAGAGCTTGATCGGCGAACGTCGGGCGGTGCAGGCATTCCTGCAGGCAAGGCCCCTGAGCCGTGGTTCGCTCGAGGTGGAGCTGCGCGCAGCCCCCCACACGAGCGACCCGCGCTCGGGCGATCCCGTGATCGTGCCGCCGCTCGTGGTCCTGTGGATCGAGGAGCGCCCGGTGGCCGTGCGCGTGCGCAACGTCGTGGCCATGAGCCGCTTCCCGCCGGAGCCGCGGCTCGTTGCGATGCTCGAGACGGATTGCCTGGCCGCCGGCCTCGCCGTGGAGCGCATCCCGGAAGCGGGGCTCTGGCGCCTGTTCTCGCAGCCGCCGCGGCCGCGCCTCGCACGCGGCTAGGCTCGCTGTGTGAACAGAGGGCTGGGCGGGGCGGGGCTCGAGCGGCTCGTGGAGCTCACTAGCCCGTTGGCGGTGGGCTCTCACGCCAGGCGCGCCGGGACTCTGCAGAAGATCGACTCGTATGTCAGCGGGCTGCCGGCCGCGGCGCGGCTCGCGCTCAGGGCGGCCGTCGCCACCGTGGACCAGGGCGCCAGGCTCTATCCCCGTGCCCGTGGGCGCCGCCTCGCAACACTGGGCGACGACGTGGCTGGCCGCTATCTGCGGTTCCTGCTTGACAGCCGCGTCGGGGTGATCCGCTCGACAGCCGCACCCCTGAGGTCGCTGATTGCGTTGTGCGCCTACGACGTGCCTGAGGTGCGCACGCGGATCGGCTATGACCCCGAGCCGCACATAGCGCGGGTCGCGCGGAGGCGCATGGAGCGCTTCGGCGAGGAGATCCGTCGCATCGAGCAACCGGCTCTGACGCCTGAGGACGGCGAGCCGGGCGAGGTCGAGTGTGACGTCGTGATCGTCGGCTCGGGTGCCGGCGGCGCCACCGTCGCAGCCGAGCTCGCAGAGGCGGGCATGCGGGTCGTTGTGGTGGAGGAAGGCGGCCACCACGCGACCGAGACCTTCGGGACGGACGTGGTGCGCGCGTACGGGGCGCTGTACCGCTCCGGCGGCGCCCAGGCCATTCTCGGCACGCCCCCGATCACGTTCCTCGAGGGGCGTTGCGTCGGCGGCTCGACCGTGGTGAACGGCGGCATGTGCTGGCGCACGCCCGACGCGGTCCTCGAGCGCTGGTCGCGCGACGAGAAGATCGAGGCGATCGGTCCCGATGAGATGAGGCATCACTTCGCGACTGTCGAGCGGCGTCTGTCTATCGGCCCGCAGGAGCCCGAGTCAATCGGCAGGGACGCGCAGCTGCTGAACCAGGGGGCGGAGGCGCTCGGGTGGGCGCTCGATCAGAGCCGGCGCAATCAGCTGCATTGCGGCGGCTGCGACAACTGCTTCTGCGGCTGTCCCACGGGCGCCAAGCGCTCGATGCTCGTCACGAACGTGCCGCGTGCCCTCAGCCACGGCGCGCGTGTCATTCCGGGATGCAGGGCCGAGCGCGTCACGCGTGCCGCCCGGCGCGCGACCGGGATCCGCGGGCGCTACTCCGCCTCGGGCCGTGTGCTCTCCGTGCGCGCATCTGTGGTCGTCGTCGCGTGCGGCGCCATCCAGACCCCGGCGTTGCTGGCGCGGTCGGGATTTCGCTCCGCGTCAGGGCAGCTGGGTCAAAACCTGACCATCCACCCGAGCGCGACCCTAGTGGCGATCTTCGACGAGGAGGTTCGCGGCTGGCGCGGAGCCCACCAGGCCTACCAGGTAAGCGAGTTCCTCGGCGAGGGCATGATCGTGACCGCGGCCAGCCTGCCCCCGGCGCTCGTGGCCGCCACTCTCCACGAGCACGGCCCCGCACTGGACGAGCTCATGCAGGAGTACAACCGGATGGTCGTGGCGGGCTGCCTCGTGGAGGACACGGTCGCCGGAAGTGTCCGGATGCTCCCCGGCGTGGGGCCAGTGGCCTCGTACAAGCTCACCGAGCGCGACCGGGCACGGCTGGCACTCGGCCTCGCGCGGAGCGCGGAGGTGATGTTCGCGGCCGGAGCGCGCCAGGTATTGCTCCCGATCAAGGGAGCGGGCGGTCCGATGGACGCCGACGCCGCGAGAAGGTTCCTCGCCAATCGGTTAGAAAGGGACGCGATGCAGCTCTTCACCGTGCACGCCATGGGCACCGCGCGAATGAGCGGCGATCCCTCCCGTGGAGTGGTCTCCAGCTTCGGTGAGCATCACGACGCCGAGGGACTCTACGTGGCGGACGCCAGCGTGCTGCCGGGACCGATCGGGGTCAACCCGATGGAGACGATCGCCGCGCTCGCCACGCGCAGCGCTGCTCGACTGGTGGACTCGCGCGAGCGGTACGGGATCTGAGCCGATGACGGAGGTCTCGCAAGCGTTTCGCCGGCTCGCCGAGAGGTCGCGCCGCGAACTGGAGGAACTGCATAGGGGCGGCGCCACGCCCGAGATCGCGGCGATGGTCGGATACGAGTACTGCGGCTTCAACCATCCCACCGTGATGGGGCTGCTCGGAATCCGGAAGTTCGTCAAGGGCTTTTTCCCCGCGCGCGGCCAGGCGTTCGGGTTCAACACGCCGGTCAGGCAGTCCCGGCTCGAATCCGCTTGGGCGGCGAAGCCAGACGAAGCCAATCCCAAGCGCTTCGCGTTCTACAGCCTGGACGCTCCCGCGGCCGGCGGAGGCCATCCAAATGCGCTGTTGTTGGATTACTCGCGCGGGGACAACCGCCCGCCGGCGAGTCTCGTGCGCGACTACGTCGTGCGGGTGGAGCCGGGCTCCGACGAGCTGCTGCTCGGGAAGGCATACGTCGCGCGCGTCCGTGTGGGCTTCTTCCTGCTCGAGCGGCGGCGACCATTCGAACCCGGACCGGAACTCGAGCGGTACCTGCGCGACTAGAGCCGCACGTGCAGGTGGTTGTCGTGGTGCGCGAGCGGCTGCACTCGACCCGCCGGCCCGCGGAGGCCGGTGTTCGGCCCGACGAAGATCACCTGCGCTCCCGCGGCGAGGAAGCGGTTCACGATCTCCTGCGAGCGGCCCCGGTCGATCTCGCTCGCGTCACGGGCCGCGAGCTCGCGCCCGTCCGCGCGCGGGTAGTAGACGTCCACGTCGAGGCCGTTCTGATGGCTCGCGTGGCCGATGTATCCGTACTGGGGGCCGAAGTCGCCGCCGCGCGGCCGGCTCAGGTCGCCGATCGCAATGCGGGCCGAGCGCGGGTGGGCGTCGTGGTAGCGCTGCGCCACCGATAGCACCACGCGCACGAGGCGATCGGTGCCCCAGCGCCGCCAGGCGCGGTTCGGAGAGCGCCGCAGCACCGGGTCCCAGGTGAAGAAGGTCCGGCCCCCGGCGGGAAGGCGCACGCCCTGCTCGAGCCGGCCGGCTGTCTGGGTCCCGACGGCGGTGGACTCGTGCCACTGGACCTGAAGGCCCGAGGCCGCCATGGCGAGGCCGAGCGCGATCTGGGTGGCGAGCTGCATCCCTCCCGACTACGACCCCGCCGCGCCACCAGGTCCCGCGTCGCCGGGAACCGGAGCCCCGTGAGGCGTGTAGAGAGGACATGAACCGATTCACGCTGGTCATCGCAATGGCGCTCGCGCTTGCCCTCGTGGCGCCGGCCACCAGCCTCGGTGGCGGTTGGGCCACCGTCGGCCTCAGCTCCCTGCCTGACGGAACGCAACCTGGCGAGGAGTGGTCGGTCGACCTCACCGTGCTCCAGCACGGCCGCACGCCGCTCGAGGGCGTGGCGCCGAGGGTGTTGATCCGGGGCGCCGACGGCGGGTCCGAGAAGGCCTTCGTGGCGAAGCCCACGGCGCGCGCGGGTGTATACCGAGCGCGCGTGGTGTTCCCGTCGGCTGGCCGCTGGACCTACGCCGTGGACGACGACTTCTCGCAGGTCCACCAACTCGGCGCGGTGAGTATCGGAGCCGGGGGCGAGCAGGCCACCGTTGCGATACCACCGGCGGCCTCGGGCGACGGCGTGAGCCTAACGGGCGCGCTCGGAATCGCCCTTGGAGCCGGGCTGCTCGCGGCGCTTCTCACCACGGCGATGCGGCGCCGCGGCGAGGCGAAGCCCGCCGAGGGATGAGGGACGCGCTCGGCGCCGGCATCGCGGCCGCCGCTCTGGCGTTCGCGGTGGTCGCGATCGCCGTGGGCATCGAGGGCGGCGGCCACGATCCGCCAGCCGCCGCCGCGCGGGCCAGCGACGATTCGGGTCGCGCGATCTTCACGCGCATGGGCTGCGGAAGCTGCCACACGCTGGCGGCGGCCGGATCGACCGGCCAGATGGGGCCAGACCTGGACGGCGCGCTCGAGCATCACACCCGCGCAACGCTGATCGCGCAGATCAAGGCGCCGGCATCGGATGGCAGCTTCAGCGGGATGCCCACCGACTTCGCCAGCCGCATGAACGCACGCGAGCTCGACACGCTGGTGGACTTCCTGCTCGCCTCCCGCTAGGGCCGCTACGAGTCCCGGGCGGTGAGCAGCACGCGGTTACCGGACGGGTCCGTGGCGAGCACGCCCTCGTCGGTGTGCTGCGGATCGGCGCCGGCCTGCGCGAGGCGGTCGGCGGCGCTGTCTCGCTCCGCCGCGCTCGGCAGCACCAGCTCGTAGTGGTCCAGCCCGAGTGCGCCCTCAGGCGGTGCCGGCGCACCCTGGCTCTGCCAGGTGTTGAGCCCCAGGTGGTGGTGGTAGCCGCCGGCGGCCAGGAAGAGCGCGCCCGGATAGGAGCGCACCATCACGTCGAGGCCGAGCGCGCCGTTGTAGAAGCCCTCGGCGGGTGGGATGTCTGCGGCCTGTAGGTGAACGTGCCCCATCGTCGTGTCCGCCGGCATTCCGTTGGCCGGCTGCTCGCCCTGCTCCAGCTCGCCGAGGACGCTCTCGAGGTCGAGCGGCAGCGTGGCCATCGCCAGCTCGTCGCCGTCGCGGCGCCACTGCTCGCGCGGCCGGTCGCGGTAGATCTCGATCCCGTTCCCCTCCGGATCGCGGAGGTAGAGCGCCTCGCTCACGAGGTGATCCGAGGCGCCGGTGAGGCGCCAGCCGGCACCCGTCAGCCGCTGGAGCGAGCGCGCGAGCTCGGCGCGGTCCGGCACGAGGATCGCCAGGTGGAAGAGGCCCGTGCTGAAGCTCGGCGCACGAGGCGCGTCGGGTGCGCTCACGAGCTCGATCACGGGCTCGCCGCCCACGGGGCCGAGGCGTGCGAGGCCGCCTTCTTCGCGTCCGACCTCGTGGAGACCGACCACGCGCTCGTAGAAGGCGGCGAGGTCGTCGATGTCCGCCACCCGCAGACGGACCTTTCCAACCGATGTGTCGGGGGGAATCATGCGACAGCGTCCATGGCGTCCGCCTCGGTTCGGAAGAAGCCGAAGAAGGTGATCTTGTCAGCTTGTACCCGGGCGCCCAACCAATAGTTCTGGTCGACCGGGGCGCCGCTCCCGGCGCCGGTGGCGGTCACGTCGAGGGGGATCACCACGGCATCGTTCTCGTCGTAGGACGCCGGCCGCGGCTGCGGGCGCCAGTCTGGAAAGACTCCGAAGACATTGTCGAACCAGTCCCTGACGCCCTCGTGGCCGTAGTAGAGCGGCCGCTCGGCTTCGGTGAGCAGCGAGCGCAGCACGATCTCCGGGTCCGCGACGGCGAGTATCCCCTCGAGGTCGCGCGCCATGAAGGCGTCAACCGCCCGTCGCACCAGCCGCTCGGACATCAGCGAAAGAGCCCCGCGTAGGCACTCAGGGCGGGCTGCCCGCCGAGGTGCGCGTACAGCACGTTCGACCCACCCTCGATCTCGCCGCGACTCACAAGGTCGATCATGCCCGCCATCGACTTCCCCTCGTACACGGGGTCGGTGATCATGCCCTCGAGCCGCCCCGCGGTCCGGATTGCCTCGAGCGTCTGCTCGTCGGGGATTCCGTAGGTGCTCGCGTGGTAGCGGTCGTCCAGCACGATCTCGTCCTCGCGCAGGTCCCGGCCGAGGTCGATCAGCTCGGCGGTGCGCCGCGCGATCCGCGCCACCTGATCGCGCGTCTCCGCCGGGCGTGCGGAGCCGTCGATCCCGATCACGCGCCGCTCGGTCTCCTGGGCCGCGAAGCCGGCGATCATCCCGGCCTGGGTGCTGCCCGTGACCGAACAGACCACCACCGTGTCGAAGAACACGTCGAGCTCGCGCTCCTGCTCGGCCAGCTCCTGGGCCCAGCGCGCGAAGCCGAGGCCGCCGAGCTCGTGGTCCGAGGCGCCGGCGGGGATGGGGTACGGCTTGCCGCCCGCCTCCTCGACGTCCGCCAGCGCCTGCTCCCAGCTCTCCTTGAAGCCGATCCCGAAGCCGGCCTCGACGAGCCGGACGTCGGCGCCCATGATGCGCGAGAGCTGGATGTTGCCGACGCGGTCGTAGGTCACGTCCGGCCAGTCGACCCAGCTCTCCTGCACGAGCACGCAGCCCAGGCCGAGGCGCGCGGCCACCGCGGCCACCTGCCGCGTGTGGTTCGACTGGACGCCGCCGATCGAGACGAGCGTGTCGCAGCCCTTGGCGAGCGCGTCCGCCACCAGGTACTCGAGCTTGCGCGTCTTGTTGCCTCCGTAGGCGAGGCCGCTGTTGCAGTCGTCGCGCTTCGCCCACAGTCGCGCGCCGCCCAGGTGGGCGGTCAAACGGTCCAGCGGATGGACCGGCGACGGGCCGAAAAGCAGGGGCTCGCGGGGGAAGGCATCGAGGTTCATGCGCCGATTCTCGACAATGTGCGAGATGGCTGAGCTCACGGTCGACGATCTGCCCGCCGAAGCCGACGCGCTGGAGGTGCGTCCGCTCGATCTCGATCGCATCGAGGGCGACGACGTTCGCGAGCCCCACCGACACGCCTACCACGAGCTGATCTGGGTGCGCGAGGGCTCCGGCCGGCATCTGATCGACGGGGCGCCGGTGGAGTTCGGCCCCCACGCGCTGACGGTCATCGCGAAGGGGCAGGTGCACCAGTTCGAGCGCGCGGAGGGCGTGCACGGCTACGTCGTGCGCTTCGATGACGAGTGGCTGTCCGGCTCGCGGCGATGGCTGTTCTCGGGGCAGGACTGCACGCCGTTGACGGTGCCGGAGGAGGACGCCCCCCGGTTCGACAGCCTGCTCGACCTGCTGCGCGTGGAGGTCGAGCGGCCTCCCGGGCCGGAGTCAGCGGAGCTGCGCCGCAACCTCCTCTCGGCCGCGCTTCTGTGGACGCAGCGCTGGCGCGAGGCCCAGCTCGAGGGCGGCGGCGCCACGAGCACGGACGTCCAGCTCCACAGGAACTTCGTCGAGGCGCTCGAACGCGACTTCACCTCGAATCACGAGGCGCGCCACTACGCCGCGGAGCTCGGGGTCACGACGGGCACGCTGTCGCGGACGCTCACGCGGCTCACCGGCCGCCCCACCAAGCAGCTGATCCTGGAGCGGGTGCTGCTCGAGGCCGCCCGGCTGCTGCGCTTCAGCGACCTGTCGGTGAAGGAGATCGCCGCACGTCTCGGCTTCAACGACCAGTTCGCCTTCAGCCACGCCTTCAAGCGCCAGCGCGGAGAGGCGCCGCTGGACTTCAGGAACCGTTCCTGAAGTCCAGCGGGCATCCGGCCTACAACTTTTAGATCTCGTGGTTGGCGAGGAACAGGCCCTTGGGGTCCCAGTGGGTCCGCAGGGCGCGCAGGAGCCGCCAGCTGTCGGCGTCGAAGAACACCTGCGCGTCGACCTCGCCCTCCTCGAAGTTGAGGTAGCGCGTGCCGGCGTCCCAGGGCGCCATGGCCTGCGAGACGGCCTCGGCCTGGCGCTGCACCTCGCCGTACCCGTCCGGCGTGAACACGCCGCCGACGGCGAACAGCAGGTAGTCGCCGTCGAGCGTCGCCCTCGCGCCGTGCCCCGGGGTCCTGCGCCCGAGGGCGCCGCCGAGGGAGCGCAGCTCCACGTTGGCGAGCCCCGAGCCGGAGCTGGGTCCCGAGGCGCTGATGAGCGCGTCGATCCCTGCGCTGCTCACATCGGACACAAGCCGCGCGGAGCCCACGTACGGCATCGGCTCCTCCGGGTCCATGGCGAGGTAGCCGAGTGCGTTCGGCTCGACCATGGCGAACGTGTTCATCGCGGCGCCGAGGTCCATGAGCGGACGCAGCAGCTCGGCGCCGTCGGCCTCGCTGCCGAGGTACGCGGCCTGGAGGATCGCGAACGACTTCCCGCGGACCATCTCCGGGACCTCCTCCATCGGCGGGAACTGCATCAGCCGGCCGACCGTGGTGATCTCGTCGGGCAGCCCGGCCGCCACGAAGTCGTGCCAGGCGTGCAAGACCTCCGACGCGCGCTCGAACGGGAAGAACAGCGAGCCCGCGTACAGCTCGGGGGCGGGGAACAGCTCGAACTCGAGCGCCGTGACGACGCCGTAGTTGCCGCCACCGCCGCGCACGGCCCAGAACAGGTCGGTCTCGTTGTCGTGGTCGACGCGGCGCAGCTCGCCGTCGGCGGTCACGAGCTCGACGGCCGTCAGGGCGTTCGACTGGAGGCCGTGCTTGCGCGCGAGCCAGCCCATGCCACCGCCGAGCGAGTAGCCGGTGATGCCCACGTCACGCGAGGAGCCGGAGAGCGGCGCCAGGCCGGCGGCGGAGGCGGCGTCGGCCACGGCGGCCCAACGCACGCCCGAGCCCACGCGGGCGCGGCGTGCGGCGACGTCGATGCTGACCTCCTGGAGGTCGTCGGTCCGGACGAGCAGCGCGTCTTCGAGACCCTCGATCGGCCCGGCGTTGTGGCCAGTGGACTGGGGGGCGATGCGCAGGCCGTGCTTGGCCGCGTAGCGGACCGCCTCGACCACGTCCGCGGCGCTCGCGACGCGCACGAGGGATGCAGGCTGCTGGTCGTGGGTCAGGTTGAAGGTCTGGCGCGAGGCGTCCCACGCATCGTCGCCGGCCACCAGGACCTGGCCGTCGATGCGGGACTGGAGCTCGGCGAAGCGGCTGCTCTGGGAAATAAGCACTGGGTTCCTCTTTTCGTCGGATACGAGCGAGTCAATGGCCCCGATGAGGCCGAGCCAGCCGGAAAAGCGGTGATCGCCGCCGTTTCCGTCGTGGCAACGGCCGTGGAGCTCCCCGTCGAGGAGCTCCAGGTCGAGGCTCAGGTTCAGTTGCCGGCGCTGCATTGGAAGCAGCATCGGCCCTCGCGGGCCCGCTCGCATCGAGGTGACCCCTAGACCTACCCCCTAACTTTTCGGGGCCGACCCCTACGCGGGGCTCAGAGCCGCAGGCAGCTCGCGCCGGGAGGCGATGTTCAGCTTCCGGTACGCGTTGGTGAGGTGAACCTCGACCGTTTTGGGCGTCACGTAGAGCGCCTGGGCGATGTCTCGGTTCGTCTGACCGTCGGCCGCGAGGGTGGCCACGCGCAGCTCGCGCTCGGTGAGCGACTCGACGCCGTCCAGCGCCGTGGTGCGGGGCCGCGCGCCGGTGGCGTAGAGCTCGGAGCGCACGTGCTCGGCAAGGGCCCGGGCGCCGGACTGCTCGGCCAGTTCGAGCGCGCGCCGGAGCGGCTCCCGGGCGTCCGTGGGCCGGCGTGCTCGCCGCAGCTCAGCGCCAAGCGCCGCGAAGGCCCGTGCGCGTTCGATCCGCTGGTTCGAGCGCTCCAGCAGCGTGGCCGCCTCCTCGAGCTCGTCGAGGCCGTCGGGGCCCTTCAGCTCCCCGAGCACCCGCAGTGAGTGCCCGAGCCCGCTCGGAGTGCCCCACTCGCGTGCGATCGCAACCTCCTCCTCGGCCAGGGCGATCGCCTCCTCGCGCCGCTCGAGCATCGCAAGCGCCGCCGCTTTCAGTGATCGCCAGGGCATCCAGCGCGGGTTGCGGGTTGCGGTCGAATGACGCTCGAGGTCCTCAGCGGCCTGCAGGGCCGCCTCGCCGTTGCCGTCGGCCATGTGCAGCCCGATCAGCGAGCGGCGAGCGAAGTTCGTGCCATGGGAGAGGTCGCCTTCGGGGGTCGGCACGCCGTCGAGCGCGCGCCGCGCCGCCTCGATGTCGCCCATCTCGAGATACACGCCGCCCAGAAACCCGTAGGAGTAGGAACTCGCCTGCGGGACGTTGATCCCGTACGAATTGATCATCGCGACGTTGCTGAGGAGCGACTCCTCCGCCTCGGCCAGCTCGCCCCGCACGAGCTTCAGGCACCCGTCCCACAGGGTCACCGACAGCCGCGAGAACAGCGAGCCGTTGCGGTGC
>Ga0190265_10003722_pt1 | contig 10448 bp, 11 predicted proteins | sample Popmic124T_FD_133135 | JGI IMG/M metagenome (GOLD analysis project Ga0190265, IMG submission 133135) | Populus adjacent soil microbial communities from riparian zone of Indian Creek, Utah, USA - 124 T | ecosystem: Environmental > Terrestrial > Soil > Riparian zone | place: USA: Utah | collected...
AGCTCGATCAGCGGGCCCTGTCGCCCGTCAGCTGAGGTCGCTGTCGGGGCCGCGCTCGCGATGTGCACCCGCCGGCCGGTCGACCTTCAGCACATCGACCACGACGACGGTCACGTTGTCGCGGCCCCCATTGCCCAGCGCGGCATCCACGAGCTGCCGAGCGGCCGCGTCGGCCTTGCGATTCGCCATCAGGAAATGGCGGATGCCGTAGGCCGTGAGCTCCTTCGTGAGCCCGTCGGAGCAGATGAGCAGGCGCATGCCCTCCTCGATCGCAATCGCCCGGTAATCGGGGATCGGCGCCTCGTGGAAGCCCACCGCGCGCGTGATGACGTTCGAATGCGGATGGGTGTCGGCCTCTTCACGCGTGATCTGCCCCGCGTCGACGAGTTCCTGCACGATGGAGTGGTCGACGGTGAGCTGCTCGAGCACTCCTCCGAACAACCGGTACACACGGGAATCGCCGATGTTGAAGACGATCCATGCAGGTTCGTCGGAGACGGTGCCGATGGCGACACCGGTGACGGTGGTGCCGCTCCCCTCATCGGTGACGCCGGCACCGCGGCCCATGTCCTGCACGGCGAGCCGGAGCGACGCATCGACCTCTGCAGTGCCGAGGGCCGACTTGCCACCGTGCTCGGCGAGCCGGGTGACGACCGCGGCGCTCGCGAAATCACCTGCTGCATGCCCTCCCATGCCGTCGGCGACGGCGAAGATCGGTGCCCGGGCCACGTAGCTGTCTTCATTGACCTCGCGCCGCATGCCCGTGTCGGTGATGGCCGCCCATGAGATCGTGATCTCGGATCCATCTACCAGGACGACGTGATGCCTGGCATTGCCGTTGCCAATCTGCGTCACGGGTGCGGCCTGCTGTCTGTCTGGGATCGCGCTGCGGGAGCTGCAAGGGGGAGGAGAATCTCGACGATCGTACCGTCTCCGAGGTCGAGGGTCGTCCCCGGCGAGACCACGATCGATTCGCCGGCCCGCATTCGGCGGGACCCCGCGGGCGAGCGAATCAGGGTGCCGTTCGTCGAGTGCAGGTCGGTCGCGACCAGTCGGGAGCCTTCGACCCGCAGTTCGAGGTGCGTGCCCGAGACGATCGCGCCCGGCGACTCGACGCCGAGGAGCTCGGGGACGACGCCCGTCGCCCACGCCATGCGCGGTGCGATCGGACGACGCCCGATGAGCACGGGCGCCGCGACAGGACGGGGCGGGCCGTCGCCGATGCGGAAGACCGGAATGCCGGGTTCGACGGATGCCGCGGCGCCACCCAGCGAGCGTGCAACGGCCGGCGGCCCGTCCGCATCGGGCGCGGCATCCGTCGTGGGCCCGGCGTCCGTGATCGGAGGGGCATCCGTGATCGGAGCGGCATCCGTGATCGGCGAGGCGTCCGGGGTGAGCACGTCGGTGATCGGCGCCACATCGGGCGCCCATGTCGCATCCGTCTCCGGCGCGGCATCCGGAGTGACGATGCGCACGGACGCCGTCACCGTGTCGGCGGCCGCTGCGCCTGCAGAGGGGGCAGACGGAGCCGGAGTGATGCGAGAAGCGGGGCCACGCCCACGGGCCATCAGGATCGTGTCGGCATCGACGATGGAGGGCGCAGGCGGCCGGGGCGGGATGACCCACGACGACCACTCGATGGAGGACGCACGTAGGCTCGCCCGGGCATGCGGTACAGGATCGCCAGCCTCGCCGAGCCGGTCGAGCGGAGCGCTCGACGCGGTGATGCGCAGCGCGACGACGTCGCCGAACTCGGCGAGGTGCCATGGGCGGGCGCCCCGGGCGTCGAACCGTCGGGTGCCGCCCGGTGAGGTGAGATCCACCACCGCCTCGCCGCGCACCACCGCGGTGACCTCGGTGGGGTCGGGCCCCGGCCACCAGACGATGGCGAAGGATTCCGCCTGGCCACCCGGCGGGACCGGGATGCATGCGACGAGCGACTCGATGCTCACGCGGTCGTCGCCGGCCGCCTCAGCGAGAGCCGTCGTGCTCGCATCGGGCGCAGGCGCGGCAACCGCCGCGATGAAGCGTTCGCCCACGACGAGGTCCCAATCCGCCGCGCCGGGCAGCGCGGCGCTCGTGAGGGAACCGGCGACCATGGCGACCAGTCTGGCATTCCTCCCGTTCACGCGTCACCTGATGTTGCGCACTCGTTTGGAATCAGTTGCGAGACGGCTTCGAATCGACGGAATCACTTGCTACCGGCATCCAACACTGCCACAATCGTCGGATGACGAATGCGACTCGCACGGGAGCGCCGCGCCCCGTGCACCTCGACGACGTGTCGAAGGCGATCATCGAGCAGTTGCAGGCCGACGGTCGACGCTCGTATGCCGACATCGCCAAGGCCGTGGGCCTCTCGGAAGCGGCGGTGCGACAGCGCGTGCAACGGCTGACGGAGTCGGGAGTGATGCAGATCGTCGCGGTCACCGACCCGATGCAACTCGGCTTCACGCGACAAGCCATGATCGGCATCCGGGCGGGTGGCGACACCCGGCGCATTGCCGAGCAGCTGGCCGAGATCCCCGAGATCGACTACGTCGTGCTCACGGCCGGCAGCTTCGACGTGCTGGCCGAGGTGGTCTGCGAGAGCGACGATGAGCTCCTCACCCTGCTCAACTCGAGCATTCGCAACCTCGAGGGCGTGCTGAGCACCGAGACATTCGTGTACCTGAAGCTGCAGAAGCAGTTCTACAACTGGGGCACCCGCTGAGCGGACGCCCCCAAAGGAGGACAAAGATGACCACCATCGAATCGCCGACGAGCTTCGGCGCGATCGGCTACGACAACGCCGCGCTGCAGCAGAAGGCGAAAGACCACCTCTGGATGCACTTCGCGCGGCAGTCCACCATGGAGACCTCTGGCGTGCCGATCATCACGCGGGGCGACGGCCACCACATCTACGACATCGAAGGACGTGAATACTTCGACGGGCTCTCCGGCCTGTTCGTGGTGAACGCCGGACACGGACGGACACGACTCGCCGAGGCCGCTGCGAAGCAGGCCGAGCAGCTCGCGTTCTTCCCGATCTGGTCGTACGCACATCCCGCGGCCATCGAGCTCGCCGACCGGCTGGCCACCCACGCCCCAGGCGACCTCAACCGCGTGTTCTTCTCGACAGGCGGCGGTGAGGCAGTCGAAACGGCCTTCAAGCTCGCCAAGTACTACTGGAAGCTGCAGGGCCGGCCCACCAAGCACAAGGTCATCTCACGAGCCGTCGCCTACCACGGAACCCCCCAGGGCGCCCTCGCAATCACCGGGATCCCGGGAATGAAGGAGATGTTCGAGCCGGTGACCCCCGGCGGGTTCCGCGTGCCGAACACGAACTTCTATCGCGCCGCCGAGATGGGTGCCCCCGCCGACGACCTCGAGGCGTTCGGCATCTGGGCGGCGAACCGCATCGAGGAGATGATCCTCTTCGAGGGCCCCGAGACGGTCGCCGCGGTCTTCCTCGAGCCGGTGCAGAACTCGGGCGGATGCTTCCCGCCGCCCCCTGGCTACTTCAAGCGGGTACGCGAGATCTGCGATCAATACGATGTGCTGCTCGTCTCCGACGAGGTGATCTGCGCCTTCGGCCGTATCGGCCACATGTTCGCGTGCGACGCCTACGACTACGTGCCCGACATGATCACCTGCGCGAAGGCGCTCACCTCGGGCTACTCCCCCATCGGCGCGACGATCATCTCGGAGAAGCTCTACGAGCCGTTCGCCACCGGCAACACGTCGTTCTACCACGGGTACACGTTCGGCGGCCACCCGGTGTCGGCCGCCGTCGCCCTCGAGAACCTCGACATCTTCGAGGAAGAGGGTCTCAACGAGCGCGTGCGTGAGAATTCCCCGCTCTTCCGGGCAGAGCTCGAGAAGCTCCTCGACCTGCCGATCGTCGGAGACGTACGCGGTGACGGGTACTTCTTCGGCATCGAGCTCGTGAAGGACAAGGCGACCAAGCAGACGTTCGACGACGACGAATCGGAGCGGCTCCTGCGCGGGTTCCTCTCGAAGGCACTCTTCGACGCCGGACTGTACTGCCGTGCCGACGACCGCGGCGACCCCGTGATCCAGCTCGCGCCGCCGCTCACGATCGGCGTGCCCGAGTTCGAGGAGATCGAGCAGATCCTCCGCAGTGTGCTCACGGAAGCCTCGAACCGCCTCTGATGGTGCGCAGGCCGCATCAGGCGACGGATGGCGCCACCGCAACGTACCGGCGAGCGAGCTTCTGGCTCGATGATCTCGTGGTCTCGGGGCGCGATGACCTCGCGCCCCGAGCACCGTTGACGACCGACGCGCGGTTCGACGTCTGTCTCGTCGGCGGGGGCCTCACCGCGCTCTGGACCGCATACTCGCTGGCCAAAGCCGACCCGACCCTCAGGATCGCCGTGGTCGAGCGCGAGATCGCGGGCTTCGGCGCCTCTGGGCGCAACGGCGGCTGGTGCTCTGCGCTGTTCCCGCGATCGGCGGGCTCGATCGAGCGCGACGACGGGTTCGATGCCGCGGTCGCGATGCGGCGGGCGATGGTCGACACCGTCGACGAGGTCGGCAGGGTTGCCCGGCTCGAGGGCATCGATTGCGACTTCGAAACCGGGGGCACGCTCGTCTTCGCGCGCTCGGACGTGCAACGCGACGCCGCCCGTGCGGACGTCGCCGAAATGCGTCGGTTCGGCGTCGACCGGCCAGAATACTGGGAGGGCGACGGCGCCGCGGGTCGGTTCGGTGTGACCGGTCTCGATGACGGTGACGTCGCGGCCATGTTCGATCCGTCGTGCGCACGCGTGCATCCCGCGAAGCTCGTGCGGGGACTTGCGAACGTCGTCGAGTCGCTCGGCGTCTCGGTGTTCGAACGTACCGAGGTGATCGATTGGACCGCCGGCCAGGTGCGATTCCGCACCGTCGACGGTGGCGCGGAAGGGCTGATCGCCGCACGCCACGTGATCATCGCCCTCGAGGGATACGGGGCGCAGCGGCCTCGGATGCGACGTCGCATCCTGCCGCTCTACTCGCTCATGATCGCGACCGAACCGCTTACCGATGAGGTGTGGCACGAGATCGGCATCGAGCACGGTCAGACGTTCAGCGACTACCGCCACCTGCTCGTCTACGGGCAGCGGACCGCTGACAACCGCATCGCCTTCGGTGGGCGTGGCGCACGGTATCACTGGGGCAGCGCGGTCGATCCCGCGTTCGAACAGGTCGGCCACGTCTTCGAGCACCTGCAGCAGGCCCTGCGCGACCTCTTCCCAGCGCTCGACGACACCCGAATCACGCACCGCTGGGGCGGCCCGCTGGGCGTGGCGCGCGACTGGCATGCAACGGCCAGCTACAACCCGAAGACCGGGGTCGGACTCGCCGGCGGGTATGTCGGCGATGGCCTGTCGACGACCAACCTCGCCGGCCGCACGCTTGCCGATCTGGTGCTCGGTCGCGACACCGAGCTGACACGACTGCCGTGGGCGAATCACCGCTCTCCGCTCTGGGAACCCGAACCGCTTCGGTTCGTGGGCGCGAACCTCGGAATCCTCGGCATGCAGTTCGCCGATCTCGAGGAACGCGTGACGAAGCGCCCGTCGTTGGCCGGTCGGCTGATCGCCCCGCTGACCGGTCACTGATCAGCCGTGAACGCCCACTCCGGCAGCGCACCGCTGCCGATGAACGCGGCGAGCAGGGTCGCCATGGAGTGATCGGGGTCGACCTCGAGTGCCCGGTCGATGAACGCTCCTGCCGCGGAGCCCCGACCGAGCGCCCAGGCGAGCCAGGCCGCGATGCACAGCGCTCCGACGCGCCGATCGACCGGCGCATCGGCGATGAGTGGGCGCAGCACTTCGAGCGCACGCTCGATGCGTCGAGGGTCGGGTCGGGTCGTCGATTCCCCGAGCAGCAGCCGGGCGAGCAGCTCGGAGACCTCGTCCTCCTCGCCCCGCTCGAGGTCGCGTTGCACGAGGTCGTCGATCGTCGCTGCGCTCCGAGCGGCTCGTGTTGCCGTCGCGTCGGCGTCGCCATGCGCCAGTATGCCCACCACAGGACCGAAGGCCAGCTGCAGCATCATCGCATCGCGGATCGCAGAGACACTCGCCAGGTGCAGGAACCAGGCCAATCGCCGGGCCGGGTGCGAGCCCGGCTCGTCACGCACGAGCGCCTCGACGAGCTCGACCGGATCGGCTTCCGCACCGAGCTCGTCGAGTCGCGACTCGACGTATGCATCGTCGACGAAGCCAGCGAGCTCGACGGCGAGCTGCTCCGCCCGCGCATGATCTCGCTGCGGCAGTTCGCCGCTCGACTCGGCGGTGCCGAGCCCCGGCATCGGAAGGGCGCCACGCCCCGCGACCGGGCTCTCATCGATCATGGCGAGCGGATGCCCCGAACCGGGCGTCTCGGGATCGAGCAGCGATCCCCATGCGTCTGCTGCACGACACAGCGCGTCACGCACGGTGAAGCCGGCCTCCTCCGCGCGCCGAACGACGAGGGAGAGCAGCCGACGCTCCGGCAGGCTACGCCGTGCCGCGAACGTCGCGTCGGTGTAGGCGATGGGCACCACAGCGTCGACCCCCGGAATACGACACAGGGTTGCGATGAGGGAATCGACGACGATCGGACGTTCGCTGGCTCGCCGCGGCAGGTCGTACCTCAGCACGCCGGCTGAGCGGTTGCCGCGGAAGGCGACGCACACGATCGAGCGTTCCGGACGGAAGCCGGCGAGCGCGGGGACGAGCGCCAGGAGGTCGTGCGCCGCACCGGCGCGGATGATGGTGGTCATGTCGACAGCGTGCCGCCGCGGCATCAGTCAAATCGTCACTGATCGCACCCCGTTGGCGATCAAGGGGGGCGGGGACCTGTCGAGGACGAGTCAGCCGGCGAAGAGCTCCGACACCTCGGCGAGCTCGGACTCGGTCGGGTGCCAGGCGGAACCTGCCGCGGCGTTCTGGCGAATCTGCTCGGGCCTCGTGGCGCCGGCGATCACGCTCGTGAGGGCCGGCTGGGCCAGCATCCATCCGAACGTCGCCTCGAGCATGGTCAGGCCCCGTGCATCGGCGAACGCCCGATACCGGTCGAGCACGTCCCACGGAGCCTGGTCGACCAAGTGCGGGCGTTGTCGCATGATGCGGGTGTCGGCGGGCCGGTCATCACGACGGAACTTCCCGGTCAGCAGGCCGTTCTGCAGCGGGAAGAACGGCAGGAATCCGACTCCGAAATGACGCGCGGCAGGCAGCACCTCCGCCTCGGCACCGCGGGCGAGGAGGCTGTACTCGTTCTGCGCGGAGATGAAACGCGACGCGCCCAGCTCGCGTGCCACGAACTCGGCCTCAGCGAGCTGCCAGCCCGAGAGGTTCGAGTGGCCGAGATAGCGTACCTTCCCTTCGCGCACGAGCTCGTCGAGCGCCGCGATGGTCTCGTCGATGGGCGTCTCTGGATCGGGCGTGTGCAGCTGATACAGGTCGATCCAGTCGGTCTGCAGGCGGCGCAGCGAACCCTCGACTGCGAGCCGGATGTAGCGACGCGAGCCCTTCGCTCCCCACGCCGGAAGCGGTGAGGACATGCTCGCATGGCCGAACTTCGTAGCGATGACCACCTCGTCGCGGTGGCCGCGCAGGGCCGTACCGATCAGGGATTCGCTGAGCCCGTACTCGCGACCGTAGCCGTCGGCCGTGTCGATGAAGTTCACGCCCGCGTCGAGCGCGGCGCTGATCACCGCATCGGCGCCCTCCTGGGTCTCGGTCGCGGTGCCGGCCCTTCCGAAGTTGTTGCCGCCGAGGCCGACCGCTGAGACGCGAAGGCCGGAGCGACCAAGGGAGCGGTACTCGAGTCCGGTCATCGGTCCAGCCTATGGCTCGGAGCCACGACTCGTCCTCCACATGCCCCGTTCGAGACTGGTTTCCCCGATGTCCGATTCCCGCGAGTCGATGTCGGATGCCGCGGCTACGCTCGAACCATGACCAACGTGTTCCTCACCCGACTCGACAGCCCGATCGGTCGCATCGAGCTCCTCGGCGATGACCGGGCCGTCACCGCACTCACCATCGAGCGCGACGGAGTGCTCCCCCATGACGCCGAGCCCGAGCGTTCGAACCCCGTGCTCGAGTCCGCTCGCGCGCAACTCCTCGAGTACTTCGCCGGTACGCGCACCGCATTCGACGTGCCCGTACGCCTTGTCGGCACTCCATTCCAAGAGGCCGTCTGGGCAGAGCTCGTACGCCTCGGCTGGGGTGAGGCCACCTCGTACGGGGCACTCGCGGCAGCGGTCGGCAAGCCCGGCTCTGCGAGAGCCATCGGCGGTGCGGTGGGCTCCAATCCGGTGCCGATCCTCATCGGCTGCCACCGGGTGCTCGCCTCAGACGGCCGCATCACCGGCTACTCCCGTGGCAACGGCGTTCCCACCAAACTCTGGCTGCTCGGGCACGAGCGCATCGGGTTCGCAGCGTGAGCGTCATCCCGGCTGCCGAACTCATCACCGGCGATGACGGCCGACCCCGTTGCGCATGGGGCGCCCACGACGCCGAGTATCGGCGCTATCACGACGAGGAGTGGGGCACCCCTCAGCACGACCCGGTGCGGCTCTTCGAGAAGGTGTGCTTGGAAGGCTTCCAGGCCGGCCTGTCATGGATCACGATCCTGCGTCGACGGCCCGCATTCCGTGAGGTGTTCCACGAGTTCGATGTCGAACGCGTGGCCGCGATGAACGAAGCCGATGTCGAACGCCTGCTCGGCGACGCCCGCATCATCAGACATCGCGGCAAGATCGAGGCGACGATCCAGAATGCCCGCGCAACGATTTCACTCGACGTGCCGCTCGACCACTTGCTCTGGAACTTCGCGCCGCCGGCGCGAAGCGCCTCACCTCGAACGTTCGCCGAAGTGCCCGCGGTGACGCCGGAGTCCACGGCGATGAGCAAGACGCTGCGCGGGCTCGGTTTCCGCTTCGTGGGGCCGACCACCATGTACGCCCTGATGCAAGCCTCCGGCATGGTGGATGACCATCTCGCGGGATGCTTCCGTGCTGAGGCGGCTCCAACGGCAGCGCGACCGCAGGGCGACGCAAGAGCACCCGTCTCTCCGTCGGCAGAAACCCGAGCACCCGCCTGAACGCTCAGACGAGCAGTTCGAGTTCACCGGGCCTCGAGTCGGACCCGCGGCCCATGTCGAGTGCGAGTCCCTCTTGTGCGGCCCAGCCGATGAGATCGGGCACTGACCGAAGGTCGGGCTGCGAAGTGAGGATCGCCCGAGCGAGGCGCCCCTTGGCCTGCTTGTTGAAGTGATTCAGGGCACGACGTCGCCCGTCGGCTCCGATCGACACCACACGCACAAACACGCTGTCGTCGCCCACCGGAGCTCGACCGAGATCGGCATACCCCTCTGATCGAAGGTCCACGATCAGCCCCCGGTGCGACGCGAGCTGCGCTGCGAGCGCAGACTGCCAATGTCGGCGCAGGCTGATACCCGGTAGTCGGGAGTCGTGCGACAGGCGATACGCGGGAATCGGGTCGAGCGCACCTACGAAGCCGAACAGGGCCGAGTGCACCACCACCGTCTCGGCGGCGAACCCTCTGGAGGTCTCGCTGAGGGTGCTCGCCTCGAGCGCATCGAAGAGCACACCGGTGTAGCGGTCGATCGCCGGCATGGTCGGGGAACCCCAGAGGCGGCGGTTGCGCTCGACCTCGGGTGTGAGCCGCGGCCCGAGTTTCAGCGCACGCATCATCGACGCCGGCTCGGCCGCCAGTGCGACGACGCGATCGACGAGAACGTTCCGCAAGGGCGTGAGCTCGCTGCCACTGAGCGCCGACAGGTCGAGCGGTGCGCCGTCTCCGCCGTCGCGCTTCGTTTCAGACGGCGGTAGGAGCAGGCGCATCTAGGCAGCGATGAACGCAAGCGTCGCTTCGACGTTCGCGCCGAGCGACTGCACGCTGTCGATCGTCACCCGGGGCAGCGCCGACGACGGGCCGGTCCAGGGGGCATAGCCCTCGAGGCTCTGCTCGACGGCGCGCCACGTCGTCTCCTCGAGATGGGGTAGTCGGCGTTCGCGCTTCTCGAGGCGCGAACGGTGCAGCGCTTCGTCGGAACAGACGACCTCGATCACCCGGAGGCGCACGTCAGTGCGTTCCGCCAGATCTCGCCACTGCAGACGGGCGGCCTCCGCCGCATTCACCGCATCGACGATGACGGTACGACCCGACTCGAGTTCCTTCTTCGCGATCTCTTGCGCCACGAGGTATGCCGCAAGCCCCGTCGGCTGGTCAGCGTCGATGCCGGCCTTGAGGATCGCAGACTCGATGGGGTCGACGGAGACCACAGTGGCACCGAGGCGGGCGCCGACGACCTCCGCGATGGTCGACTTGCCCGCTCCGGGCAAACCCGCCATGACGACGAGCTGAGTGACACTCAGGTCACCGAACTGACGGTCGATCGGCTGCTCCACCTGCATCCGCGGCTCCTCAGGCGAGCTCGGCCTGCGAGGCGACGAT
>Ga0190265_10003723_pt1 | contig 10448 bp, 10 predicted proteins | sample Popmic124T_FD_133135 | JGI IMG/M metagenome (GOLD analysis project Ga0190265, IMG submission 133135) | Populus adjacent soil microbial communities from riparian zone of Indian Creek, Utah, USA - 124 T | ecosystem: Environmental > Terrestrial > Soil > Riparian zone | place: USA: Utah | collected...
CTCGATCAGGCTGAGAAAGAGGCCGACGTCATCCTCTGGGACGGGGGCAACAACGACACGCCGTTCATCAAGCCGAACGTCCACGTCGTCGTCGTCGATCCGCACCGGCCGGGCCACGAGCTGCGCTACCACCCGGGCGAGACGAACCTCCGGATGGCGCACGTCTGCGTCGTCAACAAGGTCGACAGCGCAGATGCGGAGGGCATCGACGCAGTCCTCGAGTCGATCCGTATGCACAACCCATCGGCTCGCGTCGTGCTCGCCGCCTCGCCGTTTGTCGTCGAGGGCGACGCGACGCAGATCGCCGGGAAGCGCGTGCTCGCCATCGAGGACGGGCCGACTCTGACCCACGGCGAGATGACCTACGGCGCGGCCGTGCTCGCGGCCAAAGCGAACGGAGCCGCTGAGCTCGTCGACCCGCGACCGCACGCGGTCGGCTCGATCCAGGCGATCTTCGACGAATACCCGCACGTCGGTGCGCTCCTGCCCGCCATGGGCTACGGAAAGAAACAGCGCGAGGATCTTTGCGAGACGATCAAGAAGGCCGACCCGGAGCTCGTTCTGATCGGAACCCCGATCGACCTCCGTCGCCTGATCGACTTCGACCGGCCCGCCCTGCGGGTCACCTACCGCCTGCAAGAGGTTGGTGAGCCGACGCTCGCCGACGTACTCACCGAGCACGGCCTGATCGAGCCCGAGCCGGCCGCAGTCGCAACCCCGCGCTAGCGTGACCCTCGTCATCGCGCTCGGCGGCAACGCACTCGTGCGGGCCGGCGAAAGGGGGACCGCTGCAGAGCAGCTCGCTGCACTCCGGGAGACCTTCGCGGCGCTGGCGCCGCTCGTCCGCGAGGGGGACGTCGTGATCACCCACGGCAACGGCCCCCAGGTCGGAAACGAGCTCCTCCGCCAGGAACGCGCGGCCGACGAGGTGCCGCCGCTGCCGCTCTGGCTCGCCGTCGGCCAGACGCAGGCCGAGATCGGCGCGTTGATCGTGAGCGAGCTCGCGCCCGTTGCCGGACGCCCGGTCGCCTGCCTGCTCACCCACGTCCGCGTCGATGCACGCGACGAGGCCTTCGAGCGGCCGACCAAGCCGATCGGGCCCTTCTACAGCGACGACCAGGCGCGGGCCCTGGAGCGGGAGCGCGGCTGGCAGCTCGTGGAGGACGCGGGCCGCGGGTTCCGCCGCGTCGTCCCCTCCCCCGCGCCGCTCGAGATCGTCGAGGTCGACTCGGTTCGCGCGCTGATCGTCAGCGGAGCGATCGCCGTCGCGTGTGGAGGTGGTGGGATTCCCGTCACGAGCCGGGAGGGGAAGCTGAAGGGCATCGACGCGGTCATCGACAAGGATCGCGCGTCGGCGCTCCTCGCCAGGCAACTCGGCGCCACCCGGCTTCTGATCCTCACGGAAGTGCCGGCCGTGTATCGCGCCTTCGGGACAGAGAGCCCCGAGGAGCTGCGTGAGCTGACGGCCGACGAGGCGCAGGGGCTCCTGCCCGAGCTGCCGCCCGGCTCGATGAGGCCGAAGGTCGAGGCCGCGATCGATCTCGCGCGCGCCGGCGGCGAGACGCTGATCACCTCACAAGGCGCCCTGTCGGCGGCCCTCGAAGGCCGCGCCGGCACCCGCATCACCTTCTAGCGAAAGACCGAACCGTTTCCGGCCCCTGTGCGAACCAGGGCCGTAAACCACGGGGTCGGTCAGGAGAAGGGACGGCTATGCAAGGAGCCGTAATCGACAGGAGAAGGGCCGTGGCGCTCACGCTGGCGCTGGCCGGCCTCGTGCTGGCGGTCATCGCGGCACACGGGACCGGACCCGAGTCGGCGTCGGCCGCGAGCCACCGCGAGGCGCCGCTCATTTCGCTGGACGGCCCGGCGGACATCAGCGACTTCTTCATGTTCCGGAGCTACGAGCCGGGCAACCAAGACAAGGTCGTGCTCGTCGCGAACGTGAACCCGGGCGCGGAGCCGAGCTCCGGCCCCAACTACTACAACTTCGACCCGAGTGTCACCTACGCATTCCACGTCGATAACGACCGGGACGGAAGGGCGGACGACGTCAGCTTCGAGTTCAAGTTCCGGACCGAGATCCGCGGGACCGTCGCGGGCGCCGATCTGTTCCTCTCGTACCTCGGCGGCGCGGGACCGTTTGCGCCCATCACGGCCCTCGACGGGCCAGGCTCGGAGGGCCTCGGCCTGCGGCAGCGCTACGACGTGACGATGATCCGAGGGCACCACCGCACTCGGATCGCGCGCGGCCTGATCGCAGTCCCGTCGAACGTCGGACCGAGGACGATGCCCGACTACGACGCGCTCTCGGCGCAGGGCATCCACGAGCCGACGCCCGGCGTGAAGGTCTTCGCCGGACAGCGGCAGGACCCGTTCTATATCGACCTCGGCGGCGTGTTTGACACGTTCAACTTCCGCCGGCCGGTCCCGGCTCTGACGGCCGCGGAGGATGCGAACGACAACGTGAACCCGTTCGGCATCGACATGCTCTCCGGGTTCAACGTCTCGACGATCGCGCTCGAGGTGCCCGCGATGATGATCACGGGCGGTTCGTCCACGATCGGCGCCTATGCGAGCACCGGTCGCCCGCGGGCGCAGGTCGCAGACCGGCTTGGCCTCAAGGGTCGAGATCACGGTGGCCGTCTCACGCAGGTCCAGCGACTCGCCAACCCGCTGATCAACGAGACGATCATCGGCACCGAGGACAAGGACGAGTGGAACACGCGCGAGCCTGAGGAGGAGCAGCGGTTCCGCGACTACTACCTCAACCCACGCCTCGCATTGTCCCTCCAGCTCGTCTTCGGCGTGCCGGCGGCGACCGGTGACCGTGAGGACCTCGTCAACCTGCTACTCAAATACGAGCCGAGCGACCGGAGGTTGTCGGAGCTCCTGCGGTTGAACCTGGGCGTGGCGCCGACCCCCCTCGCGGCGCAGCGGCGGATGACCGTGCTCGCCGACACGCCGGACTTCGCAGGCTGGCCCAACGGCCGGCGGCCGAAGGACGACGTGACCGACATCGCCGTTCGCGTCGTCGGCGGCCCGAACTACGTCGGTGCCCGCATCGGAGACGGCGTCAACACGGACGACCAGGCCCTCTCGTCGAGCTTCCCGTTCCTCGGGACGCCGGCGGACGGGCGCAACCGGCAGCACGACAACCCGTAGCGAGTTGCGCAAGCGACTCGTAATCGCAGGGATGGTGGCGGCGCTGGCCGCCACCATCTCACTCACCGGTAGCGCACTCCGCGATCCCGCGGAGAGCGCCGAGGCAAGCTCGTCCCCCGGCGGCACCCCGGCAATTATTGCCGCGCTCGAGCGGCGCGACGCGAAGGATGCCGGTGCCTACCTCGAGCTCGGGCTCGCGTACCAGCAGCTCACGCGCGAGACTGGAGAGGCCGCCTACTACCCCCGCTCGGAGCGGGCTCTGCGGCGGGCGCTGGCGCTCGAGCCTCGTAACGCGGCAACACTTGGTGCGCTCGGCTCACTCGCCCTCGCCCGCCACGACTTCCGTGGAGCGCTCGCGTACGGACGGCGCGCAGCACGGCTCGCGCCGTACTCCGCCCTGCACTACGGAGTCATCGGTGACGCCATGATCGAGCTGGGTCGTTACGAAGGCGCATTCGCGGCCTTCGACCGCATGGTCGAGCTCCGCCCGAGCTCCTCTGGTTACTCGCGAGTCTCGTACGCACGTGAGCTACTGGGCAGGCCGCAGGAGGCCGAAGAGGCGATGCGCCTCGCGCTCGAGTCGGCAGCCGGGCATCAGGAGCGGTCGGCCTGGGTGCTCTCGCACCTCGGGAAGCTCGCCCTGTCGCAGGGCAGGACGGCCGCGGCGGCGCGGCGCTTTCGCGCAGCGCTCGCAGTCTCACCGGGATACGGGCCGGCCCTCGAAGGGCTCGGACATGTCGAGGCAGCCCGCGGCCGCCGAGCGCAGGCGATCAAGCTGATGAAGCGTGCCGGCGAGTCGGCTTCCGCGGCGGAGGCGCTTGGCGATCTCTACCGGCTATCGGGACGAGAGGCCCTCGCCCAGGACGCCTACCGTGACGCGTTCGAGTACCTACGGTACGAGACGAGGTACGGCGTCCACATGAGCCTCGATCTGGCCACGCTCCAGGTCGACCACGGGATTCGCCTCGGCGAAGGCCTCGCTCTCGCTCGACGCGGGTACCGAGACCGGCCGAGCGTCGTCGGCGACGACGCCCTCGGGTGGGCGCTCGTCCGCAACGGCCGATGCCACGAGGGACTGACCTTCGCCCGGCGTGCTCTACGCCTCGGCACTCGTGACGCGAGCTGGGTGTTCCACCGGGCGATGGCGGAGCGCTGTGTCGGGAACCACGCCGAGGCCCGAAAGCTCTTCCGCCGCGCTCTCGACATTAATCCTCACTTTTCGCTCCTCTGGAGCAGGGTTGCGCGGCAACACGCCGCGTAGCATTCGCGCCCAGGGAGCCTTTGTGAGCCACGAGCCACACGACCTAGTCGCCCCGTATGTGCTCGACGCGCTCGACGAGCACGAGCGCGCGGCGTTCGAACGCCACCTCGACGAGTGCGCCGACTGCCGAGCGCAACTCGAGGAGCTCCAGGAAACGACGATGGCACTCGCCTACGCGGAAAGCGCAGAGCCCTCGCCGGCGCTGCGCGAGCGGATCCTGGAGGCGGCAAGGTCCGAGAACGGCAAGGTGGTTCAGTTCCAGCGGCGCCGCTGGCTCTTCCCGGCCACCGCCGCCGCTGCGGCGGCGGCCGCTGTGGTGGCCATCGGCGTCGGTCTCTGGGCAACCTCGCTCTCTCGGGACCTCGATCGTGAGCGAAGCGCGAATGCCGGGTACGCCCGCGCGCTTCAGCTCCTGGGCAGCGGCGCAGAGGTAACCCAGCTCGCGGACGCCGAGGGCGGGCTCCTCGTCGCGCCCGACGGTGAGGCTGCCCTCGTCGTCTGCGGGCTAGAGCCGGCGCCGAAGGACAAGACGTACGAGGCGTGGGTGATCGAGGGCGAGACTCCGCGCCCCGCTGGTCTCTTCCGCGGTGGGGGCGGATGCCCGCCGGTGCTCCTCGAGCGAGCCGTGCCCAAGGGCTCTCAGGTTGCGGTCACGCTGGAGCCAAGGGGTGGCGTCGACCGGCCCACCGGCCCCCTGCTAGTGCGCTCGGAGGCGGTGTGAGCCGTGTGCACGTCGGAGCTCGCAGTCGCCCTGGGCCCGAGAAGCAGAGCTAGGACACCTGAGCACGTGACCGCTGCTGCACAGCTTTCAGACGAGGCGCTGCTCGGCGCCGTTGCACGCTCCGACGAGGCGGCGCTCGCCGAGCTCTACGACCGGTTCGGCCGCATGGCGTACGGCCTGGCGCTGCGGGTGCTCCGAGACTCGACCCTTGCCGAAGACGCGGTTCAAGACGCCTTCCTCAACGTCTGGCGCTCGGCCGAGAGCTTCCAGGCCGATCGCGCGAAGGCCGCTACCTGGATCTTGACGTTCGTGCACCGCCGAGCCGTCGATCTCGTCCGGCGCGAGGAGCGCCGGCGCACGGAGCCGGAGGAGGCGGCTCCGGTGCCGGCCGGCCCCGGAGCAGACGAAGATGTCGAACGGCGCACGAAGCGCGAGATCGTCCAGGATGCCCTCCGACGGCTTCCGCCCGAGCAGCGCGAGGCAATCGAGCTCGCCTACTACGGCGGCTACACCCAATCGGAGCTCGCCGAACGGCTTGGCGAGCCGCTCGGCACGATCAAGAGCCGGATGTTCGCGGGCCTTCAGCGGCTTCGCGGCCTGCTCGCCGAAGCGGGGTTCGAGACCGCTTCGTAAGAGCGGCGCCCGCCCGCCGTTGCCGGGCTAGCATGCGCCTTCGCGCCATGATCGAGGCTCCTCAACACCTCAAGGGCCGCGACTTCACGCGCATCGGCAGCTGGAGCTCCGAGGAGCTGAAGACGGTGCTCGACGTCGCTGACACGCTCAAGGCAGCGCAGCAGGCACGCGAGCCGCACGAGCTCCTGCCCGGCCGCACCCTCGGGATGATCTTCCAGAAGCCGTCGACGCGGACGCGCGTCTCCTTCGAGGTCGGAATCGGCCAGCTGGGCGGGCGCGGCCTCTATCTCGCGGCCAACGACCTCCAGCTGGGCCGGGGCGAGACGATCCGCGACACCGGCACCGTCCTGTCGCGCTACCTCGACGCGATCATGATCCGCACCTTCGAGCAGGACGACGTAGAGCAGCTGGCGGAGGCCGCCGACATACCCGTCATCAACGGGCTAACGGACTACGCGCACCCGTGCCAGGCGCTTGCCGACCTGATGACGATTCGCGAGAGTCTGGGCCGCCTTTCCGGGGCCCGCCTGGCCTACCTGGGCGACGGCAACAACGTGTGTGTCTCGCTGATGGTCGGAGCGGCCCGCTTCGGGATGAGGTTCGTCGCGGCAACGCCGCCGGGCTACGAGCCCGACAGCACCGCAGTCACAGCCGCCCGCCGCGCGGCGGTGCAAATGGGCGGCACCGTGGAGCTGGTCTCCGACCCGCGGGTGGCTGCGCGCGACGCCGACGCCGTCTACACGGACGTCTGGACGAGCATGGGCCAAGAGGACGAAGCGGAGAAGCGGCGCAGCGACCTCGCCGACTACCGCATCGACAGGGGCCTCTTGCAACTCGCCGCGGACGACGCCATCGTCCTGCACTGCCTGCCGGCGCACTACGGCGAGGAGATCACCGAGGACGTGCTCTATGGGGCCCAGTCGGCCGTGTGGGATCAGGCCGAGAATCGCCTGCACGCGCAGAAGGCGCTGATGGCGCTCACGATCCGTTAGTGCTTCCCCTCAAGGACAACGTCCCGACGCGGAGCTTCCCGCTCGTCACCCTGCTTCTGATCGCGGCCAACGTCGCCGTCTGGATCTTCTACCAGCTCCCCGACCTGGAAGGCTCGGCAGTAGAGCTCGCGTACCAGCCGTGCGAGGTGACGGACAGCTGCCCGCCGGGGACGGCGGTCGGCGAAGACTGGCCGGTCACCGCCGTCACCTCGATGTTCATGCACGGGGGCTGGCTGCACCTGATCGGGAACATGCTCTTCCTCTGGGTCTTCGGAAACAACGTCGAGGACGCGATGGGCAAGATCCGCTACCTCGTCTTCTACTTCGGCGCGGGGTTCGCCGCGACGGCGCTGCAAACGATCATCACGCTCTCGACCACATCGGGTGTCGACACGGCAATTCCGCACCTCGGCGCCAGCGGGGCCGTGTCGGGCGTGCTCGGCGCCTATCTGCTGCTCCTGCCGACGGCACGAGTGCTGACGATCGTCGTCTTCTTCCTCATCGAGGTGCCGGCGTTCTTCTTCCTGGGGTTCTGGTTCCTGTTTCAGCTCTGGTCGGGCGGGCTCTCGCTGACCCAGCCGGAGGCCGGTGGCGGCGTGGCCTTCTTCGCGCATGTCGGCGGCTTCGTGTTCGGGATGGCGACGGTCCATCTGTTCGCCGGCGGAGGGCGGCCACTTCGCCCCAGGTACTGATGGCTGAGGACTTCGAGGAGGAGGTGCGAGCGGCGCTCGACTCGGTTCCCGCTGAGCTCGCGCGCGGGCTCGAGAACGTCGCAGTTGTCGTCGAGGACGAGCATCCGGGCGACCCCGGCCTGTTCGGCACCTTCCACGGGATACCGCGCACGGAGCGGTCGTCCTTCGGGCCGAACACGCCTGCGACGATCACCATCTATCGCGTGCCGCTGGAGGACGCGTTTCCCGACCCTGAGGAGCTCCGGCGCCAGATCCGCATCACGGTGCTCCACGAGCTTGCGCACTACTTCGGCATCGACGAGACCCGCATCGGCGAGCTCGGCTACGAATAGTGGTCACGTTCCTCAACGTGGTCGCGATCGTGGCCGGCGTCGTGGGCGCGGGCGTCCTGCTCCTCTTCTTCTTCGGCCGTTGGAACTGACCAGGTCGCTGGAATGTCCTCTAGCGCTCAGACGTTTAAGTAGGCGTGAGAACAATCGAAGACATCAAGCTCGAGATCGAGCGCGCCACTGAGCGGCGTGCCGAGCTGTACCACGCACTTGCGAAGGGCCATGACGTCGTACTCGGGGCCGAGCTCAAGGAGCTCGAAGCCCAGATCGCGACTCTCTGGATCGAGCATCGCGAGGCACGCGTGCGGCAACGCTTCGGCGATCGCGACCGCATCATCAAGCGGGCTCGACTCGAAGAGCGCCTGGAGCGGGCGGCTTAGCCGACCCGCTCCCCCGCTACGCTTAGGCGTAACGGGGCGTTAGCTCAGCTGGGAGAGCGCCGCCTTTGCAAGGCGGAGGTCACCGGTTCGATCCCGGTACGCTCCACTCCCGCTCGAAGTCCGGCCCGCTGCGCGGGCCATGATGACTTCGATCGGGTCGTCCTTTGCGTCCAAGTGTGCGCGAGCCGTGACCGGCGAAGCCCGCCGCGGCGGCGATTGGTTTAACCGGCGACAGGACGAACTGCGTTAGGGGCGAGCACCTCGGCAGCGGCCTCAAGATTGACACGCGCGGCGCCGTTCGTCTCGATCCACGCCGTCGCGGCGTCCGATCGCCAGCCGGGCAGGCCAGTCTCGACGATCACCGCGGGGGCCAGCGCGGTTGCAACCCTCTGCTGCCACTCATGTCGAGCGGCGTCGCGCAGGACGAGGACGAGCACTCGGCTTTCAGGGACGTCGAACGGCTCCGAGCCGTCTCTCAGCACGATCACGTCCGTGCCGGGCAGGCGCCGGTTGAACGCCGCTCCGAGACCATGCCCGCCCGGGCCGGCGGCGATCGACGGCTCCGGCTGCAGCTCGACGACTAAAGGCGCGGAATTGAGCGAGACGTCGCCTTCGACGCGAAGCGCGCGCCGCGCGGCGGCTACCCCGATCGCCCGGTCCGGCGTGACCTGTTCCGGCGCCCGCTGAGCGGCACGGCTGATTCGTTCGGCGGCCGCCCCGACCCGAACCGCGCTGAGGCGGCCCGAGAGCACCGCCTCGACGACCGCCTCATGGACGCTCTCGACCACGTCTTCGCCCTGAACTCTCCCAAGGCAAAGCGCATCGACGCCTGCCTCGAGCGCCTTCAGTGCTCCCTCCTCGAGACCGACTGTCCCGGAGATCGCGCGCATCTCGAGCGCGTCGCTGAGCACCAGCCCGTCGAAGCCGAGCTCTTCGCGCAGGAGGCCCGAGACGATCCGCGGGCTGAGCGTGGCCGGGGCGTCGTCGAGCTCGGGAACGAGGAGATGCCCGGTCATGATGCACTCCACCCCCGCCTCGATCGCCGCCCGGAAGGGACGCAACGCCTCTTGGAGGTCGCCCTCGACGGTCGGCAGCTCGAGGTGCGAGTCGACGGCCGTGTCGCCGTGGCCGGGAAAATGCTTCGCGCACGCGGCCACGCCGACGCGTTGTGTGCCTGCGACGAAGGCGGCTACGTGCCGCGCGACGAGCTCCGGCTGGGACCCGAACGAGCGGACGCCGATGACAGGATTCCGCGGGTTCGAGTTGACGTCGGCGACCGGGGCGAGGTTCATCGTCACGCCGATCCCCGTCAGCTCCGCGGCGAGCGCAGCCGCGACGCCCTCGGTCAACTCCGTGTCGTCGACCACGCCGAGCGCGAGGTTGCCCGGGTAAGAGCTACCGCTCGCAGCCTCCAGGCGCGTGACGTCGCCGCCCTCTTCGTCGATCGCGACGATGAGGTCCGGCCGTTCCGCTCGCAGCGAATCCGTGAGCGCAGCTGCCCGCGCCGGATCGGCGACGTTGTCGGCGAAAAGGACGATCCCGCCGAGACCGCGGCCGAGCCATGCTCGAACCCAGTCCGGGGCCTCCGCCCCGGGGAAGCTCGCAAAGATGCAGGCAGCCGCTTGGCGCTCGAGCTCGGCTGTCACCCGCGGACGGCGCCGGCTGTGAGGCCAAAGGCGATCCGCCGGTGAACCGCGACGAAGAACACGACGACCGGGATCGCGGTCAGCGTCGCGCCCGCCATCAGCGGGCCCCATTCCGTCCCGCGCAGGCTCGTGAACTGCGCGAGCCAGACCGTCAAGGTCTGATTTTCGGGGCTGCTGAGCACGATGTACGCGATGATGAACTCGTTCCACACCTGGATGAAGGCGAAGATCGAAGTCGCCACGAGCCCAGGCGCGACGAGCGGCAACAGGATGCGGAAGAAGGCCCCGAAGCGGGTCGACCCGTCGACCATCGCCGCCTCCTCGAGCTCGGGCGGAACGCCGAGAATGAAGCCGCGGAGCGTCCAGACGCAAAACGGGAGCACGAACGTCAGATACGTGACGATCACGCCCGTCAGCTTGTCGACCTGCCCGGCCCGGCTGAGCAGGATGTACAGCGGGATGATGAGCGCGTTCAGAGGCACCATCTGCACCCCGATGATCAGGATGATGAACGCGCGACGCCCGTAGAAGCGGAACTTCGCGAGCGCAAGAGCAGCCAGGAAGGCAAGCACGAGCGAGAGCGCGGTCACGGCGACGACGACGAGCACACTGTTCCTCGCCACCCGCCAGAA
>Ga0190265_10003724_pt1 | contig 10448 bp, 8 predicted proteins | sample Popmic124T_FD_133135 | JGI IMG/M metagenome (GOLD analysis project Ga0190265, IMG submission 133135) | Populus adjacent soil microbial communities from riparian zone of Indian Creek, Utah, USA - 124 T | ecosystem: Environmental > Terrestrial > Soil > Riparian zone | place: USA: Utah | collected...
GGGCCGCCCCGGCGCGTGCTCCCGCCAGCGCGCCGCCTGCTCCGCGCTGTTCAGGACGGGCCGGGCCGGCGAGGCCAAGGCGGTCGCCATGTCTTCGGGCCCGACGCCGTGCAGCACCGAGAGCTGGAGATCCTCCGGCCAGGGCATCAGCGCCTCGGCCTCGGCCCAGGTGGCGACGAAAAAGTCGCGGCAGCCGGCCGCCGACAGTCGTTCCACGACCCCGCGCGCGCCGAGGCCGTAGCCGTCCGCCTTGACCGCCGCGCCGCAGGCCGCGCCGCCGCTCATCTCCGCGAGCCAGCGCCAGTTGGCGGCGAGGGCGTCGCCGTCGAGCTTCAGGCGCAGCGGGACATGAACCATCAGCGCGGCCTAGCCGTCCGCGCCGCGCGGCTCAATCCAGGTTCTTTCCGGCCGTTTCCTTGAGGCCGAACAGGGTGACGACCAGCGCCATCGCGACCACTGCGACCGTGTACCAGAGCCCGGCGAACGGATCGCCGGTCCGGGCCACGATATATTGGCTGATGAAGGGCAGGAAGCCGCCGAAATAGCCGGTGCCTATGTGATAGGGCACGGAGAGCGAGGTGTAGCGCACCCGCGCCGGGAACATCTCGACCAGCAAGGCCGCGACCGGCCCGTAGGTCATCCCCGAGAGGAAGCCGATCACGATGATCGCCAGCACCACCTGGACGGCGCGCCAAAACGGCGGCGTGCTCTTTTCCAGGCGATAGCCCGCGCCGGCCAGCACCTGCTCCATCGCCTCGGGCTGCTCGACGTGCACGATCGTGTTGCCGACGCGCACCTGATAGGTGTCGCCGCCCCACCCCGGCGCGGGCACGAGCGTGTAGGCGATGCCGCGCCGGGTCAGCGCGTCGAGCGCCCGGCCGCACGGAGTCGCCTGGCGCGCGGCGAACGGGTCGAAGTCGCAATTGGTCCCCTGCACGGTCACCGGACTGCGCTCCATCGCACTCGCAAGCTCGGGATTGGCGGCCGAGGCCATCCAGTGGAACAGCGGGAACATCAGGATGATCGTCAGCACATAGCCGGTGACGATCGGCGTCTTGCGACCGATCTTGTCGGAGAGCCAGCCGAACAGCACGAACCAGAACATGCTGAACAGGGCCGCGATCCCGATCATCAGCCGCGCCGCCGTGTCGTCGATCCTCAGCGAACTCTGGAGAAAATAGAGCGCCTGGAACTGCGCAGTGTACCAGATCACGGTGAGGCCCGCGGCGATGCCGAAGAGGGCGACCAGAATGTTCCTGGTGCGGTGCCAGCCCCTGAAGCTCTCGCGAAGCGGATTGCGCGCGGTCGTGCCGGCCTGCTTCATCGCCTGGAAGACGGGGCTCTCCTTCAGCTTGAGCCGCACCCAGAGGGACACCGCGAGCAGCAGGATCGAAACCAGGAAGGGAATCCGCCATGCCCAGGCCTCGCGCGCCTCCTCGCTCACCAGATAGTTCGAGGCGAGCACCATGATCACGGAGAGCAGGAAGCCGCCGATCACGCTCGCCTGGATGAAGCTGGTATAGAGGCCGCGCTTGTTCCTCGGCGCATGCTCGGCGACGTAGATCGCGGCGCCGCCATATTCGCCGCCCAGCGCCAGCCCCTGCAGCAACCGGCAGATGACCAGCAATATCGGCGCGGCGATGCCGATCTGGGCGTAGGTCGGCAGCAGGCCGACCGCGGCGGTAGCGACGCCCATCAGCGTGATCGTGACCAGGAAGGTGTATTTGCGGCCGAGCTTGTCGCCGAGGATGCCGAACAGGATCGCGCCGATCGGCCGGACCCCGAAGCCGGCGCCGAAGGTCGCCAGCGTCAGCAGCAGGGCGGCGGTCGGGTTCGTGCTCGGGAAGAAGAGCGTCGCGATGACCGGCGCCAGCGTGCCGTAGATGAAGAAATCATACCATTCGAAGACGGTGCCGAGCGAGGAGGCGACGATGACCAGCCGATCGCGCTTGGGATCGACCACATAGCCATCGCCGGCTGGCTGCACCGCTTCCGCCATTATTCCCTCCCCTCTTGCGAAGGTTCTAGGCCGCTTGGGGCCGGGCGGGCAAGCGGGTCCGAGCCCGAATCATCGCAGGCCGACGCCCGCCGGCCGCCGCTACGGCTCCAGCGCGGCGGCCGCCTGCTCCCAATCGCGCCCGTCGAACGGGGTGGCTGCGACGGAGAGTCCAGACACATCGTCCAGCGCGTTGAGGTTCACGCTCCAGGCCTCGGGATGCGACCTTGGCTGGTAGAAGCTCTTCACCCCGCATCGGCCGCAGAACAGATGGTTCGCGGCCCCCGTGCCGAAGCGGTAGCTGACCAGGGCCTCGTCGCCCGCGAGCAGGCGAAAATCTCCGTGCGGGACCATCAGGTGGCGAAAGCCCGTCTTGGCGCAGATCGAGCAATTGCAGTCGAGCACCTCGACCGCCGGCGGCACCTCCGCCTCGAACCGAACAGCCTTGCAATGACACCCGCCCTGGATTTTCATGCACCCGATCATGCACCATTGCTTCCCGCCCGTCATCCGCGCCGACACCCGCCTCCTCATCCTGGGCAGCCTCCCCGGCGCCGTCAGCCTGGCGCGCGGGCAATATTACGCCCATCCGCGCAACCTCTTCTGGCGGCTGATCGGCGCGGCGATCGGACGCGACCTCGAGCCGCTCGTTTACGAGGCGCGTCTCGAGGCGTTGCTCGATGCGGGCGTCGGCCTGTGGGACACGGTCGCCTCCGCGATGCGCAAGGGGAGCCTCGACGCCGACATCCGGCTGCACGAGGCGAGCGATCTCGCCACGCTGGCAGCGACCTTGCCGGCGCTGAGGGCGGTCGCCTTCAACGGCGCCAAATCGGCGGCGATCGGGCGCCCGCAACTGGCGGCGACCGATCTCGCCCTCGTCGACCTGCCGTCGAGCAGCCCGGCCTATGCCAGCCTCCCGTTCGAGCGAAAGCGCGAGGCGTGGGCCGCGCTTCGTGCCCACCTTTAGGCGCGGAAGCCGAGAATCCGCGCCGCCAGATCGGGCCGCGCGATGACCAGATCGGGGATCGAGGTATCGGCCCGGTTGTAGACGAGCGGCGAGCCGTCGAGCCGGCTCGCGTGCAGCCCGGCACCGAGCGCCACTGCGGCCGGCGCGCAATTGTCCCATTCGTGCTGGCCGCCGGCGTGATAATAGACGTCCGCCTCGCCGGCGACGACCGCCATCGCCTTCGCGCCCGCCGAGCCCATCGCCACGATCTCCGCGCTGATCAGCGTCGCAACCTCCTCCGCTTCGGGGGGCGGACGGGTGCGGCTGACCAGCATGATCGGGCGGTCCCTGCGGGTGAGCGAAGCTTCGACCCGGTTGGACCGGTAGAGCCGGCCCAGCGCCGGCACCGCGACCGCGCCGACCCGGGGTGCGCCGTCCACGGCGAGCGCGACATGGACCGCCCAGTCGGCGCGCCCTTCCGAATATTCGCGGGTTCCGTCGAGCGGATCGATGATCCAGACGCGGCCGGCGCCGAGCCGGGCGGGATCGTCCGGGCTCTCCTCCGAAAGCACCGCATCGCCCGGCCGCCATTCGGCGAGCCCGGCGAGGATGAAGGCGTTGGCGACTTTGTCGGCGACCTGGCCCAGGGCCGCGCCCTCGAGAAGGCCGCTCCGCCGCTGCTCCAGCAGCAGGCGCCCCGCCTCCCCGGCCAGATGCGCGGCAAGCTCCTCGTCGGTCAAAGCCTCCTCCTCCCGCGCCGTTAAACAATGTTAACGGCTTCTTTACCATCATTCGTATAACTACCGGACCCATCGGGAGATTTTCCCGGGGGGACGAAACATGGTCATCATTCTGACCGCACTTCTGGCAGGCAAAGCGGTCCTGCCGCAGATCGACCGGAACGCGCTCGAGCTCCAGGCTCGGGCCGAAGCGCTTCAGCCGCGCACGACGCCGGTCCGGCCGGTTCAGCGCCAGGCCCAGCGGCCCGCGCCGCGCCGCGCCTCGACGAGCCCGCTCGACCTCGCCTCGATCACCACGATCTGCCGCGCCGCGGGCAACCAGGCCGATCCGGCCGCGTTCATCTCGCGGTTGTCGACCGCTTATTCGCTGTCGCCCGACGACAGTGTGTCGCTGCGCGCAAGCTGCGCCGCGTATCTGGCCGGCCGGGCCGACGCGAGGCGCACGTCCAACTGAATCGACTGAAACGGAGTCATTCGGGCTGTACGAATTAGAAGGCCTGTGCTTATCTGCGCATGAAGCGTGGGGGGTCAGGCATGAAGTTTCTTGCGGTTTTCGGCACGCGACCCGAAGCCGTCAAGTTGGCTCCCGTCATTTCGACTCTAAAAGCCGAAGCCGGTATTGAAACGCTGGTCTGCGTGACCGGCCAGCACCGCCATTTGCTCGGCGACGCGCTCGATTTCTTCGGGATTTCTCCGGATTACGATCTGCAGGCGATGGAGGCCCAACAGGCGCTCAATCCACTGCTCGCGCGGCTCGTCGAGCGGCTCGATCCCATCCTCGCCGAAGCGGCGCCCGACCGGGTGATCGTCCAGGGCGACACCAGCTCCGCGCTCGCCGCGGCCCTCGCCGCCTTCCATCGCGGCATTCCCGTCGCCCACGTCGAGGCGGGTTTGCGCACCTACCGCGCCGCCGCCCCCTTCCCCGAAGAGATAAACCGTCGCGCGATCGCGCTGATCGCCGACCTTCATCTGGCGCCGACCCGGGGCGCGCGCGACAATCTGCTCGGCGAGCGGCTGCGGGGCGAGGTCTTCGTCACCGGCAATAGCGGTATCGACGCGCTCGATTGCGTGCTCGCCCGGCTGGAAGGCGACGACGCGCTCAGCCAGCGGGCCGATGCGGCGCTTCCCCAGCTGCCAGCGGAGTGCAAGCTGATCCTCGCCACAGCGCACCGGCGGGAAAATCTCGGCGAGCGGCTCGAGGAGATTTGCGCCACGCTGATCCGGCTCGTGCACCGCCCCGGCGTCGAGATCCTGTTTCCGCTCCACCCCAATCCGGCGCTCCGCGCCGCCGCCGAGCAGGCGCTGGCCGGCAGGCCGCACATCCATTTGCTGCCGCCGCTCGATCTGGCGGCCTTCGTCCGCGCGATGCAGCGGTCCGCCCTGATCCTCACAGATTCGGGCGGCGTGCAGGAGGAGGCGGTGACCCTCGGCAAGCCGGTGCTGGTAATGCGCGACGTCACCGAGCGGCCGGAGGGCGTCGAGGCGGGCGCGGCCTTGAGGGTCGGCACCGATCCCGAACGCATCCTCCATGCCGCCGAAGCGCAGCTCGCCGTGCCGCCTTCGGGAGGGCGCTCTCAGCTCTACGGGGACGGCCGCGCGGCCGAGCGGATCGTCAACGCCCTTCTCGGCCGCCCCGTCGAGGAATTCGCCCGCGACTGGCCTCGAATTGAAGGGCTGCGCCGAAGCGGCTAACCCCCGCATCCGTGGAGAGCGCGGATTTCCTGATCATCGGCGGCGGCGTCGCCGGCCTGTCGGCCGCGGCGCGGCTGGCGCGGCACGGCAAGGTGCTGGTGCTCGAGGCCGAGGACGCGATCGGCTATCACAGCTCCGGCCGCAGCGTCTCGTTCAGCCATTACGGGATCGGCGACCAGGCCGTCCGCGCCCTCACCGCCCACAGCCGGCCCTTTTTCGAAGCCCCGCTCGCCCGCACCTTCCCCTCGCTCTATTTCGCCGAGGACGGCCAGCTCGCGGCGCTGGAAATGCTTCACGCCGAGATGGCCCGTTTCACCGACGCGATCCGGATCCTCGACGAGGCCGCCATGAAGGCTCTTTGCCCGGTGCTGAAGGCGCCGCGGCGCGGCCTGCTCGATCCGACCGGGCTCAAGCTCGACGCCGACCTGCTGCTCCAGGGCTTCGCGCGGCAATTGCGGGCCTCGGGTGGCGAGATCCGGACCGGGGCTCGGATCGAGACGATCGAGCGACGCGGCGAACGCTGGCAGGTCGACCGCACGTTCGAAGCGCCGATCCTCATCAACGCCGCCGGCGCCTGGGCGGACGCGGTCGCGGCGCTCGCGGGCGTCGCGCCGCTCGGCCTCAGGCCGATGCGCCGCACCATCATCACCGTTGATCCCCCGCAGGGTGTCGACATCGCCGGCTGGCCGTTCACGCACAGCGTCGCCGGGGATTTCTACATGCTGCCCGAAGCGGGCCGCATCCTCGTCTCGCCGGTCGACGAGGTGCCCGACAATCCCTGCGACGCCCAGCCCGAGGATTACGACCTCGCCCTCGCCGCCGACCGGCTGGAACATTACACCACCGTCAAGGTCGCCCACATCTCCCACCGCTGGGCGGGCCTTCGCACCTTCACCGCGGACCGCGTCCCGACGGCCGGCTTCGCCTCGGACGCGCCCGGCTTCTTCTGGCTCGCCGGCCAGGGCGGCTACGGACTGCAGACCGCGCCCGCCATGGCGGAAATCGTCGAGGCGCTTGTGACGGGCGGCGCCTGGCCGATTCCGGACGTCGCGCCGGAGCAAATCCTTCCCGGACGCTTGATCATCTCGGCCAAATCATGCTGACACGGGCGCCGATGACCGCGGAAGCCGCCCCCGCCACCGAAATGCCGCCGCAACCGCCTTTGTCGCGGGTGCGGATGGCGAAGCGGGCGATCAAGATCGCCCTGCTGGTCTTCCTGCTGATCCTCGCCTGGCTGATGGTGACCGCGCCTCTGTCGCGCTCGCTCGGCCCGATCGCGGCGCCGAGCCTCACCATCCTTTCCGCCGAGGGGGAGCCGATCGCGCGGCGCGGCTCGATCATCGGCGAACCGGTCGACGTCTCGACGCTGCCGGCCCATGTCGGCCAGGCGTTTATCGCGATCGAGGACCGGCGCTTCTATTATCATAGCGGGCTCGATCCCTGGGGGATGGGCCGCGCGGTGGTCCGCAACATCCGCGCCGGCCGCACACGCGAAGGCGGCAGCACAATCACCCAGCAGCTCGCCAAGACGAGCTTCCTCTCCCCCGACCGCACCTTCACGCGCAAGGCGCAGGAGGCGCTGATCGCGCTCTGGCTGGAAGCGCGGCTTTCGAAGAGCCAGATCCTCAGCCGCTATCTTTCCAACGTCTATTTTGGCGACAACGTCTATGGGCTGCGCGCCGCCGCCCGCCATTATTTCAACGTCGATCCGGAAGACCTGACGCTTGCCCAGGCGGCGATGCTCGCCGCCGTGGTCAACGCGCCGACCCGGCTCGCCCCCACCCGCAACCTCGACGCCGCCCGGGGCCGCGCCCGCGTGGTGCTCCAGGAAATGGTTGAAAGCGGCTATATCAGCCAGGCCGAGGCCGAGGCGGTCCGCCCGGCCCGCGTCCGCCGCGGCCCGCGAGACGATGTGCCCACCGGCACCTATTTCGCCGATTGGGTGCTGCCCGAGGCCAGCGACCTCGCCGACGAAGGCTATGGCCAGCGCCGGATCCGCACCACGCTGGAAGGCGATCTGCAGCGCGCCGCCGTGCGCGCCATCCGCCGCGCCGGGCTCGGCCGCAGCCAGGCGGCCCTCGTCGCGATGCGGCTCGACGGGCGCGTGGTCGCCATGGTCGGCGGCAAGGATTATGCGCGCTCGCCGTTCAACCGCGCCACCCAGGCCCGCCGCCAGCCGGGCTCGGCGTTCAAATTGTTCGTCTATCTCGCCGCCTTCCGCGCCGGCCTGACTCCAGACACGCCGGTCGACGACATTCCCATCCGACTCGGCTCGTGGCAGCCGCGCAATTACGGCGACACCTATCGCGGCCGGATGACACTGCGCGAGGCGGTCGCGCAATCGTCCAACTCGGTCGCGGTCCAGGTTTCGGAGCGGGTCGGGCGCGACAATGTGATCCGCGCCGCGCGCGATCTCGGCGTCACCACCACTATGAGGCCTGCACCCAGCCTGCCGCTCGGGGTCAACGGGATGAGCCTCCTGGAGCTCACCCAGGCCTATGCAGCGGCTGCGGCCGGCCGCTATCCGATCCGTGCGCACGGCTTGCCCCATGAGCCGGGCTTCTTCGGCGGCCGCGACTATGGCAACAACCGCGATCCCGCGTTCCCGATGCTGCGCGACGTCCTCTACGCGGTCGTCCAGCGCGGCACCGGGCGGGCTGCGAACCTCTCGGTGCCGACCTTCGGCAAGACCGGCACGACCTCCGATTATCGCGACGCCCTGTTCGTCGGCTTCGCCGGCGACCTCGTCGTCGGCGTCTGGATCGGCAATGACGACAATTCGCCCCTGCCCGGCACCGCCGGCGGCGGCCTGCCGGCGCGGATCTGGCGGGCGTTTATGACAGGGGCGCTTGGCGCGCGGGCCGAAACGCCCGCGGCGCCCGTGCCGCTCTCGCAGGCCGACCAGGCGCCCGAAGCCTCGAACGTCAGCGGCAACGCCGTGGAAGAGCCGGCCGTGCCGCAGGACACGCCGCCCGCCCCCGATCCGGCCATCCCCGAGATCGCCGTGCCGCCGCCGACCACGCCACGGGTGGAGCCGGAGCCCGAGGACTAGTCGAGGAAGAGCTCGGCCGCGGCGTCGACGATCGCATCCAGGTCGAGCCGGTAGCTTCGGTAAAGATCGGCGAGGGTTCCGGTCTGGCCGAAGCGCTCGATGCCCAGGGGGCTGACCTTGTGCCCGACGACGCCGCCCAGCCATGACAGCGAGGCCGGCGCACCGTCGAGCAGGGTCACCAGGCCCGCATTGCGCGACAAAGGCGCGAGCAGCGCCTCGACATGTGAGGGCGCCGCGCCCTTGCCGGTCCAGCGCCCCGAACGGCGCTCGCTCCAGCCGCGGTGGAGGAGATCGGGCGAGGTCACAGCCAGCAGCCCGAGCCCCGGCACGTCGTCCCTGAGCGCCCCCCAGGCGGCGAGCGCCTCGGGCGCCAGCGCACCCGAATAGACCAGGGCGGCCTCCGCCCCCTGCCCCGGCTCGCGCAGCCAATAGCCGCCAGCGAGCGCGCCCGCTTTCCAGCTTTCGTCCGCCCGCTCCTGCTGCGCGATGGCGCGGGTGGTGAGGCGCAGATAGACGCTCTCCCCGTCCTCCGCCTGCATCAGGCGGAAGCCCTCCTCCATCATCGCCGCGAGCTCGTCGGCGAAGGCGGGCTCATAATGCCTGAGGCCCGGCTGGCCCATGGCGATGAGCGGCGGGTTGATCGACTGGTGGGCTCCGCCTTCAGGCCCGAGCGTGACGCCCGACGGCGTCGCCACCAGCATGAAGCGCGCATCCTGGTAGCAGGCGTAATTGAGCGCATCGAGGCCGCGGGCGATGAACGGATCGTAGACGGTGCCGATCGGGAAGAGGCGTTCGCCGAAGATGTCGCCGGAAAGGCCGAGCGCGGCGAGCATCAGGAACAAATTGTTCTCGGCGATGCCGAGCTCGATATGCTGGCCGGCGTCGCTGGCGCCCCATTTCTGCGCGGAGGGGATTTTCGCGGCGGCGAACACGTCGGCCAGCGCCTGGCGGCGAAACAGGCCGCGCTGGTTCACCCAGGCGCCGAGATTGGTCGAAACGGTGACGTCGGGCGAGGTCGTGACGATCCGGTCGGCGAGCGCCCCGCCGGCCTTGGCGAGCTCGAGCAGGATCTTTCCGAACGCCGCCTGGGTCGACTGCTCGGCCCCCGCCGGCGTCGCGATCGCCGGCACCTCGGCGACGGACCATGGCCGCGTCCGCTTCCCGCGGGCGATCCGGCTGCCGGCGACGAGCGCCTTCGCCGCCTCGGCGCTGTTCCCGCCCAGCCCCGCCCAGGGCTCCCATTCCTCGCCCTGCGCGATCCCCATCGCCTCGCGCAGCGCAGCGATCTGGCCGGGGTTCATCAACCCGGCATGATTGTCCTTATGGCCCGCGAACGGGAGGCCGTTGCCCTTGATCGTGAAGGCGATGAACAGGGTCGGGACATCGTCGTCGGCGGCGTCGAACGCCTCGACGAGCGCGTCCATGTCGTGCCCACCCAGATTGGTCATCAGCGCCGCCAGCGCCGCGTCGTCGCGCGCATCGAGGATCGGGCGGCAGGCGGGCGCCTCCTTCAACAGCCGCTCGCGCCAGGCGGCGCCGCCAAGATAGGTGAGCGCGGCATAATCGGCGTTGCCCACGCGATCGAGCCAGGCGCGCAGCGCCTTGCCGCCTTTCTCGCCGAACGCCGCCTCCAGCGCCTTGCCGTAGCGCAGCGTGACGACCCGCCAGCCGAGAGACGCGAAAATCTCGTCGAAGCGGGCGAACATCCGGTCGGCCGAGGTCGCGTCGAGGCTCTGCCGGTTATAGTCGACGATCCACCAGCAATTGCGGATGTCGTGCTTGTGCGCCTCGATCAGGCATTCGTAGATATTGCCCTCGTCGAGCTCGGCGTCGCCCATCAGGGCGACGAACCGCCCGGCTTCCTCCCCCTTCATCAGGCCGTGCGCGACGAGATAGTCCTGGACCAGGCTGGCGAAGGCGGTGATCGCGACGCCGAGGCCGACCGAGCCGGTCGAGAAATCGACGGGAATCCTGTCCTTGGTCCGGCTGGGATAGGATTGCATCCCCCCGAAGCCGCGAAAA
>Ga0190265_10003725_pt1 | contig 10446 bp, 7 predicted proteins | sample Popmic124T_FD_133135 | JGI IMG/M metagenome (GOLD analysis project Ga0190265, IMG submission 133135) | Populus adjacent soil microbial communities from riparian zone of Indian Creek, Utah, USA - 124 T | ecosystem: Environmental > Terrestrial > Soil > Riparian zone | place: USA: Utah | collected...
CCTGGTTGGCGTATCCACCGTTGTTGCCGTATGCGCCGTTGTTGCCGTAGCCACCGTTGCGGCCATAGCCATCATTGTAGACGCCGTTTTCGCGTCTCCGGTCACTCTGGCGAGCTTGCCTTTGCTGTTTCCGGCGTTGTTTCCAAATGCGTTGCTGTTCCTTGCGCTGACGGTTGGAATCACGTTCATACCTGCGATCATCATTGCGATATTGTGCCTGGGCGGTACCGCTTGATGCCACAACTAATCCGAAAACGAATGCGAGCGTCAAAAACGCACCGCCGATGCCCTTTTTAAAATTTTTCAATGTTATCTCCCTCATACCTTTAGAAGTCTGCCTCGGTGGGATCAATGGCAACCTCTGTGCCTTGGCACCGGACGATTCCATCAGTCGATTTTGCAGGGGATAACAAGAAAAACTCATTTGGCCCAACGCGCATATAGTGCATGGCGCGCGCAGATGAGTATGGAGAAAGTCGGCGGTCGAAAACTTAGGAAAGCGGCCAACGTCTGTTAATAGTTGTCCAGGATGCACGACGGACTTAGTCCAATTAGAATGTGCTTCAATGCCAGAAGTAGACGACTTGCGCTTCGACGTTATACCGCAACCGGTACATCCAACAGTTCACGCACCTTCCGGGCCAGGGCATGCATGCTGAAAGGCTTTCCGAGAAATGCTGTTCCTTCGTCCAGAACGCCGTGATGAACGATGGCATCGTCAGTATAGCCAGACATGTAGAGCACTTTCAGGTGCGGCCGCAAATGTGTGATCTGATCGGCCAATTCTCGGCCACTCATCCTCGGCATTACCACGTCCGTCAGCATCAAATGTATTTCGCCGGTATATTGACCAGCGAGCCGAAGTGCCTCAAGGCCGTCTTCCGCTTGTAATACCTGATAACCGCACTCTTGAAGTATCTCCATGGCCATTTCCCTGACCACTTCTTCGTCTTCGACGAGTAAGACAGTCTCAACTCCAGAGACCAATTCCTGGACGCCGGTAGGCGCTTTGAGTTTCTCGGCGGTTCCCTGGACAGAAGGAAGATAGATTTTAAACGTTGTCCCCTGATTCAATTCACTATATACCCAAATGCTACCGCCACTCTGCTTAACTATTCCATAGACCGTGGCCAAACCAAGGCCAGTGCCCTTTCCTACTTCCTTGGTAGTAAAGAAGGGTTCAAAGATGCGAGCCTGAGTCACCGCGTCCATTCCGCAACCAGTATCGCTCACCGCTAACATCACGTAGTTGCCTGGAGGCACAGATAGATGTTGCCCGGCGAATTCTTCACCAAGTTGCACATTGCTTGTTTCGACAGTGAGTTTTCCACCTTTAGGCATCGCATCGCGAGCATTGACACAGAGGTTCATCAAGACCTGTTCCAGTTGGTTTGGATCGGCCTTAACTTTACCCAGGTCGGCTTCAAGGCCCATGAGCAGGTCGATGTCCTCGCCAATTAACCTCTGTAACATCTTGCTAAGTTCTACGACCACATGATTAAGATCCATGACCTGCGGTTGCAATATCTGCTTGCGACTAAAGGCCAGGAGCTGACGGGTGAGCGCGGCGGCGCGCTCGCCGGTTTTCTTGATCCCTTGAATGTGGCGATGGAGCGGATCCTCCGGCGTCAATCGCCTTAGACACATTTCACTATGACCACTGATTGCTGTCAGCAGATTGTTAAAGTCGTGTGCTACGCCTCCTGCCAGTTTACCTATCGCTTCCATCTTCAGGGCCTGACGAAGCTGTGTTTCGCTTCGCTGAAGCGCCTCTTCAGCTCGCCTACGCTCAGTAATGTCGTTGGCTAACACTAGCGCAGCCGGGCGTCCGGCAAAGCTCAGTGGATAAGAGGTGATCTCGACGTCAATGATCGTTCCGTCTTTTGTTCGATGTCGCCAGACACCGGCGTCTCGGGAATTGCTTGAAAACTTCAAAACATCATCGAGCATCGACGGAACATCTTCGGATGGCCGGATGTCCTTAATGGTCATGCTCAGGAATTCCTCGGAGGAATACGCATACCGGTGAACCGCTGCTTCATTCACGGCCAGGAAGCACAGATCCTCCAGATCGTAGACCCACATCGGAAATGGATTGCTTTCAAAAAGCAGACGGTAACGCCCTTCTGAATCACGCAGAGCTTCCTCGGCCAACTTGCGGTCCGATACCTCCGTTTGAAGTTCGCTGTTAATGGCTGCGAGCTCTGCGGTGCGCTGCGCGACCCGTGCTTCCAGGCTCTCATTCAAGTTTTCACTTTCGGTGGTTCGCTCGGCAATATCTCGCATCTCACTGACGCTTCGCCTAATAGCAATCAACAGAAAGGTATCCTCAAACAGGACCCAACCGGCGTGTTCGAGCCAACGCCACTCACTTGCGGCCAACACTCCATAGACCGATTGCGGCCAAAACAATCCCCGCAGAAAGTGATCGGCGGCGACGACAATCGTGGCCGGAATCAAGACGCGCCAATCACGATAGAACGACAGGAAGGCAAGCGACCCAAAAACGTGGAAGTGCGTTTCGATCCGACCGCCAGTGAGATGAATGAGTAAAGCGCCCATCAACATCTGGCCGACCGCAATGGTGTACCGGGTTGAGCTGCGACCGGGGCGCGTTGCTGCTAGAAAAATTGGGAAGGCACTGATGGCGCCACCGAGAAAAATCGCCGCCCAAACGTGTATGTGTGTTTGGCTGGCAGCGCCGACCCACGTTTTTGGTGAAATCCAATAGGCAGCAACGATGCCGGCTAACCACTGCACCGTCATAAGCACGGCGAACATGCGGTCGGTACTCTTATAAATGTGCTCTCGGTGTTCGTTGAAGAGTTCCTGGATTCGACTTGAAGTCGCCTCAACGTCCTTCGCAACGGCGGTTGCTTCATTCATCGCTTGACACCTTACATTCGGATGGTGGATTAAAGAGAGGACAACCGAAAACAGACGTTTCCGTTCGTTCCGGGTCCTCCGCATTCACTATCGATATAATCGCCCCCTGGCCTGTATTGTCTCCAAAATGTCCGCGCGAACCTGTCACACCACCGCTGAAAAGCAGTCGGCCGTGAGTGTCATAAAGAACAGTTTGTCCCGAAGTAACCGCATTGAAGAGACGAGCCTCAACGCCTTCGCTGTCCTTAACCACGCTGACCCCTGGAATCTCAGCGGCGCTTTGCCAAAGGTCTGTTTTTTCCCAATCCTCAGCAGAACCGGCGGGCGTGGTAAACAGAACATAAGCCCTCATTCGGCCCTGGCTATGAGCCATGATCCTGGCAAGCTCACCAACGCTCGCCCTGCTACACGGGCAATGGGGATGGGCCAACATCACGAGTGTTGGCTGATTGGCGGCAAGTTGGATTCTGCTAATAGAAGGCCACTGAGCGGGCGATCCGGAGATCACGCCGGGCGTGTTCTCATATCGCCAAAGGAACCAGAGGCCGGTAGTAACCAGGGTGGCCCACACGAGAGTACTGACCAAGAGTAGAAGCCGGGCAGTCCGCCTTCGCCATAGGCTGCGGTGGAATAGAGCAGAGCAGTCCGGTGCTAAATGTGATTGCATGGGCGGAAATCAAAAAAAGCGGAGAGTTTCGTGCAGTTCAATCCTGCAGAAGCCGGTCAAACGTGCCCTTTGTTCGGAAGTTGTATGAGGAAGAAGTAGGAAAAAACTAAAGCAGACTGCGGGAGAAGAATGCTTCGGGCAGATACGATACCCTAAGTCAGTCCAAGATATCAAGATCGACGCTGGCACCGTTAGAGCCGGGGGCGATGGCGCCAGGACGAGCAACGTACATGAGCAGGTTGCGAGGATTTCTTTTTTAAGGCTCGGGAACTAAGGCGATTCAGTTGCTCTCGCACCCGGTTTTAATCCGTGGGCCAGGGCCCTGGGTTGGCGCAAAGTAACAGAGCTCCGGCTTAACAGCCCCAGACGTCGAGTGGCGTTGTGAATTGATTGAGACTTGCAGTAGCATCGCCCCGTCTTCAAAACCCAACTGTAAACCACCACGCAAACCAACAGTTTGCGTTAAGAGACAGATAGAACGTCTGGCCTATAAATTTATGACTACTACTGCTGAGAAAAGTAAACAGATGTCCGGCGATGAGATGGTCGAGCTGTGCAGGAAACACACACTGTTTGAGTGGTCAGCGCAGTCGGCTGTGAATCCGATCCCGGTCGCGCGGTCCAAGGGTATTTACTTCTGGACTCCCGAGGGAAAGCGTTACATCGACTTCAACAGCCAACTCATGTGCGTCAACATCGGCCACGGTGATGAACGCGTGATCCGGGCGATACAGGAACAAGCGGCGACGCTGGCCTATGCGAACCCTTTTATGGCCACAGAGATGCGCGCGCGCCTGGCAGTGAAGCTGGCGGAGATTACGCCCGGCGACATCGACGCTTTCTTCTTCACCAACGGCGGCGCAGAAGCCAACGAGAATGCGTTACGCATTGCGCGTCTTTTTACCGGCCGTCACAAGATTGGCGCGCGATACAGGTCGTATCACGGAGGGACGGCCGGTGCGCTAACGCTGACTGGTGATCCCCGTCGTTGGGCAGCAGAACCTGGCATCCCCGGCGTCTTCCGGATTCCAGACTTCTACCACGGCATTCAAAAAGGATTCGAACCGACTGATGATGTCCTGGCCCGCACTGAAGAGATTCTGGAGCTCGAAGGCGCGAAGACAGTTGCGGCGATAATCGTCGAGCCCGTGGTGGGGACCAACGGCATCCTCATTCCACCCGATGGCTACATGCAGGGTTTGCGCGCGCTTTGTGACAAGTACGGAATCCTTCTGATTGCTGACGAAGTGATGGCCGGCTTTGGCCGCACCGGTGAGTGGTTTTCGGTGGACCATTGGAAAGTTGTCCCTGACTTGCTGTCGATGGCGAAAGGACTGACCAGTGCCTATGTGCAACTCGGGGCGATTGGAATGCGGCGACACATTGCGAACCATTTCCAAAAGAACGTGTTCTGGGGTGGCCTGACGTACAACAGTCATCCGCTCGCGTGTGCTGCGGCGCTAGCGACGATTGCCGTTTACGAAGAAGATAAACTGATCGAGAACGCCAGGCGCATGGGAAACGTCATGCGCGGCATGCTGGAAGACCTGCAGAGCCGGCATCCTTCAGTAGGTGCGACGCGCAACATTGGTTTGTTCGGACTGGTTGAGCTGGTTCGAAATCGCGAGACACGCGAACCGATGGCGCCCTTCAACGGTTCATCTCCCGAGATGCAGGAGCTTGGCAAGTTCTTCCGCCAGGAAGGTCTTTACACTTTTGTGCGATGGAATTATTTCTTCACCAATCCGCCGTTATGTATTACCGAGACGGAGCTGAAGGAAGCGTTCGCGATTATCGATAAGGCGCTTGAGATTACAGATCGAGCAGTCGAGTAAGGCTTAGCGGTTTGTTCGTGCTATTTCGTGTGTTTCGTGGATCGTCCTAGTATAGTTAAGAAGGCGACCCACGAAATAGCACGAACAACACGAAACCGATTTCTTCTCACTTACTTTTTCTTACCCCTGCGTTTTTCGACCGTTACCGTAACTGCTGCGGTTGAGCTCGACGTCAAACACCCTTCCGGCGTACAGATCGTGTAGGTAAACGTATCCACACCGATAAAGCCCGCTGCCGGCGTATAGGTCAACGTGCCATCGCCATTATTTACAACGGTTCCGCGAGACGCCGGCCCAACACTGCTAATCGTCAACTGATCGCCGTCGGGGTCGGTGTCGTTAGCGAGTACGCTAATCCGCACCGCCACGCCCTCAGTCGTCACGGCCGTATCGTTAACCGCATTTGTGGGCAATGCTTCCAGCACGGCCGCCAGCGCATCGATTCGTCCCCAACCATAAGTGTTGTTCGGAATTGCCGTTGGGGAATCGAAACCACAACCTTCCGTCGTCGTCTTCCTGACAGCAGTTTGCTCGATGATGTCTTCCAACCTGTTGACCATACCAGCCAGTCGCGGGTTGGCTGAAACTAACAGAGCGACCAGGCCGGCCACATGTGGTCCAGCCATGCTGGTACCGCTAAAACTTGCGTAGCTGCCATCCTTAACACTCGAACGAATTCCCGAGCCCGGCGCGCTGATGTTTGGTTTCATCAACCCTGTGGGTGAACTCGGATCTCCGAGCACTGAACCGCGGCTGCTGAAATAGGATATGGCGTCTGTGCGATGGTCCGTTGACCCAACCGTGAAGGCCTCAGGGTAACGCGCCAACGGAGTGTTGATCGAATTACAAATCACCAGGCCTGTATTCGCTACTCCCAGTGGACTGGAGCCGTCGTTTCCTGCTGAGACTGCATAAAAAATTCCCGCAGCCCTACTCGCCCGCAACGTGTCCTGCAATGCCGGCGGCGGACAACCTTCATAACAACCCCACGAGTTGTTAATCACGTGCGGAGCTTTGGCGGGATCAGGGTTTTGGCCCGCGTTGTCCGTCGGTGCGATGAACCACTGCATGCACTCCATGTAAGTGGGAACCGCGCCTGCGCCTTCGGTCATGTTGCGACACGCAATCCACTGTGCCTCTGGGGCCATGCCTATCCGATTTGTTCCGCCATCATCGCCCACCATGGTGCCGACAGTGTGGCTCCCATGATCGTGATCGTCGCAGGGTTCGGCTGTATCTCCATCGCAAACGGTATTCGGCGCGTGGATCGAGTCGTGCCAGTTGTAATTGTGATTCGCACTCTGGGTGACTTCATTCCAGCCCCGGTACTGCTTTTTGATGGCTGCGTGTTGCCAGGCTACGCCGGTGTCCGCGCCCGCGACTACCGCGCCCCTGCCGAGAACTCCTTTGGCCCATACGTCGTCCGCATTTACGTTTAGCAGGTTAGCCTCAGGATTCGGATCGGCGGTCAACAGAGCCGACGATGTTGAATTGGTTGATGTAAGCGGCTGGTCCACTGGTGGAAGTTTCAATTTACCTCCGCCGCTCGGATAGATATAAGCCACTTCGGGGCGCGCGGCCACCGCTTGCAAAACAGCCAGGTCGCCTTTCGCCCAGATCGCGTTCGTCACCCAGAAGCTCTGATGTGCGACGCCGAACGAACCCAGGGTGTGCAGCACGGCCGGCTGCGTAGCCTGGGCAGTTTCAGTAAGTTTCTGGTAGACGTATTGGCCCTTTTCCTCTTTGGTCGGCATTGCGTCGGCGCCGCTTAGGTCTGCCTGAGAATTCATGTAGACGAGAAACTCAGTTTGACCTGCGGTCGCGGCAGTCAACACGTTGGGGTCAACCTTGTCTTGCCAACTCTGGATTTGTGCGGAGCTGGGGTTGATCAATAAACTGACAGCAGAGATTGAGACAGCAAGCAGTCCTAACACGCTGGCCCGAATTTTTGGCGGCTTCATTTTCGTCTCTCCCTTTCGAAATGCGTTGAACCTTCTTTGGCGTTTACAGGATAGGGAGCGGGCTTGAGAAATTCTTGAGGAGAGCTTTGTGAGGCGTGGTTACAAGGAACGCAATCAAATCGTTCTATTTTTGCAATGAGTACAAATGAAAACGCCGGCCCCCATTGATTGGGACCGGCGTTTCCTTACCCTGCTTGCTCTACTTCACGAAGATAGTTGTCAGCCCCCCTTTGAAAAGGGCAGTCAGCTTCCTCGTGAACTTGATCGAATGTCCGCGGCGCCGTGCCTTTGGAGGCGGGCTCGACGGCCGGTCTTCGCTAAAGGCCGCCAGGCGCGTCCACCACGAAGATTCATAAAGGATGGGTGTTGGCCCGGTAATTCGCTTATACATCAAGCACCGCCTATCATCGATTGTGGTTGCCGTTGGCATTTCGGTTGTTGCTGTTAGTCGACCTCACGCCGGACGTGTTGGCATTGCCGTTATCGTTCGTCAGAACGCCTGTATTCGACGGAACGGAATTGCTGTTAGCATTCCGTGGAATGTTGGCGTTGGTCTCAACAACTCCTTCGCGGTGAGCGTTACTGTTGTTGGCGTTGGACGTGTTGTTAGCGTTGTCGGTAGCGGTGCAGCCCGTTAAGGCTGCAGCCACTACGACCACTAATGCCAGCGCTTGTTTGCGTAGCATAGTTTAAGTTCTCCTCCCCGGTTCGTTCGCGTGAGTTCTATCTGTAAAGTTGCTCAGCGCGGTTATTGCGCCATTCGTTCTCGAAGTAGTCGGCGTCTTCCGCGTTGCGAGGATTGACACCCATCACGATGCCGCCATCGCGGATGCCCTGCTCATAATGTTTGGCGTGCTCTTCAGGAATACCATGTCCCACCAGAGCTCCAATCAAGCCGCCAGTTAGCGCTCCACCGCCGCCGCCCGCGAGTGCTGCGGCAAGTGGACCGGCGATCAACAGCCCGAGTCCCGGCAGTGCCAAAGTGGTTCCCACAGCGGCAATTGCGGCCAAAGTAGCGCCAACGCCACCGCCGATCGCGGCCCCTTTTCCGGCGCCTTCCCATGCCTTCGTGCCCAATTCCGAATCGTCGTCATCAGCAAAATATTTCTTGCGCGTTTCGTCTGACATCAGAAGGTTGACGTCGTCTTTTCCGTAACCGCGCGTACTCAAAGATCGATACGCACCTTCAGCACTTTCCCTATCTCTAAATAGGCCCGTCATCAGCCGACTTTCACGCTCGCGCGCGGTGCCTCCGGCCAAACCACCCGTATTAACATCTCCCATTGCTCGCTCCTTTGTTATTGAAGACTTTTGTTGAATTAAGCGTCACTCGCGTCTGCGAATACGCTCCCCCTTGTTAGATGGTGCGTTGTTATTGCACTCCACCAGGAATCACTTGCTCGCGACCTGTTAGCAATGACCGTACCATCGACAAATCGATGAGTGGATTCCTTTTCTTTTTCACTTTTCGCTAGTACGTTGGCGAAAACCCGCCCAACGGAAACCATAACTGCGACTAGCAACAAGTGATGCGGGGGAATCAGGAATACGAAATTGATACAGGCTGGTCGGACTTGTGTAACCGTTCGTGATATTTCGTGGATCGCTTTTATTCGACGAATGCCAAACCGATCCACGAAATGACACGAATTACACGAATGATTGGATGCTTCATTCAGTTAACCTGGGACTCGCCAATCCACGCCACGGTTCACTACGCTTCCGGTTGGCAGAAACCGGAGTTTCACGGTTCCGCATTTGCTTGCTAAAATCCGTTCCGACCCCAGCACACTCGTAAAACGAAAGGCAACGTTGATTATGTATCGTCATATTTCGCGATTCTTGATGTACGCGCTGCTAACGGTAGTCGCGGTTGTCACGGCGATTGCGCAGGACAAGGACAAATCGTGCTTCACGGAGCAAGCGCGCGCAGAGGCGGAACGCACTGCGAAAGTTTGGCAGGCGCCTGATCCGGATTACGATCCGGTGCTGGGTTACAGCATTTCCAAAGGGCCTCGGCGAGGCGCCCCCCCGGTCGACGAGAACGGAGTTGCGCGTCCGTTCAACTGCATGGCTAACAAAGATCCGAGCCCGGGCGCGGGGACTACGCCAAAGTTTCACTGTTCAGTTGCCGGCGTGACTGAGGGTGATGGCGATCTCATACGGTACAAAGTCAAGCCACACTTCAAAGGACAGACTAAGGACAAACGTAACGGCGAGATCTATGGCGAGTTTCTTTCGTCACGCTTTTCCAAGGCCCTGGGGTTCTTCTCTGACGATGAGTGGGTGGCAGACGTTACGTGTAGTGATTGTGAGAAGAGTCTGACCCGAAGCTTTCAGGGAGCTGGTTTCAATCCGTTCCAACCGGCGGCGGGAATCGAGTTGGACATCGGCCGGGGAATCGATGTGAAGTGCAACAACAAGGATGGCGCTGCGATTTCGGACGCGCTGTCAAACTTAGGCTCGCCTCGAGCGGAAATTGACGCGTTCAAACTGTGGCTCGCCTTCATCGATCACGGTGACACCAAGACCGACAACCAGAAGTTCGCCTGTCTTGATTCACAGAAGAACCCTGACGGCTCGCGGAGTTGTAAGCCGGGACAAGCGGTGTTTTATGTGAGCGATATGGGATCGACGTGGGGCCATTCGAGCTCGAGCGAGAGCAAGGCGCGGCTGGAGCGTTGGAAAGGGAAAGACCCGATGAAGGTCAGTGGCAGTCAATGCAGCACGACGGCGAAAAGCGTTGGCGATCCGCAGATCAGCGAAGCGGGCCGGAAGCTTCTGGCCGATCAGCTTCAGCGGCTGCTCGATGCGGAAAGAACTAACCAAACGATTACCCGCGTGTTTCGCGCGTCGAGGAACCATGAACGTGACGAACCGGCCGAGGCCTGGACCGCTGAGTTCATTCGCAAAGCCAATACGATCATTAACGCGCAGTGCCAATAGGTTTAAGACCGTTAGGGAAATCCGATCCACGAAATACACGAAAAAGCACGAAACATCCGTGAAAATCAGACGGCTGCTTGTTCGTGTCCTTTTCGTGTAATTCGTGGATCGACTTTTTTACCTCTGCAATTTGCGATCGACGCCTAACGAA
>Ga0190265_10003727_pt1 | contig 10446 bp, 6 predicted proteins | sample Popmic124T_FD_133135 | JGI IMG/M metagenome (GOLD analysis project Ga0190265, IMG submission 133135) | Populus adjacent soil microbial communities from riparian zone of Indian Creek, Utah, USA - 124 T | ecosystem: Environmental > Terrestrial > Soil > Riparian zone | place: USA: Utah | collected...
GCGCAGGCCCGCGCCGAGCTTGGACATCTCCGTGTAGATCCGGCTCCCCTCGGCCAGGGCGTCCTTGATCATGCGGATGTTGGTGATCTGGCTGCCCAGATGGAAGTGGGTCAGCACCAGACAATCGAGCATGCCCGCCTGCGCCAGCAACTCGATGCCGCGAAGCATCTCCGTCAGGGTCAGGCCGAACTTCGACTTCGCGCCGCCCGATTCCTGCCAGCGGCCCGAGCCTCGTGCCGCCAACTTGGCACGAAAGCCGATGTTCGGCCGCACGTTCAGGCTCCTGGCCCGCTCCAGAATGCGCGGCAGCTCGCCGAACTCCTCGACGACGATGACGACGGTCTTGCCCAGCTTCGTCCCGAAGAGCGCCGTCTCGATGTACTCCACGTCCTTGTAGCCGTTGCAGATGATCAGCGGCTCGGGCGACTCCAGCACCGCCAGCACCGCCAGCAACTCGGGTTTTGATCCCGCCTCCAGGCCGAACTTGAATTGCTCCCCGTAGCGCACGATCTCCTCGACGACGTGCCGCTGCTGGTTCACCTTGATCGGGTAAACGCCCATGAACTGGCCGGTGTACTGGTGATCGGCGAAGGCCTTGGCGAAAGCGTTGTTAAGCTGCTCGATGCGGGTGCGAAGAATGTCCGAAAAGCGGATGAGGATGGGCAGCTCGATCTCCCGCTCGCTCAGCTCATCGACAAGCTCCTTCAGGTCGAACGACGGGCCGTCGGCGCCGCGCGGACTGACGGACACGTTCCCCAGTTCGTTGATCGAAAAGAAGCCCGCGCCCCATTTGCGCACGTTGTAAAGGTCGAGCGAATCCTGGATCGACCATTTGTGCAGGAGGTCAGATCGCGGCGCGTTCTTGGTAATGCTTGCCATCTATGTGGCGTCCTCCCGGAATAATTGGCGTTGCGGCACGAGCCGCCGGACTTCAGTCCGGCGGCGCTCCATCGGCGAGAAAGGCATCCTCGACGATTAAGAGGATTCTTCCAAAGGGCGAGTGCTGATTTTTTTTGCCGATGCGAGCGTGATGACTCGAATTTCAATCGCGACGCCAAGTCAGCGGAATTCTATCAGAATCGCGACGGAGGATACACCCACCCTCTGAAAAAGGACGGAATCGCGGATCGCAACCCCGTGCATCGTCACAACCCGTGGCCTCCATCCGCTTTGCGCCTCAGCCATTTTGAAGTACATTCCGCTTGCCCATGCGCACCCTTCACCTCTATTTTGGACGCGAGCTTCTCAAAACCTTCCTGATGACCGCGGCCGCCCTCACCATGCTCATCGTCATGGGCGGCGGGGTCGCCAACATCTTCCGGGCCGAGGGCATCGGCGCCGAGCAGATGTTCAGCATCTTCCTCTACCTCACCCCCGTCGCCATCACGCTTATTCTCCCCGTTGCCGCCCTTTTCAGCGCGACCATCACCTATGGCCGCGCCGCGACGGACAACGAGGTGCTCGCCTGCCAGGCGGCGGGAATCAACAGCCATCGACTGCTTCTGCCGCCGCTGCTGCTTGGCCTGTTGGTGACCGGTGCAACGTATTTCTCCTGGAACTACGTCATTCCCATGCTCACGGCAAAAATCGCGGACGTGAGCCGCCGCGACTTGCCCGCCATCGTGCTGGGTCAGTTCCTCAAATCCAAACCGCTGGTCTACGGAAAATACCGCATCTCCGCGAAGCAGTGCGAAAAGGTGCCAGTCGAGCAGCTTCCGGCCGAGTATCGCGACGGCCACACTTACTTGCGCCTCACCGGTGTCGCGTTCATGGAAGTGGAGGAGATGAACTACACCCGTTTCGGCACGGCCGACGAAACCATTATCGACTTCGACGCGACCCATCCGGCGCCGCAGGTGACGATCCAGATGGAAGGCGTGCGGGTTTTCGATGCGAGCCGGAAGCAGTTCTATGACATGCAAAGCCAGCGGATGGGTCCGCGCGAAATTCCTCTGCCGATTGCCCGCAAAATCAAATTCGAAAATCTGGAGACGCTCAAGGAATGGCTGAGAGAGCCTCGGCAGATTCCCGAGATCATCGATCTCACGCACGGGCTGGAGCGGGAAATGATGGTTTTTTTCTTGAATCAGGTCTTGTACGAAGCGATCGAGAAAGACGGGCGTTTTGTTCTGCATGATCGAAAGTACACGATCGAAATCGCGCCGGGGCGCTATACCACTGATGAAGAGGATGGCCGGCTTCGACTGGCGGATGTCAACGCCCGCGTGTCATACCTGGGCGGCGACAAGCCGGACGACGTGTATTACGCAAGCGATGCGGCGATCGAGTTGCGCACGAGCTTCACCACGAACCGTCCGACGATCGCGGTGGAACTTGCAGGTGAAGTCACCCTGACCCGCGATCCGATGGGACCGGACGATCAGATCGTGAAGAAGCCGAAGGAGACTCTGCCGCTGGTTGATTTTCGCCGCCAGACCGAGATGCAGACCCGCTTCACAAGTTTCGACTTCAAGCGTCTCTTCGAAGCGACGTCTCCCGTTCCCCTGCACGAAAAGCAGGAAAGGATGCGCAAAAAGGTTCGCGATCGCGTGCAGCGCTTTCAGGCTGAACTGCGGAGTGAAATCGAATTCCGAAAGTCGTATGCCCTCGATGCGGTCGCAATTGTTCTGCTCGGCGCGATGCTCGGCATCATTGTCCGCGGCGGGCAGGTGCTGACCGCATTCGGAATAAGCTGCCTGCCGATGCTGATCGTCATCATCGCCAGCGTCGTGGGCAGAAACCTCGCGGACAAACCGGGTTACGAGTTGGCCAGCATCGGCACCATGTGGGGCGCGACGATCTTTATGTACCTGGCGACGATCATCGTAGCGTTCAAGGGGCTACGCCGTTAACAAATCGCGATCCATCCGGGTGAATGGACAAACAAGTGTTAAGACGTTGCGACACCGCGACAATTCCGCCGCTCCTTCGGAGCGGACGTTTATCAGATGCAACGCCGTAGAGTTAGACTATGAAGATTCTGGATCGCTACATCCTACGCGCCTTCTTCATCAACTACCTGATCGGCATCGGCGTGCTGATCGGGATGTACATCATCCTCGATTTGTTTGTGAATCTCGACGAATTCACCAACCTGCAATCGCAGACGGCGGTTCAAACCGCCGCCCGCATTCTGGATTTCTACGGACACAACCTCTTTCTCTACTTCGCCCAGTTAGCCGGCGTTATCACCCTCGTCGCGGGGTGTTTCACGCTCGGCCGCCTTCATCGCACGAACGAGCTGACCGCCATCCTCGCCTCGGGGACGTCGCTTTATCGCGTCGCGGCGCCGATCCTTATCGCCGCCTTCGCGATGAATGCCCTGTGGTTCGTCGATCAGGAATTCATCATTCCCAACATCGCCGAGAAGCTCGCCCGCAAGCACGGCGACACCGAGGGAAAGGTCTCGTTCGCCGTGTGGTTCATGCCCGATACGGCGCAGCACAATTCGCTGGTGTCGGCGACCGCCTTCAATCCGCGGGCCCGTGAAATGCGGAACGTCGTCATCGTCAAGCGCGACGCACAAAATCGCATGATCGGCGCGATCCGCGCCGACCAGGCCAAGTGGGACGAGGAGCGCCAAGTGTGGCATCTGCGGAACGGTTATGAAATCGCGCTCGCCTCGCCTTCGGAAGAAACGGTCGATATCGAGGCACTGGGAGGCACCCCTCTCCACGAATATGCCTCGGGGCTGACGCCGCGCGAGCTGGCCATACAGCAGTCCGCCCAGTGGACCAACTTCCTCAGCCTGATCGATATCGAAAAGCTGCAGAAATATTATGCTCAGGCCGGAAACAACGAATTCATCAAGGTCAAGCACACCCGCCTGACCACCGTTATCATGAACATGGCGCTGCTCTGTCTGGGCATTCCGTTCTTCCTCAATCGCGAGCGGCCGTCGGTGATCGTGTTGGGGGGGAAGTGCCTCCTGCTCTGCGGGATTTGTTACGTCTTCACGTTCATGGCCAACAGCATTGACCTCTCCGGCCTCGGCGTTTCGCCCGCGCTCACCCCGTGGCTGCCGGTGCTCATCTTCACCCCGGTGGCGGTTCTTATGCTTGACGGCATCAAGACCTGAGCGGACATGGATCAATCCGCCCCGGGCGGTCCTGCCGATTGAGCCCCCCGTCGTTCGGGAAGCGCTATGCCGTTGAATTCCTGGACGTGGAATTTTTGCGAGCCTTGCTCTGAATCCGCGCGAACCTCCAGGATTAACCCTCTTGTTTGCGTTTCAAGTATTTCCTTTCGCGAGAGTATCGGTATCGCCGAATCGCGCCAGATAAAGTCGGCATCCGTCGTATTGATTCTTCTGATCTTGACGCCCTCCACGAAGAACCCGTTCCGCCAGACATAAGGCTTCCACAGCATGTTCGCCGGGCCGTACGCGTCGGGAAGATTCACGATGACGCAGAGCCGGGCGCGACGACTTTCGATCCACTCAATGACCTCATTCCGGATCGATTGTGCCTGAAGGTAAGCCGCGCGCCAGAGTGCCGCTCGTTCAACGGCACAATAAACCGCCAGAGCGAACGCGACGACGACCATGCCCTTCCAGAGAAAACACCAACTCCGCTTCGCGGGTCTCCGCGCCAGCACGGCAAACAGGAACGGCGACGAGATATAGAAATACCTCGATTCAGGCGTTCCGAAATAAATGTAAGGAACTTGACATAGGCCGAACACCACCAGAAGCATTCTCGCGTTTCGATCGTGCAGGCACGGCACGATCATGACTCCCCAAACGGCCATGGACAGCAGGTTCCCCAGGGAAGAACGATAGAATTCGATGGATGAATTTGGAAATATGCACCGCAGCGGCGCGCTCAGAAGCAGATGGATGATTTTGTCGGGGCGAAGTCCAACGGGTTCGCCGAGACGATACCCCATCGCACCCCGAAAAATCATGTAGCTCAGCAGCATCGCACACGTTGGGCCGAGAAGCAGCAAAAGTCGTCGGAGGATTGGGAGCCGCCGATCGCCTGGCCCCCACCCGAAGCATCCTGCGACCGTGATAATCGGCGCAAATAAAACCGCCCAGTCCCAAACCAGGCACGCCAGAAGTTGAAGCAGACACAGCGTCCAACGGTCGCGCGATAGTCTTGGCCGCGGCGACGACATCACCAGCAGGCCGCAAAGTATGATCGTAAGAATCAGCACGTATCCCAGCGCGCAAGCCCACGCCAGGGCTTCGATCCCCGGCGCACAAAGCGCAAAAAGGCAGCCGACGACTACCACTAAGAACCGCGTGGGCTCGAGCAGCCGACTCACAAGTCGGATGAATAGACCGACGTTCAGACAATGAAACCCAAAGGCGAGAAGGTGCCATTGGGTCGCACTGATCCACGAAAGTGACGCGCATTTGAAAAGAAACGAAATCGCAGGCGAAAAATGCGTCTTCTCGATGGCGCCGAACCAGCCCGATCGTTCGGCGGCGCGGATGAGTGCGAAGTCGTCGGAGAGGTAGCCGACCTGAAGTGCGCCCATCGCAAAAATCGAGAATGCCAGCACAACGGGCAAGGCCAGAAAGGCCACGCCCCCGGGCTCTTTTTGTCTCGAAACTGTCATGCGGGCGTCTTAACGGCGGACCGCGGCATTTGCCGAATCCAGACGAGTATGGCCAATGCAACGATGACGACGCCGATGCTCAGACTCGGCATTGTGATTGAAGGCCCCATTCCCGAAAAATGCATTTGCGCGAGTCGCGCGCGCGCCAGCTCGTTCCATCGCTCGCCTGTATAGGCCGGCGGCATGATGAAGAGCGTCCCATACAGCTCAGCAATCACCTGGTTCAAGAGAAAGATGCCCGCCAACCCCTGCGCTGCACGGGGCCACGGCAGGGTGGTCAGTCCCACATAAATCACCGCCAGCAACCACGGAAAAATCACCGCTGCATACCAGGCGTTCGTACCCACGTCGCCGACCGCCATCTGCGATTGCAGCGCGTGATAGGACAACCCCGCCAACATGCTCAAAAACATGGCCCAAATCAGCGCGACATGCACGCGATCATGCAACGGCGAACCATTCCCAGCCCGAAGCGCTCGCGACGGCGTAGCGTCCGGCGCACGAGCCAGGCGGCGCCCCTTCCAAGTCCCAAGCCCTAACGAGGCGGTAACCTTTGCAAATATCCACCCGCTGCAACCCGCCGCCATCGCAATGACCACGATCATGCCATGAATCTTCACCAACGGCCGGTTGACACCGAGCACTTGCCCATCCAGGCCCAACATGCTCCACCCGCCGCGCCATAGACTCTGCCGAAACAGCCGCATAAAAAAGTCGCGCCGCCAATCCATTTCGCCGGCCGCCTGCCAAAGGCTCATCTGACGCCCGCGACGTACATTCTCCACCGCCTCCTGCAGGGGCGACAACATGTCAAATCGTTCGAGGTTATAGGAGAAATAACGATACGTAATCGCGCCGCAGATCGCGAGGCAGATCACCGCGCCCGCCAACGATGCGCGCCAAGTTAGTCGCCGACCGGCCCAGGCCAATGCAAAGGCGCACAGGACAAAGGGCGCCAATCCCAATACGTTCGCCTTGGACAGAATCGCAAGGCCCAGCGCCGAGCCTGCAATGACACTGGCATGCCAGGCCCATTTCGCATTCATCGAAATGAGCACGGCGATCGCGACCGACCCCAACATCAACGCCAGGGCGTCATTTGCCACCCGCGCGACATTGATGAGATAGAGCGGTTGCGTCGCGATCAGCAGCCCGACAATGTAGCGATGAGGCCCCGGTCTGAAGAGCATCCCGATCGACCAAAGTGCCGCGCCCAGAGCAATGGCCCCAAATCCGACGTTGAGCAATCGCAAGCCCGTAATCGCCCCCAGCATTCCTGTGCCGGTTCTCAGCCGATCATAGAGGGGTGCGACAAGCCGGTAATACAGTGGGGCCTGCTGCGACTGGTAAATCAGCAGCGGCTTGACATCGCCTCGAACGGCCGGCGGCCCCGCGAGTTTCCAGAATTCGTCGTAACTTACGCCGCCGATCCGCCGAACCTGCTCGGCTCCGAACGGACTGTGAGGAAACCGAACCAACTCGGGATAGAGGGAAACCGGCACCCGGCTTTCTCCGAGGACGGGAAGCTGCTTGTGATCGACGAGATACTCCAGATAAGCGATGTGCTGATATTCGTCCCACCCTTCGTACGGCGGGAGCACCGACATCACGAAGAGGCCCCGCGCCAGAAAGAGGGTCGCGAGCAGCGCGCAGAACCTTGGCCAAACGGCAAGCCAATCCAAGGCTCGTGCAATGCGCGACGACATGCCGAGAAAGCTATCGCAACCCGTGCCATGGGCAAGTCGAAGATCCGCCGTGGCCGGCGGTCTTTTGCTCGTCCGTGCGTCGCGCTTATCTTGAAGCGATCTACTTGGAAAACGCCCATGCCCGATCTTGGAATCAGCCTCTGCCCCCTGTGCGGCTACTCGCTGGAAGGGCTTCCCCCGCCCCACCGGTGCCCCGAGTGCGGCTTCGAGTATGACGAGCACACCCGCGTCTGGATGGCGCCCGCCTCGAGGTGGCAGCATCTCGAATACATCCTTCCGCTCCTCGCGATTGCGATGATCTTCGGCACCCTCTTTCCCACCTTCTACGGCCGCATGGGTCGGACCTGGCAACTGCTCTTCATCGCCGTTGCCGTCGGATGCCTCGCGGTGGTCATTCGGGCCATTTCGCGGCACTCGGACGCGAACCGGCGCGGTCAATGCGCGGCCGTTACGCCGCGCGGCTTGTTCATCCGCAATCCGCACGGCGAGGAGTGGATCGCATGGGCCGACGTGGGGTTCGTTTACCTTTCGCCCACGTTTGACTACGTGACCCGCTGCACGTCCATTCAAACGACGCCGTTGCCCTCGGCGTTTAAGGATGAGGACGAGCAAAAGTCCTTCGCCAAGGCGGTCGCGGAAGCCAAGACTTTTTACCTCGAAGTATCCCCACGCGCATCAACCTGAAGTACGATGCGTTTGACCGCCAACGCGGCATGTCAGTTTGGCAGTTTTTCAGCGTTTTGTGAAATGCGAAGCAGCCCGCGGCGCTCGTAACTTAAAGCTGCTTCGCTACTTAGAAATTGCCGACGCCGCAACTCCGCATGGCACCTACATTGCTTTTAGAGCACATGGCGGAATCGCGCCTGGGGTTTCCTATTTGGCGCGTCCACCGTCGACGACGAACAAGGAGAAAATTGAATGGCAAAAATCATCGGAATCGATCTCGGCACGACCAATTCCGTCGTAGCCGTGATGGAGGGTGGATCGCCCAAAGTGCTCACCAACGCGATGGGCGCGCGGACGACCCCCTCGGTCGTGGCCTTCACCGACAAGGGTGAGCGGCTCGTCGGCCAGGTCGCGAAGCATCAGCAAGTGACCAACCCCAAGAACACCATCTATTCGATCAAGCGCTTCATGGGCCGGCGGCACAAGGAAGTCGCGTCAGAAGAGAAGATCGTGCCCTACGAAATCGTGGGCGGTCCGGAGGAGCTGGTGAAGGTTCGCGTCCGCGGAAAAGATTATTCTCCGCCGGAAATCGCAGCGATGATTCTTCAGGACCTGAAGAAGACCGCGGAAGATTACCTCGGCGAGAAGGTCGACGCGGCCGTCATCACCGTGCCGGCCTATTTCAACGACTCGCAGCGCAAGGCGACCAAGGAGGCGGGCGAGATCGCCGGCTTCGACGTCAAGCGCGTGCTGCCCGAGCCGACGGCCGCTGCGCTGGCCTACGGCGAAGAGCAGAAGAAGGGCGGCAAGATCGCCGTCTTCGACCTGGGCGGCGGCACCTTCGACATCAGCATCCTCGATGTCGGCGAGGGCGTCTTCGAGACGCTGGCCATCAATGGCGACACGCACCTGGGCGGGGACGACTTCGACACCGTGCTGATCGACTACGTCGCCGAGGAATTCCGCAAGCAGTACGGCATCGACCTGCGTGAAGACGCGATGGCCCACCAGCGGCTCAAAGAGGGCTGCGAGAAGGCCAAGTGCGAGCTGTCCACCAGCATGGAAAGCGCCATCAATCTGCCCTTCATTACGGCCGACGCGAGCGGTCCCAAGCACCTGAACCTGACGCTGACTCGGACGAAGTTCGAGCAGCTCACCGAGAGCCTCGTGGAGCGCTGCCGGAAACCGGTGCTCAAGGCGCTGGAGGATGCCAAGCTTTCCGCGAAAGAGGTCACCGAGTGCATTCTCGTCGGCGGCTCGACGCGCATTCCCGCCGTGCAGCGGCTGTGCAAGGAAATCTTCGGCAAGGAACCGAACAAGAGCATCAACCCCGACGAAGCCGTCGGCATCGGTGCGGCGATTCAGGCCGGCATCATCGGCGGCGACGTCAAGGACATTCTGGTGCTCGATGTCACCCCGCTGTCGCTGGGCGTCGAGACCCTCGGCGGCGTCATGACCACCATGATCCCGCGCAACACGACGATTCCTACGAGCAAGAAGGAAGTCTATTCCACCGCGGCCGACAGTCAGCCCGAAGTGACCATCCACGTCCTGCAGGGCGAGCGGCAGATGGCGGCGGACAACCGCACCCTCGGCCGGTTCAACCTGTCGGGCCTTCCGCCGGCGCCGCGGGGCATGCCGCAGATCGAGGTCACGTTCGACATCGACGCCAATGGCATTCTCAACGTCGCGGCCAAGGACGTCGGCACCGGCAAGGAGCAGAAGATCCGCATCGAAGGCTCTTCGGGCCTGTCCGAGGCTGAGGTCGAGAAGATGCGCAAGGAGGCCGAGCAGTACGCCGACGACGACAAGAAGAAGCGCGAGCTGATCGACGTGAAGAACCAGGCCGACCAGGTCGTGTATCAGACCGACAAGACGCTCAAGGAGCACGGCGAGAAGATTCCGGCCGGCGATCGCTCGACGGTCGAGAGCGCGCTGTCGAACCTTCGCGAGGTGATGAAGGGCGACGACGCCAGCTCGATCAAGAAGGCGATGGAGAACGTCATGTCGGCGTCGCAGGCCATCGGCAAGATCATCTACGAGGAAGCCGCCAAGGCGCAGGGCGGCGCCGGTGCGGGCGCGCCGGGCGGCGAAGAAGGCGAACCCGTCGGCGCCGGCGCCCGAGCCGGCGGCAAGAAGGACGACGACGTGATCGATGCGGAGTTTGAGGTGAAGGAGTAAGTGAGTACGCAGCCCCTTTTTTGGGTTTTGTTGTGATTGAGTGTAGCTCAATGGTAGAGCGCTCGGCTGGAGACCGAGAGGTTGCGGGTTCGAGTCCCGCCTCTGAAGCTGTAGTTTAACTGGCGAAAACAACCTTAACGGCGGATGTTGGTTCGAGTCCAACCGGCTTCGTTCTGAAATGCCTGTACAGATGCTTCTAATTGCAATTCCTGAATCTCTAGCTGTCTCCGGTCACTAACTGCTTGTATGTCACGGCTTTGTCGCACACGGCTGCAATGAGAAGTCGGTCGAAGAGGGCGGCCTCGGTCCAGCGGCGGTTGGCCCGGTA
>Ga0190265_10003728_pt1 | contig 10445 bp, 4 predicted proteins | sample Popmic124T_FD_133135 | JGI IMG/M metagenome (GOLD analysis project Ga0190265, IMG submission 133135) | Populus adjacent soil microbial communities from riparian zone of Indian Creek, Utah, USA - 124 T | ecosystem: Environmental > Terrestrial > Soil > Riparian zone | place: USA: Utah | collected...
CCTGCTTGCGATCGGTGATGTCCAGGAAGGTCACCACGGCGCCCACGACCCTGCCATCGCGCTCGATCGGATGGCTCCAGTATTCGACCGGGAAGGCGGTGCCGTCGGCGCGCACCAGCAGCTCCGCTTCCGAGTGAACTCCTCGTCCCGTCCGGAGCACCTCGTAGAGCGGGCTCTGCTCGGGTGGAAGGAGCGCGCCGCTCGCGCCCGCCAGGCGAATCAAGGCCGGGACGTAGTTTCCCACCAGTGCATCGACCGACTCATAGCCGAGCATTCGCGCACACGCACGGTTGCAGAACGTGCACGCGCCGGCGAGATCCAGACCGTAGATGGCCTCGGCGGTCGAGTCGAGCAGCAAGCGCAGACGCTCACCCGTCTCCTCGAGCTCACGCTGCGTCTGCCGCAGCGCCGTGATGTCGCGCGCGATCGCGGAAGCGCCGCAGATTCGATCGCGCGCATCGCGGATCGGCGAGATCGTGATCGAGACCTCGATCCGGCGACCGTCCTTGCGCACGCGCGTCGTCTCGACGTGATCCACGCGTTCGCCGCGCGCGATGGCGAGAAGGAAGCGCTCGATCTCGGCGTCGCGCCTGGCGGGCGCCAACATGCGGATGTGGCGACCGATCGTCTCCTCGGCGGTATACCCGTAAAGCCGCTCGGCGCCGCGGTTCCACGAGGTGATGATCCCATCGAGCGTCTTGCCGATGATCGCGTCGTCCGAAGACTCGACGATCGCCGACAGCAGACGCAGTCCCGCGCGCGCGTGCTCGAGCGACGAAATCTCCGTCAACGTGAGCACGATGCCTGCGACGTCGCCGGCCTTGGAGCCTGCGAAGCGACTCACGGCCGCGTCGAAGAGCGCCGCCGAGCGATACGGGAGAATGCGCAGCAGATAGAGAGTGCCGTCGTCGCTGCTCACTTCGTCTTCGATCGAGCTGCCCTCGAGAAGCGCGCGCTCGAGCTCTTCGATCAAGCGCTCGCGCAGCAACCGATGCGAGAAGTCGCGGATGCTGCGGCCGACGTCTTGGGGCTGGATATGGAAGACGCGTGCGATCTGCGGCGTGTACTTGCGGATGGAGAGCTGCCGGTCCAGGAACAGGGTAGCCACATCCGTGGCCTCGAAGACGTGCTGCACGTCGCTGCTGAGCTCGTGGAGCTCGACGATCTTCTTCTGGTGCTCCGCATTGATCGTGAAGAGCTCCTCGTTGACGGAATGGAGCTCCTCGTTTGCGGTCTGCAGATCCTCGTTCGTCGATTGCAGCTCTTCGTTGCTCGATTGCAGATCGTGGATCGTGCTCTGCAACGTGTCGCGGGTGTGTGCGAGCTCGGCCGCGAGCATCTCGCTGGCACCGGTCCGCGCAGGCTCGGCAGCGTCTTCGAGGCCGCTGGACGTCTCCAGGATCGACACGAGCACGTGGCGTGCGCCCGTGCGCGCGCTCCCGAAGGCTTCGGCACGGACGCTGCCACGTGCCGGTCGCCCGACATCCTCGGAGAGACGGACGTCGTGGTAGCTGACCGGCTCGTCATGGTGCAGCGACCGCTGGATGGCGACCGCGGCGACGGCGCGCAGCTCTCCCCCCATCAAATCCAAGAGGCTGGTCGAGGGCCGCCGCCCGCGCAGCTCGAGATAGCGCTCGGCACCGCCGAAACTGTCGAGCAGCCGCCGATCCTCCGCGACCAGAAATGCGGGCGGCATGTGGCGGTCGAGCAGCTCGTCGTAGATCGCGAACAGCTCGGAATCCGAGCCCCGGGCCCGCAGCGGCGAGAGCTTGGCTCGATACGCGGGCGACCCGACATGCCCGACATGAAAGGGAGCGAAGACGCGGGTATCACGCTGCTTGGTGTATACCCTGGACGCCTCGTCGAGCGTGCCGAACTCGCTCGCGAGCGCTTTGGGCGACTCGGCCGCGCCGAGAAACAGCAGCCCGCGCGTGGCGAGACCGAAGTGGAACAGCGCCAGCACGCTGCGCTGCGACTCGGCGCTCAGGTACATGAGCAGGTTGCGGCACGAAATCAAGTGGAGACGCGTGAATGGAGCGTCGCTCAGCACGTTGTGCGGCGCGAACACGATCAAGCTCCGAAGCGCCTTCGAGACCTCGTACCGTCCATCCGGCAAACGTGTGAAGAACCGCTCGCGCCGAGCCTCGCTCACGTGCACCAGGTGCTCTTCGGGATACACGCCCGCGCCGGCGATCTCGAGCGAAGCGCGATGCACATCGGTCGCCAGGATCCTCACGTTCACCGGGCGCCCGGTCGCCATGCACTGCTCGCAGAGGATCATCGCGATCGAGTAGGCTTCCTCGCCGGTCGCACAACCTGCGACCCAGACTCGGATCTCCTCGGAGGACGCCAGCCGCTCGAGCACCTCGCCGCGCAGCTTGTCGGCGAGCACCTCGAACGCGTCGGGATCGCGAAAGAACTGAGTGACACCGATCAAGAGATCGCGGTACAAGGCGCCGAGCTGCTCGCGATCCTCATGGAGCAGCGCCACGAACGCCTCGAGGCTCGCCGTGCCGCTGAGCTCTGCGCGCCGCTTGATCCGACGCTCTACGGTGTTGCTTTTGTAGTGGGCGAAGTCGGTGCCGAATTGATCCCGCAGCAGACGCGTGATCGATTCGAGCGGCGAGGAGGACCGCGGGATCGGCTCACGTGCCGCGGCCGCGAGCTCGAGAGCGAGATCCGACGCGGCGGCGCAGTGGTCGGCCAAGCCGGCAGCGAGCACGCCCTGCGGGAGCTCCGGGCAGCTCGCTCGTTCGGGACTTTCGACCAAGACCAGGCCGCCTGCTCGCTTCACGTGCGCGACGCCTCGCACGCCGGAGCTGCCGGCCCCCGAGAGCACCAAGGCGATGGCGTCGGCGCCCACGTCGTCGGCCAAGGAGATCAGCAGTCGATCCGTAGGCGTGCTCCGATCGGACTCTGTCGCGGCGCTGAGCTGCAAGCGGCGTCCGCGCACCCGCATCGCTGCGCCGTGCGGAATCACGTACACGTGCGCCGGCTCGAGGTCCATGCCCTCCACCGCGCGAGAGACCGACAGCGTCGTGTGTCGGCCCAGCCGCTCTTCGAGGACACCCTGCGCTCCGAGCGCGGGATCATCGATCAGCACGAATGCGATGCCGCTCTCGGTCGAGACATGCGCCAAGAGCTGCTCGAGCGACTCCAGGCCACCCCTCGAGACCGCGATCCCGCAAATCCGCCGCTCGCTCTCCGCGGACCGCGGGTCCAAGGATGAAGAAGCGGACGTCGCATCGAAGGACTTCAGCACCCGGAGGTCTCGAATCGCACGCGCTCACCCGAGCTTCGTCGAGCGAGCAGTCCGCGTGTAAAAGGTATGATCTCGAACCCAACGATGGTTCCGAGAGAGGAGAGAACCGCGGCGGCAGCGGGATGGATCACGACACGCCAGCGCGTGTGCAACACTCATTCCCGTATGCGGGGCGGCGTGCACACCTGCTCGATTCGCCGTCCGGCCCACGGTGCAAAATCGACACGGAAAAGCCTTCGCTGCGTAGCCGACTTGTAGAAATTGCCCGCTTCGCGTGGTCCTGATCGGCGCTATCGGGGCCGTGGCCGATCTATGGAGGGGCTGGGATGGCTCGGCGCGTCCTCTTCGTGCGCGCGACACTCCGCATGACCGCAGCCGCAGGCCCCTTCTTCCGGATCATCCACCGATCCGCTTGCGCACTGAGGACTGCAATAGGCGGTTTCAGGAGTGGGGCAAGGACACGAACAAGGTCCATGCGCGCATGTGCGCGCTCCTGCGCCACGAGGTAGTGGTGAAGTCTCCATGCGCCTCCCCGCATCGCGCGCCGGCCGGACGCTCGAGCGAGACGTCGGACCCGCTCGGATGGTGATCGATGTCTGCGTTCGTCGAAGCAAGGGACGCGCCAGCGCGCGGAGTCACTTCTGCTTCCAGCTGCCGGTCGAGTCTTGGACGAGCTGCCCAGTCGGTGCGGCGGCCACGAGCTTGGCTCCCGCGAGCGCCGCCACTTCGTCCGCTGAAACTCCCTGTTGGGTCGCGATCTTCTCGTATGCGGCTCTGCGCTCCGCGTTGATCCGCTCCACGACTGCCCTAGCGGTCGCGTCGATCTCGGCGGCGACGATTCCCACGTAGCCGTCCACGCGCTCTCCCACCTGCCCCGCTTGCTTCAGCTGCTGCAGCGTCGGCGCCTCGTCGGCCCACGCCACGAAGCTCGCGGAAGCGCAAAGCAAGATCCCCAAGGCCAACATGAGCTTCGGCAGCGCACGCGTCGCTCGGTCCGTCATGAGCTCGTCTCCTCCTTCGGCACACCGTTGAACAGCTCTTCGCGCTCTTCGAAGAGAGCGTCGAGCTCGCGGTCGACGCGCACGCGCACTTCCTGTTCGATCTTGACGTTCAAGTTGATGACGATCGGCTCCTTGGGCGCCTCGAGCTGAACTCGAGGCGTGCAGGCGAGCGCGACCAGCGCGAGCCAGGCCGCTCTGGATGGGTGCATGTGGGCTCCTCGTGACTCGTGGCCATGGGATCTTCCGAAACTTCTCCAGGGTATCGCCACCCGTGGCGACCGGCATGCCGAATCAGCGCCGATCGATCCACTCTTGGATCTGCCCGGGTGCGGCAAATGGAGGAATCTTCAGCAGATCCATCAAGCGTGCGCCGCCGAGATCGAGCGTGAACTGCACGGGGCGTCCCTGCTGAAAGTCGGGATTGCTGCCTTCGATGTAGGCCACGATCCGAAGGGCACCCTGCACTGCACCGTCGATCTGAAACCGCAAGACGTCGTAACGGAAGTCCGTCAGGGCTTCGAACGCGGTTCGTAGATCCGAGCGTTGCTCGGCGAGCGAGCGCGCGCCGGCGGGGGGTCGATAGCGCAGCACACCGTGCTGCGACCGCAGCTCACCGCCCCGTATCTCGAGCGAGCCGTCGCGCCCCACGATGGGAACTGTGCCGTCGAGCGACCCGGTCCCTTGCAGTCCCGGCACATCGAGCCGAGCGAGCAGCTCCGCGAGATCGATCGCTTCAAAACGCAGCTCGAACGAGCGCTCCTCGGCTCGTGGATCGTACACACCCGCCGTTCGCAGCTGGCCTTCGGCGAATCGGCCGACGGCTTCCTCGACGACCCACACATTTTCGCGTCGCATCTCGAAGCGCAGCCGGACGTCACTGATCGCCAGGCCGTGCTCGAGGCGCCGGATCGTGAGGCGCTGGTCGGCATCCGTGACCCACCCGTCCGGTCCCAGCAGGCGCACGCGCCCGGCGATGCCGCGGAATACACCCCACGGTGTCGCGAGATCGAGGTCCTTTGCGGCGAGATCCACGCGCATGTCGGCGCTCGGGCCATCCCACTTCACGCGAGCTCCGAGCCCGAGCTCTCCGCGCGCCGCCTCCACCCACGACGACAAGATCGGCAGCTGCGCCAACAGTGCGGGCGCGGCCTGCGGCACCACGACCGGCTCGGCATTCGCGGCGACCGGCGGAGCGCCGCGAGACGGCACGAGCTCGAGCATGCCCGTTTGCTGCGAAAAGTCGTGGTAGCCGCTGGCGTGCAGGTCGATGCCGGCGGGCGAGGTCGCCCGGAGCGCGAGCGCGAGACGCTCGAGGGACACCCCGCTCGAGACCTCGGCGGCGAGCTCGAACGGCGCGAAGCGCGCGTGGTTCGCCAGGTCACGCAAGGAGGAAGCCGACATCCGTCCACTCAGCGCCTGCGCGGGATCGCGCTCCGCGGCCACGCGCCAGTCCCGCAGCTCGAGCTCGACGCGTGGGGCGCGTAGGTAGGCACCCTGTGCTTCCGCCTTCCAGCGCATCGCGCTCGCGTCGCTGCTACCGGCCACTTGCAGCGCAAGAGTCGAGATGCCCGCTGAGAGCGACTCGGCGGCCCTCCCATCCGTTTCGCTCGATTCGCTCGGCGCGGCTGCGAGCGCCAACGTGAACGGTCCGAGCTGCGCGCCGGCCTCGCCGTCCAACGCGCCCTCGCGCGTCACCAGCCGCAGCAGCGGCCGCTCGCTCCGCTGGATGCAGGTCGCGATCGGCTCGCGCAGCGCTCCTACACTATTTTGTGACAGCTCCGACAGCTCGAGCCGCAGGCACCCGAGCGGCTCGACCAGGAACGCTTGCGTCTTCGCGTCGAGCGCGGTCCAGCCCGCCAGATTCGCTCGCAGCCCGCCGTCGCCTGCGCTCACCACGCTCAGGTGCGCTCTTCCGGCGACGTGCGAGAGCGACGCTGCGTCGTCCAGCCAAAATCCGAGGATCAGGCTACCGATCGCGCCGCGCGCGGACACGACGCCCGAGCCACCGAGCGCTCCCGAAGACGTGCGCTCCAAGCGGGCCCGCACGTGCACGTCGACCTCGCCGCGGGTCGTCGCGACTCGAACCATCACATCCTCCAGCGCCACGCTCTGAAGCGAGCCCAGCCCGTGAAGCGCCGTCGCGACACTGTCGTCACCGGCCTGTGGGACGGACGGGTCGCTCACGAGCTCGGTGTCGGTCGAGGACAGCGTCGCGCGTAGGCCGCGAACCGCGACTGCGCCGAGCTCGCCGCGAAGCAGCCCCAGCGGCGTCCAGCGGAGCTGCACACGATCGATCGCGAAGTCGACGCCTCGCGACACCGATCCGTGGCGCAGGTCGATCAAGGTGGCTCCGCGTAGACCCAGTTCGCGCAGCTCGAACGTGGCGCGGGGACCGAGCCGCGCATGTAGCCAATCTGCGGCGAGAGCGCGGCGCTCCGCCACCGCCCAGAGCAGCGATGCCATACACAGCAGCGCCGCGAACGCGGCGATCCAGCGCAGCCAGCTCGAGCGGCTCGGGGTCACATCACAGGACGGCATCGATCAACTTTTCTTAAGCGCGAGCGGCGCCAGCGAGAATTCCCTTCACTCCGCACCCGCTGTGCGGCGACGATCACATTCGTAAGCCCGAACAAAGAGCAAGTTGCTAAGCTGGGATGCCCACTGGCGCAAAGGCCGTACATCGAAGGAGCGCATTGGCGATCGCTCGGAGCAGCATCGTCATCGCATCGTTCGTAGGAGATTAGAGATTGTCGGAGCACCCGACCGAGATCCTACTGGTCGACGATGACCCGCGAAATCTGCTCGCCATCGAGAGCGCTCTCGAAGACGTAGCAAAGATCGTGCGCGCGCGTTCGGGCGAGGAGGCGTTGCGTTGCCTGCTCGAGCGCGAATTCGCGCTCGTCCTGCTCGACGTGCAGATGCCGTCGATGGACGGCTTCGAAACGGCCGCCCTGATTCGCAGCCGCGAGCGTTCGCGAGGCACGCCGATCATCTTCATCACCGCCTTCAATCGCGACGATCACGAGATCCTCAAGGCCTATGCGCTCGGCGCGGTGGACTTCCTGTTCAAGCCGGTCGTGCCCGAGATGCTGCGCGCCAAGGCGTCGGTATTCGTGGCGCTGCAGGAAGAGCAAGCGCGCGTCGCGCGTCAAGCCGAGCTGCTGCGCTCGCACGAGCGCCGCGAGCACGCCCGGATCCTCGCGGATGAGCGACGACGTTGGGAGGAGCAAGCGCTCCGCCATCAGATGGAGGAAGAGCGGCGAACCTCCGAGGAGCTCACGCGCAAGACCGAGGAGCTCACTCGGCTGATCGACGAGCGCGAGCGCACCCAAGGTGAGCTGGCGCACATGAACGAAAGACTGGCGCAAGCGAACCAGCGCAAGGACCAGTTCTTGGCAGTGTTGGCCCACGAGCTGCGCAACCCGCTCGCTCCCTTGGTCCACGGGCTCGAGCTGTTCCGCATGCGCCTTCGAGACATGCCGAGCGAATCTGCGGAGCCGCTGCGCCGCATTCAGGCCCTGATGTCGAGGCAGACCGACACCTTGCGCCGCTTGGTGGACGACCTGCTGGACATCTCGCGGATCGATCGTGGCCAGATCGAGCTGCGGCGAGAGGAGATCGAGATCCACGAAGTGCTGCGCCAAGCGATCGCGACCAGCCAGCCCGCGATCGAAGATCGCAGGCACGCGGTCCACTTCGAGCCGCTCGTGCAGCCCGCCTACGTCGACGCCGACTCGGTGCGCCTCGTTCAGGTCTTCGGCAACGTCCTCGGCAATGCGTGTCGGTATACGCCCGAGGGTGGTCAGATCGAGGTTCGCTGCGCCACGGAGCAGGACTGGCTGTCGATCTGCATCATGGACAACGGGCGTGGAATCGATCCCGAGCTGTTGCCGCGGATCTTCGACATGTTCGTGCAGGAGAGGCGCGGTGGCGAAGGTTTGGGTCTGGGGCTCACGCTCGCACGGATCTTGATCGAGCAGCATGGCGGCCGGATCGAGGCCCACAGCGACGGCATCGGGCGCGGCAGCCGGTTCACCATCTGGCTACCCGTGCGACATGGGCGACAGGACTTCCTCGTCGGTGCCGATGGACCGGTCCGAGAGCTGCGCCTGGTTCCCAGACGGGTCGTGCTGGTGGACGACCACCCGGACGTGCGCGAGAGCTTGCGCGAGCTGCTTCAGCTGTGGGGACACACGGTCTCCGAGGCGGAAGACGGCGAGCTCGGACTCGACACCATTCTGCGTATCAAGCCCGACGTCGCCTTCGTCGACATCGGAATGCCCAAGCTCGATGGCTACGGCCTGGCCTGCAGGGTGCGCGAGCTGATCCCGTCGTCCCAGATTCGACTCGTCGCGCTCACCGGATTCGGCCAGCAGTCCGATCAAGAGCGCGCCTATCAGGCGGGCTTCGATGCTCACCTGGTGAAGCCGACGAGTCCACAAGCGCTCGAGAAAGTCTTCCTCGACCTCGAAGCGGCGGGAGCATCTCGATGAGCGCAGCCGAGTCTTTGCCCGATCCGCTGACACCCCAACGCATCCTCGCAGCGCTGCGCGCGCTCCATCGCGGCGATTTTTCGGTGCGGCTGCCCGACGAGCTCACGGGCACCGACGGCGCCATTTGCGAGGCGTTCAATGGTGTCGCCGAGCTCGCCGACGGTCTACGCAACTCGATGTCGGGCCTGCAGCAGAACGTCGGGCGCGAAGGCCGGCTGTCGAAGCGCCTGACGGTCGCGATGGGACACGGCGGCTGGGAGCAGTGCGTGAGCGCGGTGAACGACATGCTCGACGACGTGACGCAGCATACCGAGCAGATCGCGCGCGTGGTCGGTGCAGTCGGTCGCGGCGACTTCAGCCAGACCATCGACTTGTCGCTCGAAGACGGTCCCCTGCGCGGTGATTTCTTGCGCCACGCGCGCGAGATCAACGGCACGGTGCTGCGCTTGGCGGCCTTCGTGTCCGAGGTGACGCGCGTCGCGCAGGAGGTCGGCGGCGAGGGCAAGCTCGGCGCGCAGGCGCGCATCGAAGGCATCTCCGGCGAGTGGCGCCAGCTGACCGACGCCGTGAATCTGATGGCGAGCCACCTGACCGCGCAGGTGCGCGAGATCGCGCGCATCACCACCGCGGTGGCGCAGGGCGATCTCACCAAGACGGTGGACATCGAAGCGCGCGGCGAGATCCTCGAGCTCAAGAACACCATCAACACCATGGTGGATCAGCTGAACTCGTTCGCCTCCGAGGTCACGCGCGTCGCGCGCGAGGTCGGCACCGAAGGGCGCCTGGGCGGCCAGGCGCAAGTGCGCGGTGTGTCCGGCATCTGGCGCGATCTCACCGAGAACGTGAACTCGATGGCGCACAATCTCACGTCGCAGGTGCGCAACATCGCGGAGGTCGCGGTCGCGATCGCAGACGGCGATCTGTCCAAGAAGATCACGGTCGAGGTCCAGGGCGAGATCCTCGAGCTCAAGAACACGATCAACATCCTGGTCGACCGGCTGGGAGCGTTCACTTCCGAGGTGACGCGCGTCGCGCGCGAGGTGGGCACGGACGGCGTGCTGGGCGGTCAGGCCAACGTCGCCGGGCTCTCCGGGATTTGGCGCGAGCTCAGCGAGAACGTGAACTCCATGGCGCACAACCTCACCTCGCAAGTGCGCAACATCGCGGAGGTGATCACCGCGCTCGCGGAAGGCGACCTGAGCCATAAGATCACGGTCGATGCGCAGGGCGAGATCCTGACGCTCAAGGACACGATCAACACCACGGTCGACAAGATCAATCGCGTGACCGAAGAGGTGACCCGCGTCGCGCGGTTGGTCGGCACCGAAGGGACACTCGGCGTGCAGGCCGACGTGCGCGACGTTTCGGGCGTCTGGAAGGAGCTCACCGACAACGTCAATCTGATGGGCCGCAACCTGACCGATCAGGTGCGCGACATCGCGGACGTGACGACCGCGGTCGCAAACGGCGACCTCTCGCGCAAGATCACGGTCGAGGTCAAGGGCGAGATCCTCGCGCTCAAGGACACGATCAACGCCATGGTCGACTCCCTGAGCTCGTTCGCGTCGGAGGTGACGCGCGTCGCGCGCGAGGTCGGCACGGACGGCGTGCTCGGCGGTCAAGCGCAGGTGCGCGGTGTGTCGGGCATCTGGGCCGAGCTCACCGACAACGTGAACTCGATGGCGACGC
>Ga0190265_10003729_pt1 | contig 10443 bp, 8 predicted proteins | sample Popmic124T_FD_133135 | JGI IMG/M metagenome (GOLD analysis project Ga0190265, IMG submission 133135) | Populus adjacent soil microbial communities from riparian zone of Indian Creek, Utah, USA - 124 T | ecosystem: Environmental > Terrestrial > Soil > Riparian zone | place: USA: Utah | collected...
CCACGTCGTGGATCGCAGCGATCGGGTTGTGCTCGCCGAGCGCCGCGCAGCGGTCGATCACCTCCTGGCAGCGCCGCTGGATCTCGGCGTTGTCGCGCTGCACCGACGCGAAGTCGAGGTCCTCGCTCGACGCGCCCGAAGCCAGCGACGAGGCCGCGCCGCCGCCGAGACCGATCCGCATCGCCGGGCCGCCCAGCACCACCAGCGGCGCGCCGACCGGCAAGCGCTCCTTCTGCACGTGCGGCGGGCGCACGTTGCCGAGCCCGCCCGCGATCATGATCGGCTTGTGGTACCCGCGGCGCTCGACGCCGCCGGGCCCCGGTCCCGGCACGTCCAGCTCGAACGCGCGGAAGTAGCCGAGCACGGCGGGCCGCCCGAACTCGTTGTTGAACGCCGCGCCGCCGAGCGGACCGTCGAGCATGATCTCGAGCGCGCTGGCGATCCGCGCCGGCTTCTCCAGCTTGCCTTCCCACGGCCGCGGCAGCCCGGGCAAATGCAGATTGCTCACGCTGAAGCCGGTGAGCCCCGCCTTGGGCCGGCCGCCGCGCCCGACCGCACCTTCGTCCCGGATCTCCCCGCCCGAGCCGGTCGCCGCGCCGGGAAAGGGCGAGATCGCGGTCGGGTGATTGTGCGTCTCGACCTTCATCAGGATGTGCGCGGGCTCGCGCCGCTGCCGGTACACGCCGCTGTCGGGATCGGGCAGCAAGCGCTGCGCCTCGGGGCCCTCGATCACCGCGGCGTTGTCCTTGTATGCGCTGAGCACGCCCGCCGGGCTGCGCTCGGTGGTGTGGCGGATCATCGCGAACAGCGAGCGCGCCTGCGGCTCGCCGTCGATCGTCCAGCTGGCGTTGAAGATCTTGTGCCGGCAGTGCTCGGAGTTGGCCTGCGCGAACATCATCAGCTCGACGTCGTTGGGATCGCGCCCGAGCGCCGCGAACGCCTGCAGCAGGTAGTCGAGCTCGTCGTCGCTGAGCGCGAGGCCGAGCTCTTGGTTCGCGCGCTCGAGCGCCGCCCTGCCCTGCTCCGCGACCGGCACGCTGGCGAGCGGCGCCGGCGCGCTGTGAGCGAACAGCGCCTCGGCCTGCGCGAGCGAGCGCAGCACCGATTCGGTCATGCGATCATGAAGGCACGCGAGCAGCGCGCGCTCGTCGGCGACGGCGCCCGCGATCGTGTACTGCACCCCGCGCTCGACCCGGCGCACCTGCGACAGCCCGCAGTTGTGGGCGATGTCGGTCGCCTTCGAAGACCAGGGCGAGATCGACCCGATCCGTGGCACGACCAGCCAGCTCTGTCCCTGCAACGCCTGGCGCTCGCGGCGCGGCCCATAGCGCAGCAGCTGCTCGAGCACGCCGAGCGCAGGCGCCTCGAGCGCGCCGTCGACGTCGGCGAAGTGCACGAAATCGGCCGCGAGCGCGGTCACGCCGGGATTGCCACGCCGAACCGCGGCGAGCTTCTTGTCGAGCGCGCTCCCGCTGAACGCCGGAGAACCGGGAAGATGCAGCATCTGCGTGGTGGCACAACGGACAGGCGGCCCGCGGGCAGGCGGAGCATGGATCGCCCCCGAAACGCCCTCAAGCGAATAAGAACGCGACCGCCGGCCACGAACGCGGACTGCCGGGCAATCCCCGGCCCGGCGGCGTTCCAGCTCAGGGCTGCAGAGCGCGCACCGCGTCGAGCAGCGCGCGGGTGGAGTCGAAGTCATCGAGCGGCGGGCCGGCCTGCTCGTCGCCGAGCGCGTAGCGCACGCCGCCGTCCTGCTCGCGCACGATCCCGAGGTAGTAGTAGAGCAGGTCCGACGCCGCGGGCAGATCCGGTCGCGCCTGTTCGGGCGCGTGCAGCAGGAACACCAGCTCGTCCGCCGGGATCCGCTCGCGCAGCGGCGCCACCTTGCCGCCGTGGCTGCAGTTGTCGCGGACGAGGATCGGCTCTGCCGGCTCGCCCTTCGCGATCTCTTGCACGTCGAGCCGCAGTTACACGTCCTGACTCGGCACCTCCTGTTGCGGCTCGTCGGGCACGACGTCGACCCCTTCGATGGTCGCGAGCATCACGAGCTCGCTCTCCTCGACCAGCGCTTGCCATGTGGCGGGCCGCATCCCGGTGTCGACGATGCAGCCGAACTGCATGGCTGCGAAGAAGTCCATGCCTTCCAGCGCGTCGACGAAGCCCCGTTCTTCGGCGACCGCGCGCCACGGATCCTCCGCCGCGGGGGGCTGGCCGGGCTTCGGTTCCATCGGCCGCGCGCCGGGCTCGGGCCCGCCTGCCGACTCGCAGGCGGCGCCGATCCGCGCGCAGACGTTCGCGGGCAAGCGCTCGAGGTCCCGCTCCGCGCAGGCGATGCCTCCACCGGCCTCCGCGTCGAAGCGGAAGGGCAGCCGCGCCGGGCACTCGAAGCCGCCCTCGATCACCAGCGGCGATTCGGCCGAGTACAGGCAGAACTCGCCCTGCGCCGTGGTCAGGTGCTCGCCGCTCGGCTCGCACGGCACGCTCGACTCCGCGCAGCCCGCGATCCACAGCGCCGCGATCCAGGTGTTCGATCCACGCATCGTCCCTCCTCTACAGCAGCGCCCCGGCATGCTTCGCCAAGACTGTGTCCCGGTCCGCGGGCCGGGCAAGACACCCGCGTAGCAACAGCGTTGCAAAAAATTGCACTTGGGCCTCGTGGCGCACCTGGACCGCCCCGGCGATGATCGCGCGCGATGACCACCCGTGCTCCCGCGCCCTCCCCGATCGACCTGCGGCTGCGCCTGATCGCGCTCGCGCTCGAGCCCGGCTTGACGCTCGCCCGACAATCCGCGCTACCGCTCGACGATCTGCAGACGCTGGTGGCGACCGGCTACTTTCGCCAGTGGCGCGCGCGCGGCTTGAGCCTGCGCGGGATCGCGCGCGTGCTGCACAAGTCGCTGCGCACGGTGGCCACGCTCTCGAGCAAGACCAGCGACGAGGCGGCGCTGCGCGATGCCGGCGAGCGCATCACCCTGCGCCGCAAGCTCGCCGCGCGCGTCGCCGAGCGCGGCCCGAGCGAGCGCGCGGCGCTGGCCGGGTCGTTCCGCGGCGTCCGTCGCGCCAGCGTCGACGCCGAGATCGCGCAGCTGCTCGACGAGGGCGTCTTCGCCAGCCATGGCAGCGCGATCTCGCTCGCCACGCAGTACCTCGACCTGGTCGGCGAAGACGTCGAGCGCAGGCTCGACTCGCTGCGCCACTTCCTCGAGTCGGTCACCCAGGTGATCTACCAGCGCTTCGTCGCGGCGGATCCAAACGCGGTCGCGCTGGCGCGCGTGCTGAGCTTCCGCGCCGATCCCGACCAGCTCGCCCGGCTGCGCGATGACCAGTACGCAGCCCTGCGCGAAGCCGTCGTCGCCGTCGACGCGCGCGCGAGCGAAGACGCACGCGAAGCCTCGATCGCCTACTGCATCAGCGAAGCCCCCCGCGGTTTCCCGTGGACGCAGCGCAGCTGATTCACGGAGGCACGCGGCCAGTGCTGGTCTTCGTAGGGGCGGGGTTTAAACCCGCCGCTACGAAGGCCCTGATCCTGTCCCCGCCCCGAGCGCTCAGAGCTCGAGCAGGGTCGCGGCGTGTGCGGCTTCGCGCTCGATCGCGGCTGCTCGATCGCGTGCCGCTTCCGAGCGCGCGACCGCCGTCCCGGCTGGGAGCTCGAGCGGTGTGGTGTGCAGCTGCGCGATGCGCTGGCCCGCCGCGGTGAGCGCGTCGAAGACGTGCCCGTCGCGCGGCCAGGGGATGCGCGGGTAGTCGACGCGCAGCGCAGCGTCGTAGCGTTCGCGGAACGAGGGCGCGCTCAGCACGGCCAGCGCGTAGCCGATCAGCTCGTGGCTGCCGACGACGCGACCGACGCGCGCGGCGAGCTCGCGCGCTGCAGCGGGCGCGAGGTTCTCCCCACCGTCGGGCGCGTGGCTCGGGAACGCCCGCGCGCGACAGGACGAGCGCGTGGACAGCAGGCAGTTGTCGATCGCCAGCCGGCTCGCGGCAGCGTGCGTCCAGGGCAGCGCGCCGCGGTCCTTGCGCACGCTGACCAAGGCGAGCGTGGAGCGATCCATCGCCGCGAGCAGGTCGGGACGCGGGCGGTGGCAGAGCGGCGCGAGCGCGACGAACCAGCGCGCATCGAACGGGCGGTACTGGAGCGGCCGAATCCAGCCCTCACCGGCGGGATCCGCGGCCAGCGCTGCCTGCATTCGCGCGCGGGCGCGCGCCGGATCGTAGTGCGCCAGCGGCGCGAGCGCGGGTGCGAGCGCGGGCTGCTCGCGTCCTTGCGCGAACGCCTGCATGCGAGCGAGCAGGACGGCGCGGTCCGCGTCGATCGCGACCGCGTCGCGGTTGGTCTGCACGCCCTCGCGGTGAAACGGCATCAGCTCGGGCAGGGACGGCCAGCGCGCGTACTCGGCGCCCACCTCGGCGGTCGGGACCAGCCGGTACAGCGGTCCGCTCGTGGCCTGGGCCTGCAGCTCCGGCGCGCGCCACGCCAGCTGCTCGAGCCGATCGAGCTTGCCCTGCAGCGGACCGTGGATGCGCAGATAGCGCAGCCGGGCGCTGCGCGTGCGCGGCGCCTCGGCGCTGCGGGTGGCGATCAGCACGGCGACCTGCGGGCGCACGCCGAACACGTTGTCGTCGCGGGCGCCGCTGCGCGCGAGCAGCGCGTTGCCGCCGAGATCGATCACGCTCAGCGCGTCCAGCTCGCGCAGCAACATGGCTCGCAGCCCGCGGTGCACGGGGCCGTCGAGGTACGAGCCGTTGGTGACCAGCGCGAGCACGGCGCCGCGCCGCGCGAGCCGCGCGACCTCGAGCGACCAGCGCAGGAAGCGCACGTAGGCGTCGGCGAGCACGCCCAGCTTGCGCTCGCCGAGCGGCGCACCGTCCGCGTCGCGCTCGAAGTCGACCAGCAACGCGCGCATCCACGGCGCGGACTTGGCCTGCGCGCCGCCGATCCACGGTGGATTGCCGATCACGCACGCCACGTCCGCGCGCTGCGCGATCGCCGCGGGTTGCAGCGCGCTCAGGGTGTCCGCGGCCTGGAGTGCGCATGGCCAGCCGGCGCGCGCGAACGCCGGCTCGAGCGCGTCGCGCGCGACCCTCACGGCGTGCGCGTCGCGATCGACGCCGATCACCGCGGCGGGTACGTGCCCGCGTCCGTCGCCGACGGCGAGCGCAGCCGCGAGGAACGCGCCCGGGCCACAGGCGGGATCGACGATCGCGACGGCGGGGTCAGCAAGCCCGCCCCCGAGGCCGAGCGCGTCGCGCAGCGCCTCATCGGCGAGCCGCGCCACGCTGCGCGCCAGCGCCGGGATCGTGTGCACGATGCCTTCCTGCCGCCGGCGCGGAGCTGCCAGCTCCGCATCGCGCTGCTCGGCCGCGAGCTCCGCTGCGCGTTCGGCCACCGTGAGCTCGATGCCGTGGTCGTTCATGCGATGCGTCTTCATCCTAGCGCAAGCGCGCGGTCACTCGGCTTGAGTTTGCCGTGTGCAGGTGCTTGAATCGGCGCCCCTCCCATGTCTACTGACGTCTCTCAGCGCGTCTACAGCAATGCCGGCAACCCGGCGATCGTAGCGCTGGTCGACCGCGCGGCGAAGGTCGTGCTCGACGTGGGCTGTGGAGCCGGCGACACGGCCGCGCTCTTGCGCGCGCGCGATCCGCACAAGCAGATCTTCGGTATCACCGCGTCGCCGAACGAAGCCACGGTTGCGGGTCGGCACATGCAAGGGTGCTGGGTCGGCGATCTCGAGAGCGGCGTGCCCGAAGCGGTGGCAGCGCGCCATTACGACGCGATCATCGCCGCGCACGTGCTCGAGCACACGCGCGACCCGAGCGCAGTGCTGAAGCGCCTCGCCGCGCTGCTCGCGCCAGGCGGCTCTCTCGTGGTGGCGGTGCCCAACGTGCTGAGCTGGCGCCAGCGCTGGCTGTTCCTGCGCGGGCGCTTCGAATACCAGCAGTCGGGCCCGCTCGACGAGACTCACTTGCGCTTCTTCACGTACCACACGGCGGAACGCTATCTGTTCGCCGCGACCCCCGAGCTGCGCGTGGTGCACAAGAGCGTGACCGGCAACGTGCCGCTCTGGGGCCTGCGCAGGCACCTGCTCCCGGCAGGCGCGCGCAGCGCGATCGACGCCTGGGGCTGCCGCGCCCATCCCAATCTGTTCGGCGACGAGATCCTGATCAGCGCGATCAAACCACCTCAGCCGAGCGCCTGACGACAGCGAGCCGCTACGCGAGCGCCTGATCCACCAGCACGCAGGCGAAGAAGGCGACGCTGACGTAGCCGTTCAAGTCGAAGAACGCCTTGTCGATGCGCGACAGGTCGCTGGGCTTGACGATCGCGTGCTCGTACACGAGCAGCGCGCTGACCAGCGCGACGCCCGCGAAGTAAGCCGCGCCGCGCCCGAGCAAGACGCCGACCGCGAGCAGACACCCCGCCGTGACCACGTGCGCGAGCGCGCTCACCCACAACGCGCCGACGATCCCGAGCCGCACCGGGATCGAGTGCAGGCCGGCGTTGCGGTCGAAGCTCTGATCCTGCAGCGAGTAGAGCACATCGAAGCCGCCGACCCAGGCGGCGACGCCGAGCACGAGCAGCCACGGCGCAGCGGTGACCGGCGCGCCCATCGCGATCCACGCCCCACCCGGCGCGAGCGCGACCGCCGCGCCCAGCAACACGTGACACAGCGCGGTGAAGCGCTTCGTGTACGAGTACCCGAGCGCGAGCGCGAGCGCGATCGGCGAGAGCAACAGCGGCAGGCGCCCGAGCAGAGCGGCGCCGAGCACGAACAGCGCGCACGATCCGATCACCAGCCCGCGCACGGCGTGGACGCTGAGCGCGCCGCGCGGCAGCTCGCGGTCCTGCGTGCGCGGGTTGCGCGCGTCGATGTCGCGGTCGATCAAGCGGTTGAACGCCATGGCCGCGGTGCGCGCCGCCGCGATGCACAACACGATCAACGCCACCTTGCGCACGGTGATCGGCGCGTACGCGGACGCCAGCACCACCGCTGCCAGCGCGAACGGCAGCGCGAAGATGGTGTGGCTCAGCCGCACGAGCGAGCTGTAGGTGGTGACGGTGCGCGCAATGCTCATGGGACCTCGGGGGGAGAGGGAGAGATTGTTCGCTTCCCCACGCCCTCGCCAAACGTCGAACCGGGCCGGACCAGGACCGTGCGCCGCTGCGCGTGCTTGGAGAGCAGGAAGCGCTCGGGGTCGCTGGGAATCCCGCCGTCGTGCGCAAAGGCGATCACGCCCGGGCGCTTGCCGATCGCGAGCGTGCCGAGCTGGTCACCGAAGCCGAGCGCCTCGGCGCCGAAGCTGGTGGCCATCGCGAGCAAGGTGCGCGCGGGGATCGAGGGAAAGCGCTCGGCCAGCGCGCGCGCTTCACCCAGCACGTCGAGGCTCGGGCTCGACGCCAGCGAGTCGGTGCCGAGCGCGGGCCGCAGCCCGGCCTCGAGCAGCGCGCGCAACGGCGGCAGCTTGAGCTCGATGTGGAGGTTGCTGCGCGGGCACAGGACGACCTTGGCGCCGGCCTGCGCGACCAGCTCGACTTCGTCGGGCCGCGCGTCGCACAGATGTACGCACAGCACATCGGGGCCGAGCACGCCGAGGCTCTGCGCGTAGCGCACCGGGTCGACGCCGGGTGGCTCCCAGTCCGGCGGACTGCTGTTGCTGCTCGACAGGAACTTGGCGAACGGGCCGCCGCCGTCGCGCAGGAACGAGCGCTCGGCGCCGTGCTCGCACAGGTGCAAGCTGGTCAGCTGTCCGAGCACGCGCGCGCGGCGCAGCAGCTCGCGCAGGATGTCGGGGTGCAAGGTAAAGCAGGTGTGCGGCGCGGGCGCGTACAGCAGGTTGTCCGGCCAGGGATCGAGCGCGATGCGCTGCTGCTCCGCCACGCGGAGCGTGACCTCGCCGCTGTCCTTGCGCATCGCGAACACTTCGTGGAACACGCGGCCGAGCAGCGGGGCGCCGCCGAGCGCGTCGACCGCGGCCAGCGAGTTGGTCACCTCGCCGATCGCAGCGGTGCCGGCCGCGAGCAGATCGCTGATCGCCAGATCGATCGCCTCGCCGTCGTGCTCCGGGGCCACGCGCTTGCGCGCATCGACCAGGCGCTCGACCCAGCGCGCGAAGCCGTCGCCGCCCGCGACCTCGCCGCGCAGCGCGGAGAGCTCGAGATGGGTGTGGGCGTTGACCAGGCCGGGCAGCAGCACCGCGTCATGATGCTCCCATTGCGCGGTCGGGAAGCTGTTGCGCAGCTCGGCCCCGGGACCGACGCCGAACACGAAGCCGAGATCATTGACCACGATCGCGCCGTTCGCGATCGGCGGCTGCGCCGAGTCACCCGTGATCAACCAGGTCGCTGCGATCGCGCGCACGTCTGCTCCGTCCCTTCGTCCATCCGTTCCGTCACGCCGGCTCGGTCAGGCGCTCGTAGCGCATGTTGCGGCGCGCGACCTTGAAGCCGCTGGCGCGCGCGTGGCGCTCGATCTGATGAGCGTCCATCGAGAAGGTGGTGCCCGCCGACGAGACCACGTTCTCCTCGAACATGGTGCTGCCCATGTCGTTGGCGCCGAAGCGCAGCCCGAGCTGACCGATGCCCGGGCCTTGCGTGACCCACGAGGTCTGGATGTTCGGCACGTTGTCGATCACCAGCCGGCTGAGCGCCTGCATGCGCAGGTACAGCACGGTGCCGGTCTCGCCCGCCACGGTCTTCGTGTTCTGCTCGTGCTGGTAGTCCCAGGCGATGAAGGCGGTGAAGCCGCCGGTCTCGTCCTGCAGATCGCGGATCTTGAGCATGTGCAGCACACGGTCGGCGAGCGTGTCGGCCGTGCCGAACATCATCGTCGCCGTCGTGCGCATGCCGATCCGGTGGGCGACGCGCATCACCTCGAGCCACTCCGCGCTGGTGCATTTGGCCTTGGCGATCTTACTGCGCACCCGATCGGTCAGCACCTCGGCGCCGCCGCCGGGCAGCGAGTCCATGCCCGCGGCGCGCAGCCGGCGCAGCACGGCCTCGACCGACAGGTCTTCGAGCCGCACCAGGTGCCAGATCTCTTCGGGGCTGAGCGCGTGCAGCTTGATCGGGTACGTGGCCTTCATCCAGCGAAACGTGTCCTCGTACCATTCCAGGTGCAACGCGGGGTTCAAGCCGCCTTGCAGCAGGATCTGGATGCCGCCGGCGGCCACCGTCTCGGCGATCTTCTCGCCCAGCTGCTCGCGCGAGAGCACGTAGCCCTCGGGGTGCCCGACCGGACGATAGAACGCGCAGAAGCGGCACGAGGTCGTGCACACGTTGGTATAATTGATGTTGCGGTCGACGATATACGTGACCACGCCGTCGGGGTGCAGCGCTTGCTTGCGCGCGTCCGCCGCCAGCCCGAGGTCGTGCAGGGGCGCGTCCCGCCCGAGCCGCATGGCGTCCTCGAACGACAGGCGCCCGCCGGCGGCGGCGTGCTCGAGCAGGTCGTCGATCGTGCGGCGGTGCGGTAGCAGCTGCGGCCAGTCCTGCCCGAGCAGGCGCAGCTCCGCCGGCGGCAGCAGCTTGGCCCGCGCGGCGCGGCGCAAGAACTCGCGCAGCCCCGCCAGCGCGGGCTCGTCGAGCCGATAGCGGATCGAGCTGCTGAGGTACGCGAGGTGCTGCTGCGCGTCCCCGCCGCGCCCGCGCGCCCACGCCTGCGCGATCGACTCGCGCGCCTCGAGCCCTGCCGCCAGCGACTCTTGCAACAGCTGAACGTCGCCGGCGCCGAGCACGCCGGGCCGCGCCACCCAGACCGCGAACACGAACGGCAAGCCGGTCAGCTCTTTCCAGGCCGCGCCGAGGTCGAGCGTGTAGCGGAAGCGGCCCTCGGCCGCGAGCGCGGCGTCGCCGATCAGCAGACCGCCGGTCTTGCCCGAGACTTCGCGCACGATCTCCTCGGGCGGCTTGCTGCAATAACGCGGCTCGCGGCCGTCGCGGCGCGCCCGCAGGATCAAGCGCGCGAGCACCACCGATGTGCGGCTGCCGGCGTCGAGCAGCACTTCCTCGAGCTCGTCGATCGGCGCGTCGCCGACCAGCACCACCGAACGCACGGCCCCGTCGCACGCGATCGCGCAGCCGGGCACCAGCTCGAGCCCGCCGTGCGCCGCGAGCACGGCGACCGGCGCGAGCCCCGCGTCCGCTTCGTCCTCGAGCAACTTGCGGCTCAGCTCGGATGGCACCGCCAGCTCGAGGTGCATGCGTTCCTCGCCGAGGCCCTGCAGCAAGCCGTGCAGCAACGGCTGCGCGTTGAGATAGCTCACGCCCACCAGCCGCAACCGCCCCTGCGGGTCGACCGGCCGCGCCGCGTCCGCGTAGCGATTGCGCACCAGACCTTTTTTGGAGCTCAGCTGCATCGGGTGCCTTTCATCGTGGGCTCAGCGCGCGACCACGGCCAGGTTGCGGCGTTCGGCGTTGCGAGCGGAGACCTTCATCGCGGCTTCGGG
>Ga0190265_10003730_pt1 | contig 10442 bp, 15 predicted proteins | sample Popmic124T_FD_133135 | JGI IMG/M metagenome (GOLD analysis project Ga0190265, IMG submission 133135) | Populus adjacent soil microbial communities from riparian zone of Indian Creek, Utah, USA - 124 T | ecosystem: Environmental > Terrestrial > Soil > Riparian zone | place: USA: Utah | collected...
TACCCAGGTTCCATTGATCGTCAAGGGTGTAACAAGTCAGACCGGCGATCTCATGCAGTGGCAGCGTGGGTCTGATAGCTACGTTCTTATGCGAGTGCTTTCTAGTGGGAAGCTTGACTGCACCTACATGGGCATCAACGCTAGCAGTGTGCAAGCCGCTGTTTACAACGAACTCACTTCCGGCGAACATCTTTACATCAATGCTACGGCAACAGCACGAGGAACGGTTATCGGGGCTGGATCTGGCATTGCTGCTGCTGCGTTCTCATTACTGGTTAGCTCAAAGCAGTTCAATCAGAAGGTTCTCATCGTCCGTGCTCTCGCTTCGCAAAGCGCTAGTCTTCAAGAGTGGCAGGATTCGGCGGGAACAGTGCTGGCGAAGGTCGATGCAGGTGGGCAATTATACACCCAGGGCTATATTGAGTCCATTGCCAACCGCTTGGATCTCGGCCCCGCTGGTTTGCACAACAACCTGACACTGTACTCCAACTACGCAGCGTTCCCGGCCAGTGTCCCGGTCATCATCGGTGGCAGTGCTATTCCTCCTGCACAGTTACAGGTCATCCCCATCTACGCCAACCTCGTCCCGGTCATTGTCAAAGGGCAGACAGCACAGACCGCTGACTTGCAACAGTGGCAAGATAGTGCTGGTACTGCTCTCGTCAGAATTACAAATGGCGGTGGACTGATTGTAAGCAACACCGCCGTCATCGACGGTGGAGGCGGCGCTTTCTCGGTCAAGCCTGGTGCCAACGACCACGTTTACATCCAGTTCTTCGCTCGAACCGCTACGCCTACCGTTCGCTCTGCGTATTTTGGATATCCCAGTGTCGGTGGCTCTAATATCGCTCTCGTTAATGAAGCGGCCGGGTCGATCCAACTTACGGCACCGCAAGGTGTCTATATCTACGGAGCTACTGCTGACCGAATCGGGCTGCGGGTAGTGGGTGCTGTCTCGCAGACTGCCGACTTGCAGCAATGGCAAGATAATGCCGCTGCTGTTCTTGCCAAGATCAGTGCAGCGGGTCTTGCTACTTTCCAGAATATTGTTGCTATGGGGAACAGCAATTCATTCGGCATCACTGCTGTCACCGATCTCAACGCTTCGAGCAACATCATCGCCGCAGGACTGCTGGGCAGTAATGCACTCGCAGGCAACACGGCCATTGCTGTTCGCCCGTTGGCAGATGCGAACCGGAGATTCGAGGTGCGTGGCGACGGTCTGGTGACGTGGGGTGGTGGGCCTGCTGCTCCCGATACTAACCTCTATCGCACGGCTGCGGGCGCTCTCAAGACGGACGGCTCGCTCCATATCGCAGGCGGTTGCCTGGTTACTAGCCTCGGTGCTAACTCGATTGTGGTTACCATCAAGGGAGCAGCGGCGCAGTCAAACTCCATGACTCAGTGGCAGGATTCAACTGGTGCCATCCTGGCGCAAGTGTCAGCGGATGGCTCAGTCGTTTTAGCTGGAATTGCCTTTAATGCTGGAGCTAACCTCATCAACCTTCTGAACCAGCCGCTCGTTCTGAAGCGTGCAAGCGGTACACAGAACGCTGGGTTGGTATGGACGGCCTCTGACAACATTGCCGGTGGCAGAATCGCTGCGCTTGGTCCGGGCCTTGGGTTGGCAGTTCAAAGTGGTGATGGAGCGGTGCAGTGGATGAGCGTCAACTCCACCGGAACCGTCGTCACTACTGCAACGGGTACGAAAATTGCATCATTCAACAAGACCGGGGCTGGTGCTCAGGCACCTGCTATCTCACTCCAGTCCAATGGGTTGGACGGTTTGGTTATCGGCCAGGATACCTCTTTCTTCGTCGCTTACCTGGATAATAGCTACGCCTCTGGTACCAAGCTCTCCTTCCGTATGCAGGGAGTCGAGCGTGCGTGGCTCGATGCCGCTGGTGGGTTGTACTTCGACAACACCAACATTTACGTGCGAAAGCACGCAAGCTCGTCTGTGTGGCTGGAACTGGGGCTGCACGTCGCTGTCCCGGTTGGAGTGTTCTCGGTTGGTACAAACCCGAATGCGTCGTATGCTGCTCTCATCAAGTCTCTCAGTGCGGGTGCGGTGCCCATCTGCGCCAGAGGCTTTACTGCTCAGTCTGCGAATCTACAGGAATGGCAGGACAGTCTGGGTACGGTGCTTGCTCGTATTTCTCAGTTTGGCGATCTTTGGCAGCCCGGTTCGGGACGCATTTTCGCTACGTCGGCTACTGATTTCGGGGCAGCCGTTAATGTCAGTACCTACGCTGCTGCTCAGAAAGGTATCGTTGTCCGAGGAGTCGGTTCTCAATCCGGTGACCTCCAACAATGGCAGGATTCCGCTGGGGCTGTGATGGCGAAGATCGGCCCCAGCGGACGAGCCTTCTTCGGTGGCGGAACTGTGCAGAGCCTCACGTACGCCATTCAGGTAAACAGAGAAGGAACAGCCTGGGCCTATTTTGATGCCTCGTCGTCGGGTGGTGGTGCTTATCTTGGTCATGCTGGGGGCGGTAATTTCTTCATCGACTCGTCAGGGTTCATCCGCATTACTGGCGGTCGAGGCACCCAGATCATCAACGGCACTCAGATCGCCGACGTGGCACTGGTCGTTCGAGGCATGGTGGGTCAGACCGGCGACCTCCAGCAGTGGCAGGACTCGGCTAATGCTGTGCTGGCGAAGGTCACTGCTGCTGGCAACATTATCTCGCCACTAATGACCGTGGGGGGAATCCTCGACATTCACTCGAACGCCGGTAATGGAGAGATCAACACCTACAGCAACGCATCGTTGCGACTCAACACCTGGAGTTCTGGCAACGTTCGTATCGGTGATGGAAGCGGTGCAGGGCTGGCGGTTGCTGGACTTATCAGCGCAGCGAAAGCCATTACCATCAACACAGGCGCAGTCGGGACTGTCGGCGTCATCGTGCGAGCTACTGCCTCACAGACGGCTGATCTACAACAGTGGCAGGACTCCGCTGGCGTAGCGGTAGCGAAGATCAAGGCTGATGGCGACTTTGAGATTGTTGGTGGCGGCACAATCCAGCATCTTGGCGTTGCGTCTGGCTGTCTGGAGTACCGATCAGCGACAGGTGGCTTCGCCGTTCAACATCTCTTCAAGGATCGAAGCGCCGTCGATCTTTTGTGGATGGGCAACTTCGGACCTGGTGGTCAGAACACCGTGTCACCCAGGGCGCTTTACATCATCAACTCCGCTATCGACGCTGGCGCTGCCGTCATCCGGGCAATTGTTCAGGGAAGCGCCGCCCAGACCGCCGACCTTCAGCAGTGGCAGGACTCGGCTGGAGCCGTGAAGGCGAAGATTAACGCTGGCGGCTGGCTGCATAGCGACTGGATCTATAACTCTACTGGGACTCGCATCCTGAACCTTTCTAATGGTACGGGTGCGATGATTAACAACAGCAGTGCGGGCGACATTACGCTCATCGTACGAGGGGCAGCGGCGCAGACCGCCGACCTGCAAGCATGGCAGGATAATGCAGGTACATCGCTGTGTCGGGTAACGCCTACCGGCAACTTTGCTATCAGCACAGCCATTCTGAATAACAGCGGGTCCCGGTCACTCACTATGGGTGCAACCGGAGGAGCAACGTTTGCTGGGACAGCCGTAGGCGATAAGACCCTCGTAGTGAAGGGAGTTGCAGCCCAGACTGGCAGCTTGCAGGATTGGCAGGACAGTACTGGTCTATCCAAGGCTGCTCTCACCGTTACCGGAGGACTGACGCTAGGTGAGAGTACTACTCTTACCGGCATACTGACCATCAACGGCGGCAATGCTGGATTCGACATTATGCGACTGGAGCGAGCCAGCACCGGCAATCTTCGCATCAGTCTTGGCTCCGGCTTCGCGAACCTCTATCAGACGGTTGGTGTGGGCATCAGGATTCTGGGTAGCGTGAATGTTACTCAGGTCACATTCACTGTCCAGGCTATGGCTTCCCAGACTGGCGATCTTCAGCAGTGGCAGGATAGTGCTGGCACGGCTATGGCACGCATGGGTCCTAGCGGCTCCTTGCATCTCCAGGGTGCTGGCGGTGGACTGTTCGGAGTCAAGCTCTTCGTCAATACTGGTCTTCTCGGTGACATTGGTATCGTTGTTCGGGCCGTAGCTTCCCAGACTGCCAATCTTCAGCAGTGGGAAGACAGCGCTGGAACAACATTAGCGAAGGTTATCGCTGACGGAGGATTCCAAGCTCCGTACCTCCGCTCCGCTTACCTCGGCAACATAAGTGCAGTCGGGCCGGTCATCGACTTGTCATCGACTGTGACTATCATTATTGCCAATGGCACTACTGCTTCCAACGTGCCTCTTATCGTGAGAGGCATGGCCGCACAGACGGGCGACCTTCAGCAGTGGCAGGACTCGGCTGGTGTTGTTAGGGCGTCGGTTGGTTCTAACGGGACAATAGCTGTTGGCAATTGTCAACTGGATACTGGTGGCGTTAGGGTCAACACGATCGGTACACAGACTGGCTCAGTTATCACCATGATCCAGATTGATGCTACGAGCGGCGGGAGGATGGGTTTTTACGGAGTCTCGCCGGTTGTTCAACCTGCTGGTATAGTTGACGCCGATGGCACCCTCGCCGATATAACGACTAAGTTTAATGCGCTTGTAGCCAAGCTCGAATCTGTCGGCCTTCTGGCCGTGGCATAAGGAGACAAATGGAATACCAGTACCTTGATACCGACCAGCAGAAGGCGATGCTGGAAGCTCGCCTCCAGCAGTTGGAGAACGAACACTTCGGGCACGCTCAGAACAAGAAGCTCGCCGATGGCGACGAGGAGAAGATCAAGGCCGCCGACGAGGCTATGGCGATCATCGACGCTGCCTACGACGTTGCCAAGAAGGACCTGGCAGCGATTACGAAGAGCGCCCCCGCTGCTAAGCCCACCGCCACTCCGAAGTAAGAAAGGAACGTCATGACTGACGCAGCACAGAACGGTCAGCAGCAGCCCCAGCAGGAAGAGTTCCGCATCCCTGACTTCATGGTGGCCCTGATCGGTCGGCAGCAGATTCAGATTGCGGCTCTCGAAGCCCAGCTTCAGATGTTCCAGATGCAGAACGGTCAGCAGGCTCCTGAACCCGCTGTCGTTCCGGCACCTGCTGATCCTAAGCCTGTCTAACCTAGATGGGCTACCAAGGTGGGTACTGGGGTGGATACTGGGATAACTTCCCGCTGTATGTTCACTGCCCCCCTCTTGGAGCTGACGTCTATCTTTCAACTACCGGCGCAATAGCTGGACTCATGACCTTTGATCTGGAATTGGCCGATAGCTCCCGTTCTGTTTTCATCCATGATAACGGGGTTTCAGGAACGGAAGTGTGCTAAATGGCTAGCTTCACCATCAAACAAAACGACCGGCTTCCTGAGCTTGTTGCCACACTTCTAGCAGCAGGCGAACCCGTTAACTTGACCGGGGCCGAAGGGGTCGAGTTTCATATGACCCCGGTAGGTGGTGGCGCACCCAAGGTAGACGCCGCAGGGGTCATCGTGAACGCTGTAACGGGGATCGTGAAGTATGCTTGGGCTGTCGGCGATACCGACACTGTGGGGGCATTCCTGGGCGAGTTCGAAGTGATGTGGTCCGGGGCTCGTCCCGAAACATTCCCGAACGACTCGAATATTGATATTCTGGTAGTTGATGATCTGGCTTAGTTAACTCTGTATCTCGCCGCCCCAAATGCCGTATTCAGTTTGGGTCCGATTGGCGTAGTCAGCGCATTCACAGGAAACAGGACACTTAGCGCAGATTTTCTTAGCTGGCCTAGTAGACTGGCCTCGCTCAGGAAAGAACAATTTTGGCGACTTGTTCTGACAAGCCGCCTTCTTCATCCAGGGCTCCTCCTTTTGGAGAAACTCTAGGAACCCTCGCAAGCTCAATCTGGAGCAGGCGTTCCGGGCTTCTCGACCTTCTGGTTGGTCGTTCTCTGGCTCTCTGAATCCTCGTCAGAGACTCCCGAGGTTATCGGCACTTCTTCTCCTGCCTCATCGCCCAGGGTGGGGTTATCGGCATCGGTTCCTGCGAACGACACAACAGGTCGGAAGTCAGAACCGCCCATGATGACTGGTCCTTCGCCATGAAAGAACGTGATTGGGAATACTTCTCGTGGTTCTTGTTCCATAATTTCACTCCTGGCCGTGTGGATATCTGGAGGCTACCATAGGTTGAACAGAGGTTGTAACGAGGTGTCAGTGTGCGAGTCTTGAACGTAGGCGGTGGATCGAAGGACATACAGTTACCCGAGAATTATCAGGACTTCGAGCATATCTTACTGGACATAGCTCCTGGTCCCGGCGTAGACATTGTGGCCGACGTGCTGACGTATGAGTTCAGTCCCTGGTATGACGCTGTGTACTGCTCACACAACCTGGAACATTACTACGCCCATCAGACGCTGCCGGTTCTCAAGAAGTTCTACCAGGCACTTCTGCCAGGGGGAACTGTCCATATTCGGGTACCGGACCTGCAGGAGCTGTTTAATCTGATCAGCAAGTATAAGCTCAAGCTTGAAGACACACTGTATGTCTGTGAAGTGGGCCCGATCATGGTTCAAGATGTGATCTACGGTTACGGCAAGGAAATCGAACAGTCCGGTCAGCCATTCTACGCCCACAAGACGGGCTTCACAGCTACCAAGCTGAGCCGCTTGATGAAGGAAGCAGGCTTCCAGCAGGTTCACGTCATGCAGCGCCGGGAAACCATCGAGCTAGAAGCCATAGCGATGAGGCAGATGTGATTACGATAGCGCAGCCGCTGTATGGGCCGGTTCCAAACCAGGCCCATATTTCTTATACTGCCTTATGCTGTAGAGCAATAGCGCTGGGCCACGAAGTGAACTTTGATTACGTCGCTAATGCTTACATCGACAGGGGCCGGAACGTCCTGGCTCGGTCTGCGATTGACTCGGGGTCAACCCACATTCTTTTTGTAGACCACGATATGATCGTGCCGTACGATGCTCTAGAAAAGCTGATGCGACACAACTTGGATGTTGTGGGCGCACTGTATTTCTGTAAAATGCCCCCCTTTAATCCAGTCTACGTCAAATTTGATGACAAGAATCTGGACGGCTGGACAATAGATGAGACGTTCTCACCTGGGGTATCCAGGGTAGGAGCAGCGGGAGCCGGGTGTTTACTGGTCAAGACTTCAGCACTGAAGGCTATCAACGATCACTTCGGTCAGGATGACCAGTGGTTCCGAATAAACATGCCTATGGGCGAAGACGTGTGGTTCGGGAAGAGATGCGAGGCTGCCGGAATCGACGTATACCTGGACAGTAATATCGAGTGCGGCCATGTTAGTGATTACATCGTCACTACCCAGGATCATTTAGCTTTTAGGAATCTTACATGAGCCAGGAACGAGATCAGAAACCTGTCTATTCGGGGACTGTGTTATCCACCGTATACACAGGGGTGCGGACAAACTCGATCTACAAGGGGCGGGTGACGGTAACATGATTCGGGATGAAGTGCCCATCACCGTCATTGAAGGCAACGACCCGCTTCTAGCTATCCATGTAGATCAGGAAACGACAGCGGGGGTCGTAAGTAGTTACGACTTTACAGCTGCTACTGAGATCAAGTTCGTCATCAAGAAGGGTGTAGCAGTTGCCGATGCCCAGGCTCTGGCTAGCTATACCAAAACGCTGGCACAGGTAGTAGTAGTCGGTTCACCATCTGCTGGGAACCTGACCGTCCAGATACTTGCCGCTGCGCTGGCTACTCCAGGTGTGTACCGGTACCGGTTAGACGTAACCAAGGCTGGCAAGATCGAAACGATTATGATGGGTCCGTTCATCATTCAGAATGCGTGACGCCATTGACTTGGATAGTCGTTTGTCTGTGCGCTGGGCTGCTAGCAGCCTTTATCGCTGCTGTATGGATAGCCTTTGTGGAGAACGATGAGCGGTCTAGGTCCGAAGAATAGCATTGATCTAGGGTCAGGCATTTACATGCGATGGCTTGCTTTTTCGCCTGATCGTGACTTGAATCCACAGTATGACGATCTGCCGGATAATCCCAAAACTGGGATCATTGTTGGGCATGTTCATACTGATGGTAAGTGCGCTACCCATCGAGATCGCCCTGAAGCCTGCGTCTCCAATCCACAATATTGTTCAAGTATTTGTGAAGGTGCTGTCCTGTTTGACACTCCTGAAAACCACAGAGGTAGTCCAGGCAGGCCTCTTTGGCAAGTTGAAAGTCTCGAGCCACTGACCATTAGTCCGTCGATTCTTATGAGTCCAGATAAGGGTGGCTGTGGTCTGCATGGCTTTATCCGAAACGGACGCTGGGAAGGTTGTTGAACTTGCCAGTCCCCCGGTGTCGTCACGACAACGAGCCTGCCGTCGCCATCGTGACTACTCCAGAGGGCTGTGTCGCATTCCCCAATGATAGGCAACAGTTTCTATGCTGGCAGCACTACGGGTCTGTCTACGATGGGACTGACGGGGAATACGATACTGTAATGATACTTCCAGAGATAGCTAAGTTCTTTGGGGTAATGATGTGACTACGCTCACCAAAGTTAAATGTCCGGTTTGTCGCAAACAAGTTGCTTTACTTCCAAAGGGTGTACTACGGGCACATGGGTACCGACAAGATACCTATTGCGGTACTTATGGCTACTGCGAGGGCTCTGGTATGCAATATCCCAAAGTTTGCTCAGGCTGCGAAGAAGAGTTTGCGTTCGAGTCAACGCACGCTTGTCCTGCTTCATTGCAACAGGACGGAGATCAACCGTTGCCCCAGGTCAACGACAGAGAACCAGTACAAGATCAAGTGATCCGGTACATTCGTCGGCGCAAAGAAGTAGGTATCAAGCGATACGGAACGCCGCTGCAGCCGTTCAATGGTCGGGATGCGCTAAGAGATGCCTTCGAAGAGGCTGTCGATCTTACGCAGTATCTTGCTCAGTTAATCATTGAGCGGGACGGTCAACTTCCGGGGTCTAGTTAGTGAATGCGTTTGATAAGTTTGCAGACAAGACGGCTGACCACGTAGCTCATGCGTGGTTCTTTATGTTTTGTTTAGGGCTAGTAGCCGGTTGGCTGATAGGTCTACCGTTTGCGGGACCTTCAAATCAGCTCTGGCACTTAGTCCTGAACAGTCCAACTACAGCCATTACATTCCTACTGGTCGCATTACTGCACAACACACAGCACCGTTTTGAGCTAGCAACCAACAAGCGCTTGGAGCAGATCATCGAGGCAGTTTGTGGCGAAGATCCAGTTGACGATCCAGGGCAGAAAGCAGAGGACAAATGACCGGAAGTATTCTTTGGATCATAGCTGTGATCCTGGTGATCGTAGGTATCGTTCAGATCCTTCAAGGTCAGGTTCTCTGGGGAATCTTGTTGATCGTTCTGGGATGCGCTGTTGGCCCCGGAGGGTATTCGATCTTCAGGGATTAACTAGCTCGTAAACGTGCCAGACGTACGGCGGGTCCAAGAAGGTTCCGACGTGTTGAGCTTTGTCGGGAATTGGATGCCCGGTACCGAATATCTCGAATTGGCGCACTTCAACATGCGAGCTAGATGGGTCTGAAATTTCGGCCCAAAGTTGTGGGAATCCATCTTGCATTTCTATGTGAACAATCTTTGCACCAACGGGCACAGTGATAACATTCAGTCCCATACCAAGCGCAAATTTCCAGACGACCTTCACCCGCTCAGCTCCAATCTTGGCAAATGCTTTGGCTAATCGGTTGAGTGCCCTTTGTGATTCACTCAAAACAGCCCCGATTGTTTGAGTCGATTTTGACTGGGGCCAATCCACCGATCGTCTATCTCGAAGGCAAGGCTATTGCGACCAGACAGTTTGGCTGCTAGGGACGTACTGCCCGAGCCAGAGAACGGGTCCACTATCAGGTCGCCGGGGTTCGTACTCATTTCGATTAGGTGCTGGAGAAGGGCGACAGGCTTTTCGGTAGGGTGAATGTTCTTGCCAGGTTGAACCTTGTCAACGTGGATAATTCCCTGGCGTCTGAATTTGACGGGTCGCCGGCCCTTCTTCAGGTACAGGATCATCTCGTGGCCGCAACCCCAGTTCGCCTCAAGGTCACCCATACCAGGATCACCCTTAGCCCAAACAAGAAGTTGCTTGAACTCGAGTGCTGGGTATTTCTTGACGGCTGGAATCCATCGGTCGAGGACGTGCCACGCCGTGAAGATGTACAGATCACTCTGTGGTGCGAGCTTTGGGATGAGGCCGCGCATTACCTCGTCAAAGAGATCAAGAGCTTTACGAATATCACCGTCGCCAGCGATCTTCTCAGTGTACTTCAAGCTTTCGGGACGCTTAGCCTGGTTACTTGAGAAATCCATTCCGTAAGGCGGATCGGTGATAACGCAGTTGATTGGCGTCTTGATCTTTCCGATGAAGTCACGGCAGTCTCCGTGAATAATCTTGTTAATTGTCTCCATCA
>Ga0190265_10003731_pt1 | contig 10441 bp, 7 predicted proteins | sample Popmic124T_FD_133135 | JGI IMG/M metagenome (GOLD analysis project Ga0190265, IMG submission 133135) | Populus adjacent soil microbial communities from riparian zone of Indian Creek, Utah, USA - 124 T | ecosystem: Environmental > Terrestrial > Soil > Riparian zone | place: USA: Utah | collected...
CGCTCGACGCCTGGATCGCCGCCGGTGCTCCCGCCGGCGACAATTGCGGTGTGACGCCGCCCGCGAGCGACGGTGGCATCGTGCGCGATGCTGCGTTGCCCGATGCACCGACCGACGACGGAACCACTTGCGTCGAGTTTCGCGCGCACGGTCAGCAGGTGTCGGGCGACAAATCGCCGTTCGACACGAGCACGCTCTTTCTTCCGCCGAGCGAGTTCTACGCCTGCTTCAACTTCACCTCGCCCTGGAAGGAGCCGGTGCAAGGCCTGCAGTTTACGACGATCATCGACAACACCGAGACGCTGCACCATTGGCTCCTCTATCAAACGTTGCTTCCGGTAACCGACGGCTCGTTCAACATGTGCCACGGTCAGCACCCTTCGCAGGCGCTCGTCACCGGGTGGGCGCCGGGCAACCAAGATTTGAAGCTGCCGCCCGACGTCGGTCTCGAGCTCGCGCCGCCGCAAGGCAGCTACGTTCTCGAGCTGCATTACAACAATCCCACCGGCAAACTGTTCAAAGACGCGAGCGGCTTGCGCATCTGCGCGTCGAACAAGTTCCGCCCCAAGACCGCCTCCATCACCTGGACGGGTACAGAGCGCATCAACCTCCCGGCGCGCGCGCCGGGCAGCGCCGCCGGTAAGTGCATACCGGGGCGCGTCAACATGCCGCCCAGCGAGCCCATCCACATTTTCGCCGCCTGGCCGCACATGCACAAGCTGGGCACCCGCATGTCGACGATCATCAACCGCGCCGGCGGCACGCAAGAGGTGCTCATCGACAAGCCGTTCAACTTCGCGAGCCAGATGAGTTACGACACGCCAGCGGTATTGGGCCCCGGCGACACCTTGCTCACGACTTGTTTCTACGACAACACGACGACCGGGTCGGTGGCGTTCGGCCCGAGCACGACGCAAGAGATGTGTTACGACTTCATCTACGCGTACCCGGCGCACGCCCTCGACAATCCCACGCTGGGGCCAATCGTGACGAGCGGCGCCAGCAACTTGTGCGTCGACAAATAGGAGCGATTTTTCGTGGGCGACGCGCCGCCGCGCTCAGCGAGCGCGCGCACGGTCATGTCGCCTCCCGAGCGATCGGTGAGGCGCGTCTACGCTTTGCGGTGGTGAATAGCGAGCGGCGGATGGTGCGGCGAACCTAACGTTAGTAGTCGGCAAGTCGCAACTTCCCGCTGCAAATGGCCGCGTTTCACCCGCGGCAAGGCGCCAAGTGCGAAGGAGAAAAAGAGCCGGCTGGACATGCGCTCGGCCGCGACCCGGGCGGCGAGCCGGCGTACGACGCTCAACGAGGCAAGAGCAGCTCACGTCGAGCGGCGAGTCGAGCCGCACGCGGCTGCGATGATGGACTCCAGCTCGACTGCCACCGTCATCAGCAGGTCCGTATCGCGGTACGCCCGCCCCATCAGCAACAGACCTTCGATGGAGGATTCGACGAGCAGCGCCAGAGAGCGCGCGCGGCGCCGGGGAACGCCAGCCTCGACGAAGGCTGCCTGCAAGATGCCGACCCATTCCTCGAATGCGTGCCGGCACAGCTCCTCGAGCTCGGCGACGCCACCGGGCGCGTCCAGAATGACCGGCGAGACCGGACAGCCGAAGGTGTAGTTGGTCTCTTTGAGAATTTTCGCGGCTTCCTCGACGAAGGCTCGTACGCCGCGAGCAGGAGTCTTGGCGCCGTCGAGAGCATGCCTGAAGGCGGCCGTCGCCTCCTCGATCGCGGCGCGCGTGGCCTCGATGGCCAGCTGGTCCTTGCCCCCCGGGAAATGGAAGTAGAGAGAACCTCGCGGCGCCCCGCTCTCGTCGAGGACGTCACTCACCGCCATGCCGTAGTAGCCGCGGTGGCGCAGTAGCCGGGCAGCGGTCTCCAGCATGCGGGCGCGGGTGTCCTTGGCCATGCCCCTCGTTTAGCATCCTTGACGTTATATGACGATCGGTCTACATAATATGTAAATCGGTCTAGTCAATCGACGAGGAGGCTCACCATGGGAAAAACCGCCGAGGGTCAAGTGACGGGCAATGCCGCCGAGGTTTACGAAGAGTTTTTCGTGCCGGCTCTGTTCTTGGAGTGGTCGGGACGGGTGGTGGAGGCCGCTCGGCTCGAGCCCGGGCAAAAGGTGCTCGACGTCGCCTGCGGGACGGGCGTGCTCGCGCGCCGTGTCTCTGAACGCGTGCAGCCCGGTGGCGCGGTGACCGGTCTCGATCGGAATGACGGCATGCTGGCCGTCGCCCGCCGCGAGGCCCCCGGCATCGCCTGGCACTCGGGGCGAGCAGAAGAGCTCCCTTTCGGCGACGGGGCCTTCGACGCGGTGGTAAGTCAGTTCGGCCTCATGTTTTTCGAGGATCGGGTCAAGGCGCTGCGCGAAATGTGGCGCGTGCTCCGGCCAGGCGGTCGTCTGGCAGTGGCTGTCTGGGCATCGCTCGAGCGATGTCCGGGCTACGTCGCGATGGCGGGGTTACTCGAGCGCCTCTTCGGATCGCAGGTCGCGGGCGCGCTCAAGGCGCCCTTTGTTCTGGGCGACCCCGGTATTCTCTCGGGCTTGTTCGCGAAGGCCGACATCCCGGACGTGAAGATCGCGACGCCCGAAGGAAAGGCGCGGTTTCCCTCGGTGGAGTCTTGGGTACGCACCGAGATCAAGGGCTGGACGTTGGCCGACGTCCTCGACGAGGCGCAATACGAAATGTTGCAGCGGGAAAGCCAGAAGGACCTCGCGGCCTACGTGCGGCCCGATGGGTCGGTGGAGTTCGCGGCGCACGCGCACATCGTCACCGCGGCCAAACGCTGAGCCTCTATCACGCGCCGTAAGGTTTTTTTGCCGGCGCTGCTCGGCCGAGAAGATCGCGGACGGCGGCGCCGACCTCGCGCGGATTCCAGCGGGCGCTGCGTTCGACCTTCGGCCCTTCGCGCCAACCTTCGGCGACGCTGATCGATCCGCCGGCCACCTCGAACACGCGACCCGTCACGTCACGGGACTCTTCTGAGCCGAGCCAAACGACGAGGGGTGCGATGTTCTCCGGCGCCATGGCGTCGAAACCGTGCTCCGGCTTCTTCATCATCTCGGCGAAGACCGTCTCCGTCATACGCGTGCGGGCCGCGGGGGCGATGGCGTTGGCGGTGACCCCATAGCGCCCGAGCTCCGCCGCTTCGACCAGCGTAAGTGCGGCGATGCCCGCCTTGGCGGCGGAATAAGCGCCCTGCCCGACGCTGCCGAGCAGACCCGCGCCCGAGCTCGTGTTGATGATGCGCGCCTCGACTCGCTGGCCCCCTTTGGCTCGTTCGCGCCAATAGGCGGCCGCATGCCGGGTGGGTGCAAAGTGCCCTTTCAAGTGAACGCGGATGACCGCGTCCCACTCCTCTTCCGCCGCACCGACCACCATGCGATCGCGTGTGAAGCCTGCATTGTTCACCAGCACGTCGAGCTGCCCGAAAGTCTCGACGGCCGCTGCGACGAGGCGCTTGGCGCCTTCCCAATCGGCGACGTCGTCTCCATTGGCGACTGCGTGACCTCCCGCCGCCCGTATTGCGGCGACGACCTCCGCCGCAGGACCCTCCGCGCGGCCACTGCCATCGGTTGCTGCCCCGAGGTCATTCACCACGACTTTCGCGCCCTGGCGGGCGAATTCCAAGGCGTGTTCCCGCCCGATGCCGCGCCCGGCGCCGGTCACGATGACCACCCGCCCGTCACAGAGTTTGCTCATGCGATCGCTCCTCGAACTCAGCCGAGCCTTTCGATGATGGTCACGTTGGCTTGCCCGCCGCCTTCGCACATGGTCTGAAGGCCCCAGCGCTTTTTCGTGCGCTCGAGCTCGCACAGCAACGTGGTCATGAGGCGCGTGCCGGTGGCTCCGAGAGGATGCCCCAGGGCGATGGCGCCGCCGTTGACGTTGACCTTGGCGGGATCGGCGCCGGTCTCTGCCAGCCAGGCCATGACGACGGAGGCGAACGCCTCGTTGATCTCGATGAGGTCGATATCACCGATCTTCATGGCCGCCTTGGCGAGCGCTCGTTCGGTGGCCGGAATGGGGGCGGTCAGCATCCACACTGGGTCGGCGCCGCGCACGCTCATGTGGGCGACGCGGGCGCGCGGGGTCAGGCCGTGCGCCTTGATAGCCCGCTCGGACGCGATGAGCATGGCGCTCGCGCCATCCGAGATTTGACTCGACACGCCCGCCGTCAGCCGGCCCCCATCGGCGATAGTCTTGAGGCTCGCCATCTTTTGTGCCGAGGTGTCGCGACGCGGCCCCTCATCGAGGCTGACGCCGGCGAGCGGAACGATCTCGCGCGCGAACCACCCCTCGTCGCTGGCCACAATCGCGCGGCGATGGCTTTCGAGAGCGAACGCCTCCATGGCCTCGCGGGAGAGATTCCATTTTTCGGCGATCATCTCCGCCGATCGAAATTGGGAGATCGGTTGCTCGCCGTAGCGGGCTTTCCACCCTTTGGAACCCGAAAAAGGGTCGCTGAAGCCGAACCTGTCGGCGACGATCATGGCGGCGGCGATGGGGATCATGCTCATGTTCTGCACGCCGCCCGCCACGACGAGATCGGAGGTGCCGCTCATCACCGCTTGCGCCGCAAAATGCACGGCCTGTTGTGACGAGCCGCATTGCCGATCGACGGTGGTGCCGGGGACCTCGTCGGGCAGCCCCGCTGCAAGCCAACAGGTGCGGGCGATGTCCCCCGCCTGCGGACCGATGGCATCGACGCAACCGAAAATGACGTCATCCACGAGCAGAGGGTCGATCCGATTGCGAGACACCAGCTCGGAAAGGACGTGGGCTCCGAGGTCGGCGGGGTGCACTTTGGCGAGCCCGCCGTTTCTTTTCCCCACCGGGGTGCGAATCGCGTCGACGATGAAAGCTTCGGCCATGGGTTGCTCCGTAGAGGGCGCCGAGCCGCCGGCCGGCGCGCCACCGAATAAATAGAACACGTTTCACTTTCTGTCCACTGCCACCCGGAAAGGTGCGCGAGGGCGCGATCCGGGCGGGCGTCGCGTTGGATCCGGTCGTGCTAGCGGGACGTGCGAAAAACGTCCCGCCGCGCGAAAACGATGCTCTTATCGGCGCTGGTTCCATGGCCTGTGATCCGGCTGGGCTCCGCCAGCGCGGCTCGCTCGGGTCGGGCACCTTGCGCCGGGCCGCGCCGCCCTTACCTTCGACCTACTCTCGACGTGCCGCCCCCCCTCCCTCCCAACGGGCAGAAACCGCCCTGGCTCACCTCCTTGCGAGGGAGCTTCGAGCACACGCCGAGGACCTTGGGGCTCGTGTGGCGCTCGTCCCCATCGGGCACGATACTGTTGGGGCTCCTGACGCTGGCTTGCGCCCTCATCCCGCTCGGCATGGCGTGGGCGGGCAAGCAGATCATCGACGCCGTGGTGCGGCGTAGCGTCGAAGAAACGCTGCGCTGGGTCTTGGTCGAGCTCGGACTCGTCGCGGCGCTGGCCTTGGCGACCCAGCGGCTCGCGTTGGCTCGCACCATCATCGGGGCGCGGCTCGGCGTCGACATCAACGTCGCCATCCTCCGCAAAGCGATCGTTCTCGATCTCCGGTACTTCGAGGACTCGGAATTTTACGACAGCCTGACGCGGGCACGCCGCGAAGCTTCGGTGCGGCCGCTGTCGGTGGTAAGCCGCTGTTTTCTGCTCGTGCAGAGCCTCGTCACCCTGCTCGGTTACGTGGCCTTGCTCGTCCAGTTCAGCGCGCTTGCAGTCGGCGGCCTGCTCGTCGCCGCAATTCCCGCCACGGTGGCGGAGCTGCGTTTTTCCGGGCAAGCGTTCCGTCTGCGCAACTGGCGTTCTCCCGACGCGCGCCGACTCATGTATCTCGAACACGTTCTCGCCAACGACGAGCACGCCAAAGAGGTCAAGCTCTTCGGCCTGGGACCTCTCTTGCTCGGTCGCTACCGATCGCTCGCGGAGACGTTCTACGGCGAGGACCGCGCACTCGCCATCCGGCGAGCCCGGTGGAGCTTCGTGTTGTCGCTGCTGGCCACGCTCGCCTTTTACGGATGTTACGCGTGGATGGCCATCGGCGCGGCGCGTGGCCAGCTGTCGCTCGGCGAGATGACCCTCTACATGGTCGCCTTTCGCCAAGGGCAGCAAGCCTTCCAATCGATGCTTTCGTCGCTCGGCGGCATGTATGAAGACAACCTCTACATGTCGAACCTCTTCGCCTTCCTCGACGGCACTCTCTCCCCGAGAGTGCCGGCCTTGGACGCCGCGCTCGAAACGGAGCCGACGGCCGCGCTTCGCCTCGAGCCGTCCGGCGTCCATGCTGCCCGCGTCGAAAACGGCGCGGCGCGCGTCGATCGCTCTGGCGAGCTCGGAATTCGATTCGAGCACGTCGGTTTTCGTTACCCCGGCAAGGAAGAATGGGCGCTACGCGACATCGATATCTTCATTCCCCGCGGACAAAGCCTCGCGCTCGTAGGCCAGAACGGAGCCGGCAAGACGACGTTCATCAAGCTGCTCACGCGCCTTTACGACCCCACCGAGGGTCGCGTCCTACTCGACGGCAAAGATTTGCGTGATCACGACGAGATCAAGCTGCGCGAGAGAATCGGCGTCATTTTCCAGGACTTTGCCCAGTACCAACTGCTCGTCCGCGAGAACATCGGGTTCGGCAGCGTCGAGCACTTGGCGGACGATGCTCAGCTCGGGCGCGCCGTCGAGCGCGGCGGAGCCGCCGAAGTCGTCTCGTCTCTGAAGGGCGGGCTCGAGACGCCGCTCGGCAGGTGGTTTCGCGACGGGGTCGAGCTGTCGGGAGGGCAGTGGCAAAAGGTCGCTCTCGCCCGTGCCTTCATGCGCGAAGGAGCGGACATCCTCGTTCTCGACGAACCCACAGCCGCTCTCGACGCCGAGGCGGAGCACGCCGTGTTCGAGCGTTTCCGTCGCCTGACCGAAGGGCGGACCAGCATTCTCATCTCCCACCGATTTCCTACGGTGCGCATGGCCGACCGTATCGTCGTCATCGAGAAGGGCCGCGTCGTCGAAGAGGGAACGCACGCCGAGCTCGTGGCCGCCGACGGTCGCTACGCGCGCCTTTTTTCGCTCCAGGCTCAGGGCTACCTCTGACGCCGCGCGGCGAGCGCGGGCCGAGGCGGACAGCGCTCTAGCCCGCCGAGTCCGGCTTTACTCCTTCGGCGCACCACGGCCGCTGCCCCGGCGCATGCATGCGTCCGATCGTCATGAGCAGCGCGCGCCCGTCGCTCATCGGGACGATGTCGTGCACCAGGCATTTGCCGAACGTCTTGCGTCCAACGATGGTGGCGCGCTTGTTGTGCCGGAGCCCGACCGCCAAAGCTTCGGCTGCGCTCGCCGACCCTTCGTTGACGCGCACCGTGAGCGCGCCGGTGAAACGCTGCTCGCCGACGGCCTTCAGTGTTTCCTCCGCGCCATTGGCCCCTCGCATTCCGACTAGCGGCTTGGCACCGACGAAGAGACCCGCCACGGCGAGCATCGACTCCACCGAGCCGCCGGGGTTGTTTTGGAGATCGAGCTCGAGCGCGGCTGGTTGAAGGCTGTCGAGAAGGCCGGCCACTTCTTGCGAGGTGCGCTCGGTAAACCCTCGCACCTGAATGACCGCCGTCGATCCTTCCACCACTTTCCCCTCGACCAAAACGGGCGCCGTCAAGGGTTCGCTTTTCAGTTGAATGCGGCGGAGGCCTTCTTGGCGGTTTCGCACCTCGAGGTCGACGGTTTGACCTTCGGGCACGCGCAAGGCGGCGATGATGTCTTTCCACTGCTTTCCTTCGGCCGGACGCCCGCCGATCGAAACCACCGTATCGCCCGTCTTGAGGCCGGCGCGCTCGGCCGGCCCGCCCGGCATCGGATTCACGATCTGCACCGTGTAGCCGCGCACGTCGAGATCGATGGAGAGAAGCTCGGGCAGGCCGATGCCGGCCGCGGTTTTGTAAGCCATGTCATCGAGGAGGGCCTTCGACTCGGCCGCGGTGAGAATGCGCGTCCACGGGTCGGCGATCTTCGTCATCGCCGAGGCGAGCGTGGGGGTGGTGCTCATCAACACGCCAAGTCGTTCGGCATCCACATGGCGCTGCTGGAGCGCGCGGGCGCCGTCGTCGCCAGGGCGCTGTCCCGGACGACACCCGAGCGACGCCGTCATCGCCACCGCGACCGCGGCAAGCCGAAGGCGGCACGTTGCCAGGTGTTTCCTACGCAACGACTTTCTCGCAATTCTTCCCATCACAGTAACGATCCCCATTTCTGCAAGAGCCCATCGCGGCATTCGTGCTGCCAGAGCATCTGCTTTACGGCCGGGTAGGGCTTTCGCCAAGGTTCGACCGCCTGGCGCATGAAATAAATTTTGAACGCTTCGAGGTTCTGTGCCCCGGGGTGTTTCTCGTTCCACGAGCGACACAAATAGCGACCGAACAGCAGTCGATGTTGCGCGTAGGGCGGGATGCTGATGTTCATGAAGTACTTTTTCCAGCGGGCGTTGGCATAGGTGTCGGCGACGTGCGGAGGCTCGTCCCAGGTAACGGCAGGCTTCAGCGTGGCGAGGTCGACCTCGGCACCCGAAGTGAGGCGGGCGGGAATGACGTACCACCCCCCCGCCGTGAGGGGGGCAGCGAACATGTCCCAGCGCTGCTCGAGCCGCAGCAAAGGCGTTATCCACTGAAGCTTCTCCGGAATGAGAAAAGGGAGCGGCCGGTAAGTCGAGATATTGCAAAGGACGACGAGGATGATGCACACCGATCCGAAAAATGTCGTTCCCCAACGCCGCAGCAAAGGATGAGGGCGCTGCGGCAGCGGGTCGAGCCGGGCCCGGATGGGGGCGCGCAGCCACGAAGAGAGCCGTTCTGCGCCTTGCGCTAAAAACGGCGTTTTTCGGGCAACGAGCCGTGAGGCATGATCCCAGAAAGGGGACGGCAGAAACGCGGAAACAGCGATGATGGCGACGAACGGGAACATTCCCACGCTCATCGTCGCAGCGATCACAATGTGCAGAGCCGAGAACCCGAGAACGATCAAAAGACGCGTTGCGGTCGTCCACACCGGCAAAAGCAGCAAGAACGACCCGAATAGCTCGCCGTAGATCACCCAGCCATTGAAAAACCTCATCGCCGGCACGTATTCGACGAGCTTTAGGCCGAGCGGTTCGACGAATTCAGGGCTTCTGAGAGCGTACGCCAGGCCAGCGCCCTCTCTCCAGGCCGGGATTTCGGACTTGATGAGCCCGGCGAACACGTAGACGCACATGAACTGCAGTGCGTAAAAAACGGTGCCCGACGAAACCACCCAGTTGTCCTCTGTCGGCGGTCGGCTGATGCCGCGTAGGCGATCGACGGAGAACCTGGCTCCGAGGGGTAGGAACAAACTCCAAAATAGGATCATCCGCAAGAGAACGTCGGCGCCGTTGAGGATGATGAAGTTGCGATTCTGGAGCGAGACGATGAGGACCCAGCTCGCGATAGCGGCAAGCCGTGTGTGCACACCGACCAAGAGACAGACGGCGGAAAAGGCCGCCATCGCGAAAAGAACGGCCTGAAAGGTGTATTGCCCATTCGCAAAGTGAAGCGAGATATGCCAAGCGTCCGCCGTCTCGACGGCGGCGTCGCGAGGGAACAGACCGGCATCGGTGTAGTGAGCTTCGAGATCGCCCAGCCTGCCCGCAAGGTCGATGAGAAGGCCCATCGCGATGCCTATCCGCAAGAGCCCGATCGAGCGAAGGTCGAGACCCGCGATGTCCGACAGCCGGCTGCGGATGCTCCGCTTGCTACTCGGACGGATTGACGCGGCTTTTCCAGCCGGGAAGCTCACACGGATCCGTTCGTCTGGGCGAGGAGGGGCAGGCTTGCTGGGAGCGCCGGCTTCGCGAGAGGGAGCGGACATCGTAGATGAAGATACCGCGGAGGGTAGGACGTCGAAAACCCGAGGAGCAAGAGTCGAAACCGGAGGCTTTGGTCGATGCCTGGCCGGTGGGGATCAGAAAGTAACCTCTTACAAGCGCGCGGGCCGGCTCGCAACGCCGCCGTCGTGCTGCGCGTCGGGCGTGCCACGGTCGAGGAAATCTTCAATCCTGGCAAGATTAAACCGCCCGCGGCGCTCGTAGGGCCGCACTGGCACTATTGTCTCCAGACGTCCAATTGCGATGATAAGTTGCAAAGCAGCGGCCGCGCTGCCCTCAGCTTAAAGGGAGTCTCAGGCTATGAAGTACCGTGCTTTTGGCTTCGGTCTGATCGTAGCCGCTTTGGCGTCATCCTGCGGAGCCCGCACAGAGCTCGACTTCGGACAGCGAGAACTCGAAGGCGGCGCGGGTGGTCCGGGCGAGATCCCCGACGCGAGCGTGCCCGAAGATGTTTCCGAGCCCGACACGGGCGGCGGCGTCGGCACAGGAGTCGGTACCGGGACCGGCACGACGGGCACTGGCACGACGGGCACTGGCACGACGGGCACCGGCACCGGCAC
>Ga0190265_10003732_pt1 | contig 10438 bp, 8 predicted proteins | sample Popmic124T_FD_133135 | JGI IMG/M metagenome (GOLD analysis project Ga0190265, IMG submission 133135) | Populus adjacent soil microbial communities from riparian zone of Indian Creek, Utah, USA - 124 T | ecosystem: Environmental > Terrestrial > Soil > Riparian zone | place: USA: Utah | collected...
ATAGGCTTCGAGCGTCTGCTGGATCAGCACGATCGAGCCGATCGCGAAGAAGATGTCCTCGCCGAAGAACAGGCCGACATTGTCGGTTGCCGCTGCCATCGCCTTCACCTTCTCCTCGGTCTCCTCATCGAGGTCCGTCTGCTGTTCGGCCGCCGCCACCGCCATCGGCGCGACCAGCGGCCGCACCGTCTGCGGGTGGCCCGCGGTCGAATGGAGGCCGATCGCCGAGATGAGCTGGCGGTAGAAGAGATAGAGGAGGAGTAGCCGCCCCGCGGTCGCCGCGCGGAAGCCGGAGATCACCGCCCGCGCCCGCTGCTGCAACCCGTAGCGCTCCAGAAGGCCGATCACAGGCAGCACGATCCAGGGGATGATGATGATCCGGCTGTTGTTGAACGCCTCGCCGAGCTTCGAGATCACCTCGACCAGGCCCATGCCGGCGAGCAGCCCCGTCGCCAGCGCCGCGACCGGCACGACCAGCATCGGATTGAGCCTGAGCGCGAAGCCCAGGATCACGATCAGGATGCCGAGGAGAGGGAGATAGCTCATCTCCAATCCTCCCCTCGATTCCGAGGGGAGGGGGACCATGCGGAGCATGGTGGAGGGGCGAACTTCATCTTTCGGTCCAAGAGCGCCCCTCCACCGCGTTTCACGCGGTCCGCCTCCCCTGCAAATGCAGGGAAGGAACTAAGCACCATATCCCCCTCCCCCGGGCGTTTCGATCACGAAAGCGTCCCCGGGGGCAAGCTCGGCGGAGTCGGTCGCGGTCAACAGCTCCTCGCGCCCGTCGGCCCGCACCACCTTATTGATCCCCGCCATCGCATCGCCGCCGCCCTCGATCCCGCGCGGCGGCACCCGGCGGCGGTTGGCGAGGATGGCGGCGTGCATCGCCTCCCGGAAGCGAATCCGCCGGATCGCGCCGTCGCCGCCCCGGCTCGCGCCCGCGCCGCCCGAGCCCCGGCGGATCGCGAACCGCTCGAGGATCACCGGAAAGCGCGTCTCCAATATTTCCGGGTCGGTGAGGCGGCTGTTGGTCATATGGGTCTGGACCGCGCTCGCCCCGTCGAAGCCCGGCCCGGCCCCGGCGCCGCCCGCGATCGTCTCATAATATTGATGGGACGCGTTGCCGAAGGTGAAATTGTTCATCGTCCCCTGGCTCGGCGCCAGCGCGCCCATCGCGGCGAACAGGCAATCGGTGATCACCTGGCTGGTCTCGACATTCCCCGCCACCACCGCGGCCGGATAGACGGGGTTGAGCATCGAGCCTTCGGGGACGTTCAGCGTGATCGGCCGCATGCAGCCGTCGTTCAGCGGGATCGGATCGTCGACCAGGGTGCGGAACACGTAGAGCGTCGCCGCCCGGCAGATCGAATAAGGGGCGTTGAAATTGTCGTCCTGCTGCCCGCTCGACCCGGCGAAATCGACCACGGCCGAGCGATTGGCGCGATCGACCGTGACCGAGACCGAGACATGCGCGCCATTGTCCATCTCGTAGCGGAACGCGCCGTCACTGAGCCGGCCGACCAGCCGGCGCACCGCCTCTTCGGCATAGGCCATGACGTGGCCCATATAGCCGTCGATCGCATTGCGCCCATAGTCGCGCGCGACGCGGCGCAGCTCGCCCGCCCCGCGCGCGCAGGCGGCGATCTGGGCTTTCAGATCGGCGACGTTGCGGTCCGGGTTGCGCGCCGGCCAGTCGCCCGAGGCCAGGAGCGCGCGCATCTCGCCCTCCAGGAAGCGCCCTGCGTCGACCAGCAGCACATTGTCGATCAGCACCCCTTCCTCGTGCACCGAGCGGCTGTCCGGCGGCATCGATCCCGGCGCGATCCCGCCGATATCGGCATGATGGCCGCGCGCGGCGACGAACCAGGCGGGGTCCGCGTCCCCGTCGGCGAAGACCGGCATGATCACCGTGATGTCGGGCAAATGGGTGCCGCCGCGATAGGGCGCGTTCAGCACATAGACGTCGCCCTCCTTCATGCCCCGGCCGTCCCGCCCTTCGCCCCGCGCGGCGATCACGGTGCGGATCGAATCGCCCATCGAGCCCAGGTGGACCGGGATGTGCGGGGCATTGGCGATGAGGTTCCCCTCGCGGTCGAACAGGGCGCAGGAGAAATCGAGCCGCTCCTTGATGTTGACCGACGAGGCGGTGCTCTGCAGCGCGACCCCCATCTCCTCGGCGATCGCCATGAACAAATTGGCCATGACCTCGAGCATGACGGGATCGGCCTCCGCTCCGGCGGACGAGGCGGCGCGGGGCTCGGCGCGGGTCAGGATCAAATTGCCGTGCGCATCGACCTCGGCGCGCCAGCCGGGCTCGATCACGGTGGTGGCGCTGGGGTCGATGATGAGGGCCGGGCCCGGCACGGTGTCGCCGGAGGCGAGCTCGCCTCGATCATAGAGGTTCCCCGGCGCAGGGGCACCCCGCAAAGTAGTACTTTGCGGGGACTCCGAAGGCCGGGGTCCATCTCCGCCGCCCGCCTGGGTCCCGGCCTCCGCCGGGACACGCTCGGAGCGTCCGATCGCCTCCACGATCGCCGTCTCCACCACCACGGCGGTCTCCGGCGCGTCGAAGCCGAACCGCGCCTTGTGCGCCGCCTCGAAATCCTCCCGCATATGATCGGAAACCGGCACATCCAGGCTCGAATCGCTGCCCTCGTAGCGCAGGGCCGCGCGGCGCAGGATTTCGGGCGCCTCGACGCCCTGCGCCGCCAGCGCCGCCACCGCTTCCGCCTCTAGGGCGGCGAGGATCGCGTCCAGGTCGCCGCCCGCGACGCTGCGCTGGCGAAGCTCGACCATGTCGGCGAGGCCCATGCCATAGGCGCTGAGCACGCCGGCGAGCGGGTGGATCATCACCGTCCCGATGCCGAGCGCATCGGCGACCAGGCAGGCATGCTGGCCGCCCGCCCCGCCAAAGCATTGCAGGACATAGCGGGTGACGTCGTGGCCGCGCGCGATCGAGATCTGCTTGATCGCATTGGCCATATTGTCGACCGCGATCCGCACGAACCCCTCGGCCGCCGCGCGCGCGCTCATCCCCGCCTGCGCCGCCACCGCCTCGCAGAGCGCGAGCGAGGCGGCCGCATCGATCGGCTGGTCTCCGTCCGGGCCGAAGACGCGGGGGAAATGTTCGGGCCGGATCTTGCCGAGCACGACGTTGCAGTCGGTGATGGTGAGCGGCCCGCCGCGCCGGTAGCAGGCCGGGCCGGGCACCGCCCCGGCGCTGTCCGGCCCGACCCGGAAGCGTTGCCCGTCATAGACGCAGACCGAGCCGCCGCCGGCCGCGACGGTGTGGATCTCCAGCATGGGAGCGCGCACCCTTACCCCCGCCACCGCCCGCTCGCTGGTCCGCTCGTAGACGCCCGCGAAATGCGAGACGTCGGTCGAGGTGCCGCCCATGTCGAAGCCGATGACCTGGCCGAAGCCCGCCTCCGCCGCGGTCCGCGCCATGCCGACGATGCCGCCCGCGGGGCCGGAGAGGATCGCGTCCTTGCCCCGGAAGGCCGCCGCGTCGGTGAGGCCGCCGTTCGACTGCATGAAGAACAGGCGCGTGGAGCCGCCCAGGCCCGCCACCACCTTGTCCACGTAGAGGCGCAGGACGGGCGAGAGATAGGCGTCGACCACGGCGGTGTCGCCGCGCCCGATCAGCTTGATCAGCGGCTCGACCTCGTGGCTCGCCGAAACCTGGTTGAAACCCATCTCCCGTGCCATCGCGGCCAAGGCGGCCTCGTGCGCAGTCCAGCGCCAGCCGTGCATCAACACGATGGCGAGCGCGCGATAGCCTGCGTCATAGGCCGACCGGAGCCCGGCCTCCGCCGCCGCCCGGTCGAGCGGCCGCAGCACTTCGCCGTCGGCGGTCACCCGCTCGTCGACCTCGACCACGATGCCGTAGAGCGGCTCGGGCAGCACGATCCGCCGCGCGAAGATGTCGGGCCGCGCCTGGTAGCCGATGCGCAGCGCGTCGCCGAGCCCGGCGGTGATGGCGAGCGCGACCGGCTCGCCCTTGCGCTCCAGCAGCGCGTTGGTGGCGACGGTCGTGCCCATCTTCACCGCGCCGATCGCACCGCCCCCCGCTTCGGCCAGGATCGCCTCGATTCCCGCAACCGCGGCGTCCGCGTAGCGCTCCGGATTGTCCGACAGCAATTTGCGCACGACGAGGCGTCCGTCGGGCCCGCGCGCGACGATGTCGGTGAAGGTGCCGCCCCGGTCGATCGAGAAGGTCCAGTCGGCGCTCATCACGGCGGACCTAGCAAAGGCGGCTTGACCCGGCCAGCCGCTTGGGACAGCGCTTGGCCATGGAAGACGAAGACGAATTCGACCTCTCCGGCAAGCCGCCGCCTCCCGACGGGATCGGCGAGCCGGATACGCCGACCGACGGGCCGCTGACGATCGGCGAGTTCCACGAGATCGCGCAGAAGCAGATCATGAACGCGGTTTTCGCGGTGCTCGCCGAAGGCAAGATGGAGTGGGCGCTGATCGCCCCCTTCCTCGAGGCGGGGCGCGAGCTCTGCCTGGGCGATTTCGAGGAGACCGGGCGAGTGCGGCTGCACACGCTGCGCGCCGAGGGCGACGACTGGGTCGAGGCCGAGGAGGCGTTCCTTGGGATTACGGTCAGCGACCGCAATAGCGGCGAGGAATGGCTGTCGGAGACCTATTGGCTGTCCGACGTCGCCCTGGCCGATCCGGACCCCGAAAAGGTCCGCGCCATCGCTGCTGCGCTCGAGCGCAGCCTGGCCAAGATCAACCTCTGGCTCGAGAAGCAGTAGGGGGGACAGTCACGCGTGACTGTCCCCATTCCCGTTAATTGCCTTCGCCGGTGACGCCGCGCTCGTAGAGCTGGATGCAGCGGTCGGTGACGGTCGCGGAGCAGGCCGGATAGCCGGTCTCGGCGATCGGGCCGCCCACGCCGGTATAGTCGCTCGGCTGGTGCGCGAGGAGGTGCGTAGCCTCGTCCGCCTCGGTTTCGCCGAGCGCGGCGACGACCTCGCCGTCGCCGACCATCGCGGTCGCGTCGGCGCCGGCCTCGGCCGGCTCATAGGGCCCGCCCATCGCGGTCTGCGTCTCGCCCGAAGCGTCGATCAGGCCGCCGGTCGGCCCGGTCCAGTTGGCGAGCGCGGTTTCGACGCCCGGCTCGTAGAGCTGGATGCAATTGTCGTCGCCCGGCCCCGGCGCGCAGGGCGGATAATTCTGCGTCGCCGGCCGCGGAGTCAGGTCGAGCGCGGCCACCGCGCCCGGCACCGGCTCTTCCGGCCCGCCGACGCCCGTCGCGCCGGTGTCGGCCCGACCGAGGTCGATCGATTCGGCGCCGGTCGCGTCGGGATTGACCGCGAGGTCGAGATCGGGGTCGCCGGCCGCCGTATTCGCCCAGGTCTCGAGCGCATTGGCCGAGCTCTCGTAGGCGACATGCTGCGCCCAGGTCATCTGGGCCAGGCTTATCGAATCGGACATCCCTGCCGCCGCCGGCTCGTAATCGGGCTTGAAGGCGAAGGCGGACGTGCCGACGAGCAGCGCCGCGGCCGCGAAGTGGGTGATCTTCATCTTGGTCTCCGTAGCTTTCGGGCCGGCGAGGCGCGCGGCCTTCAAAGCCCCCAGTCGCTCGCACCCGAAAGGGTGCCACGTTACGCCGCAAGAACGGCCCGCAAAGCGCTTTTGCTCCGCCGTGTTCCTCGACCGGTCAGAAGGAGCCCTCGATCCGCCGCACGAAACCGCCCTGCCCCGCGGCGAAACCGGCGGCGGCGAGCCGGGCCGCGGCGCCGGAGTCGGACGGGCGCACGAGGAGGGCGGCGCGCCAGCGGCCGCTCGCCTCGATGGTGAGGTTGAGCTGGGCGAGCCCACTCTGGCTGGCGAGTGGGAGCAGCAGCGCCCCTCCGGCGCAGCGCGCGGTCCCGCGCAAGGCGGCGGAGACCATCGTTCCCGCCAGATCGCCCGACAGGCCGGCGCGAACCTCGCCCTCCGCCTGCCGGCAGAGTCCGCTTTCGAAGCGCGCGCTGAGATCGGCGAGGTCGAGCGTGGCGAGCGGCAGCGGCGCGAACAGCGCGCCGGCGCGGAGCTGGCCGCTGAGATCGTCGACCCCGAAGCCGTGCCGGGTCACCGTCAGCGCGCCCTCGAAGCGGCCGTCGGCCTCCTCGCGGGACAACGACAGCCGGGCGCGCCCTAGGAAGAGCGGCAGCAGGTTCAGCCGCGCATCCACGTCGCCGAGCGGGACTGCGCCGAAGCGCGCTTCCTTCAGCCCGCCGAGCCACAGGCTCCCGTTCGCCTCGCGCGCGGAGAGGCCCCGCCCGTCGAGCGCGAACCAGCCGGCGACGACGCGCAGCGGCAGCAGCGCGACGAAGGCGAAAGCGAAGGCGGCGAGGAAGAAGACCGTGCGCCGGAGCGGCAGGCGGATCCGCATCAGCGCCCCCGCGCCGCGAGGCCGGCTTCGACGGCGAGCGTGCGGTCGCTGTTCGCCTGCGCGCGCAGCCGCTCCACCCTCAATCCGCTCCGCTCCAGGCCGGCGATCCAGGCGAACAAGGCCTGCGGCCGGGCGGCGTCGATCGCGACCGTGGCGCGGGCCCCGCCCTGGGCCGCTATCCGCGCGCCGGCGAAGCCCGCGTCGCGCGCGGTGCGGGCGATGAGGCTGTCGACCGGGAGCGCCGGCGCCGTCCCCGCCGAGGCACCCGCCTGGGCGCGGGTCCGCGCCTCCCCCAGTGCGATCACGGCGGCGCCGTGGCGCGCCCGCGCGGCGTCGAGACTGTCTGACAAGGGCCGCACGACCAGCAGCCAGCCGAGCACGAAAACGGACAGCGCGGACATGATTGCGAGCAGCACCCGCTCGCGCGGACTGCGCGCCTGCCACCAGAGGAAAAGTTCGTACTTCATGCCGCCCTCAGCACCAGTTCGGCGCTCGGCCGGGCGCCGCCGCTCTGCATCGCGCCGGTTTCGACCGCGACCCCGCTCGCCTCGACATGGCGCCGCAGGATCGCCAGCGTCGCCTGGCTGTCGACCTGGACGATCGCCGAGAGGCTGCCATCGGGGCGATAGTCGATCCGGGTCAGCTCGACATTAGGGATGGCGCGGACAGAATCGAACAGGATCGAGGCCATCGGCGTGAAGCCCGGCCCTGCATCGCCCCCGCCGGGCGACGATCCGGCGAGCGCCGCCGCCTCCTCCTCGAGCCGGTCGGCGGCGAAGGAATAGCGCATGATCGTCGCCAGCAGCAGGATCAGGCTCAGCGCGATCAGCGCCGTCACGAGCAAAGCGACCCGGCGGAGATTGCCCTTGTCCACAGTCCATTGCCGGCGCTTGGCCCAGGCGCCCTGCCGCAGGTTCATCGCCGGCTTTTCCAGCGCCACATCCAGCCCCGCCGCGAGCTCGTCCTCCTCGGCGGGCCGCACCGGCGTGTCTCCGATCAGCAGGGCGGCGAGCTCGGGCTCCGCGCTGAAGGCAACGGCCTGGCCGCGATAATCGGGCACCGGTCCGGCGTCGCGCCGCACCAGCCCCTCCTCGGGCGGCAGGATCAGGAAGGGCAAGGGCATCACGATGTCCGGATCGCCGGCGATCCATTCGGTCATCAGCCGCACCGGCGCGAGAACCACAGGCGTCAGGCCGCGCTCGGGCGTGCCGACCGCAACGTGCATGTCGAGGAGCGGTTCGGCGCTTGCGCCCTCCAGCATCAGCCGCGCCGCGGCGGCGGCCTGCGCCTGCGTCAGGTCCCCGGCAAGCTCCAGCCAATGGATCGCGACCTCGGTCCCAGGCACAAGCCGCAAACTCGTCGCCGTGCCGCGCTCGTCCACCATGGTGAACTGGGTGCCGTGGAATTCCGTGAGGCTCCCGGTCGGGGGATCAGTTGGCGATATCGGCATTTTCCCCCGAGCCGCCTTCGCGGCCGTCGGCGCCCCAGCTCGCGACGGTGAACGGCTGCCCGCCGCGCCCGGGCGACGCATAGCGATAGGGCCGGTTCCACGGATCGTTGGGCAGCCGCCTCAGGAAATTGCCCGCGACCAGCGCCTCGAGCCCCTCCTCGCTGGTCGGATAGCGCTGGTGCTCCAGCTTGTAGATGTCGAGCGTCTGCTCCAGCGTGGCGATGTCGGCGCGAGCCTTGGTGACCGCCGCGCGCTCGGCCGCCGGCATGACGTTGATGATCACGATCGTGGCGAGCAGCCCGATGATCACGATCACCACCATCAGCTCGACCAGCGTGAAGCCGTGTTCGGCGGAACGCCACGAAGACGTGAAGCCGTGTTCGGCGGAACGCCGACAACAATCGAAGCCTTCTTCGCGGCGCTTGCTTTTCCGTCTCATCAATAACCACCAGCCAAAGTATCGAGTTGCAGGATCGGGAGCAGGATCGACAGCACGATCAACGCGACGATCGCGCCCATGACGATGATGATCGCCGGTTCGAGCAGAGACAAGGCCGTCGTCGTGAAGGCGTCGAATTCGCGGTCGAGATAGTCGGCGGCGCGCTCCAGCATCAGATCGAGCTTGCCCGATGCCTCGCCCGAGGCGGCGAGATAGACGAGCAGAGGCGGGAAGATCCCCGCCCGCCGCAGCGCGCCCGAAAGGCTGCCGCCGGTGCGGACCTGCTCGGCGATCCCGGCCGAGGCGGCGCGCAGCACCCTGTTGTGGACGGTGTCGGTGGTCAGCCTCAGCCCTTCGAGCAAGGGCAGCCGGCTCGCCACCATGGTCGAGAGCGTGCGCGCCAGCCGCGCTGCGTGGAGATCGCGGATCAGCCGGCCGATCAGGGGCAGGCGAAGCGTCATCCGGTCGAACTTCATCCGGAAGCCCTCGTCCTTCAGCGCCCGGCCCATGATCAGGACAATCGCGGCGATCAGGATCAGCAGCGCCCACCACCAGGCGGCGAGGAAATTGGACAGGCCGATCACCGCCCGGGTCAGGAAGGGCAGCGACTGGCCGACATCCTCGAACTGCTCGACCACCTTGGGCACGACGAAGATCATCAGGGCGAACACCACGAACGCGGCGACGAAAGCGAGGATGATCGGATAAGCGAGCGTCGAGAGCACCTTGCCGCGCACCTGCGCCTGCCGCTCGAGCAGGTTGGCGAGCCGCTCCAGAATCTGCGGCAGCGTGCCGGAGGCCTCGCCCGCCGCGACCATCGCCCGGTAGAGCGCGGGAAAGCTCTTCGGCTCGCGGGCCATCGCGTCGGCGAGGCCGCGGCCCTCGATCACGCCGCTATGGACCGCGCCGAGGATGCGCCGCACCTCCTCGCGCTCGGACTGGCGCGAGACGGTGCGCAGCGCCTCCTCGAGCGGGCTGACCGTGACCAGGGTGGCGAGCTGGCGGGTGAACAGGGTGAGCTGCTTGGCGCTCAGTTTCCGGCGGGCGAGCAGGCCGCGCGAGAGCAAGGGCGGGGCCACGCTCTCCGCCGCCGGCTCTATCCGGACGACGTACAATTTGCGCGAGACGAGCTGCTCGCGGGCCGCTTCGGTCGTCTCGGCGCGCACCGATCCGCGCCGCTCGCGCCCGGCCGTGTCGAGGCCCAGATAAGCGAAATCAGGCATCCGCCGCCTCGCGCCGCGACACCCGCACCGCCTCTTCCGGGCTGGTCACGCCCTCGACGACCAACGCCCGGGCCGCCTCGGCCAGCGTGTCGCTGGCGCGGAAGACATGGGCCGAAATCGCGGCCTCCTCGGCGCCCGCATTGATCAGGCGGCGGACCTCGTCGTCGATCCGCACCGCCTCGAACAGGCCGATCCGCCCCTTATAGCCCGATTGGCCGCAGGCGGAGCAGCCCTTGGGCTCGTAGACGATCGTCCCCGGCTCGAGGCCGAGCGCGCTCGACAATGAGCCGGTCGCCTGGACGGGCTCGCGGCACGCCGGGCACAGCCGCCGGACTAGCCGCTGCGCGATCACCGCCCGCACCGTCGAGGCGATCAGAAAGGGCTCGACCTTCATGTCGCGCAGCCGGGTGATGGCGCCGACGGCGTCGTTGGTGTGGACGGTCGAGAGGACGAGGTGGCCGGTCAGCGCCGCCTGCACCGCGATGTCCGCGGTCTCGCGGTCGCGGATCTCGCCGACCATCACCACGTCGGGATCCTGGCGCAGGATCGCGCGCAGCCCCGCGGCGAAGGTCAGGCCCACCTGCGGGTTGATCTGGGTCTGGCCGACGCCGTCGACGCCATATTCCACCGGATCCTCGACGGTCAGGATGTTGCGGGTGCCGTCGTTGAGCCGCTTGAGCCCCGCATAGAGCGTGGTCGTCTTGCCGGAGCCGGTCGGGCCGGTGACGAGGACGATGCCGTTGGGCTCGGAAAGGGCGTCGTGGAGCAGCGCCTTCGCCGCCTCGTTCATGCCGAGCATTTCGAGGTCGATGCCGGCATTCTCCTTGTCGAGGATCCTCAGCACCACCCTTTCGCCCGCCCTGCTGGGCAGGGTCGAGACGCGAACGTCGATGAGCTTGCCGCCGAGCGTCAGCCCGATCCGCCCGTCCTGCGGCAGC
>Ga0190265_10003733_pt1 | contig 10438 bp, 9 predicted proteins | sample Popmic124T_FD_133135 | JGI IMG/M metagenome (GOLD analysis project Ga0190265, IMG submission 133135) | Populus adjacent soil microbial communities from riparian zone of Indian Creek, Utah, USA - 124 T | ecosystem: Environmental > Terrestrial > Soil > Riparian zone | place: USA: Utah | collected...
CGACTCCTCCGGCATGCGGCCTCCGTCTCCCGTATCGGACTGGCCCACCGTAATGCAGGAGCCGGCGCGATCGAACCGGGTCGGCGGCAGGTGCGAACAAGGGCACGTGAGCATCACGACGCCGTCCCCGCCGGTGACCGGCCCGCCGCGCCTCCCGTCCCGCCGCTCGCTGGCGGCCTGCGGGCTGCTGGCCGTCGGCGCCGCGCTGGCGTTCGGGCAACTCGCGGCCGCGCTCGCGGCGCCGGGCTCGGCGCCGTTCGTGGCGGTGGCGGACACGGTGATCCGGCTGTCGCCCTCGTGGCTCACCGAGTTCGGGAAGTCGCTGGGTCCGGTGCTGGACAAGCTGCTGCTGCAGGTCGGGGTGGGCGTCGCCGTGGTCGTCGCGGCCGCGGCCGCCGGCGCCGCCTCGCGGCGCTCCGCGCGCCCCGGCCTGCTGGTCATCGGCGTGCTCGGGGCGGCCGGCCTGCTCGCGGTCGCGTTCGCGCCGGCGTTCGCACCGCGCGATCTGCTCGCTCCGATCGTCGCCGCGCTGGCCGGCGTCAGCGCCTTCGCCTGGTTGCACCGGCTCGCGTCGAGCGCGGCCCGGGAGCCGGGGCCCGTGCCGGCACCGGCCCGGCGGCGGCTGCTGATCGGCGGCTCGGTCGGGATCGGGATCGCGTCGCTCGCGGCCGGCGCCGGCGGCATCGTGCTGGCCGGCGGCGGTGTCGGCGCCTCCCGCCGGTCCGTCGACGACCAACTGGCCCGCACGCGGCCGGCGCAGCGGGCCCCGGCCATTCCGGCCGGGGCGGCGTTCCCCGAGTCCGGCACGCCGAGCTTCCTCACCTCGAACGCGGACTTCTACCGGATCGACGTGGCGCTGCGGGTTCCGAGCCTGGCTGCGGCCGACTGGCGGCTGCGGGTGCACGGACTCGTGCAACGCGAGCTCACGCTGAGCTACGCCGACCTGCTGGCCCGGCCGCTGGTCGAGCGCACCATCACGATGACCTGCGTGTCCAACCCGGTCGGCGGGGACCTCGTCTCCACCGCGAACTTCCTCGGCGTCGAGCTGCGCGACCTGCTGCTGCAGGCGGGCGTGCGACCTGGCGCCGACCAGCTCTTCAGCACCAGCGTCGACGGCTGGAGCACCGGCACCCCCACCGACGTGGTCCTGGAACCGGACCGGGGAGCGCTGCTGGCCATCGGCATGAACGGGGAGGCACTGCCGCCCGAGCACGGCTTCCCGGTGCGGATGGTGGTGCCGGGCCTGTACGGCTACGTCTCCGCCACCAAGTGGATCACCGATATCGAGCTGACCACGTTCGACGCCCAGCAGGGCTACTGGCTGCAGCGCGGCTGGGCGCAGCGGGCCCCGATCAAGACCCAGAGCCGGATCGACTTCCCGCGCGGGTTCGCCACCGTGCCGGCCGGCCGGCTCACCGTGGCCGGCATCGCCTGGGCCCAGCACACCGGGGTCGGCGCCGTCGAGGTGCGCATGGACGGTGGCCCCTGGCAGCGCGCCGAGCTCGGCACGGAGGTCAACCGGGACACCTGGCGGATGTGGCGGACTACTTTCGACGTCGGGCCGGGGAGCCACACCGTGCAGACCCGGAGCGCCGACGCCCGCGGAGTGGTGCAGACCGAAACCCGCGCCGATCCCATTCCGGACGGCGCGTCCGGGTGGCCGGCCACCATTTTCACCGCCGCCTGAGTATTGATCTGAGCGGTCGATGCGTCACCGGAAAGAATGACAGGAAAGCGCGAACCGATCCGCTCCGGCGCCCGAACATCCCGGTGAAGTTCGGATGAGCCGGACATCATCAAGGAGGACATTCCCGTGCGAAAGATTCAGCGTATGGCCGCCATCGGCGCCATGGCCGCCCTGACCGTGACCCTGGCGGCCTGCGGCGGCTCCGAGTCGGCGTCCAGCGCCCCGATGGCCGCCCCCTCGGCCGCTCCGTCCAGCATGGCCGCGGCGCCGAGCAGTGCGGCGGCGGTGAGCGACGGCGTCACCACCAACGACGACGTGTTCGGCCCGGCCTGCGCGCAGCTCCCGCAGGGCAACGCCCCCGGCGGTCTCGACGCCATGGGCCCGATGCCGGTGGCCAGCGCGGCCAGCACGAACCCGCTGCTCACGACCCTGGTCACCGCCGTCGGGCAGGTGCCGGGCCTGGCCGACACCCTCAACCAGCAGCAGGCCATCACCGTCTTCGCGCCCTACAACGGCGCCTTCGACGCGGTGAAGCAGCAGGTCGGCACCGAGGCCTTCAACGCGCTGCTGAAGAACCAGACGGCCCTGGGCGGCGTGCTGTCCTACCACGTGGTCCCGAAGCGCTACGACGCCGATGGCCTCGTGGAGGCGGGTAAGACCACCGAGTTGGCCGGCGGCGACATCACCATCGGCGGCACGCCCGACGCGCCCACGCTGACCGACGGTCAGGGCAATACCGCGAAGGTGCTCTGCGGCAACATCCCGACCTCGAATGCCACCGTTTTCGTCATCGACAAGGTGCTCATGCCGAAGTCCTGACCTCCTGAACGACTCAGTGGCGGCGGTCCCCGGAAACGGGGCCGCCGCCACCGTGCTTCGGGCCATTCGAAGGGCAATGATTCAGCATTCGTCGATCGGTATCCACACTGCCGGTCGTGCTGCCAGACTGGAATGATGCAACGCCGGCTGATCGTGCTGCGGCACGCCAAATCCGCGTGGCCGGACGGGGTGGCCGACCACGACCGACCGCTCGCCGACCGCGGCCGTCGGGAGGCGGTGCTCGCCGGCCGGTGGCTGGCCGAGCACGTCGGTGAGATCGACGTGGTGGTGTGCTCGTCGGCCAAGCGGGCCCGGCGGACCTGGAAGCTCGTGGCCGGGCAGCTCGACGATGCCCCCGAGGTCCGCATCGACGAACGGCTCTACGCCGCCTCGCAGCGCCAGCTGGTCGCCGTGGTCCGGGAGCTGCCCCCGCGCGCCGGCACCACGCTGCTGCTCGGGCACAACCCGGGCCTGGAGGACGTGGTCGCCCACCTGAGTGGGGTGGGGTGCACGCTGAAGACCTCCTCGATCGCGGTCCTGACGAGCCGCTCGGGGTGGTCCGCAGCCGCGTTCCGCTGGGCCCGGCTGGGCGCCACCGTCACCCCACGGCGCTGACGGCGGTCAGCTCAGCAGGGCGAGGCGATGTCCAGCTGCGGCTCGTCCTCGGCCACCAGTGCCTGGGCCTGGACGGTGTTGCCGCACATCCGGCCCTGTGGGAGGTCCGAGTCCAGCTCCAGGGCGATCACGGCGCTGAGCAGGCGATTGTTCTCGATCGCGTTGCCACCCTTGTCGTACTGGTCCTCGCTGGCGATCTTGATGCTGAAGCCGGCGCTGTTGGAGATCGAGTTGTTGCGCACGACGTTGTCGTGGCCGCGCAGCTCGATGTTGCTGCCGCTGTCCTCGACCGACTCGGTGTTGTCGGAGCACGTGTTGTCCTCGAACACGTTGCCGTGGGCGTTCTCCTTGACGTTGAAGCACTCGGACCCGAAGGTGCGGATCAGGTTGCGCGCGACGATGTTGTTCGAGCTGGCGTCGCTCTCGGCCATCGGCTGCTCGTCGGAGTTCGGGCTGGTGCCGATGTAGACGCCCTCCCCGTTGTGGTACGCGGTGCGGTCGTCGTCGTCATCGCCCTTGGCGAACATGCCGCAGTACTGGATCACCGAGTCGGTGACGGTGTTGTCGTGGGCGTTGTTGCGCATCCGGATGCACTCACCGCCCGCGCCGTGCAGGAACATGTTGGTGATGGTGATGCCGGTCAGGTCGCGGGTGGTCTCCCCGGCGCCGATGTAGATCAGCCGGCTGTCGGCCACCTGGGCCTGCACGCTGTCCTTGAACGCGTCGACGGCGCCCAGGTCGGTCGGGAACGGCACGCTGGCCAGCTGCTCCTGCCCGTCGATCGTGAACCCCTCGAACCGGTAGTAGCTGTGGTCGACGCTGATGACGCGGCCGGTGCCGTAGAGGGTGGCCTGGTACCGGCCGGCCCGGTCGGTGCCCGTCTCCGGGCCCTTGATCGTGATCGGCGCCTCGGGGGCGCCGTCGTGCGTGGTCTGCAGGACCTCGTGGTAGGCGCCGGGGGCGAGCGTGATCTGGGTGCCGGGTGCCGCGGCCTCCAGCGCCGCCTGGATGGTGCGCAGCGGGGCGCCCTCGGAGCCGTCATTGGTGTCGGCGCCGGTCTGGGGGTTCACGAACAGCGCCGCCGTCGGGGCCGGTGCCGGCGGTGCCGCCGGTGCGGGGCCAGCGCTCGGGGTCCCGGGCACCGGGTCGACCCCGCCGGTGCCGACCGCCGCGACCACCACGACGGCGGCCAGCACGACCACGCCGATCAGGGCGTAGATCCAGATCGGGAACTGCCGTGTGCTCTTGATGATCTCCTCCGACCGCATCCGGGAGCAACCGCCTCACCCCCACTGTGCCCGCACGTGCTCGTTGCTCGCCGTTCGTCTCCCCAACGAGCATCGCCGCCGCGCGGTTTCCGTTTCGGCGTCGCGCGTCGTGGCCGGGAACCGCCCCGGGCGTGAAGCGGTTTTGACCGGGTATCCGACCGAGATGGACGACATCGCCATCAACGACACCCGCGCCCGTACCTTCGCTGAGACGCTCCAGACCTTCGAGCAGGACGGCGACGCCGCCGCGCTCGCCGCACTGTTCGCCGACGGCGCAACCGTCGAGCGGCTCGACGCCCGCGGTCCGCGCACCGACGTCGAGCAGTTCTGGCGGGAGTACCGCGACCAGTTCCGCGATGTGGCGACCACCTTCACGCACGTCGTGGACGGCACCGACGCCTGCGTGCTGGAGTGGACCAGCGACGCGCACCTTCCCGACGGTCGGCCGGTCGACTGCCGCGGCGTCACGATCCTCGAGCTCGGCGAGGACGAGGTCACCGGCCTGCGGACCTACTACGACTCCGCGGTGTTCACCCGGTTGCCGGCGGAGGCCGTCGCGAGCACGCAGCCGGACCGGTGATCCCGGCTGATCCGCCGACCCCGACGTAGGCCGGCGCGCCGGCCCGGGCCGTGAGCACCAGGTTGTGCCCGGTGTCGGCGGCCAGCCGGGACTCGACGAACCCGGCCTCGGACAGCAGCCGCAGCCGGCGGGCCGGGCCGCCGCAGGTGCCGAGCCCGTACCCGCCGGGCTGCGCGAGGGAGGTCGGCGTGCACATCGAGGTGGACACGGCGTAGTCGATGCGCGCGATCGGGTTGTCGATGCCGTCCTCGAGCCGGTCGGTCGACCAGGGCTCGACCGCCACCAGGATGCCGCCCGGGGTCAGCAGCTCGTGCGCCCGGCGCAGTGCGGCCACCGGATCACCCAGATCGTGCAGCGCGTCGAAGAACACCACGACGTCGAACGGGCCGGGCGCGATCCCGGCGGCGTCGGCGACCCGGAACCCGATGTTGGCCGGGGCGCCGGCGTCCGCGGCACGCGCCCGGGCCACCGTGATCGACGGTTCGTCGAGGTCGAAGCCCGTGAACGTCGAACGCGGCCAGGTCCGGGCCATCAGCAGGGTCGCGGCGCCGTGCCCGCAGCCCACGTCGGCCACCCGCGTCCCGTCGTCGAGCCGCTCGACCAGCCCGTCGACTGCCGGGAACCAGGTCTGCGCGAGCTGGTGGGTGTACGCGGTGCTGAAGAAGCGTTCGATGCCGTGCATGACCGTGTCCGGAAAGCAGCCGTAGTCGATGCCGCCGTTGCCGCGGAACGCCGACTGCAGGTCCCCGAGCGTGGCGTACTGGCCGGCGATCACCTCGGCGGCGCCGATCACGTACGCCGGCGAGGCCACCACGGACAGCGCCATCGCGTGCTCGACCGGCAGCTCGTAGGTGTCGAGGAGCGGGTCGTGCAGCAGGTAGCCGCAGACCGTCTGGGCGGCGAGCCACTCGGTGACCAGCCGGGGGTGCAGGCGGGTGCGGCGGGCGAGCTCGGCGGCCTCGAGCGGGCCGGCACCGGTCAGGGCGTCGTACAGGCCGAGCCGGTCGCCGATGATGGTCATGGCGGTGCCGGCCGCGCCGGCGAAGTCGGACAGGACGCGGCCGGCGAAGGCTTCCACGGCATCCGTGTCGATGCGGGTCTCGGTGTTCGTCATGGCGGAGAAGCTAGGAACCCGAGGACGGAGCGGGCATCGGTCGAACGCTCCATTGCCGGGAATGGAGCGTGCGTCTACCCGGTGAGACCGGCCTCGATGGCGATGCGGGCCGCGGCGGTGCGGGTGCGCACGCCGAGCTTGGTGAAGATGTTGCTGAGGTGCCGGTTCGCGGTGCGCTCGCTGATGAACAGCCGCTCGGCCAGCTCGTGGTTGGTGACGCCCTCGGCCAGCACCGTCAGCACCTCCCGCTCGCGGGCGCTGAGCAGGGCGAACACCGGGGGGCGGGCGGTCGAGCGAGGATGCGGCGGGTCCGGCGGCCGGGAGGCCGGGGCGGACTCGGCCAGCACGTGCCGCTGCAGCCAGCCGTCGACGCTGCCCGGGCCGAAGTCGAGCGCGCACGGCTGGTACGCCCGGCCGTTGATGCCGATCTCCGGGCCGACCCGCTCGAAGCCCAGCGGCCGCAGCACCGGCGCCTTCTGCGGCCAGCCGGTGACGACCGCATACACGCGGGCGAGGGCCGGGCGCATCTCCAGGTAGCGGCGCTTCATGTCCACGACCATCGCGCCGAGCTCGGGGGAGAGGTTCTCGCCGCGCCGGGCGCCCAGAGCCCGCCGGTGCAGCAGTGCGTCGCCGCCCGGCGGGAGTGGGCGGCGCCGGGCGTCGGCCAGCATCGCCGCCAGCACCGGATCGAGCCCGGCGAGCGTGGTGTCGACCTCGGTCAGGGCGACCAGCACGCTGAACGCCTGCACTTCGCCCTGCCGGCCGCGGCCGACCACGAAACCGGCCCGGTGCGCTCCCCACCAGGCCTCGGTGATGGCGGCGCCGACCGAGCCGTCGTAGCGCTCGGCGATGGCCAGCACGGCGGGCCGGTCGTCGCCTGCGGCGGCCTCCACCGGATGCTGCTGGTCGCCGGGCGGCACGTAGGCGTTGCGGATGATCGGGTTCTGGACCAGGTAGAGCAGGTCGGCGGTGGCCTCCCAGTCCGGTGCCCGGTCCAGGTCGCGCAGCGCCGCCTCGGCCGCCCGCCGGCGCAACCGGCGCACCCGCACCGGGTCGCGGATCTCCGCCGCGCCGCCGATGGCCTGCCGCGCGATCGGCTGGAACTCCAGGCCGCTGCGGGTCGTCACGGTGAACGGCAGGGTGCGCAGCGCCCGCCAGGCCCGCTGCAGGTCCGGGCCGGTGCCGGCCGGGTCGTCGCCCTCGCCGAGCACCGCGGCGAGCAGCGGCTGGGTCACCCGGCGCAGCACCGCGGCGCTCTCGACCGCCCGGCGTTCCAGCGGGTCGAGATCGTCCAGCAGCACCTCGAACAGCTCCTCGACGACCTCGGCCGGTGGCCCGTCCGGCAGGTCGAGATCGGGGTGCCGGGCGAACGCCTCGGCGGCCAGCTCGCACGCGAGCGGATGGCCCTGGCCGAACCGGAGGACCACGCGGGCGACCGGCGGTGCCAGGCCGCGCCGAGCGACCAGCAGCCGCGCGTCCTCGTCGTCCAGCGGCCCGATGACGATCTCGGCCAGCAGCTGCCGCCAGCCGGACGCGGTGCGCCAGGCCAGGTTGGGCGGTCGCCGGCCGACCACCACCGTGGTCAGCCCGGCCGGCATCGCGACCAGGAACTCGTTGCGCAGCCAGCCGTCCAGCAGGTTCAACCGCTCGAAGCTGTCGATGACGAGGGTCCCGACGTCGGCTGCGGCCAGCGCCGCCGCGGCGGCCGCCGGTGACGCCAGGCCGTCGAGCTCGAGCTCGACGGCCAGCGCCCGCAGGAAGCCGGCCGGCGTCGGTTCGAGGCTGCGGCCCTCCAGGACGAGCGCCCGGTGCTCCACGGCGGCCAGGGCGCCGGCCACGGCCATCGACTTCCCGATCCCGCCGGCGCCGCAGACGAAGACGACCGCCGGGCCGGCGCCGCGCCGCAGCAGCTGCCGCAGCAGGGCCCGTTCCCGGCCGCGGCCGACGATGCCGCGGGCGATCGCGTGCTCGAGCCGGTCGCTGACCTGCGCGTCTGCTCGCTCCACGGCGACCACCGTACTGGGATGGAGCAGCCGACCCCTACGGTTCGCGGCGGGATGGAGCGTTCGTCCGATGCCCCGGCGGTGAGCGTCGGGCACCTTCTCGGTATCGACCCACCACCGCACCGAGGAGAGATCATGTACCTCCGCATCGTCACGTTCGGGCTGGCCGCTGGCAGCGCCGCCGAGTACCGCGAGCAGGCCGCCGGGATCGCCGGCGCGTTCACCTCCTGGCCGGGCCTGCAGGGCAAGATCTGGCTGGCCGACGAGCGGCGCAACCGCTTCGGCGGCGTCTACCTGTTCGCCTCGAAGGAGGACGCCGACCGGTCCCGCTCGACGCCGCTGCACGCCGGGCTCACCGGGAACCCCGGCTTCACCGACCTCGTGATCGAGGAATTCGACACGCTGGCCGCACCGACCGCCGTCACCTGGCCGGGTGGCTCGCTTCCGTCCCCGATGGCGACGGCGGCGCGCAGTCGCGGGTGATCCGGTTCATCAGCGTGGCGGCGGCGCGGACGACGACCTTGCGCTCGTGGGAGAGCACGTAGTTCCAGTGCGTGTCCCCGCCGCCGCCGTCGTCGTCGATCAGCTTGGCGGCGAGCACGGCCGCGTAGTGCGGCCCGACGATGACCAGCGACCACTCCCGGGAGAGTGGTTCGTGCGGGAGCAGGTCTACCCCCCGCACCCCGGGTACCGGATGCGCCTCGAGCCCGGACCCGAAGACCGCCACGTAGGCGTTGTGAGTGGCCAGCTCGGCGTAGCGGCGGGCCGCGGGTACGAATGCGCTCGCCGTCTGGAACGTGGTCAGCACCAGGCAGCTCTCACCGATCGCCACGGCCTGCTGCTCGATGTGCTTGCTCATGGCCAGCAGCAGCGGCTTGGTCGAGGCGCGCACCTCGCGGCCCCGGGAGGCGGCGGTGAACGGCGTCGAGTCGATCCCGTCCCGACCCGCTCGGCACAGCGGGAGCGGATCGATCGCCGGATCGGCGGACTCCGCCGGCAGCCGGCCGGGCCGGCCGAACAGCCAGCCCTGGCCGAGGTGGGCGCCCAGGGCCCGGGCGGCGTGCAGGTGCGCGGGCGTCTCGATGCCCTCGGCGACGACCAGGCATCCGGAGCGCTCCACCTCGGCGGCCACCGCGGAGAAGACGTGGGCGGTGTGTGCGCTGGGCCGCAGCTGCACCATGCTGGCGTCGAGCTTGATCACGTCCGGTGCGATCAACGGCAGCAGGGCCAGCGAATCGGGATTGACGCCGACGTCGTCCAGGGCGACCCCCCAGCCGAGCCGGCGGATCAGCGCCACCGTGGCCAGCACCTCGGCGGGATCGTCGGCCAGCGCCCGTTCGGTCAGCTCCACCACGATCGGGGCGCTCGCCGCACCGGCCAGCGCAGGCAGGACGTCGATGCTGTGCGAGTCCGGCTCGATGTTGATGAACAGGGTCCAGGGCCACCTCAGCCCGCCGGCCCGGGCCGATTCCAGCGCGGCCGCGACGCAGTTCGCATCCAGGGCAGGCAGCAACCCGGAGGCGCGGGCCGCGCCGAACAACGCTTCCGGTGTCTCCAGGAGGTGCCCGCGGGGACCGCGGGCCAGTGCCTCGTAGGCCCTGGTGCCACCCGTGGTCAGGTCGACGATCGGTTGGAACACCGGCTGCACGGCCGCGCGGTCGAGCAGGTCGCGCAGGGCGGCGGCGTCCGCGAGGTGCGGCGGCGGGTGGGCGTGGTGCCGGTGCGGGGGGCGCTCGGCCGCGGTGAGGAGCGCCGTGCGTGCAGCGCGGGCGCGGCGACGCGGCTCAGCGGTGGCCACGGGCACCTCCCTCTCTGCCGCCGAACCGCTCTCAGTCGGGGAGGTTCGATCGATGCCGTCGTCCGGAGTGTGACGCGGATGTGGCCGGGCGGCCCACCGCACGGCCGCTTCGTACACCGTCGAGTGATCGGGCGGCGGCGCTGCCCGGCGCGGCCGGAGGTCGAGGTCAGGCGGCACGCAGACCGAGGGCGGCCAGTCCCTGTCCGGTCGCCCAGTCCTCGTGCGCGGCCGAATCGCACTGGGGGCCGAGGTAGGCGGGGCACGGGGCGGCGTCGACGTCGGGAGTGCTCGCGACCGACACGGCCACCGCGGGCTGCGCCGGGGCAGGTGGCGCGGACAGGTCCGCGGGCAGGGATGCGGGGAGGAGCAGTGCGGCGATCACCAGTGGCGGGGTCACGGGGAGCGACATGCGTGGCCAGTACCCCCGTTGCCGTTCCGTTATGCACGTTGCCGGCGCCCGGTTCCGCCGGGCAGTCTGACTGCCGGGTGGGGAGTGGACCTGCGGCTGCGGTTCGAGGCTTGATCAGTCGACATCCACCCGGGCCTCCGTACAG
>Ga0190265_10003734_pt1 | contig 10435 bp, 9 predicted proteins | sample Popmic124T_FD_133135 | JGI IMG/M metagenome (GOLD analysis project Ga0190265, IMG submission 133135) | Populus adjacent soil microbial communities from riparian zone of Indian Creek, Utah, USA - 124 T | ecosystem: Environmental > Terrestrial > Soil > Riparian zone | place: USA: Utah | collected...
GCGGCCGAAAGAAGCGCTGGCGATGGCCGTCGTAGGTCCACCACGGCATCAGGCCTGCGTCGCGCCGTTGCAGCAGGTGCGCGCGCGCGATCTCGGGGTCACGTTCGTCGAACGCGTAGGCCGCGAACGGACCGGCGCTGGCGGCGGCGTGCAGATCGTAGTCGTCCGCCTGCAAGCCGATCGCGAGTGAGGGCAGGCACAGCACGAAGGCGACGAGCGCGAGCCGGCGCTCGACATGGGGACCTGTGAGCCAGCGCAGAAGCGGTCTGTAGACCACGGACCTGCGACAACGCGCCGCGCTCCGAGTTCCGCGCGCGGCGCAAAAAGCGCGCTGGCCGGCGACCTCGCGCAGCACGGGCAGTGCGCCGAGCCGGCCAGCTCGTCCCTCGCGCGTTCGTGCCGTAGAGTCAGAGCTCGGGCACACGGGAGGGGACGCGCATGGTCCGTGGAAGCTGCTTGTGTGGGGACGTGGCGTGGGAGATCGACGCCGAGCTGAAGCAGTCGCACGCGTGCCACTGCACCATCTGCCGCAAGTTGCATGGGACGGCGTACGGCGCCTATGCGGTGGTCGTGGCCGAGGGCTTTCGCTTCTCGCGCGGCGGTGAGCACAAGCAGTCCTATCCGTCGACCGCCACCGGCCACCGCTGGTTTTGCCCGCGTTGTGGCTCGGTGCTGCCGGAGCCGCACACCGCCGCAGGACGCGTGGGTATCCCGATCGGGACGCTGGATGATGCCGGGCCCGAGCTGCGGATGCTCGCGCACATCTTCGTGACGTCCAAGCTGCCCTGGCTCGACATCACCGACTCGCTGCCGCGCTTCGAGGCCTGGCCGTCCGGCGTCGGTCTGAAGGTCCACTCGACGCCGGTCCGCGGCGGCGGCAGAGGCAGCGAGCGCACCATCACCGGCAGCTGCTTGTGCGACCGCGTGGGCTACGCGTTGTCGCGTCCGCCCGCCCGGATGCGCCACTGCCACTGCTCGCGCTGCCGCAAGGCCCGAGCCGCGCCCCACGCGACCAACGCCTACACCGATCTCGCGGGCTTCCGTTTCACACGGGGTGAGGACGAGCTCACCAGCTACCGCGTGCCGGACGCCAGGTACTTCGCGAGCGTGTTCTGCCGTACGTGCAGCGCACCCATGCCGCGAGTCGATCCGAGCCGCGACCTGGTGGTGATCCCCGGCGGCAGCTTCGACGACGACCCCGGCGTGCGCCCGACCGAGCACATCCACGTCGGCTCGAAGGCCGCCTGGTTCGAGATCAGCGACGACCTGAAGCAGCGCGTCGAGTGAGGGGCGCCCCCTGCTCACTGGCTGAGACGAGCGCGAAATGATCGCGCGTCCACGACCACCGTCGTTTCGCCGGCGAGCTGATCGCGTCCCTCTCGAGCGGCGCGCCCCTCGAGGTCGATGCGTCCGAACCCGACGCGCCACGCGCCGGTCCGCTTCCTGATCCGGATCGCGTACACGCCGGACCCGTCCAGATGGGCCTTGCTTTCCGGCAGCGCGGCGCGCAGCGCCTTCACGAACCCGGCGAGATCGCTCGGGGCCGCCAGCTTGGGCGTCGGGTTGCACACGCCCGCGATCGCTCCGGAGCGCGAATCGATCCGCCACTGGTTCGCAGCCTTGGCGCCCATGATCCGGAAGCGCACGATCCACGACTGCTCCGCCGGCTCGAGCTCGATCGCGTGCGGCGTCGGGCACTTCAACAGCGACCAGCGCGCGGTCGCAGCCTCCAGCGCGCCGGCCGCATCCGCGATCGCCGGCGGGGCGGATGCGCTCGCGGAGACGCTCGACGCGGTGACCCACAGCGCGCCGAGCCACCAGCCGGAGCTCAGCCTCTGGGCGGTTCGCGACACGCGTCGACCTTCGCCCATCGTTGCGTCCGTAGCAACCGGCGGCGCAGCGGGCGCCGCGCCGCGCCGATCCGCTCACTGCCCCCAGCGCACGAACGCCGGCACCGGATCGAACGCGAACGTGTCCGGCGCTGCGCCGATCCGCGCCCGTTCGCGTGCCTGCTGCTGCGCGATCCAGTTCGGGAACGCGGGCAGTGGCATACGCCGAGTCTCGCCCACGGCCGGCAGCTCGAACCGGCGCAGGCCTTGCTCGGTCGCGACCAGGAACACGTAGCTCGGATCCTCGAGCGGACGATCGAAGCGCACGCGCAGCGCCTGTGGGTCTCCGTCGAGCAGGCGCAGCACGTCGATCGTCATACCCTCGAGCTCGACCGTGTCCCCTGCGCGCAGCGGCATGCGCGGGCTGCGGAACATGTGCTCGCCGGCGGACGACAAGAAGGTGCCGCCGAGCGCGCGCAGAACCAGCTCGTTGGGCCCCGTGCGCTCGATGTCGTGCGCGACCGGCGCCATGCTGATCGGATAGAGCGAGCGCGGCCGCGGCCGTCCGTGCTGCGACCAGGTATAGGCGAAGAAGATCGTCGACACGAACTCGCTCGAGAGCAGCAGGAACACGCGCTGGCCGGCGACCCTGCGCGGATCGAGCTCGGCGCGCAGCACCCACTCGCGCGTGACCGCGAAGGCGTCGATCGTCCCGCGCAGATTCCCGCGCAGCGGCGAGATCAGCTGGAGCACGACGATCGCGGCCGCCAGCGAGTACAGCGCCAGGAAGGCCGGCAGCCGCAGGCCGGAGCGCAGCAGCACGCGTCCGAGCTCGCGCAGCGCGAGCGCAAAGGCCGGCGCGAACCCGAACATCGCCGCCAGCGTGAGCCGCGTCGAGGGAAACGAGCCGGCCACCGGCACCAGCGCGAGCACCGCGCCGAGCACCAGCCACGACAGCTGGCGCCGCTCCGCGGCCGGCAGCCCGCGCCCGAGCCGGCGTGCGGCGATCGCCAAGGCAACGGTCGCCGCGACCCCGAGCAGGACGTGATAGACGCGCCACTCCGGCAATGCCATCCATGCCGTCGGCGAGAACAGCTCGCTGGCCAGCACCCGGTCGCGCAGCGGCGAGCCGTGGTCCCACCACGCGGCCGGCAGATCGAAGAGCGCGTCGGCGATCAGCACCGGGATGCGGTGGCTCAGCAGCACCAGGAACTGCAGCGGCTCGGCCCCGGGATCGACGTACGTGCCGGACCCGCGCACGCCGTAGCCCAGCCACGCACGCGCGACCATGAACAGACCCGCCGGGACGGCGGTCGGCAAGAGCGCCCAGGCGCGCTCGCGCAGCGGCCCGCGCTGCGCCACGGCTTCGTACGCGAACACGTAGGCGAGCATCGCCAGCGCCCACTCGCCGAACAGCACCGACAGCGCCGTGCACGCGGCGATCGCCCACGGCGCCCAGCGCACCCCTTGCTCGCGCCAGCGCACGTGCGCGTGCAGCGCGAGCACACCGAACAGCAGCGCATACAGCGCGCCGCGGTTGCACAGCCACAGCACGGGCATGTGCTGGCTCTGATCGAGCGCGAAGATCGCCGTCGCGAGCGCGGCCGCCGAGAGCGGCAGCAGCCGCCGGTAGAGCGCGCTCGCCGCCAGCGTGAGCAGCGCCCAGATCGCGATCGAGTGCGCGTGATAGGCCCACAGCTCGCGCCCGAACAGCGCGCGGTCGAGCAGCCACAGCGCGCTCGACAGCGGGCGCAGGAACGCGAAGCGCAGCTCCGGCGGCGCAAACCAGGGCACCGAGCCCAGGCGCTGCGTGGCCGCCACGTCCGCCGCCGTACCGCCCGCGAAGTTGAAGGCATCGAGCGGGCCGCGCGGCGCCGCGAAGCTGCCCTCGACGACCGCGACCGCCATGTAGTCGTCGGCCGCAAGGCCTAGATCGAGCGTGGGCGCGAACCGCCAGCAGCCAAAAGCCAGCGTGGCAGCAATCGCCGCCGCGAACCCGGCCCGCTTCACGAAAACCCGCGCTGCTTCACGCAACCCCGCGCTGCTTCGAGGAATCTCGCCCTGCGCGAATGCCCGACCGCATGGGTGTCGGGATTGTCCCCACGGCGCGCGCGCTCGCGTCAACCCCGGGCCGGCTCGCCGGACCCCGAATCTGCGTGTACGATGCCCCGGTGCTCGTGCTGGGGTACGCGGCAGTCGGTTTCACGTTGATCGGGGCGCTGGTCTATCTTCTGGTCGTCAAGCTGCGGGCTTTCGAGCCCGAACCCGAGCTCGGCGCACCGGACGGGGTGCTCGCGCAACCGCCGAAGCCGACGCTCGCCGAGCTGACCAGCGAAGTCGAGGTCTCGCCGAGCTTCTACAATCGCGTCCGCGTGGGCTGGGCGCTGCTGCACGCGGAGCAGCCCGCGCGCGCACAAGGCTACTTCGAGCAAGCGCTCGCGACGCACCGCACCGACAAGCAAGCGCTCTACGGGCTCGGCCTGAGCCAGCTCGAGCAAGGCGCAGTGACCGACGCTGCGAATACCCTGTCGCGCCTGGTCGAGCGCAGCTTCGCGTACGAGGACTTCGAAGCCGCGGGGGCGCTGGCGGAAGCCTACGTACGTGCGGAGCAGCACGAGCTCGCCGCCGAGCTGCTGCTCCAGGTGGCCCAGGAAAGCGGCCGGCTCGAGCACCAGGTCGCGCTCGCGCGGCACCACGTTCGGCTCGCGCAGCGTACCGAAGCACAGGACGTCTTGCGCGCTGCGCTGCTCCAGTTCGACACGCTCCCGGCCTTCCTGCGCCAACGCAACGGCGCGGCCGCGACCGAAGCGCGTCGATTGCTGCGCATGCTCGAACAGTAAGCGCTTCGCAAGCGGTCGAGCGAGCAGCAGCGTGCGTCCGCGATTGCCGGCGCGCAGCGTTCCTATTGAATTGTCTGCTGGAAAATGCGACATCGGCGCGATTTCGCAAAGGAGCGCGTATGCGCCGGTTTGGACCGTCCGTTCGCCTGAAGCCGCACCGCTCTCCCGCTTTCCACCTCGCGCCGCTGGTCGCGTTCGCCATCGCCCTCGGTGCGCACGGGGTGCAGGCACAAACGATCTCCGCATCGGCCAGCGCCGGCGCTTCGAGCGAAGGCGCCAGCGCCGAGCCCGCTGCAGCGGCTGCACCTGCAGCGCCTGCTGAACCTGCGGCGCCTCCATCCGCGCTCGCAGCGGCGCGCGAAGACGAAGACGACAGCGCGTGGGATCTCCGCCACCGCGCGTACAGCACCTGGGATGGCAGCAGCGGCGGCGTCTTCGTCGACGATCCCGGCATCGGCGAGCCGGGCGCGCTGCGCTTGCAGATCGCGGTCGACACCTACTCGGGCGATGGTTTCCTCTACGACGGCGACACCGTCGAGCAGGATCGCCAGCAGCTGTCCGTCAGCTGGACCGCGCTGCGCGTGCTCGAGGTGTTCGCGTCGCTGATCAACCGCGCGACCGCGTCCGACACGCCCGCCCACAACTCGCTGCACGCGTTCGGCGACGTCCAGCTCGGCGTCAAGGCCGGCGTGCCGATCGGTCCGCTGCTGCGCGTCGGCGGCTCGCTGCGCCTGCTCGCGGTCGGCGACATCGGCGAGCACGGCTCGTTGCTCGACGCCACCAGCGTCGCTGCGCGGGCGAGCGCGGCGCTCGACCTGCAGGGCCTCGACGATCCGCTGCCGCTCGTGTTCCGGCTCAACGCGGAGTACCGGCTCGACAACAGCGGCAAGGTGCTCGATGACATCGAGGCGCTGCGCTTCGAGAACCTGGGCGATCGCGCCGATCCCACCGACGAGACGCGCCACCTGATCAATCGCGTCGAGCGCTTCGGGCTGGCGGTCAATCGCGTCGACCTGCTGAACATCGGTGTGGGCGTCGAGGTGCCGCTCGAGCTCGCCGACGACACCTTCCTGCACCCGATCGCCGAGTACCGCATCGCCCTGCCGATCAACCGCCAGAGCTTCGACTGCGCGTTCCGCTCCACCGACGACGACCGTGGGACCACCGCTGCTGGCTCCGACGACACCTGTCTCGACGACGCCGGCATCGACGCCTGGCCGATGATCGCGACGGTCGGCGTGCGCTTCGTGCCACCGGTTCGGGGCGTGTCCCTGCTGGTCGGCGCGGAGCTCGGCATCACCGGCACGTCGTCCTTCGTGCGCGAGCTCGCGCCCACGCCGCCGTTCCGCGTGCTGATCGCGCTCGGCTACGACTACGACGCGCGCCCCTCGGCTCCGCCGCCGCCGCCCGCAGCCGCTGTGCCTGCGCCGGTGGCGACCGCCGCGCGGAAGACCACGGGCCGCGTGCACGGCCGGATCAGCGATCAAGGCAGCACCGCCCCGATCGCCGGCGTGCTGGTGCGCGTGGCGGGCAGCGAGCTGCCGCCGACCGCCAGCGACGGCGGCGGGCGCTTCAGCAGCTACGAGCTCCAGCCCGGCAACGTCGAGCTGGAGCTGTCGCACCCGAGCTATCAGCCGGGACGCTGTGCGGGGTTCCTGCCCAGCACGGGGGCCGACGTCGAGGTGGCCTGCACGCTGGTGCCGCTGCCGGCGACCGGCGCGGTCAAGCTGTCGGTCCGCGATCAGTATGGCGCCGCGGTCGGCAGCGCGCGCGTGCTGCTGGTCGGCAACACCACCCAGAGCGCGGCGACCGATGCCAACGGCATCGCGCTGATGGAAGGCCTGAGCGCCGGCGAATACAGCGCGCGGATCGAGAACGACGCGTACCTGATGCGGGTCGTGAAGCTGAACGTGGTGAGCCACGAGCAGACCACGCTCGAGCTCTCGCTCACCCGGCGCCCGCCGCGCGGCGGCATCGAGCGGACGGGCCAGGAGATCCGGGTCGAGGGCCTGCGCTTCAAGACGGGCTCGGTCGAGCTCGAGCCGGCCGCCGCGCTGGCCGTGGCTCAGCTGGCCGATCTGCTGCTGCGCGACCCGACCCTGAAGCGCGTGCGCATCCAGGGCGACGGCGGCGAAAGCCTCGCGCTCGGCCGGGCGCTCGCCGTCAAACAGCGCCTGGTCGACGCCGGCGTCCCCGATACCCGGGTCGAAGCCGCGCCCGAAGCCGCCAACAAGCCCACCATCACGGTCCTCGAGTAGCGCGCCCTGCCTCACGCTCAGCGGCTCCCACCGATTGCTACCTGGCCGCGGATTTTGTAGGCTGCGCGGCCATGCGAGTCAGGCTGTCGGCGATGGGTTCGGGGCTGGGGTTGGGACTGCTGCTGCTCGGCGGATGCGCCTACGGCGAGGTCCGGCAAGTGGTCCGCGCGCAGTTCGCGAGCGAGCTCGACTGCCCCGAGGTGCTGCTCAAGAAGCGCGAGCTCTGGTACTCGTACGAAGGGCCCGATCAGTTCAAGGCGTTCGGCTGCGGCCACACCCGGACGTATACCTGTCCGAAGACCGGGCTGGTCTCGTACGACGAGCCGGTCTGCACCTTCGTCGAAGGTGACGCCGACGCGCCCAAGATGGCCGAGATGACTCCCGACGAGGACGAAGGCATCCCGCCGCCGTCCGACGTCGACGACATGGGCGGCAGCGAGGACACCAGCGGCGGCGAGACCCCGCCCGACGACAGCGGCAGCAGCGACGAACCCGAGCCGGGCGATAGCCTCGGTGGCGACGTCGAAGCAGACGCGGACGCAGACGCGGACGCAGACGCAGACGCCGAAGGCGGCGGCGCCTCGTCGACCGGTTCCGGCAAAGTCGGCGGCGGCGCCAAGATCAAGCTCGGCATCGGCAAGAAGAAGTAACGCCAACCACCAACGTGTCCGGTGGCGCGGAGCTGCGCGCAGGCGCAGCGACCCCGCGGATGGGTGGCGCCCCAGCGGCTTTGCCGATGGGGCGGGAAGGGCGCGTGCCCTTCCCGGTTGTCAACCAGTGCGTTGGATCAGGTGGTAGCCGAAGTCGGTTTCGACCACGCCGCTGACCTGGCCGACGGGCAGGGCGAACGCTGCTTGCTCGAACGCGGCGACCATCTGCCCGCGGCCGAACATCCCCAGGTCTCCGCCTGACTTGCCCGACGGGCAGTCCGAGTGCTGGCGGCCGAGCGCCGCGAACTCCTCGCCGGCATCGACGCGCTGCTTGATCGAGTCGATCTCGGTGGCAGCGTCTTGCTTGCTGCGCTTCGCGCTCGAACGCGCGGAGCCAGCGTACATCAGCAGAATGTGCGAGGCCCTGATCCGATCCGGCATCGTTTTTGTCTCCTGCGACAGCTCCAGCGGCCGTTCGTAACTCGGTCAGAGCCCCCCTGTCGAGGCGTAGGCCCGCCTCCGACATGTGAGAGTTGAGGTCGGTGCAAAGCCCGAGCATTGATCAGGCTTGGGCGCGTACCGATTGAGCGGCACGAGCAGGACCAGGGTCGGGCTCGGGAGCTGGGTCGGGAACGTGGGGCGGGATCAGGATCAGAAGGTCGAGCCCTTGGTTAGGGTGGGCTCCGTTGAGCCTCTCGATGGTGTCGTCGTGCTCGGCGACGTCAAGGATCGCGCGCGGACGCGCGACTTTTTTCGCGGGTACGCGAAAAAAGCTGCGTCCTTGACGTCGCCTGCGCGCGACGACGGTTGAGGTGGCCTCTCAAATTCGGAGGCGCGGATGCGGATTTACGAGTTGGCGTTGGAAGTCGTGGCGAGCGTGTATCGGTTGGCCGCTGAGGTGCAGCGTCGGGACAAGGACCTCGCGAGTCGAATGCGGCGGGCGTGCGCGAGCATGGTGCTCAATTTGGCTGAGGGCATGTACAGCCAGGGCGGGCGCAAGGTCTCACGCTACTTCGACTCGATGGGATCTGCGCGCGAGACGATGGCGTGCCTGCATGTCTGTGTTGCGGCGCGTTTGCTGTCTCAGGCGCAGGTCGACGCGGACATCGGGCGCCTGGACCGGATCATCGCAGGGCTCTACCGCCTCTGCCACAAGAGGAGCGCGTAAGCACGGCTCGGGCGGGCTGCAGCAGCGCAGCCTGCCCGGCTTTCACGCGACCGCGTCCGCGCGCGCGTTCTACCGGAACCCGCGCCTGATCCGGATCCCGATCCCAACTCCCTGCTCGCCCCGATCAGGCGGTACGCGCCCAAGGGCAATCCCGGTGTCTGTCCCAAACAGCGTCCACCGTAGGCGTCTCGGGGAGGTGGGGGGACGGGGCACGCGCGATTACCGCGGGCTCGCGTAGGGCGAGCAGGTCCTACGGGCGCTCAGACAGCACTGGGCCGGGGATGCTACGCGTCCCGAGCGGAGTGCATGCGCCGCTGCAGCCTGCACGCGAGCACGTCGTGAACACGCTCCCAAGGCCCGCTTCTCTTGAGCGCGTGCCCCGTCCCCCCACCTCCCCGAGACGCCGACAGCGTGCACCACGAGCGGCCTCGAATGCTGTTGCGGGCTCCAGCGCTCCGACTTGATCGAAGTGGCGGGATGCCGCACCGTGGACGGCGATGAAGACGAGCGACGAAAGCCTGGAGCGACTCGAGCGCATCGCGGATGCGGTCGCCGCCAGCTACGAGCACGGCCGCCCGATCGACAGCCTGGAGACAACGGCGCTGCCCAACCGCCGGCAGATCGTCGCCGCGCTGCGCGAGCTCGAGCACGTCGTGTACATGGGCTTTTACTCCACCCGCGCGCTCAGCCGGGTCAGCTTGCGCCAGCAAATCGGTGAGCACCTGCACCGCGCGAGCGAGATCATGGTCGAGCAGATCGCCCGCGCCGTCGGCTTCCACCGCAACCGCGGGCACGGGCCGAGCCCGTCGGACATCGCCTGGAGCGAACAGGTGATGCTGGAGACGCTCGGCCAGCTGCCGCGTCTGCGCGAACAGCTCGCGCTCGACGTACAAGCCGCGTTCGACGGTGACCCTGCCGCCAAGAGCATCGAGGAAGTGATCTTCAGCTACCCGGCGATCCAGGCCATCACCATTCATCGCATCGCTCACGAGCTGTACCTGCGCGGCGTGCCGATGGTGCCGCGCATCATGGCCGAGCACGCGCACGGCGAGACCGGCATCGAGCTGCATCCGGGCGCGCTGGTCGGCAAGCGCTTCTTCATCGATCACGGTACCGGCGTCGTGGTCGGCGAGACGGCGGTCATCGGCGACAACGTGAAGCTCTACCAGGGCGTCACGCTCGGCGCGCTCTCGTTCGCGCGCGACGAGGCGGGCGACGTGATCCGCGAGATCAAGCGCCACCCCACGATCGAAGACGACGTGACCATCTACGCCGGCGCGACCATCCTCGGTGGCAGCACCGTGATCGGCCGCGGCTCCGTGATCGGCTCCAACACGTGGATCACGGCTTCAGTGCCACCCGGGACGCGCGTGAGCTACGCGAGCAGCGACGGCAGCGATCGGCAGCACTACGACACGAGGCCACCGCCAGCTCCGCCACCACCGAGCACGCCACCGGCGTCGAGCACGCCGGGCAAGCGGTAGCGGCAGCCGGGTTTGACCGCGTCTCCCTGCCGGGGCTCGCGAACCTGAGCCGCCGTACCGGCTGATCCGGATCGCCTTCGGATCAGCCGCTAACACCTTCGCGAACGCTCGGCGTGTAGAACACCGCCAGCCAAATCGTATCGATGTCTGAATCGGTCCAGGTCACGCGGTGCCACACGTGAGCGGGTAGGTCGATCCAGTCTCCC
>Ga0190265_10003735_pt1 | contig 10435 bp, 9 predicted proteins | sample Popmic124T_FD_133135 | JGI IMG/M metagenome (GOLD analysis project Ga0190265, IMG submission 133135) | Populus adjacent soil microbial communities from riparian zone of Indian Creek, Utah, USA - 124 T | ecosystem: Environmental > Terrestrial > Soil > Riparian zone | place: USA: Utah | collected...
CCCTACGTGCCGGACCAGCGCAGCGGCTGCGGCCACCTGGTGATCGCCCTGCACATAAAGGCCGTCATCGACACCGCCGAGTTCGACCGGCGCATCGACGATCTCATCGACCTCACCAAGGCCGTGCCACTCGCCCGTGACGTTGAGGAGATCTTCTATCCCGGCGAGATCGAGGACCGAGCCGAGGCCGCCGGCCGGCGAGATGGCGTATTCCTACCGGACAAGACGCTCGCCGAGCTGCGGGAGCTGGCCGCTTCATGCGCGGTAGCGGCAGACCCGTTCGGGCCCGTCACCGACACAGCGGTGGGCGTCTGAGATGTTCACCGTGCTCGTCACCCTCGACGTCCTTCCTGAGCGGTTGGACGAATTCCTCACCGGAATCCGGGTCAACTCCCGCGCCTCGCGAAACGACGAGCCCGGCTGCCTGCGCTTCGACGTGTACCGCTCGCTTGAAGATCCTTGCCGGTTCGTGCTCCATGAGATCTACCGGGACCAGGCCGCCTTCTACGAGCAGCACCGCTCCACCCCGCACTACGCCGTATGGCGGGAGGTCTCGGCACGCTGCGTCCGTCCGGGCGGCCACGTCAACAGCTTCCTTACCCCAGCCTTTCTCGAGGACATGCCGGAGCTTTCGCACGTGGAGGTAGAGAGATGACTACCCGGACCTTTCCGAGTCTCGACAGCTTCGGCACGACCGCCACGTTGAACGTGGGTGACGAGGCATACCGCATCCACCGACTCGCCGACCTCGCCCCGGCCGATCTGCCCTACAGCCTGCGCATCGTTCTGGAGAACCTGTTGCGACACGAGGACGGCGACCAGATCACCGCCGACCAGGTACGCGCCCTACTGGACTGGGGGTCGCCCGAGTCGTTCAGCCAGGCCGTGGACCTGCACGCAGCACGCGTCTTCCTGCACGACACCAACGGGGTGCCCACGCTGGTCGACCTGGCCGCTATGCGCGATGCCACCGCTGCCCTGGGTGCCGACCCGACTCGGGTCAACCCCGCGATTCCATCGGAGCTGGTCGTCGACCACTCGGTGATCGCTGACGTGTTCGGCACGCCGGACGCCTTCGCACGCAACGTCGAGATCGAGTACGGCCGCAACGCCGAGCGCTACCGCTTCCTCAAATGGGGCCAGCAGTCGCTGCGCAACTTCGCCGTCGTCCCGCCGGGGACCGGGATCATGCACCAGGTCAACGTCGAGTACCTGTCCCGCGTGGTGATGTCCGACCGCGGCTGGGCCTACCCCGACGTCTGTCTGGGCACCGACTCGCACACCACCATGGTCAACGGCCTCGGCGTGCTCGCCTGGGGAATCGGCGGAATCGAGGCCGAGGCCGCAATGCTCGGCCAGCCGCTGTCGATGCTGCTGCCCCGTGTCGTCGGCGTGCACCTGCAGGGCGCCCTGCCCGACGGGACCACCGCCACCGACCTCGTCCTGACGATCACCGAGCGCATGCGGCAGCAGGGGGTGGTCGGCAAGTTCGTCGAGTTCTCCGGGCCCGGGGTCACCGAGATCACCCTCGCCGACCGCGTGACCATCAGCAACATGAGCCCCGAGTTCGGCTCCACCTGCGCCTATTTCCCCATCGACGACGAGACGCTGCGATACCTGCGCTTCACCGGCCGCAGCGCCGAGCGGGTCGCGCTGGTCGAGGCCTACGCGAAGGAACAGGGCCTCTGGCACGAGCCCGGACGTCCCCGTCGCTACTCCGAGCACGTCGAGTTCGACCTGTCGACGGTGGTGCCGTCGATCGCCGGCCCGCGCCGTCCCCAGGATCGCGTGCCGTTGCACGGCTCCCGAACGGCGTTCCGCCTCGCGCTGACCGACATGCTCGCCCCGGTCGGCACACCAGCCGGGGCCGAGCCTGCGTCCTGGGCGGACGAGGCATCCGATGAGTCGTTCCCGGCCAGCGATGCTCCCGCGATCGACACCGAACGACCCGGCGCGGGGCTTCCCGCACCGGTGCCCACCGCGCCTGCCTTGCCGGCGCGGCCGAGTGCTCCCGTGCGCCTCACCCTGAACGGGGCGGAGCACGAGGTCGACCACGGTACCGTCGCGATCGCTGCCATCACCTCCTGCACCAACACCTCGAACCCCTCGGTCATGGTGGCCGCCGCGCTGCTCGCCCGGAACGCGGTGCTTCGCGGCCTGCGGTCCAAGCCCTGGGTGAAGACCAGCCTCTCCCCCGGCTCCCGGGTCGTCACCGACTACTTCGACAAGGCCGGGCTCACCCCCTACCTGGAGGAGCTCGGCTTCCACCTCGCCGGCTACGGCTGCATGACCTGCATCGGCGCCTCAGGCCCCCTCATCGACGAGGTCACGGCAGCCACCGAGGGCGGCCTCGCGGTAGCCGCCGTCCTGTCCGGCAACCGCAACTTCGACGGCCGGATCAACCCCGACGTGCGGATGAACTACCTCGCCTCACCACCGCTGGTCGTCGCCTACGCGATCGCCGGCACCATGGACGTCGACCTGCTCAGCGAGCCACTCGGCGTCGGATCCGACGGGAACCCGGTGTACCTGAGCGACATCTGGCCGAACCCACGCGAGGTCCAGGACGTCATCGACGACACCCTCCACACGGAGATGTTCACCCGCACCTACGCCGACGTGTTCACCGGCGACCACCGCTGGCGCGCCCTGGACGCCCCGACCGGCGACACCTTCGCGTGGGCGGACGACTCCAGCTACGTCCGCCGCCCGCCCTACTTCGACAGCATGACCGACCGGCCTGGTCCCGTGCACGACATCGAGGGGGCCCGGGCGCTGGTCATGCTGGGCGACTCGGTCACCACCGACCACGTCTCCCCGGCCGGAGCCATCCCGCCGCGGACCCCGGCCGGCCGATACCTGACCGAGCGCGGGACCGCACGTTTCGCACTTAATACCTACGCCTCCCGGCGGGGCAACCACGAGGTGATGATGCGCGGTTGCTTCGCCAATGTGCGGCTGCGCAACCAACTCGTTCCCGGAGTAGAGGGCGGATTCACCCGCGACGCCACCGACGGGCAAGTCAAGTCCGTGTTCGACGCCGCGATGTCGTATCGCGACGCCGGGGTCCCGCTGCTGGTGGTAGCGGGCAAGGAGTACGGCACCGGGTCCTCGCGCGACTGGGCCGCCAAGGGCCCCGCCTTGCTCGGCGTCCGAGCCGTACTCGCCGAGTCGTTCGAGCGAATCCACCGCTCAAACCTCGTCGGCATGGGCGTCCTTCCCCTGCAGTTCCTCGACGGGCAAAACGCCGCAACTGTGGGCATCACCGGACGCGAGGTCTTCTCGGTCACAGGTCTGGCCGCCGGCAGAGACGGGCCCTTCCCACGGACCGTGACCGTGCACGCCGACGACCTCGCGTTCGAGGCGACCTTACGGCTCGACACGGCCCGCGAGCAGGACTACATCCGCCACGGCGGGATCATGAAGTACGTGCTGCGCTCGACGCTGAGCTGAGCCACATCGATCACCAGTTTGCGTTTGTCGCTCTCAGTCGGGCACTTCAGCGCGCCTGACTCCGAGGCCGGATCCGACACAAGGGCCCGGTGCGTGAGCTGACCAGAGCAATCGTGAGTCGAGGATCTCGTCGAGCCAGCTGGCGACAGCTCTCGCGACGGCCGCCCCAGCGGCGAGTGCTCCTTACAGCGGCAACGGCCGGTTCTCGACGATGCTCTTCATGACGAGGGTCGACGTCAGGCGCTGGACTCCGGGGAGGGTCGCGAGGCGATCGTCATAGACGTTCTGGAAGTCGGGCAGGTCACGTGCGATGACGCGCAGGAGGTAGTCGGGGTCACCGAAGAGCCGTTGGGCCTGCAGCACCTCGGGCACGGTGGCGACGGCCTGCTCGAAGGCGTCGACGGTGGAGCGGTCTGCGCTGCGCATGGTGACGAAGATGAGCGCCTCGAATGTCAGGCCGAGAGCGGTGGCGTCGAGGTGGGCGCGGTAGCCGCGGATCGCGCCGGAGTGTTCCAACGCGCGTAGCCGGCGGTGGCACGGCGAGACGCTGAGGCGGACGCGCTGGGCAAGCTCGGTGAGGGTCAAGCGCCCGTCATATTGCAGCTCGGCAAGAATTTTCCGGTCTACCTCGTCCACAGGGTCGATCCTTCCCCGAACTTGGCTTGGCCGGGTGAATCTTGGAAGCACATTTGGCCGGTTCGCTTCTAACCTTCCTGAAGCAGCGGCTCGTTTCCGAGGGCTGCGTCGGGCCAGGAGGGCGTTGATGGCGGCAAGCACCGTCGCCGCATTCTGGGCGGTGTCCTTCCTGTTGGTGGTGACGCCGGGGGCGGACTGGGCGTACGCGATCGCGGCGGGGCTCAGGCACCGGACGGTGCTGCCGGCGGTGGGAGGGCTGCTGGCCGGGCATCTGGCGGCCACCGTCGTGGTGGCAGCGGGCGTGGCCGCTGTGGTGGCCCGCTCGCCGCGCGTGATGATCGTCCTCACGGCGGCGGGCGCGCTCTATCTGGTGTGGCTTGGGCTGGTCACATTGGTCCGCCCGTCGGCTCCGCATGCCGGCGCTGACATCGGGCCGGGCTCGTGGGTGCGCCAGGCTGTCAAGGGTGCGGGCATCAGCGGGCTGAACCCCAAAGTGTTCCTGCTGTTCCTGGCGCTGCTGCCGCAGTTCACCGACCCGGCCGCGCGGTGGCCGCTCGCGCTGCAGATCGTGGTGCTCGGGCTGGTGCACGTGGCCAACTGCGCCGTCATCTACACCGGCGTCGGTGCGGGAGCGAGACGGGTACTCGGAGCGCGGCCCGCAGCGGCGCACGCGGTGACCCGCTTCTCGGGTGCTGCGATGGTCCTGATCGGCGCGGTGCTGCTGCTGCAGCCGTTGGTCGGTTAGATGCGGCAGGTAGTAGTGCCGAGCGATGGCCGCGAACATCAGTTGTCGAGCGACAGGAGCGGGTGAGCATGGGCTGGACGATCGAGCGGCGGAGTCGGGTCGTCGTGGTGACGATGACGACCAACCCGGTCAACGCGCAGAACCGAGCCTTCTTCGCCGACCTGCACGACACGTTCGACCGACTCGAACGTGACCACCCCGAGTCCCCGGTCGTGTTGACCGGCACCGGCGCCCGATTCTCCGCCGGCCTCGACCTGGCCGAGCACTTCCCGCTGTTCGCCGGCGACCCGGCGGCCGTCGCGTCGTGGTTCCGGGACTACCGGGCCACGAACATGCGCCTGTTCACCTACCCGCGCCCGACCGTGGCCGCGGTGAACGGGCACGCGTTCGCCGGCGGGCTCATCACCGCGGCCGTGTGCGACTACCGGGTCGCCGTCGACGACGGCGCCCGGTTCGGGCTCAACGAAGTGCCGATCGGGATTCCGATGCCCGCGGTGTACGTGCGCATGCTCGGCTACGCCTGGGGCGAGTCGCTCGCGGCCCGGACCTGTCTGCTCGGAGAGATCTTCTCCTCCCAGCAGGCGCACGACCTGGGCATGGTGCACGAGCTGACACCGGCCGAGCGGGTACTGGACCGGGCCGTCGCAGTCGCCGAGCTCACCCCCGAGGACTGCCTCGAGCAGTACGCGTTCACCAAGCGGGCCACCCAGGCCGCCGCCCTGCGCGACATCGCCGAGCTAGCCGACCCCCTCGACACCGAGCTGCCCACCTGGTTCACCAGCGACCACGCCCGCCACGCGCACCGGCGCTACTGGCAACAGCTCAAAGACTCCCCAGCGCCGTGGTGAAACGCCCGCCCCGCAGTGCCCCCGGCGCGCTGGCAGCAACGACCTTGAAAGGAGGCGCATGGCTCACGACGCCGAGCAGCTGCCGGCCTGGCTGACCTGGCAACGCAGGCCCTTCCCCGACGCGAACCTGCTGCTGGTGCACGGGCGGCGACCAGCCCTGATCGATAGTGGGTTCGTCGGCCACGCCGAGGAGACCGCCGCCTGGCTCCGCGCCCGCACCGGGCACCTGAACCTGGTCGTGAACACCCACTGGCACTCCGACCACGTCGGCGGTAACGCTCGGCTACAGGCAGCCGGAGCAGGGATCGCGGCCAGCGCCCCAGACGCTGCGGCACTCGGCCGTCGGGATCCGGGCTGCTGCCAAGCCGAATACCTCGACCAGCCGGTCGCCCCCTACACCGTCGACGAACCACTCCATGACGAGCAACTCCTGCGCCTCGGCGACGCCGACTGGCAGGTCATCCGCACACCCGGACACACCCCCGGCCACCTCTCGATCTGGCAGCCCGACGAACGGATCCTCGTGGTGGGCGACGCCCTGTCCGACTACGACGTCGGCTGGGTCAACCTCGCCCTCGACGGACCCGACGCCGGCGCCACCGCACTCGCCTCCCTGCACCGGCTGGTCAACCTCGCCCCGCGCGTGCTGCTGCCCGCGCACGGACCGATCCCCGCCGACCCCGGTGCCGCCATGGCCACCGCGGTACGCCGCGCCCGTCGCCTCGTCGACGACCCCACCAGTGCAGTCTGGTACGGCGCACGGCGCATCCTCGCGTTCGCCCTGATGATCCGCGACGGGATCCCGGCCGACGAGATCGAGCCCTACCTACACGCACGCACATGGCTGACCGACGCGGCCAACCTCCTGGGCCGAACACCCGAAACGCTCGCCGCCGAGCTGATCGACACAATGCTCCGCAGCGGAGCGATCATCCTTCGCGACAGACGACTATACGCGGCCGCCGAGTACACTCCCGTTGCAGCAAGACCGCCGATACCGTTTCCCCGCACGTGGCCCGACGCCACACCAGTCATGAGCGACGGCGGGAGCAAGCCGGAACAGACGGCCTGACAGAGCCCCGCGCGGAACGGATCTGACCCGCCATCTTGCTACCGTGACGACATGATGACGTGCCCACGGCACGTCTGCCACGTTCCCCTGTTGGTGTCCCCCCACGGACTTGAGCCCCCACCACCCAGAGCGTCAACTCGCACTTGCTCGGCGACGGCGCCGAGACACAGCCACCCGCGATGGATCACCAGCTCCGCCCAGACACATGTGCTTGTAGATGCTGTACGAGCCTCCCCCCGGGCGGCGGCCCACCGTGCACTCAAGATCGGATAGCGACGAAGGCCGCCGCCACCGGCTATCCACCTGCGCCCGGTACTCGCCGGCTACCCTGCCGGCGGCGAATCGCAGTCCGGCTCCTCGACCGCGCAGATGAAGCCGCTAACGACAGGCGGACAAGGTGGATTACGGCATGCACCACGCGCCAGCTGAATGTACTGCCCAACGGCCCGCGGGGGCGCCGGTCGCTCAACTGACCGAGCGTCGCCACTACCTTGAGCCCGCCGCCCGCAGCAGTGAGACCAAGCGGTCGAGTCAGATGAACTCCGCGGAAGCACACGACTATGTATTATTCGCCCTGGACGCGGAGAGGCTGGCGGCTCAGCTGTGGGGCCAGGAGGGATCATGGTAATGGGTGATCCACAGCGGCTCCGTGCCACAACTAGTAGACGTTGCCACAGCTGCGGAGGGGTACTCGCTGCCGACAATACGGCGCGCTTGTGCGGAAAGTGCCATCGAGATCAACGCGATTCACTCAACGTGCCACCGGCGCAGCTACGGGATGAATTCTTCGAAACCGATGACTTTCGTGCAGCGTTTGAAAGTCAGCACATCGGCAGGGTATTCAAGGCTTATCGGAATCACCCGCGCCATCTCCTACTCTTCGGCAAAGCCTTAAATCAGGAACTCCTTGGGCGGTGGCTTGGACTCACACAGGCTCAGGTCAGCAAATTGGAGAATGGCAAACCAGAGCAGAATCTGGAAGCTCTCAGAAATTATACCAAGATCCTGCACCTGCCTCAGCATCTTCTTTGGTTCGACCTTCCCGGACAGAGTCGCCTGCGCTCCTCGCAGTGGGTCGAGCGTGAGCAAGCCGCAAGTGTTGGGACAGTGCCTGCTGCCCCGGCTGACCACGAAATCGATGAGACCTCGATTGTTGTCGAGCGGATTGAAGCGATAGAAGCTCGGTCGATCGGTTCCGCAACCCTCGACCTGCCACCGAATTCTGCCGAGGAAGGTATTGACCGGGCCGCATCCCGCCTCGCCTTCAGTGACGTCATGGGCAGTGAGCTAGCTGATCTTGACGCGGCATTGAAGCCAGCTGGAATCTCAGAGGCGATGCTTGATCGCTTCGAGCGAACCGCGTGTTCCATCCACACCCACTTCGCTACGGTAGCGCCAGCCCAGCTGCTTCCGGTGGTCAATGATCACATCCGAGCAGTTACCCGGCTATTGGGAGTTGGACAGCCGATTGCTTACCGGCGACGTCTCTGCTCGATCGCGGGGCATCTCGCAGGTCAGCGTGCCTGGTTGATGTTCGATCTGTGCCGCGTTGCCGAGGCAGAGGCGTGGTATGAATTCGCACTCGAACCAGCGTCCGAGGCCGGTGACGACGCGCTCGTCGCTTGGTTGCTCGGCGCGCATAGCGTTGTTGCGTTCGACCGCGGCGACCCCAGGCAGGCAAAGCAACTGCTCGACCGAGCCAACTACCATGTGGGCCGGGCCGGCAACACGCCCGTCAGCGGATGGGTGGACGCGTTGCGATCCCGCGCCCATGCCGCTTTGGGTGAGGTCGCCGCAGCCCGCGAAGCGCTGGTCCGAAGTCGGAACTCTTCCCAGCGTATAGCCGACGACAGCTACAGGCACGGCATGGACACCAGCAGTGGCGAACTGAGGATTGACTACTACGAGGGCAGTACCCTGCTGGCAGTGGGCGATCTCGTCGGCGCACGCGAGGCGTTTGAGAGGGCGCTCGAGGCCCAGGGACCTGGACACCTGAAAGGTCGCGCTGTTGTCAACCTGCACATCGCGATGACCTATGCCCAGCATGACGTGGACCGTGCAGTCGACTTGGCCACCTCTGCCTGGGCAATCCCGGCGGAGCAACGAATAGGTCCAATCGGGGAGCGCATACATCAGTTGCGCCGCTTGATGTCTGCCGCTGCAGGCAGCTCCGCCCTTCAAAATTTCGACCAGCTCCTCGCCGCGAGTCCAAGCCAGTTGCTGCTACCTTGACTCACATGGCCCCGATCCATGCTGATCAAGCCGGAATGTGGGATTTTCACCTCAACTACCATGAAGCGGAGCAGATTCGGGCTTGGGTCGCCGAACTCGAACAGCTCGGTCTCGGGTCGATCTGGGTTGGCGAGGCGCTCTTCCGGGATCCGTTCACGCTCGCCGGAATCCTGCTGTCCGCGACCACCAAGCTGACCGTTGCGACCGGTGTGACGAACATTTGGGTACGCGACGCCTTCGCCACCGTCGCTGCACAACTCACCCTCGCCGAGGCCTACCCTGATCGCTTCTTACTCGGGATCGGAGTCAGCCACCGCCAGCTGGTGGAGAACGAGCGTGGGCACCGATACGTGAAGCCATTTTCGGCGATGCATGACTATCTCGACCGCATGGACGAGGCGTGGGATAGCTATAAGGCCAAAAAACCCGATCACAGACCGAAGCGGGTCCTGGCGGCACTTGGACCGCGCATGCTTGAGTTGGCGGCCGAGCGCGCCGATGGTGCTCACACCTATTTCGTTCCGCCTGAGCACACGCACCTGGCGCGGCGAGTTCTCGGCCCGTCCGCGCTACTCGTACCGGAGCAGGCCGTTGTACTCGATGAAAACTTGGGCGAAGCTCGACGTCTCGCTCGCACCCACATCCGTCGCTACCTACCGCTACAGAACTATACAAGAAATCTACGTCGCCTTGGCTTCAGCGAAGCCGACTTCGTCGGCGATGGTAGCGACCGCCTCGTTGATGCGATCGTCGCTCACGGCAGCGTCACTCAAATTATGGAACGAATCCGCGCACATCGCGAGGCAGGAGCTACGCACGTTTGCTTGCATATCCTGTCTCCCAAATACCAGCAGTTCCCGATCAACCAGTGGCGTACCCTTCTCCAATCTCGTTAAGGTACGCCCGCACTACTCATGACTCTCAGAATCCGCAACACCACGGCTTCGGAGGTGTTCCCGGTCCCCACCGGTACCGCCATTCGACAAGAGCGCGCCGCCGCTTGCTTGCCATATTCCGGGGAAGTCTGGCGCCGGGCTTGCTCATGGCGCGTCTACACGAGTTGCGTTGGCGCCACCTATGAGCAGCAGGTTGAAGCCGGCTCGATTACGAGGACGACTCGCCGGCCGAATGGCGGCATGAACGCGCAGAACCAGATCAGCCTCCATCGCGTTGCCCACCTCGAAGCATCACCGGGGTGCCGCAGTGGCGGCGAGGCTTCGTGTTGTTCTTGATACACCGATCGATCACGGCGCGTGCTGGGGTTTAGTTAGGAGTTCGCACATCGCGGCGTCGCGCCAGGCGTTCCGTGGCGCGCTGCGCCGCCGTCGCTAGCTGGCACGGCCACCGCACACGGCCGACCTGCCCGCCTTGGGAGCACACGGAGCATCGGCCCGTGCCGTCGTCGACGTGCTCGCTGACTAGACGCGCGGCGCGGTTGCCGTGGAGGAG